>Ga0315903_10001391_pt1 | contig 36574 bp, 31 predicted proteins | sample LakEriMetagenome_7_FD_203524 | JGI IMG/M metagenome (GOLD analysis project Ga0315903, IMG submission 203524) | Freshwater fungal communities from buoy surface, Lake Erie, Ohio, United States - Buoy 2 MA119 | ecosystem: Environmental > Aquatic > Freshwater > Lake | place: USA: Lake Erie, Ohio...
CCAAATTACTAATACACAATCAGCTTGATTGAGTTCCCGTTCAATTACGTTGTCATAATTCTCACCAATAGGTATATCTCTATCCCACCAAACGCTCCAGCTTTTTTGCTCAAGTATGTGGGCTAAATTTTTCACCAAGGTTTTATCGGTGCTTGAATAACTTATGAAAATATTAGCCATTATAAGTGTGAATATAATTTACAGTTTCGTAAACTTCACATGGAATTTTTTTATCCCATCAAAACCTTGCAAAATATAATTGCCTTTCGCTAAATTTTCTATGGATAATGATTTCACATCCGTTGAAATATTATTCAGAATAACATTCCCTAGCATATCCATCACGCAAATGCGTTTCCATTTTGTATTACCTAAAATGAATAGTTCATTTGTTGCAGGATTTGGAGCAACGGCTAAATACGATGTAGCATTATTCATGTTATCTACTGCCAAAGGCACACAGCCGGCATTGTAAGCATATCCAGGCGATCCGTTGGGACAACCCGCAAACCATGCAGCCGCTTGATTATGATTTCCATTATACTGACCATTTTCAAGTGTTGCACCACCGGCATTAGCAGCAATTGGCCAAGGAGATGCAGTTCCATAACAAATACTAGATACTAACTTTCCACTTGCATTAAACAATCGAATTACATCGCCTGTATTGCCAAAGTTTAGCGCTGTAGGCCCAATCTTGTTTGTAACATTAAGGTGAATCGAATTAAACTTTGTAAGGTCGCCAAATAGCACAACGTATTTGTTAGGTGCTAGATTGTATGAAAGCGAAAATGTATATAAATTATTATTACTTTGATCTCGCAGCGTCCAATTAGAAAGATTGACCGCAGCATTTGATTTATTATGAAGTTCTATCCAATCGCCAGCGTCTGATGTTACTGATGAATTATAATTAATTTCACTCACTATAATATTTTCTAGGCAAGGTGTGTAAACAATACCTGGACTTCCTCCGATACATGAAGCAAACCAAGAAGAACTCAGATTCGGATCGGCACTTAAATTGGTCAACTGTAGTGTTCTTCCGAAACCATCGGTGCTGCATTGCCAGCTATCGCTGAATGTAATATCGGTAATTAATTTGTAGTTTTTATCACGGATAACGATTCGTTGTCCTCCATCATTAATTTTAAAACACAATGGACCATACTTATTTGCAACATTAGGGTACGCAGCAGAAAATTTTATAGCATCGCTATAGATTACTAACCTTGCACCTGCGGCTATAAGAGTTCCTTGCGGCAGCACACAATATGTTTCATACTTATCCCCATCTAGTATCATAGCATTCGACAAATCGATACTTGTGCTACCATGATTGTGCAACTCAATCCAATCGCCACCATCGATAGAACTCTCACTATTAAAATTTATTTCATCAATCACTAAGTTCATATTCGCATTTACATTACATGCTTGTGTCGGTACAAACATATTGGCATCTATCCAAGCCAAACGACCAACGACCCAGGCTTTCATCGAATCTATCTCGCCTTTCCATGAATTGGCAACCCAACCATTAGGCCATACATAATTGCCAATCGTTTGCCATCTTGCCGAATCGATAACTGCTGCCTCTTTTAGATAATTGTAGTAAGTATCTATTCTGCCTATCAAGGTTGTGTTACTTAAAGATGTTTGTCGTAGTTCACTCCATCTACACGAAACTACGTTTTTAAACCATGCATCTTGCAGGAGTTGATTCACCCAATAGCCACTTCCATCCATCCCACAACCATTATATAATTGCCATCCGCTTGTAGGATAACCATTGCAATAATTACCGTTGCCAAAACTTAAATTATAATCCCATAAAGGACCCATGGTAAACCTACCACATTTACTATCTCTATCTTTATGTATAAATGTGCTGAGGCGATAACCGTCAATATTATTGCTAAGCTCATTTAAAATAAATAAATCTGCAAATGAAAATACGTTGGTATACTTTCTATAGCCAACATTAGGATCAGCAAAACTGAATGCCCACATCGCCGATTCAACACTATTTATATAATTACTTAAATAATTTTGCTGAGTCGCTGTTATTTCATTCCATTTGGGGTAATGATTCTGCAAGAAAACTCCTTGATTTGACGACCACCAATTATTACTATTACCTGTTACTTTATCAACCTTAAAAATATAACCTCCTGTTAGTGAATCGCCACTATTGGCTGTTGGAGTAATTTTACCGATGTCAACTCTATCTTTGTCCCGCTTAATTTTTTCTAACAACACATAAACGCCTTTATTATCTCCATCAATTATTAAGTTTACAAATTGAGCCCTACTAGCATACCAATTTAAGGCTCTTCCTAAATCATAAGTTAGTACATCACGCATAAAAGTTTTATCGGTGTATGGATTCAGCAATATCCAATCACTTTCAGCAGGCATATCTATCAATGATACATCTTGGGAATTGTTACTACTATCTAAGGTACTAAACCCATAAGGCTGCTTAGGAAATCCTTGTGATGATGAACCTCTTAACTCAATACTTATTTTACCATTATAGTTATTGAATGGATCTCCGATACAATTTAAATTACCTACACCGTTGTATATGATACCCATATCACAAATAATTCGAGGGTCGTCAACAATAGATTGACCCAATGTGTTAATTACCATGATGGACAATTTAGATTGTAAGATAGCCGCAGGTGCTTGAAACCATGATGTAAGAGGTAAATATGAAAAAGTATTATTACTTATACCTAAAAATAAAAATGGACGGCTTGATAAATCAGATGATGATGCCGATACGTTATGTGTTTCAATAGCTAAAACATTGTTTCCATTTTGTAACAAAAGTTTTTGGACTGATGTTAAGGTGTAATATAAGGGTTGTGCCCCTTGATACAAATTCGCTTCGTTTTCTGCGGTCGCAAAAGAATTCCAAGTTTGCCCAATATCCATTGAATTACGAGTGATTTCAACACCATTCAAATATGCCACAAATCCATCATCAAAATCCATACAAAAAATAGCTTGCTTAATAAGCGAAGTATCAACTATGTTAAATGATTTGCGCATATATACCGTACTTTCAGTATTTGCAATCAATGTATTATCATCATTGTCACTAAAGCCGATACTTCCTATTCCACTTTGCCAGCTCGCATCATTAAATGTTGACGCTTCCCAATTCGAAATTGGCGCATTAGGTAGATTATATTTCCAAGTTTGACTGTCTAGCACAACAGCCTCCCAATGATCTATTACATTCGCACACTGAGCTGCAAGTTGCAAATTCCCTATTAGCGATAACAAAACGAGCCCTATTTTTTTCATTCCAATCAAACAATTGCCTAAATTAAGAAATCTCTTTGATTGTTATTTCATATTCATGTTACAAATAGGCAAGTATACATATAAAATAACTATACTGCTTAGTAAAATGCATCCTGAATATGCAATAATTCATAATCATTTTCTGATTTGAGATGAATTGAGATGACATCAAAACGAATATCTTTATATTCTTTATCATATAAAAACTGCCTTGCGGCCTCGGTTACATGATTAATTTTCGATTGAGAAACTGACTCTTCAGGCATACCTTGAGATAGAGTGGTTCTTGTCTTTACTTCAACGAAGATATAAATTCCTTCATCTAAAGCGATGATATCTATTTCTTTATGTCCAATTGTCCAATTTATGGCAACAATTTCGTAACCCAAATTTTGAATAAATCCCTTTGCAATAGACTCACCAAGTTGCCCTATTTTTTTGTTTCTACTCATTATTTCATATGTTTGTAGGTTCAGTATTTTTATGAAGCAACTTATTGAAAATTTCCCGCAACAACTTGAAACTGCTATTCAAATTGGCAAAAGTGCGAAACTCTCATTCAGAATCCAAGCATTTACGCAAGTAAGTATTAGTGGATTAGGTGGTAGTGGCATTGGCGCAAGTATTGTTCAAGATTATATGTTCGATAAAGCAACGATTCCATTTGTTATAAACAAACATTATTTCATCCCCAAAAATGTAAATGATACAACTTTGTTTATTGCTTGCTCATATTCTGGCAATACCGAAGAAACGTTAAACGCGGTTAAATTGGCGCATAAACAGAACGCGAATATAGTTTGTATTACTTCTGGTGGTGAGCTAGCGAGTTTCGCAAAAAAACATAAACTCAATTTAATTTTAATACCTGGCGGGAATCCACCGAGAGCATGTCTTGGATATTCTTTAGTCCAAATTCTCTTTGTGCTAAAAAAGGTGAAACTTATCAAGGCGAATATTACGAATGAGATTTCAGATTCAATAAAGTGGATAATCTCTTCAAGAAAATCGATACAAAATATTGCCTTAAAAATCAGTCAAAAATTAATTAATAAACAAGTTGCAATTTATACAACTGTAGGTCATGAAGGGTTAGCAATTAGATTTCGGCAGCAACTAAACGAAAATAGCAAAATACTTGCTTGGCATAATATAATACCTGAGATGACTCACAATGAAATAGTAGGTTGGCGACATTCAAATGAAAGTGTAGCAACTATTTGCTGCCATTTTGAAGATGATTATGATAGAAATATAACTCGCTTGAAAGTGCTAAAAAATGTTATAAAAAATTATAATACAAATATTACCGATTTAAATATTAAAGGTAAGAATTATTGGGAACAAGCCTTTTATTTTATACACCTTACCGATTGGATTTCGGTTTACCTAGCTGATGCGAATGGCCATGATACGGCTGAGGTAAAAGTTATCGACCATTTAAAAGAAACAATGTCTAAAAAATAATCTTGGCGGTATCATTAAAAATATGAAATTTGCCACACTCAATACAAGTATATGAAAGATCAAAAATATCAAATTATTATTTTAGTTACTTTAATCGTTGTTACAGCATTATGGCGCGTAACTAGCACTCAGTTAGGCTTGTACAACTTCATCCCGATGGCGGCAATCGGTCTTTTTAGCGGATCTGTTTTTACCAATAAAGGTTTGGCATATTTAATACCATTAAGCACGATGCTACTTTCTGATAGCTTGTTTGCTGTTTTCACTACTACGCAAGGATTCTATGGTTTTTCACAGTTCATCAATTATGGAGCCTTAGCACTTGTCACTTTATTAGGAACTTTTCTTAAACACAGAAATCCATTAAGTATCCTAGGTTATACATTATCTGGTTCAATGCTATTTTTTGTGATTAGTAACTTTGGTACCTTTCTCACAGGGTATTATGGCTACTCTTGGCAAGGATTGGTGACCTGCTACGAAATGGCAATGCCGTTTTATAAATATGAAATGGCAACACAGTTTTTTGTAAGTAACTTTACAAGCGATCTTATTTTCTCAATCTTAGCATTTAGTGTTTTTTATCTATTGAAGCAAAGAAAAGTTCAATATGTATAAATAGTACCACAACTAATTTCAGCAACCGATTTGATAAAGTCGGTTTTTTATCTATTGTATCGATAGTATCAATTTCATCCGAGTAGTTGAACAGCTAATTTTGCACGAAATTATTACATGAAGCACATTTTAATTATTGGTGGCTCCTCGGGTATTGGAAAAGCAATCATTGAAAAAATACAAGATTCAAATCATATATACTCAACCTACAATTCGCATGAAGTCGCGAGTACTAATTCTGTAAAGTATTTCTTTTTGGATGTATTAAATACCCAGATCGATTTTTCATCTCTTCCTGAAAAAATCGATGCCTTGGTTTATTGTCCAGGTAGCATTCAGCTGAAACCCTTTGCACGAATTAGCATTAACGATTTTAGAAAAGATTATGAGTTAAACGTGATAGGTGCTATTCAATGTATTCAACAATTATTACCTCGATTGAAAAAGTCTGAGCAAGCTTCTATTATTTTATTCTCAACCGTTGCGGTGCAAATAGGTTTATCTTTTCATTCCTTAGTCTCGAGCAGTAAAGGTGCTATTGAAGGATTGACAAAAGCGCTAGCAGCTGAATTAGCCCCCAATATACGTGTAAATTGCATTGCGCCTTCTTTAACAGAAACACCATTGGCGCAAGCACTGCTCAACACGCCAGAAAAAATTGAAGCGTCAAATCTGAGACATCCGCTCAAGCGAATTGGTCGAGCTCAAGATATTGCCAATTTAGCGGCTTACTTACTCAGTGATGAATCGAGCTGGATGACAGGTCAAATATTGCATTTAGATGGTGGAATGAGTACCATTAAATAAGCTTCATAAATGATATTCTTGCAATAATTTATGTCTTGCTTGCTAACTCATTAAAAAATAATTTGAGCATTAAACTAAAGAACATTTTTTACCAAACGATTCATCAGAAGCTCAATTTTACTTCTGAAATAAAAAAATAAACAATATGGTATATCGCATACAATACGAACAAAATATTCCAAGTACAAGAAATGAAGTTTGGAATTTTATCTCCTCCCCACTTAATCTGAAAGATATAACGCCTCCTTATATGGGTTTTGAAGTGACTAGTAAAAATCTATCTTCTAAAATGTATGAGGGTATGATGATTACATACCTCGTGAAGCCTTTATTCGGAATCCCTTTAAGCTGGTGCACAGAAATTACCAAAGTTGAAGATGGCAATTACTTCGTGGATGAGCAGCGAGAAGGTCCGTATAGCATCTGGCATCACGAACATCATATTAAAGAAATAGATGGTGGAATTAAAATGGTTGATATAATTCATTATAAAATTCCATTCGGTTTCTTAGGAAGAATTGCCAATGCTTTATTTGTGAGAAAACAACTTCAAGGAATATTTGACTATCGCTTTCAAAAAGTTGAAGAAATTTTTGGGAAAATGTAGTCGTATTATGACTTAATTTAGCACCCTTCATGACCGATAGATTGAAAGCACATCTTGCTCTACTTGGCGCCAACATTTTTTATGGTGCGGGATTTACTGTAGCGAAAATTGTCATGCCAAGACTCATCGAACCGAAAGGATTTATTCTCATTCGTGTTGCTATTGTTACAATTCTCTTTTGGCTTTCTTATTTCGGCGGAAAAGCATTTCGGGCAGAGATAGACAAATCTGATTGGCGCACACTTGCCCTTTGTGGCTTGTTTGGGGTTGCCACGAATCAACTATTTTTTTTCTTAGGATTAAATCTCACTTCACCCATTCATGCCTCTTTAATGATGCTTTCTACACCCATTCTGGTAAGCCTTTTCGCGGTATTTACATTGGGCGATAAATTTTCCACTGGCAAAATTATTGGACTTATTTTAGGTGTTTCTGGCGCAATGGTTCTTGTATTGTTGGGCGGAAAAGAAAAGGTAGCGACCAATGCTCTTCTTGGCGATTTATTCGTGTTGTTAAATGCCACTTTATATGCAATTTATTTAGTAATGGTAAAGCCATTGATGTTAAAATACAGACCTATCATTGTGATTCGATGGGTATTCTTAATAGGATTAATAATTGTATCTCCATTTGGCATAAAATCATTTACTGAAATTGAATGGCAATTATTTGGCGTGCAAGAATTCCTTTCAGTCGCTTTCATAGTTATTTGCTGTACTTTTTTTACCTACTTATGGAATATATATGCGTTGCGGATTTTAAGCCCATCTACAGCAGGTGCTTATATTTATTTACAACCTGCCTTCGCAGCTATTATAGCTATTCTTTTTTTCAACGAACATCTTACTTGGATTAAGGTTTTGGCTTCCATACTAATTTTTTTAGGAGTTTATTTAGTTAGCAAGAAGTGGTAAGGGATAAAAAAAGGCCATCGTAGTGATGACCTTTTGATAAAATTTTGAGATTACTATTTGTAATACTTTTTCATTTTAATTAATGTGTAAATGAATCCTGGTAAGAAGAACAATAAATACAACACTAAGCTTATAACCCAATCAGAACCACCGAAATCATCATTCAAACCCATACCTAACCAGCCTAGACCTAAAAGAGCTAAAAGAATATAAATTCCTTTACTGATTCCGTCAGTTGATTTTGCGGCTTGTTGAGATTCTAATGCTTGCGCATTTTCAATGGTGCTTACCTCGTTAGTTTGAGTTAACGTGTTAGCAGTTTGCTGAGTTGCACTTACTACTTCAGTAGCTTGAGCTGGTTGTTGTTTTACTACAAAAGCAGCATTAGCATTTGTAGCCATCATTGCGATTACAGCAATAGGGAGTAATTTCTTTAAAGATTTCATATAATATAAAATTTGTTTAATGTCAAATGTAAATCAAGAAGTACAAAGTACAAGAAAAATTTCTTAAAATTTATAAATTACTCCATGAAATGTTCACTTAATATACCTTTACTGAATTCTAAGCGCATTAAAATTTTATTAATCCAAATCTTCATTCGTTCAATAAGCACATGATAAAAAGACAAAAGTGTATTTTAGTGGTTCTTTTTTTATTAAGCCTTTCAACCACTATGCTGTCACAAACCATCTATGATGGCAAACTCATCGTAAAAGAAAGTGGCATATTCAATTATAAATTGGTGCTCAATATCGATAGTAATAAAAAAACAGTAAGCGGTTATAGCATAACCGATGAGAAAGGGAAAGAAGAAACAAAAACATTGGTAAAAGGTACCTTTCAACCTAACAAAAAGAAGATAAATATATCAGAATATGAAATTGTAAGCACAAAAGCTAAGGCAAGTGATGTAGTTTTTTGTTTCATAGAAGCTGAATTAGAAATGAAGATGGTTGAGAATGATTCGACTTTGGTTGGAAAATTTACAGGTAGATTATTCCCGAAAAAAGACATTTGTGGAACAGGCGGTGTGTTTGTGAAACAACCTGCAAGAAAAAAAATAAAAAAACCAAAAGTACCAACTCAATTACCTAAAGAAAAAATAGCCCCCCCTGCGAAAGAAGAAAAAATAGAAGCGAAATCATTTGATATTGTAACCTCTAACACAGTGCTAACTTGGAGTAGTGATAGTGCTTTAGTTGAAATATGGGATCAAGGAAATCAAGATGCGGATAGCGTAAGTATTTTTTTTGATGGCAAATTGCTTGTGAGCAATTTAAAACTCACTGATACAAAGGTGAAATATAAAGTACCAATTTCAAAAACCAGCGAACACATGGTAAGTATACTTGCTGAAAATGAAGGCAAATACACGCCCAACACGGCTGCAATAATTTTACATGATGGAAATAAAAAATATCAACTTCTTTGTGAAAGCAAAATAAATGAAATGAAAACCATTAAAATAAAACGATGATATAACCGTTTATTTAGAACCTAAAATACTTGCATATTTACTGGAATTATTAATTAAACGAATGGCTTCTGCAATTTCCTCGTCGCTTTTTAATTGATTCTGAATTCTACCTTTTATAAAATAATATCTAGTTACAATTTCATCTTGCAGCAAACGCATAATTTCTTTCTTATTTTTTACTAAGTCTTGCTTCTTATCACTACTCAATGATTTCTTCAACGCTTCGTAGTCTTTTTCAACACCTTTGAAATAGTTTTCTTTCTCGGCAATTTTTTTAAACTCAGATAATAACTTTTCAGCTTCCGTTTGATAAGCCACATCTTTACCTTCAATCCATTTTAAAAAATCCGCATAGTCATTTTCTGTCAATGAAAAATTTGCAGCCGAATCTATAGTAGGATGTTTGCTCACATACAGATTAGCGTAATCAAATGCGTATGCTTTATTCAGTAAAGTGGTTGCAATTTTCAAATCCGATTTAACTTCCATTTTTACGTCTGGTTCAACACCGCCTCCATCTTTAACACTTCTCCCATTCTTTGTTTTATAAGTTGTTTTTATGGAATCTGGTATTTCACCAACACTCCCATCCTCGTTACGATGCGAATAATCCAATGCCTGTATACATCTTCCACTCGGCGTATAATATTTGGCTGTTGTAACCTTTAGCTTAGAATTAAATGCAAGTGAACGCGTTGTTTGAACCAATCCCTTACCAAAACTGCGTTGACCAATCACTACACCCCTATCTAAATCTTGCATAGTACCTGCTACAATTTCCGATGCGGATGCAGAGCCTCTATTAATCAAAACCGTTACAGGAATTTCAGTGTCCCAAGGTGTTCCTAAGGTCTTGTATTCCTTATCCCATTCGGCAGCTTTGCCTTTCGTGCTCAATACATGCTGGTTTGTGTTTAAAAAAATATTACACATTGCAACTGCTTCATCTAGCAAGCCACCAGGATTGGAACGTAAATCCAGTACAACACCCTTCATAGTTGGGTTTGCTTTTTTCATACTATCAAATGAACTTCTTACCATGCTCGCACATCTATCGGTAAATTGAGATAGCTTCACATAAGCAATTTCATTATTCTCTCCTATCATACCAGCATAAGGTACGCTCGAAATATTTATCTCCTCACGAACAACCGTCTTTGAGCTTTCAAGACCTGTTATAGCATCTTTAATTTTTAATTTAAGTGGCGTACCCGCCGAACCCTTTATAAATTTACTTACATCATCAACGCTTTTGCCTTTGGTGCTTTTCCCTTCAATTTCCAAAATAATATCGCCTGATTTTAATCCTGCTTTTAAAACAGGACTATTCTCATAAGGTTGGTCAATTACTATCATTCCATCTTTCATCCGCATCGTACTTCCAATTCCGCCATACTTACCTGTTGTTTGAAAACGATAATCTTCAATTTCTTCTTCGGTAATATAATTGGTGTAAGGATCCAAATCATTCAGCATTGCATCAATACCTGTTTTCATCATTTTACCGGGTTCAATCGGGTCTACATAATAAGTATTCAACTCTTTGAAAAGCGTTGTAAACACTTCTAAATTTTTTGAGATTTCAAAAAACGGATCTGCTTCTTTCGCCCTCACGAACAACATAATAACAACACCCAACGCGATGCCCAATAAGAATTTTTTTGATTGCTTTAAATGATTTTTCATATTAATAACCGTAAATTTATGTATTGCAAGTTATTGTAAATAATGCTATAAACTACGCCTTGAATACTTAAGCCACATGAGAATGGTGTTAAAATTTTCATATAAATCAAGGAACTGGGTCGTAGCCATGACTTCCCCATGGTGCGCATCTGCTGATTCGCTTCATCGCTAGCCAAAGACCTTTTAATACACCATGTTTTAGCAAAGCCTCTTTAGCATAAGCAGAGCAGGTGGGTGTGTAACGACACTTACTAGCTCCTAACCAAGGCGAAATAACGAGTTGGTAAATCCTTATCAAGAAAAGCATAAAACTGACAACAAAATTACCAACGAATTTCATGGTGCGAAATTAACATACTTATCGGTTTAAAAATGAATTGAATGAAGCGATGCATAGATTTCCTTTCTACATTTGCGGTTTCATGGAACTTCGCTTTAGTGTTTATAATTCTGTTGCAGATTTGCCTATTAAATGGAGCGAGTATATCAAGGACGATTCTGTTTGTAAAGGCATCGATATTATAGAAAAATCGAATTTGCCTGACTTGAAAAATTTATATGTTGTTACCTTTTTACAGAATGAGCCTGTTTTTGCCTCTTACTTTCAGCTACTCACTGTAAAACCGCATCATTTCAATATTTCAAATCGTAAATTTCAGCAAAGATTATTGTCGACAGCTTTACGCATTGTAAAACCCACCTTGTTAGTTTCAGGCAATCTGTTCAGACACGATATGTTGTTTTATTATTTTATAAATAACGAGTTATCTGTTGAATTAAAACAACGTATTTATAAAGCAACGAATGATTATATTATTGATTACACCAATTGTTCTGGTATATTTTTAAAGGATGTTTCTGCTAGTATGTCACACATTTTAGAAGCAGATGAATCTCTTATAAATATGCCTGACGATGTTTCAATGGAAATCATCTTACCTAAGCATTGGCAATCCTTCCAAGATTATGAAAAAGATTTGAAACATAAGTATCTACAACGATGTCGTAAGATTCGAAAATCACTTGAGCAGATAGAAATTAAAGAATTCAATCAAGAACTTATCTTACAATATTCTGAAGAAATGGAACGATTGTATTTGCAAGTCACGCAAAAACAATTGGTGAGTATGGGTAAAATTAATGGTCAGTTTTTTATTGAACTAAAAAATACGTTAAAGGAAAGTTTTAAAGTGTGCGGATTTTTTATAGATGGTAAACTCATCGCATTTTCATCTGCCATTCTGCATCATGATGAATATGATATGAACTATATTGGATTTGATTATGCTTACAATCAAAGTCATAGTTTATACTTTAATATTTTATTTCATTGCCTTGAGTCTTCGATTAAACATGGCTCACAAAAACTTATACTAGGGAGAACGGCCTTGGAGGCGAAAGCTATTTTAGGTTGCCAGCCAGACTATAGATTCAGTTATTACAAATTACGCAACGTAGTTGTAAATTGGTTCTACAAGCGTGTAGCCTCTTATTTTCGCGAAGCACAAGGTGAAAAATGGAAAGATAGACACCCTTTTAAATCCGCGTTTTATGAAAATAAAAAAATCTAATTCACTTTTTGAAACCCCTTACCTGTGAACAGTAAGATTTGTTCAGCTGCATTTAATTTATGCTTAAATGTGATCTGATAGCCACCCCAAGGGTCTAATTCAAATCGATAATCATCCGTGGCATAATTCGTTGCCCCCTTGCTTGCCTTCATCCACCAAGAACCATTTGTTTTTAATTGCACATGAAAACTTGAATCGTTTATTTTCTTCACTGCAAAAGAGTCTAAATCGCTTTGGGCATTGTACCAAGCTACTTGTGTTACATGCTTCGGTGAGTAGTTATACTTAGAATAAAATGCAATATCAAATCTATTTTCGCCTCTGTACATATACGCATCAGCACAGTATGAAGGTATATTCAATAAATAAATTTTACTTTCTGTATTTTTAGGAAAACGTGTTAAAAAATGATGGTTTAATTTACCACTCATATTTCTTGCTTTCACATTTTTCCAGCCGAAGAAAACAAATAACATAACGTATCCCGTCATCACGCCAATTCTTAACCATGAGTTGAGCTGATATAATAAGAAAACAAAAAAAGGAAACAAAAAAACAGAAGGAAAATAAACGTATCTGTCCGTCTCTATTCTTGTTAAATACACAAAATATAAGCGGATAAATGGCATTGAAAAAACTAAAACGCCTGAACTCATGAATCCATAGAGCCAAAGCCAATGTTTATTAACTCTATAAATTCCGAAAGCGACAAACAAATATAAAATGATTCCAAAGGGCATAGTATATTGAGCTTGAGTACATACATAATACACATACTCTCTTGTCTTCATGTCTGTATAATTTACAAACGAAAAAACTTTGACTACTTCTTGAATTAATGTATTCCATTGATGAAGCAGAGTGACAGACTCCCCATCACCTCTATCGGGAGGTAACAAGTGACCTGTTATTGCATAATAACACGTGACATAAACTGCTACAAGCAAGATTTGAGGTAAAAGAATACGAATAAAGTATTTCCTCCAAGAAACTTTAGTATTGTCTGCAAAGTAAAGAATCGCAAAAAGAATAAAAAACAACAAAGGAAACAAAAAACTAATCTCGAGTGTAACTAAAGCATAGGCATAAAAGGCACAATTTAAATATTCGTTTTTACTCGATAAGCCTGTTTCGAAATAGTACAATAGATTGATTCCAATTTTTAAGAAAAGTAATAAAGAAATAGCATAATGCGAGGTTGCTCCCCAAATGATATTCTCGGATTGATAACTCGAAACTAAAAAAAGAACTGCACCCAAAAAGGCAATTTGCAATCCATGCTGAACTCTAAAAAAAGATTGAAATAGTTTACTGAAAAACCGAAATATGAAAACAACATTGAGTGCATGAAGTAAACAAAATACAATAAACCATGCCAAATGGTTCATGCCAAATAAGCCATACAATAAAATTATAAACAAGTAGTGTCCATAATAGAAAGTATTAGTACCAAACGAAATTCTATATCCTTGCAGCCCTTGCGTTTTTAAATCATGTACCCCCCAAATAGCATCATCCATGAGAATAGCTTCATGGCCCGCATAGTAGAAAAGAAATGTGAATAAGAAAGCTCCGATAAAAAAATAGAGTGGAAACTTTTTTGTTGCCAAAAAATTAGACCCATCATAATTCATTTATTAATTCGTTTAAGGATGCAAACTTTTGTAATTACTTAAACCACATTCCAAAAACTTAGCATAATCAGCTTCTTTAGGTGTAAATCCTCTTGGTGTATTGAGTATTCGATGATTTACAGGATCTATCAGCGCGTAAAAAGGTTGTGTCGCAGATTTGAAATCACGTAATGATAAATCAAACCATTTATCTCCAACCGTAGTAGCCATTTTCTTATCTAAAAATGGTGTTGCAAATTGTTCATTGATTGGCAAAGCTATTTGCTCATCTACATACAATGAAGCTATTACATACTTATCATTTAATAGATTGTTCACTTTTGGTAAAGTCCAGACATTTTCTTCCATTCTTCTGCAATTCACACAAGCCCATCCTGTAAAATCAATCATAAGCGGCTTATCTTGTTTTTTAGCCTCCTCCATGGCATCTTCTAAGTATAAATAAATCTTTAAGCCTTTTAAATTATGCGTTCGAGCGCTTACTCCTTTCTCCAATTTTTCTTCCTTATGAAACAAGCTATAAAATTTTGGTGGAGGGAAACCGCTTACTAAACTGATATCCTTGCCAAAAAAATCAAGTGATAAATAGCCAGCAAATAGTATCGATAAAATTGCTAGCACTTTCATTGACAGGGTACTTTTAAAAGTTGGATCTTCTTTTAATTTGAATTTACCAATTAGATACAATGCCATCAATACACAAACAACAATCCAAAGACCTATAAAAACCTCGCGTTTCAAAAGACCCCATTGCTTAACTAAATCAGCATTAGATAGGAATTTAAGAGCAAAAGCTAATTCGATAAATCCAAAGACAACCTTTAGCACTGTAAGCCAACCTCCCGATTTAGGCAAGGCCTTCAATAAATTAGGAAACATAGCAAATAAAGCAAACGGAATTCCCAAGCCAAAACCGAAGCCCGCCATGGCAGGTGGAATAAGTTTTGCATTACTTACGTTTCCAAGAACAAGTCCTAAAATTGGACCAGTGCATGAGAAAGAAACAATTGCCAATGTTAATGCCATAAAGAAAATACCTGACATACTTCCAATACCACTTTTCGAATCTATTTTATTCGCCAAACCAGATGGAAGACTTATATCGTAAAAACCAAATAATGAAAAAGCGAAAATCATGAAAATGATAAAAAATACGATATTAATCCAAACATTTGTCGCGACTCCACTTAACACATCGCCTCCCCAACCTAAGAATAGGAATGGCAAACTCAACAAGAAGTAAACAAGAAAAATAAAAAATCCATAGAGTATTCCTTTTCGCACACCTTGTTTTTTATCGCTAGATCCTTTAAGGAAAAAACTTATGGTCATGGGTATCATCGGCAAAGTACAAGGGAAAAATAAAGCCGCAAACCCCCCTAAAATACCATAGAGCAAAGCGGTCCAAATAGAAAGTTCTTCCTTCGCTGCATCGCCGCAATCACCTACGGGTGTACCAAAACTACCGTAGTTGTTACTCTCATCCGTTGGCACAATAGCTGCTTCGGTAATTTCAGTAGGAACCGTATCAATTGCGTTAACAGCAACTGCATGGCTAGAATCACCTAGTTTTGTTGTATCAATGCCATTTGAAGATGCTACTTTTTTCCCATCACAACTCATGTTCATATCTATCATAATATCTTCTGAGGTTGGCGGTAAGCATCCTTGATCATCACAGGTTTGATAATAAAAACTTGCTTTTAATTTTTGTGGTGATTTGTACTTTACTTTTTGTACATACTTGACTTGCTTTTCAAAATAATGGTATGGTCCAATACCCGCATCATCCTTTGTGTGTATCTCGCCTTCCTCTTTTACTTTACCAACTATTTCAATGTCTTTTGTTTTTGAAATTGTCAGATCAGGTGCTATAAGGCTTCCATCGCCACCTGGCTCGAGCGAATACAAATGCCAACCTTTTTCCATTTTTGCGGTAACAATCACTTCGGCTTCATTAGCAGAGAGTATTTTTACACATGAAGAAAGATGAACTTTTTTAAAGTTTTGTGCAAACCCATAAAAAGAAAATAAAATGAAGCAAAATAAAACACCGGACTTTTTTATCATAATTATTTTTTCAATGTAATTGTAAATTCTTTTTGCGTAGGCGGTAAACACATTTGGTTACTGCAGCATTGATATTCGACCTCACAAACAACGTCACCCTCTTTTACTACTTCGCAATTGATTTCCCACGTTACATTGCCTTCGTAATAATTGACAACACCTATAAATTCCATATTTTCTGTATGTATGGGCGCATTTGTCTTGGCATCTTGCACATTTTTCACATTCTTGTTTACACGCAATTTTACGGTTGTAGGAATTAACAGCCCATCTCCTCCAGGATTTGTACTAAACACGTGCCAACCTTTATCAATAGTAGCGGTTAGCAAAATTTTTTGCGCTTTTGTTGTTGGATTGTAACTAGACTCCGTTTTCCAACTTACAGGATTCAAGTCTTGCGCTTTCATGCTTATTGAAGCGAGAATGATTGAACAGAAAATTAAAATTTTTATTTTCATATTAAGTTAGTTTTGAATTAAACTCTCAAAAATAGCCCTGCCGTCCTCATTACCAATTAAGCTTGAACATGCTCTTTCAGGATGCGGCATCATGCCAAATACATTTCTACTTTCATTACAAATACCCGCAATGTGATTCGCAGAGCCATTTGGGTTTTGTTTGCCTACTTCACCCTTTGCGTCACAATATCGAAATATCACTTGTTGATTTTCTTCCAACGTATGGATTGTATTTGAATCAGCATAATAACGCCCTTCGCCATGCGCAATTGGAATCATACGTGGTGATGAATTTAAACTTTTATTGATAGCTGAAGCTCGATTATCATTCGTGATAAATACATTCTTGCAGATAAATTGCTGTTGATCATTTTGTAACAAGGCGCCTGGCAGCAAACCTGATTCGCATAATATTTGAAATCCATTACAAACACCCAAAACCTTACCACCTCTATTAGCATGTTCAATCACACGTTCCATCATAGGGCTGAAGCGAGCCAAAGCACCACAACGCAAATAATCACCATAAGAAAAACCGCCAGGCAAAACAATACAATCTTCTTTGGTGAACGTTGAGATATCTCTATCCTTATGCCATAACATTTCTACTTTTTGACCCAAATCGTATCTTAAAGCAAATGCCATATCTTGATCGCAATTTGAACCTGGGAAAACAACAATGCCAAACTTCATTTTCAATACTTGTTTTTTTAAATGAATATCCACTGCGTGAACAATAAGATGATAATAAATATAAAGAAGGTAAAATTATTGAATTTTTCTTGCTTATGTTGAAATGCTTGGCTTAACAAAATGCTAAAGGGAGTAATCGTAACAATCCAAGTATAAGAGGGGAAAATAGGACTAAAAAGACCCACAAATAAAGCAAACAAGCTGTAAAAGAACAAAGCATTCCATTTTTTTCGGACCGCCATAGAGTTTTGCTCCCCTGTTTGGTTAATTAAAAAAGCCCCATATAAAAATAAACTAATGCTTACCACAGACGAAATCAGGGTGGCCATGGGAGATTGTAAATTGAGTGGGAGTGCAAAATGAAAATAAACTTGGTTTAGAGACTTTGTAAGATTCCCGGTAAGAAAGAACCATGCCCCCGCAAAATATATAACGCAAATTAAGCCAATGAAATAAGCTAAGATTTCTTGTATCACGAATGGACGAAGCAAGAAAATTAACATCACAAAAAGCAATACAAACAACACTGCCGGAAAATACGCCAAACAAGCCAATCCGACCCATAATCCTATACTAAAACAAGTGCCTCGTGCTTTGGATAAATTATAAAGCTGTAATACCAATGAAAAAGCGATAAACAAACAGACGTTAGACACAAATGCCAATGAAAGAACACCAGTAGTTGGAAACCATGAACTCAGCAGCAGATAAGCGAGGGCAGGTAAAAAACTCTTTTTGGCAAAAAATCGCTCTCGGTTAATAACATAATTGAGATAAAATGAGAAACTAACATGTACAATAAAATAGATAATGTTTGATAATATAGGCCAATTTACATGTAGATTTCTCAGCCAACTCCATTTAAAAACCAGGCCTAATTCAAAATTATCAAGCAAGTTAGGCGGCGTTACGTGCGTAAAAGCAAATAGTCTAACCCCAAGGTAAATAAATACCAAAAAAAATACTGGACTAATATCTTTGCGTTTAAATACTTGAATCACGCTGGACTTACTTAAAAATTAATTTTGAGCAAGCGAAGATAATCTTTCGAGAGACAAGGAATAATAATTTCGTGCTTAGAAATTTGAACAGACGAACGAGGTAACAAATTATAGTTATCAAGCTCCATCGAAAGTGGTATTTCCTTCACATTCATAGCGCCTTTTGAAGATACATAGGCTCCCATAAGCCTGTCGCTATTTAAACTATTATTACTAAATAAATAAACCTTGCCTATTTCATATTCATGGCATCCATAGGATGAAAAAATACCATTATCATCTGTTGACATCTGATTTTTAAGCACTGTTTGACTCCAAACCAATTTCCCATCTGTTCCAAAATTGAAAATATCAATTTCATCATAATAAAACTCATTTACAATTCTTGAATTGTCCATCATACCGCCCATTGACATATTAATCGATGAATTAAAAGAATTTACAGTTCGGATTTGCTGGTAAGACTTTTCCATGGCAATTTCAAGACCACCATCTTGTTTTAGAGATACTTTTTTCAATTTCAAATCCTTCATATCAATATCCTTTTTACCAGAAGCCAATAAAAGCGAAGCAAAATAAGGAGTTAAAAAAGTTTCGGAAGAAATGTTATATTGATTCAAATAACACCCTTGGGAATTGCTATACAAACCATTGGCATAAGTACCTACCACGTATAAAACTTTATCTTTCTCATGCAACTTCAGGTTTAGATCATTGACTGTATAATTTTGCAAATCTAATTCTTGGATACTAAATTCTGCTGCGCCTTTCCGTAAAACAATTAGCTTTATTGCTTCCGAACTCCCCTTATTACTTGGGTTTTTCAGCGCAAGCCAATAAAATTCGCCCTGATTACTCAATTCCATTTTATTACTCAAAACCCAATTATCGTTCAACAATACTTTCTCTATTTGCTGCTCAATGGTTCCTTCATAATTTATTAAAACAGAGACAGCTGTTACATAGTTATCAACCAATTTTGTCGCATTCACAGCAAAATACATTCCATTCTCGCTTGCGTACACATCGAAACTTTTCATTTTCCCATTTGCATCTTGAGTCATTTCTAATACCCGCATCGGTTCGCTGAACGCACTTTCATTGCTGAATTTACTCATGTACCTCGACAAAGTTCTCCCCTTTTTTACATCATAAAACAAAAAGCAATTTTTCTCAAATGCAAAAAACTCTATATGTGAACAATCGTTATTTAAGAAAGGAACTTCGACCTTACGTTTCTTTTTTAATACAGAATCGAGTACAAGTAAAAAATGTCTATCGCTATGTTTTATGTAAGATATAATGTCATGATTAAATTTACCTATGATAGCAAAATCATCATTTCGCAAGTCTAAATTTTCACGATTAGAAATAAGTGATTTTTGACAAAAAAGATTGACGTGAATCAGCAGCAAAATGGCTATCAATAATATCTTTCTCATAAAAAATCCTGCAGTTGTACTTTGCACAAAAATACAATACGAAGTTTGGTATTGTTTAAATTTTATTCCTTTTAAATAAAACATTATGGCTAACTATATTATAGCTGGGGGCTCTGGATTTATTGGCAAGCACATACAAAGTATGTTGCTGGCAGTTGGGCATGACGTATATGTACTTACCCGAAAAAAAACGAATGAATCTGTCAACAAAAACCTGACCTATGTTCAATGGAATCCCGCCGAATCCTACATTGATTCTAATTTTCAATGTAAAGATGCATTTATAATTAATTTGGCAGGTGCTGGCGTGGCCGAGAAAAGATGGAGTCAAGCTAGAAAAAAACTTATTCTTGAAAGCCGAACTCAAAGCTTAGAAACACTTTGGAACGCATGTGCCAGTAAACAAATCCATTGCTTACATATCACCTCTGCTTCCGCAATTGGCTTCTACGGTAATGGCTTGCAACATTTTAAGGAAGATGACAAAGGCGATCAATCGTATTTATCGCAAACTTGCCAAGCATGGGAAAGAGCGATTGAAAAATTTGCTGAATTAAATATCACTTTTGCCATCGTGAGAGTTGGTATTGTATTAGGTACAGAGGCTGGTGCCTTGAAAGAATTTATAAAACCCATGAAATGGCGTATTGCTGGCATACCAGGTTCGGGCAAGCAAATCTATAGTTGGATACATATCCAAGATGTGGCTCGAATTTTTGTATACTTAACTGAAAATAAAATACAAGGCATTTACAATGCAGCAGCTGATAAGCCATGCTCTATCAAAGAAATATTTAACACCTTAAAAAAACACTACCCCATTTTAATTGAAGCGCATGCACCCGATTGGATTTTAAAAATAATATTAGGCGAAATGGCTATTGAAGTATTAAAAAGCACATCGGTAGATAATAGTAAAATCAAACAAATTGGATTTACTTTTCTACATACCAACCTAGAAACTTGCCTAAACGATTTATTGAAAAAAAGTTAATCTAGGTTGTAGAGTACTGCAATAAATAAACCATTTGTATTAATTTAGAAAAAATAAAACAAGGCTTACAATACTAAAAACTATGTTCGTTCGTTTATAAACAAAATACATATACTATGAAGAAGATAATCTTGTTACTAGGCTTTGCATGGTCGTACCAAAGCATGTTTGCGCAACGTATTCAATTTGCAGACATTTCGCTTTATGGAGGTGCAGGTTCTACACAAGCTAATCATTTAACTACTTCGGAAGTTAATTTTTTACGCAGTAATATGCTCAATCCCTTTCGCATAGGCATGCAGTATTCTACAAGTAACACAAGATACTCTAATCAAGTTGGAATTATGGCGGGTTGGAATATTGCGCAAAAACACAAGAGCAAATTATCGCATCAATTACGCACTGGATTTAGCTTTGGTAGCTATCAATTAAATTTAGAGGGTTCCAAACATTTAGAAACAAGAATGCATGTTGATACCCTTGTTTCATCGCAGACTGGCAACTCCTATTTCATTGATTCTGTATTCAACCAACATAGTTCACTCAATCATAATGCGAATATGCTGAATCTAGATATTAGTTATATCGTGAGACTTGAATCGCAACGAAAATTTTCTGTTTTCACAGGATTGGGGTTACAAGCTGGATTTAGCTTACAAAATTTTATGTCAAGTGATTACCATGAATCGAGCTATGTGGAAGACTATCCGAACATTAATCGCTTTGCGTATCGTGGTAATCGTTATAGTTCTAGCGCTGTGGAAAGTGAAACGCGTAACTTAGGCTCCACGAATACATACCGCATGTTTGTGCCTATTGGACTCAACTACAGATTATCAAACAAATCATTTTTACTCAAACATATAAACTTATTTGCAACCTACAATATAGGTATAGAATTCAATAGATTTGAAGGAATTTCGAACAACACCGGATTTTACCAGAGCTTTCATGTGGGAACCCGAATTTCTTTTCTTGATCCAAACATGAACACTCGAACTAAATTGATTGAAAGAATCCGAAAACATAGAAGAAATTATTAGTTAGATTTGTCGAATTATTAAAATATTTTGACGTCAACGCATTACATGAAACTAGCCTTGCAAGAGGCTGATAAGGCATATGGCAACCACGAAGTACCTGTTGGTGCCATTATTGTTATTCAAAATACGATTATTGCCAAAGCCCATAATCAAGTAGAATTGTTACAAGATGCTACAGCGCATGCGGAAATTTTAGCTTTAACATCAGCCTTTCAATATTTGGGAAGTAAATACTTACCAGAGGCAACTTTATATGTAACCCTAGAGCCATGTTTGATGTGCGCTGGTGCTTTGTATTGGAGCAAAATAGGACAAATTATATTTGCAGCTTCTGATGAAAAAAATGGATATAGGAAACATTGCCAACATTCGCCATTTCATCCCAAAACGCTTATTTCATTTGGTATACAGGCAGATGAAAGTGTAAAACTAATGAAGAATTTTTTTGCAGCTAAACGAAAAATTTAATTCTTAGTTATTACCCCATATGCTTCATGCTTTTCTTGTAAATTTGCACCCATGAATGCGACAATTAAGACCATTTTACTCACAGTTTTAACTTTATCTGTATTCACAATTGCCCTGGTAGAGCTATCAGGCGTGAGTGAAAATTCTTTATCTGATTTATTCGAGAGCAAAGGCAATAGAAAAAAAGACGATCATACTCAACATCTTTCCAATCAAGATCAAGCAAAACGAGATGAAGAGGTAAAAAAAATGCCGAAAACTACTATAGAGGTAGCTCAGACTAAATTTGATTTTGGAAAAATAACGGATGGCGATAAAGTAAGTCATACTTACGTCGTGAAAAATATAGGCGACAAGCCATTGGTTATTTCTAATGTGCAAACTTCTTGCGGATGTACCGCACCGTTTTTCCCGAAGGAACCCATTCTGCCGGGTCAAGAAGGAAATATCACACTTGAGTTTAACAGCGCTGGTAAATCAGGCTTGGTAAATAAAAATGCTTTGATTATCGGCAATGCAGATAACGCACCTTTTTCGATTGGCTTCACGGCTGATGTGCAAGCAAAGAAGTAAATAAAGTTTTCTCATTCAAATAAATACAATCATTGGCTTTACCCTTACTTAAAAAACTAAATGCAAATCAAGCTAAAACTGAGATGACTTTCATAGATCATCTTGAGGTGCTTCGTTGGCATATTGTGAGAGCGGTATTGGTGGTTTTAGTGTTTGCCATAGCGGTAGGTATAAACATAGATTGGTTTTTTGACAATATAATTTATGGGCCTTTACGCGAAGATTTTGTTTCGTATAGAGCCCTCTGTGATTTTGGAAGATGGCTCCATTTAGGCGATGTATTTTGCATGCAATCGCCCAATGTTCAAATGATCTCCACCAAATTCAGTTCACAATTTATTGGTGCATTTGCCATAGCACTCATGGGTGGCTTTATTTGTGCATTTCCTTATATTCTCTGGGAAGTATGGCGTTTTATTAAGCCTGCTTTAAACCCGAAAGAAATAAAAATAGCCCGTAATAGTATTTTTTGGATAACACTATTCTTTTTAACGGGCATTTCATTTGGGTATTTTATTCTAGCTCCCTTTACTTTTAGCTTTTTATCCAATTTTCAATTAGGTACATTAAATGCTATTCGCCCAAGCCCTACTTTTGACGATTACATCGATAATATGATGAACATTTTATTAGGTACAAGTATTTCTTTTGAGCTTCCTGTTTTTTCGTATGTACTGACAAAAATTGGTTTAATATCTCCAACCTTATTACGTAATTATCGAAAATATGCACTTGTCATCATACTTATTGTTGCAGCCATTATTACTCCTTCCCCCGATATTACAAGCCAAATGCTAGTAACCTTGCCGCTTTGGATGCTTTATGAGTTAAGTATTTTCATCAGCTATCGAGTTCAACGAGACGAGGATAAACGCCGCGAAGCATTTTTCAAATCATAAAAAAATGCTTACCCAAGAAATCAGGTAAGCATTAATTCATTTTCCATTTTATAACTACTATTTTTATAAAATATCCAACCAGAATTTTAGAAAGATTAAAGGGTACGATTACCAAAAATTGGATAGACTAGATTATCATCAAATTCAATATTATTCAAATATACTTGGCTTCTTTACTTGATAGTCGAAGTTATAACGAACTGCAATCATTAAATTACGACCTGGTGCACTAATGCCAGAAGCAAAATACCTGTAATTTCTGTCTAGTATATTTTCCAAGCCAAGTTGAAGCATCACATTTTCAGCTATGTTTGCGCCAACGCGCATATTGATGGTGTACCAACTAGGTGTACCATTCGGTGTTGCATAAGGCAAATTATCTTCTCCTGTTATATTGTAATCAGATAGTTTTTTGTTCCCATTAAATAAGCTGTATAACTCTGTATACCATATTCGTGTTTCGTACTTCATACCCAATCTACCCGTAACCGGTGGTATATGATCGAGCGGAACAAGTATAGTATCCTGATTAAATCTACCGAATGTATAGTTTACATTTCCGAACAACGAAAACTCTTTTGTAGCTCGATACGTTGCATTTACTCCACCACCATATAAGAAGGCTTTTGCTTTGTTCTGCATGGCAAAAACTGCTACCGTGTTGCCATTGTAGGAAGCAGAATCATTTCCTTCAAAGTTGAATCTATCCACGACAAATGCATTCCTATAATTGGTATAAAATCCGAAAGCATTGATGGATAATTTATCCCCTGTATGCTGAACACCCACTTCAAAATTTTGAGTATATTCCGGCTTAAGTTTCGGGTTCGGAACTATTAACCTGCTATTGTTTGATTCAAATACCTTTGTCAAATCGTCAAAATTAGGTGAGCGAAATCCCGTTGAAAAATTAGCTGTCAATCTTAAATCATCACTTGGCATGTAAGCTATTCCTAAGTTACCAGTGATGGCACTATTTCTTTGCTCCAATTCTAATATTGGAATTTTAAACTGAATTGCCGTATCCACCAAGGTAGAACGTAATCTTGAATGGTTCAATCGAACCCCATCGTTAATAACCACACGCCCTTCATCGAACTTCATAATGTGCTGATAAAATAAGCCAAATAAATTCATGTTATTATCGCCATCAGGATAGCGAGTATCTACTTTCTTTTCTAGGTCTGTTACAATATCCGTGGATGTAGCCGTTGACTTTAAAAAATTAAATTGAGCATCCGTACCGAGCGTTAATTCATGTACTTCATCCTTGTGTCGGAGTGCGAAGTTATAACCAGGTACTAATACATTTTCTTCTCGACGGGTTAAACCTGTTTTATTGAAGCTACGTGTATTTCTGCTTTCTTGAATAAACTGCGTACTCATGTTTGCATTTATTTCTTGAAAAAACCCTTCTAAGTGAGTGGCTTCTAATGTATAAGCTGCAAGGCTTCTGAATTGTGGCCCATAATACCATTCAGCACTTCTTGCAACTCCGTTTGTTGTTTCCGATAAACGATCATAACGAGGCACATCGCTTGATGTGGATAATTGTAAGTTTAAACCGTGTTTGAACTTACCTGTTTTCAATGCAAATTTTTGTAGGACATCAAATTGACTGAACCCAGATGAAACCATTTTAAATGGATTACTATTCTCCACCATACTATCTTTATTATTGATTCTTTCAACAATAAAATTCTTCTTCCAAAGGTTCATGATGGAGTCAACACCATTTTTACCACTCATTAAATCTTCAAATTTTGAGTATGTGATATTGGTGTAAGAGGCAAAGTACCTATTACCCCAATTGATTCCTGCGTTGACTGTTTTCTCTTGATTCACTGTTGAATATCTTACCAAAGCATTGGCGCCTGTTACCTCAAATTTTTTCCCTTTCGTAAATTTTGCATCGCGTGTTTTCATAAGTATAATACCTCCTAGTGCGTCGCTACCATGTACGGTTGAAGCTGGACCTGCCAATACTTCAATTCTTTCTAACGCATTATTATCAACTGTCATACTATTTTGTAAATGACCTGAACGATAAATCGCATTGTTCATGCGAATGCCATCAATATTTAATTGAATCCGACTTGCCTCAAAACCACGTATTACCGGAGATCCGCTTCCTTGCTGGCTTTTTTGTACAAAGACTTCTCCTGTATTAATTAGGGCATCTCCAATACTTTGTGCGTTCATTTGTTGCAAATCTTTCTCCTTGATGATGTCAATTTTTTGCACCACATTTTTTTTCTTCTCTAGGAATTTGTTTCCAGAGACAACTACCTCATTTAATCGGTATTGTTTACCTGTATCTGTCTGGGCATTTACCATTTTTAGGGATAGTAATGCTATTGAAAATAGAAATATATTTTTTATCATTTTTATAAATTTAAATTGAATATTACCATGCGAAACACCCAAGGGTATCACATAGTTTAAATCTGAGTTTCTAAAAAACTCGATGTTTTACTTTGTAACTTAAGACTGTTGTCGAATGACGAAATGTCGATTGATAAGATTAAATTTATTTCATCTTACAACTCATTTTTACATAAACTGTGGAGGAGGTGATTCAATATTCAGAGAATTACCTAAATACGGTAAAATGAAACTATCATGGTACGCTGTATAGTTTTTCGACTTGAAAAAATTAAACCCGTCTATAGTTTCTACAAATAACAATAGGAAAGTAAAACTACTTTTCTTTAAGCTATTATCCTTGTGCGATGAATCACATTTAGCTGCTAAGGCATCTTCTTTCGAATCAAAATACCCAATGACTTTAATTTCTGACTGGTTCTTTTGAATTGACTTTACATCAAACATTTTGCCATCAAGCATTATTTCATCTCTACTGATTTTTTTCACTTGACGCCAAGCTTCTTTGGAAAATGTGAGTGTAACTAGAGGTTCATGGTTAGCATTGTTTCTCGTAGACTCTTTATGCATTTTAATAGCTATTTGACAACTCACAAAAATAATTTGTGAGAGGCTAAAAACGATTAGTAGCAAACAGCTTATATGTTTTTTAAATTTCAAAAAGAATAATTCGTCTTGCGAAAATAACTAAAAAAACTCCGAAGTTCGATTGCGAATAACAGGTTGTTTTGAAAGCATTGCAATTCATCTAAATCATATCTAGTAAACTTTGATACGGTTGGCTGTTTAATCATTAAGACCAGATGAGAGCAATACGAGCTTGGTCTATGACACATGTGCTATCGGTATTATATTAATATTTCACCTGTCATTTCACTGGGAATTTCCAAGTTCATAATTTTTAATATAGTTGGTGCTAAATCGCCAAGCTTGCCATTTTTTATATTGCCCTTGAAATTATTAGAAATAATAAATAGAGGTACTGGATTTAAGGTATGGGCTGTATTCGGCGTACCATCTTCATTTATCATATAATCGGCATTACCGTGATCGGCCGTCAATAAAATTGTATAATCATGCTGCAGGGCAAGCGGTACAATTTTTGAAACACACTCATCTACCGTCTCTACTGCTTCTATAACCGCATTCCATACACCCGTATGACCCACCATATCTGCATTCGCAAAATTTAAGCAAATAAAATCAGCAGCTTCATTTTCTATTTCAGGTAAAATGGCTGTCGTTAATTCTCTCGCACTCATGGATGGTTTTAAATCATAGGTGGCTACCTCTTTAGGTGAAGGCTTCATAATTCGACTTTCACCATCGAATTCAGTTTCTCGCCCACCGCTAAAGAAAAAAGTAACATGAGGATATTTTTCTGTTTCAGCTATTCGAATTTGCTTCTTGCCATTTTTTGCGAGTACTTCCCCTAAGGTATTTTTCAAATCGTCTTGCTGAAAGATACTATGTACATGTTTGAAATTTTTATCATATTCTGTCATAGTTGTATAATGCAAGTTCATTTTATGCATTTTATACTCTATGAAATCCTGTTGGGTTAATACCTCTGTTATTTCACGGCATCTGTCAGTTCTGAAATTGAAACACAATACTGCATCTCCTTCTCGTATCATTCCTTTAGCCTCCCCATTTCCATTTATACCAATAATAGGTTTTATAAATTCATCTGTAATATTATTGTCATAGCAATTTTGAATACTTTTCAAAATATCAGAACTTGCTTCACCTTTAGCGTACACTAAAGCATCATAAGCCAATTTTACTCTCTCCCAACGTTTATCCCTATCCATGGCATAGTATCTACCAATCACCGAGGCTAATTCGCCATTGTGCTCTTGTAAATAATTTTGTAAATCAGCGATAAATGCCAATCCACTCTTGGGATCGGTATCTCGCCCATCTAAAAAAGCATGCACCTTTACGTGCTTTATTTGGTGAGTTTTGCATAGGCTTATGATTGACTTCAAATGATTTATGTGTGAGTGCACACCACCATCACTTACCAAACCCATCAAGTGTAATGTTTTATTCCCCTCATTTACATACTTTAATATATTCCTGAAATTATCATTTGCTTCCAACTCGCCTTTTTGAATAGATAAATTAATTCTTTCTAATTCTTGATACACAATGCGACCAGCACCAATATTCAAATGTCCTACTTCACTATTTCCCATTTGCCCATGAGGCAAACCCACTAACTCACCGCAAGTAATCAACTCTGCATGCGGATATCGATCATATAGGCCTTTAACAAATGGAACTTTCGCTTGCTGAATCGCGTCTGAATCAGGCTTTTGTCCTTTTCCCCAACCATCCATGATGATTAACATGCATTTATTACTCATTTTGCAAAATTAAATAAATATATTTGCTGAAAATCACAACCTCACCTACTTTAATGCGCTTAAAACTCAAATTTAGTAAGTCATTAAAGGTCGGTCTTATGCTGACCTGTTGTGTCGTGTTCTTAATTAAATTAGCCATTTCTGCACAACAAAATTTACCTCAAATAAGTACAGCACTTAAAAACGGAAAATCAGCTGACTTAATAAACCATTTCGATTTACAAATTGATTTATCATTTTCTGATAATACAAATACCAAAATAAATACCTACAGCAAAAAGCAAGCGTTAGTGGTGTTGCAAAATTTCTTTTCAAGAGTGGAACCTAATAATTATGTTACTGAACAAAGAGGAACTTCAACATTTAACAACACGAAATACTGTATAGGCATGCTTTCGACAGGGCATGGAAAATATAAAGTATATATGTTTTTTAAACAACGAAATGAGAAGTATTTGCTTAAAGAATTGCGTTTTGAAAAGCAGCTTTAATCGATTTTTTCGCAATTGAACTAAATCATAAGTGCTAAAAATGCTTGCTGAAATCGAGATCTTATTATCTTGGTTTTCACTCAATTTGATTTTCTGACTACATCGATTATTAATTTTTCATTGCATAAATTAGGCTATGTATAATTATTTTCGCGCTATGAGAAAATTCTTCCTGTATTGTATTACTATTTTAATATCATGTTTGAGCTTCATTGCCCATGCGCAACCCAAATTTAGATACTTCAGTTTTGAGAGAACAGCTTGCTTTGGGAAATGTCCCACTTATCAAATTGAGTTACAAGCCAACGGCACGCTTACTTACCATGGCAAAGCGAATGTAGAAAAGTTAGGCTCTTTTGTAACACAATGCAATGCAAAAGAAATGCTTGCAATTCGGAAAGCTATGATTAAGTACAAGCTACCCACAAAGTCAATAACCTACAAAAAAAAATCTTCCGACTTATCTGAACTCAACTATTGGTATGAAGCCAATAAGAAACGTATTCTAATTAAAAATGTGCATGAAAGTAATACCTCTTTACTTAAAGTTGCTTCGCTCATCGATTCTCTTGTAGCAAAAAAGAAAAATTGGAAAGATGCATTGCCTCTTGAAGAAGGTTCAACTGGCAGTCAACTTCAAGTGGAAGCAGAACTTCCTCCAAAAGATGTCATCGTAGAAGAAAAAGTTTATGGCGAATTTGAATTAACTGAAAGACATAATTTCCCTGGTGGGCAAGAGGCTATGTCTAAATATATTCAGCAAAATTTAAAGTACCCTGAAATAGCACGAGAAAACGACATTTCAGGTAGAGTAATTGTGAGCTTCTGCATCCATAAAGACGGCAGCGTATATGATGCTAGAGTCCTGAAAAGTCCAGATGCAAGTCTATCAAAAGAAGCGATCAGATTGATTGAAAGTATGCCAAAATGGCTACCTGGAAAAGTGAATGGAGTCAACGTTTCTTCCAAACAGGTGATACCTATCATGTTTGTTTTAAAATGATTAAATTTTTGTGCTGCTGCAAAAACAAGGGTTAAATTATTTGAAGGAGATTCTATTGAAACATATAAATAACGAAAAACAAACAATGCAATATCAAAATATAGAAGTCCTATATTTTTAAACTAACACAAAAAATAAGCTTACGAAAAAGGTGTATCTATTTTGCGAATTCAAAACCTTGTGATATATATTTATAAATCAAAGTAAAAAATATGGCAATTAAATTACCTAAGACATTTCAAAAAAATCCAATGAAAAAATATAATATTTTATTTCTCCTCATCAGCAATATAGTAATTACAGCGTTTCCAATGCAAGCGCAAAATGATTATCAAAGTAGCAAGAACAAATTATATTGGAAAAACAAACGCCATCAAACAGCGCTCATAAACGATACTTATAGCTATTTTCAGCAAGATGTACACTACATCATAAAAGCTGATGTTAATGAAAAAACAAATGTAGTTAGAGCAACGGAACAATTAATTTATACTAATAATGCGCCACAAGATTTTGATGTCGTTTATTTTAACTTGTACCAAAATGCATTTACAAAAGGCTCATACCTCGAAGCTTTGCATGAGGCAAACCAACAACCTATTACACGAATGGGAATGTACGAAGCCAATGGTTTAGGCACCGTTGTAAAAAATGTGAAAGCCAATGGTAAAATATGTAAGTTAGAAATGGATAATACAATTTTAAAAGTTTATTTACCGCAACCCTTGCGTCAAGGCGAAAGTATCACTTTCAGTATGGATTTTATGACCTACTTCGACAGGGGGTCTTTCAGAAGACGCATGACTACATACAATTCATTTGGTGCAAAGCATTTCAACGGAGTTCATTGGTATCCGCGCATCTGTGTTTACGATCAACAGCGTGGATGGAATATCGACCAGCATTTGAATAAAGAATTATACGGCGATTATGGCCTATTTGATGTAGAGCTCACATTTGCCAATAATTATGTAGTAGAAGCGACAGGTGCATTGCAAAATCCCAGTGAGGTATATCCTGGCGATTTGCGCCAACGATTAGATGCGAAAAATTTTGCGAATAAGACTTGGAATGAAGCACCAAGTATTATTACACCTTACGATAGCACGCAACGAAAAAAATGGCACTTTGTCGCGAATAATGTGCACGATTTCGCATTTACTGCTGATCCACATTATAGAATTTGCGAATCCAATTGGAATGGTATCCAATGTATAGGCCTGGTGCTGGAACCACATGCAAGTCGTTGGCAGAATTCAGGTGATTACATCGCTAAAATTATAAAAACTTTTTCTACTGATTTTGGTATGTACGAATATCCAAAAATAATTGCAGCCGATGCGAATGATGGAATGGAATATCCAATGCTAACCTTATGCGGCGGAGCCGACCCTGATTACAGAGGCTTATTTACACATGAAATTGCCCATAATTGGTTTTATGGTATGATTGGAAATAACGAAACATATCGAGCTGCTTTGGACGAAGGCTTCACCCAGTTTTTAACAGCTTGGGGCTTACAAAAAATTGATGGAGATACGATGCAAACTTCTCCGATAAAAAATAAATTTGTGCGCCGAAATAAAGAAGTAAATCTTGTATTAGACCGCAACGTCTACAATCGATACATGTTCGATGCGGTGAGGGCCGACGATAAAATGCTGAATACCCATTCGAATGATTTTCATGGTGCGCTTGGACATGAAAATGGATACAGCAATGTTTACCATAAAACAGCAACCATGCTTTACAACCTCAAATATGTATTAGGAGAAGAAGCTTTCCTAAAGGGCATGCAGAATTATGTAAATAAATGGAAAATTGCACATCCTTATTTTGAAGATTTTAGACAAGCTATCACCGAAACAACCCAAACAGATCTGAGCTGGTTTTTTGATCAATGGCTAGAGACAACAAAGTCGATTGATTATGGTATAAAAAGTATCAAAAAAACACATATTCCTAATCAGTACAAAATAAAATTTAAAAGGTATGGAAAAATGCAAATGCCTATTGAATTTCAAGTAAAAGATAAAAAGAATCAAGTTGCGAATTACCTAATTCCAAACACTGAATGGGTTAAAAAAACGAATGCAACCAGATTGCCAAAATGGTATGGATGGGATATTTTAAATCCAACATTTACAGCAAAGATTGATGTACCACAAGGTTTGAAATCAGTTCAACTTGACCCATCAAATTCGATTGCAGATGTAAATCCACTCAATAATTCGAAGCGTATGAGTTCTATTTTCCCGAAAGAATCTTACTCATTTAAATTAGATAAGTTTATCTCAAACGGCCCATCTTGGAAAAAATACCAAGCTTTTATTAGACCTGATATTTGGTGGAACAATGTGGATGGAATTAAAACAGGTATTCATGTGGATGGTTCGTATATGAACTATGCAAACAAATTTTATGGAACTATTTGGCTGAATACACGTTTGCTTTCACAATTAGAATATCGATCCTTCGAAGGCGAATCATGGTGGAAAGGCATTTCACCCATCGATTACACATTAAGATATGAAACCCCATTGAAAAAAATAAATCATAAAATAAGTGCCGGATTCGAAACGCGCATGTTAGAAGGCTTTGCCAAACATGGTATTAATGCAAGCTATCAATTAAGCACGCGCGATAAATTTAAAGCTGAAGTCATAAGCTTGTACAGATATGGTCGTGATAACAGAAACTATTTATTCTCACCCAATGAATGGAATAGTTTTTTACAAACTCCGAATGCTACAAAAGCCAATATCTTCCTTCAATTAAATTACCAACATCAATACGCAGATAATGGGAAACGAGGCCTTATCACTACTACGCTACGAACACCATTCACATACGATTATTCATATGCACAAGCTGAATGGATACATCGATTCGCTTGGAAAAAATTCGAAATTCATTCGCGTTTATTTGCGCGTCAAGGATTTGGTAAAAATATTCCAACTGAAAGCGCTTTGTACCTGCAAGGAGCTAACCCCGAAGAGCTGATGGAGAATAAATTTACACGCTCACAAGGAATTGTTCCATTATCATTGGGCGGTTATGCCACTGACAACTTTTCGAACTTACATGCTGGTGGCGGGATGAATTTAAGGGGCTATACGGGCTATTACGCAATTGACCAAAATAACCAAAATGAAGTTTTTATCAATTACAAAGGAAGAAGCGGTGCTGCAATCAATCTCGAACTAGAGTTTGATCGATGGATTAATTTCAGACCAAAATATATCCGTGACTATTTGCATTTAGATATGTACATTTTTTCAGATGCAGGTATTATAAGTCGCTCTCCTTTAGATGTGACCAATATTCCAAGTTTAAACCCATTGAGTGAATCTTCGAAATTACGAGCTGATGCTGGTTTGGGCGCTGCCTTAACCATCAAGAAATTCGGTTTTTTTGATAAAATACCTCCATTTGTAATTCGTGTTGACTTACCTTGGTGGATAAGTTCTTCTCCTTATTCGAGACCCGATAATATCGATTTTTCGAGATGGATCATTGGTGTGAGTCGCGCTTTTTAAATAGTCAAATTGAATGACAAGCCGCAGGGACAGAATTCTGTGTTGACGCAAACGTCATGGCAAGAAACTAGTCATCCGCACTCGTTTGCAATGATAATTTTATGTCTTGCTATCGTCAATGCAGACTGCTTCGTGCCTCGCAGTAACGATGGCTCGTGCCTCGATGTGATAGTAGTTCCTGCCTCGGAGTAGCGATAACCCAAGTTCACATTTCATAAAAATGAACTTTCTCGTATTAAATCGGTAAAAAAAAATTAATTTAGCCAACTAATATAAGAATCATGATGAAGTCTTTAATTTGGATATGTTTTATAGTCGTTGCTAGTTATGAAGTTGCATTCGCGCAAGATATTCCAACCAAACTCAAACAAGACAAAGTAATTCACAATAAAAATCATGTGCTTGATTATGCTTATTTCAAAGACAGAAAGGAAGTTTATCTTTACCCAAAAAGTAGCAACAATGATGTTGCCATTATACAATTACATGGTGGTAAAACGGCAGACGATAAGGATAATTTTTACTTTATTTATTTCGAAGATATTAAGCAATCACTTGAAACTCGCGAATATGCTACCTACCCAAGAAAATATATCCTGAATTTACTATTTAAAGAAGGCGTATTTGATGAGTTTGGTAATTTTAACGCCCAAAATGCCTTAGCCTTTATCGAAAAGTACAATGAAAATTTACATGAACTGCGCAATCCTATGTAAATAGAATTTCAATTCTCCTAGCAATAATCAATCCTTGAAGCTCTATTTAATACCAACCCCTATCGGCAATCTTGGAGATATAACCCTTCGTGCCATTCGTATCCTGAAAGAAGTAGATGTTATTTTAGCAGAAGACACTAGAACTTCATCTGTACTGTTACAGCATTACGATATTAAAAAACCGTTGTGGAAATATCATATGCATAACGAGCATCAGGTATTAGATAATTTAATCGCTGAACTTCATTTGGGAAAAGTAATGGCTCTCATTACGGATGCAGGAACCCCTGCTATATCCGATCCCGGTTTTTTGCTCGTACGAGCTTGTTTACAAAATGGTATTGCTGTTGAGTGTTTACCCGGAGCCACTGCATTTGTGCCTGCCTTAGTCAATAGTGGCTTCCCCATTAATCGATTTGTATATGAAGGATTTCTACCCCCCAAAAAGGGCAGAATGACGTTACTGAACCAATTAAAAGAGGAAGAACGTGCGATTGTATTTTACGAAAGTCCACACCGATTAGCTAAAACCTTAACAGAGTTACAAACCTATTTTGGCGCAGACCGTGAAGTTTGTGTGTGTCGTGAGCTAAGTAAAAAATTTGAAGAGCATAAAATAGGAAGCTTGCTAGAGATAGCAAATTATTATACGCAACACCCTCCTAAAGGTGAAATTGTAATTGTGCTGAAAGGTAAAGCTTAAACAGTCACTCTACCGCTATACAAATGTTTTTCAGAATGATAAGATGAACGTACCAAAGGTCCGCTTTCCACATGGTCTAAACCGATTTCATAACCAATTTGTTTGTACTCTGCAAATTCATCAGGATGTACAAATCGAACTACGGCCAAATGTTTCGCGGTAGGTTGTAAATATTGACCTATAGTAATTACATCGCATCCATTGTCGTATAAATCTTGCATGGTCTGTATCACCTCTTCGCGTGTCTCACCTAAGCCTAACATAATGCCACTTTTCGTGCGCATGCCACCTTGCTTCAAAGTACGAATCACTTCCATGCTTCTATGATATTTGGCTTGAATGCGCACTTTACGAGTGAGCCTTTCTGTAGTTTCTATATTATGTGAAACGACTTCAGGGGCTACTTCGATAATACGTTCAATGTTTTCTTTTTCGCCTTTAAAATCTGGTATTAATGTTTCAAGGGTTGTATTAGGGTTTAATGCTCGCACTGCCTTTATCGTGTTAGCCCAAATAATCGAGCCCCCATCTTTTATTTCATCTCTGTCAACACTTGTAATAACCGCATGCTTTACTTTCATTAAATAAATCGCTTCTGCAACTCGTTGCGGTTCGTCCCAATCTAAGGGATCTGGTCGACCTGTTGCCACCGCACAAAAGCCACATGAGCGTGTGCAGGTATTCCCTAATATCATAAAAGTGGCCGTTCCTTCGCCCCAACATTCGCCCATGTTCGGACAGTTACCACTTTCGCAAATCGTGTGCAACTTATGCGTATCCACTAAGCTTCTCACATGTCGATAATTTTCACCGATAGGCAATTTCACACGCAACCAATCTGGCTTCTTTACACGAGGGGTTTCATCAAAAGTTGTTCCACAAGACATGCTGCAAATGTAAGTTGAATTGGAATTCTATTCATTATATTTTTTGGGCGGCCGGGCAGGCTATTCGTTTCAACGCCTCACTCGTCGTTCCTCCTCGTTGCGGGGTTTCCACTACTATCCTTGCCGCAATTACCCATATTCATCAATCGAGCATTGAACAAAATTATAACAGATATATCTACAATTTAAACCGATGACTATACTCTAGCCCAGTTATAAAAATACGTTGAGGTTGATCAATATTAAACTCTCGTTGAATTAAATAGTAAGCCCCCACTTTATTGTTATTATTGACTTTGTAATCTACACCACCTTGAAAACGCATCCGATGCCACTGACCTTGTGAATTCTCAAATCGACGATTATAAATTTGGTATCGAAATTCAGCACCTAAGGCTGCTCCTAAACGCTCATTAATTTGGTAGCTAAATTCAACTCGATTGCGCGAATACCATTCCGCAATTTTACCATTCTCATCTACCAAAAGATCTCTATACTCAGTTTGCAATCTATGTCGATATGAAACAGACCATTTATCTTTAAAAGGTACTTTCGCGTTTACATCAAGCATAAGTCGGTTTCTAAAACTAAATGAATTATCATCTAAAAATTTATTAATCCATCTGTAAATCAACCCAAATCTTATGTACTTATTCAATTTATACTCAGCGCCTATATTGGTATAAAACAAATTGAGTCTCGAATAATTTTCTCGAAAACGCAATTCTTCAG
>Ga0315903_10001392_pt1 | contig 36564 bp, 42 predicted proteins | sample LakEriMetagenome_7_FD_203524 | JGI IMG/M metagenome (GOLD analysis project Ga0315903, IMG submission 203524) | Freshwater fungal communities from buoy surface, Lake Erie, Ohio, United States - Buoy 2 MA119 | ecosystem: Environmental > Aquatic > Freshwater > Lake | place: USA: Lake Erie, Ohio...
AGACAGCGATTTTTTCACGGAATTCGAGGAGCAAAAAAAACAGATATCAAGTTCGGAATTGATGGTCTTGCTTGAGAGTTTGCACGGCCAAGCGTATGGCGTTTTCCGAAATAGCATCACAGAAAAACTGCACCATGCTCTCGATCCCCGCTGATATAGACATCCGAGTTACTGAGGAGTTACCTCCGGGCAAGCAGTCACGCTTTGCTCGTCGCATGGGATCGATTGCCCCATTAAAAACGACTCCGCTGTGGCAATATCCGGACATCACTGCCATATCATCTGGTAACGCCGTTTCCGCGCTTGCATCAACAAGGGTTCGCGTCTGCAACGAATTGCTCTATCGCTCAAAACTATTGAAAGAGTGGCAGGAGCGAGTTAGTGACAGAAATCTACCGGTGATCGATAGCGAAATCATAAGAACCTTTGAGATTGCAATCAGCATTGTTTCTAGTGGAGGAGCTCCAAGCTTTCAGGCCTCTGGCTTGATCTTGGAAAGCGTCAATGCCGACCATTTAATTGCAACATTGCGCGCTACATATTTATTCAAAAATGAAATCGCTGACTGGTCCGACATGCTCGTATTGGCGAAAGCCGCGTTAATGGCCGCCGGCGAGTCAGTCGAGGATCATTTGGAAGGTATGCTTTAATTTTTATGTCGTATCATTGTGGGAGCAGCGTACACGCTGGAAAATCGGTCTGCTTCCAAAGCAACCCGCCGTATTCGCCTTGTCACTCTCTTGAGGGTGACGCTGCCGGTGCTGCGGAAAACCGAGCGGCCCTGTCGAAATCTACCACGCCATCTTTATCGTTGTCGGAAGACGAAATCGCACTCGCAGTCACCCGAGGCCGGTTCGAGTGGCACATAGGCTTTGTCTTTTGCGATAGCGATAGGAAATTCAAATTCCTTCATTTAGCCGGACATAAAAAAATACTGGTCGATACGTGTCCAGTCTCCAACTGTGCTTTGGTAGGCAAGCTGCCTTTCTCAAAACAGTCACGCCGATATCTGCGCTATGCTTTGCAGCGTATTGCTTCCGCAAGGCCGTCAATTCCTTTCGGCCCTTGGATAGCGCGGGAAAAAGGAACATTTAGTCGAGACGGTGACTATATTCCGCCCGTCGACCAGTTCGAAGGGCTTACTTGCGCAACGTTTGTTTTGGAAGTATGTCGCGGCGTTGGCTTTAAGTTGCTGGTGGAGTCGGATTGGCAAGTGCGGTTATTTGAAGATACGAAGTGGAAAGAAGATATATGCAATATGTTAGCGGACCAAAGGGCGAGCAAAGAGCATATTGAACGGGTTCGCGAGGGCTTTAGTGGACTACGTATCAGACCGGAAGATGTCGCGGCGACCGTGACGTTATGGCCGAATCACAAGAGGGCCCTGCCTTTTTCCGCCGTCGATGCGGAACGAAAAGCAGTCGTCGATTACGCTGAGAAATGTTGTCCCTACGTCGGGCGCTCACCGCTCTGATCTGAATCCGTGTTCAGTACCACGGCAAGGAGGGTCGAGTTCTATTTCAGAAAGCAAGTTAGGGCATGAGCGACGTCCCGCCTTGTTCAGCAGCAGAGGAGTTCCGATTTTTTCCGCATTGTAACGACCCGCTGGGCCAACTGCTTTGCATGCTGGGCGGGCGTCAGCCCGCCCAGTGATCTCTTCGGTCTCTCCTCGTTGTATTCACGTCGCCAAGCCTCGATCACGCGCCTCGCGTGATCGAGAGAAGTCAACCAGTGCTCGTTCAGGCACTCATCCCCCACCCTGCCGTTGAAGCCCTCAACGTAGGCGTTCTGGTTCGGCTTCATAGGCTGGATCGGCCGCAGCTCGATCCCTTGCCGATGCGCCCACACCATCATCGCCTTGCCCGTGGACTCAGGACCGTTGTCCGTCCGGATCACCTGCGGCTTGCCCCGCAACGAACAGATCCCATCAAGCACCCGCGTCAGGTGCTCGCCACCCATCGCATGCTCGACCGGCACAGCGATCGCCTCGTGCGTCGCGTCATCGACCACCGTCAGGCACTTCAGCGTCCGTCCCGTGGCGACCCGATCGAACACGAAGTCCATCGACCACACCTCGTTCGCCAAGGCCGGACGCAGCAGCGGCTGCCGCTCCGTCGCGATCAGGCGCTTGCGACGCCGACGCCGGATATGCAGCCCTTCGAGCCGGTACAGCCGCTCCACGCGCGTGTAGTTCACCGCCATCGCCGCCTGCCTCAGCTTCAGGTAGATCATCCCGACCCCGTACCGACGATGACGCTGCGCCAGCGCCACGATCCGCTCACGCAGCGCCTGGTTGCGGTCCGCCCGCGGCTCGTACCGCAGCGCGCTCGCGCTCATCCCGACGAGCCCCAGGCAGCGCCGCTCCGACAGCCCCCGCGTCACCATCCACCGCACCAGCTCACGCTTCGCCGGCGCGGTCACCATTTTTTTCTAAGCGCCTCCTTCGTCACCTCGTTCTCGAGCATCGTCTCGGCCAGAAGCTTCTTCAGCCGCGCGTTCTCCGCCTCCAGCGACTTCAGCCGCTTGGCATCCGACACGTCCATCCCCCCGAACTTGCTCCGCCAGAGGTAATAGCTCGCCTCCGAGAACCCATGCTTGCGGCACAGCTCCTTCACGGCAACCCCACGGTCGGCCTCCCGCAGGAACCCGATGATCTGCTCTTCCGTAAACCGCTTCTTCACGTCCAACCTCCTCGCCGGGGTCAGACTCTAAACCCTGCCGCTACTCAATACAGGGGGGACGTCGCACCGGCAATGCGCTCGACCGCTGGGCGTATCGCAATCGGGTAACGCTGCGGCTGATACAGGCCGGCAAGCCGACGCAGAACGCATACGTGGAGAGCTTCAACGGCAAGTTCCGCGACGAGTGCCTGAACGAGCACTGGTTCAGATCGCTCGCCGAAGTCCGCGAGATCATCGGGGCATGGCGCGCCGACTACAACCAGCGCCGGCCGCACAGCGCGCTCGGCTACCAGACCCCCGACAAGTTCGCCGCTGCCTAGCGTGCCCGGCATGCCGGGCACGCCAGGCACGAAGCGAGCACTTGAGGTATGTTCACCAACAAGGACTTTACGAACTAACCCCCGGTACTGAAAGGACTGTCAGGTCAGGTGAGCGGTCGTGTCGCCCAATCGATAAAACGCTACGATATGGATCGTTTGCATCCGAAGTTTTGGGCGAATAGATTGGTTGCATCCGCTAACTCACGAATTCCTTTTTGAGCATCCGCTCTAATCGTGGGTTTTAGCGAGGCACGGGTGAGGTAGCAAGATGGACAAAGGCGCAATAAATGCGATCCGCAAGGCATTCTCCGAGGGACCTCCTTTCAACTCTACGACCATTCCGCAACGAGCACGTGAAAAACTCGGCGACCGAGCCCATGGCCCGGAGCGGATATCGGAAGCGATAGACGATATGGTTCGTAGCGGCAAACTCAGTGCATCCCCGGACCCGAATCAGGATTGGGAGCTTCGGGATTGATAGCTTTCGGTATAGGTTGATGCCCAATCCGACATTTAGCCTTATTCAGGAGCAGAGGGGTTTAGAGATTTCCGGCACCGATAACAAGAAGTAAAGGTAAACCCCGAAGTGCCTAAATCCGGTTTCAATGACGCGGCAAATAGACCAAACGCATCTAAGATTTATTAATCGAGAAACCCCGGATTTGGTACGCCGTTACACACCGAATCGGTAAGGGGACATCCCGGCAAGCCGGCATCGATACGCCGTCCGCTCTCCGTCAGCCAAGCAACCCCCATTTGGAGGCGAGGGTTGGTCTCAAAAATCCGGCTACAACGACTGTCAGTCGACTCGTAGTAGGCCTGACTGCTAGCACTGCTAAGACTCTCGAGTCGTTCGCGATAGCGGTCTGACTCCTCGCCAATCGGGATGCCTAAAGACGAGGCAAAGCTGTACATCACCGTGGTTTGTATGAATGTCTCATGATGTCCGCGGCCAGGCATCGTGCTTTGCAATTGACCCTTATAACCCAAGTGACCTATGCAGAGTAAAGCGTCTTCGCGGGAAATTAGCCCAGCCTTTGACATCTCAATTTCTTCCGCATTTAACTGAGGCCGATGTTTCACGGCGTCGACGGACTCATCAGTAACATTGTCACTGTGATTGCCCGTGAGAGATATCAACTTGAGTCGACGGCCACCTTCAGAGCTGTTTTCAATCGCGGCTGCCGCATTCAACGCCGCAATTTGATAGTCGTCGCATGTCCCTTTTGGCTCTAAGGTGGTGAGCAACACCTCATTATCAATCAACCTTTCATACCGAATGACGATGATGCATCCGTTCTGCACGGTCTTCTCTACCGTTATCGAATTCGACATCCCACCAATTTCCGGGAAATATCGAATCACGGTCTTGAATGTCGAATCGGTTCTCTCGGACTCCGGGAGGGCCGCTGGTGCCCATGAATAGGCGATCGTGCCATCAGATTCGAATATCTCGTAATCGATTCCCATGGGAACCCCGTATCGTCTTCCCTCGCTCTCAGTGCAGGCCGAAAATTCCAACGCCGCCAAGCAATTTCCAATGAGAAAATTTCCGTCTGGTGAATGCGTCTTCAATTTGGAATCAATATCTGCGTCCGCCGCCGTGGTGACAGGCGGCGATGTTGCTCCCTGCGAGGCGTTAGATCCCTTACTCCCCAGAGGCTCGCGACAACCAGTGAGCGAAATTAGAACAGCGCCTAATGCGATAGATGATAGGAGCCGTTGCATGAATTCCCCCTCTTTTCGCTGTCATGAAGAGTTTTAACGAAGTGTGATAATAGTGACCCGCCCTTCTTGTAGCACAAAGAATCATTTTAGACAGCCCTTGTTGGTGGCGATGTCTCCCTGTAACGCGTAGCGGCCGGGTTTGGCGTCTGTCCGACGCTGACGCTGGATTCTTGGTTGCTCTATCGATCGACTGTGCCATCGGCTGTCGTGACACCCCCCCCGACCGTCTCAAAAACTGAGCCGGCCGGGGGCCGCACTGACTCCTCTTTCACAAACGCCGACAAGTGCACCACCTTACCCTCGTGCACCAGCGCGGCGGCGACCAACTCTTTGGCCTCGATCCGCAGGTCCTCGCCGAGGCCGACCGCCGGGCGGCGCAGGGTGGCGGCGCCGAGGAGCTGCTCGAGGAACGCCTGGAACTCGCCGTCGACCGCCGCCGGCGCGCTGACCCGCGGCAGGCTGTGGTCGAGGGCGTCGAGGCCGTAGCTGCGCACGAGCTTGGGCAGCAGCTGCGCAAAGGTGCGCGGCGAGTCGAAGAGCTCGGCGCCGACGAGGCGGCCGCGCACGATGAACGCGGCGCCCACCTGGTCGGGCAGCGGCGTGATCTGCGAGCGTCGATGTCCGAGGTGGCGCCGCTCCGATAGCCCCCGCGCATCCGAAACGCCCATCTACCCAAACCTACTCCGCCAGAGGTAGTAGCACGCCTCCGAGAACCCGTGCTTGCGGCGCAGCTCCTTCACGGCAACCCCGTGGTTCGCCTCCCGCAGGAAGCTGATGATCAGCTCTTCCGTAAACCGCTTTTTCACGACCAAACTGCAGGCCGGGGTCAGACTCTAAACCCTGCCACTACTCGATGAAGGGGGTCGTCGCCCTGAGGATAGTATGGGCGGGGAGGGTCAGGATTTGAGCCCGCGATGGAATAACGTCACCTGCCGCGAAAGGGGCTGACACAGTGTGGTCACGGCACCTCATCCACCGTACGAGTTACCCTGTGAAGAGCGCACCATGCGGACTGCGAGTACTTGGGGTATGTTCAAAGACAGGGATTCCCGATCTTTATTCCCAGAACAAAATAAACAGTTAGATGCGACTTTCTATATGACACAACGAACGGTTTTGCTCCCGTTCATCCGTTTGCTTGTGGTCGCCGGGTGTGCGACGCATTACTCGCCGGGTCCCTTTGGCTTAAGCTCGTCTAGACCGCAACTCGGAGCCTCCTTGTTGCTCGCAGCGCGTTTTACGCGATGGCCTCTGGTTGAACATGTCTACGGAATGCGCTGCCGCGCTGATGCACCCTCTTCTTTCATGGCGGATGAGAATTAGAAAAAGCGGCATACCAAGTCCATGGTCACCACATAACACGAGAGGAACAAATGCGAAAATATACTTCGTTCGCCCTGATTTGCGCTTCCGTGCTTGGGTTGCCGGCCTGCACGAAGAAAACCGCGTCCCAAGACGACGTTCGCCGATTTTTCGCGGACCACCAGATAGGCTCTTCAGCTGACTACGCGATCGTGAGAAACGGCGACGACTATCTGCTCACTATTCACGGGTACATTGATGACAGGGAGGTGTAATCGCTTATCGAACCAATGAATGAAAACCCGAAGCTCTCCGTCGTGCCCGGCAGCTACTCTTGCGTCAGATTGAATTGAAGGGGCATGAATATGAAGACCCGAAATATTCTTGCATTGTCTGGCTTGATGTCTCTAACTCTCTTGTCATGTACGAAGATCGATCAGGTCGAACATTCAACAAACTCTAGGCCTAACGTCGAAGCAAACGCTGATGAGACCGCGTTGAACGACGCTCTGCGAAGCCTTCGACAAGGAGCGATGGTAGCCGCGCAAGCCTGTTGCAATGGTTCTTGCTCAGGACTGTACGAGAAGATTGCCGCCTCGACCGCATGCGATGACGCAAGACGGCTCAGTGCGTGCTTGGCTGGCATGACCAGTTGTGTAAGCCAAGACACCGTGAATGAAATTCCGGTGGGAACGTCCGCAGAGAAAATAGAACCTATCTTATTGCAAGCAGTACGGTGCTGCCGTGGACAGTGTGATGGGATGTATCAGGAAGTCCCTTTGCCTACTGCCTGCGGGGACGCAAGGCAGAACATACTGTGCTTGTCGGGGGTCAGTAACGAATGCCCGATGAAAGGTAGAGGTGTTTTCTAAACATTCGAGGTCCCCTATTTGGGGGCGCGGTGGCGGTGGTTTGGAATATCGACGAAGCATAGTCGCTTCAAACCCCGACGATGTTAGGGGTTCTCACCCCCGCAAGGCCTTCTGGTATCTTTATCAAATAACGAAATCGAGGAGCTGTACATCCAATGAGCGAAATCGAAACTAAATTCTTCACTGGCAATCTGGCGAAAGTCGGCGGTATTTCGGCGGCAATCTATATTCTCGCCGTCACGGGATTCCAGAACTTTTTCGTTTCTCTGGGGGTGGCTCCCGGATCGACTATCGGCCAGTTGCTCGGAGCTCTGATCGTTCCCATAGTGCCGAGTTATTTCATCGCACGTTACCTGGCAAAGAGAAAAGGCTTTGGTTTCCTTGCCTCGTGGATGGTGGGCGCCGTGATCATAGTATTGATCGCCGCCATCGGCGCCGCTCGACAAACGTAGTCGCCAAACCATTAAGACAAGCGGCGAAGCCAGATCATCGCGCCTTGGCCATAGCGATGATGCCCGCGATGGTTCCAGGTATCAGCAACAACAGTCCTGGCGAAGCGAAGGCCGCAGAGGCAAGCCAGTGCCACCCCCAGACGTTCAACGCTCCGAAAAACGACCCGATCGTGATAGGTAAGGCAAATCGGAAGAAAAATGCCACAACGAGTGCGGTTCCAAGGTAGCCCGCATAAATCTGCAGCGCCCCGAACGCGAGTATCGCGATGAATCCGAGTGCTGCCATTACGACCTCCGACTGGCTGTTTCTACTCAAGTTACCGCAAAACAAGTTCGCTGATTGAGCTCTTGTGACCCGACCCTCGTTATCAGCGCCACGGGAAGGTGAGTAGAGCCCGATGTCCGAAGGAGAGATCGGGCATAACGAAGTCGAGATTCACTGACGAAAAGATCAACGGGTTCCTGAAGCAGGTGGAAGTCAACGCCGGCGTGAAAAAGCCCGGGCGCAAGCACGGGTTTCGCGACGCCTCGTTCTACAAGTGCCGCAGTGGCTTCGGCGGGATGGACGTGGCGGACGTTCGGCAGCCGCGGGAGCTTGAGGGCAAGAACGGCAAGCTCAAGAAGCTGCTGGCCGAGACGAGGCTCGACGTCGCGGCGCGGAAGGTCGTCGCGCGGGGAACTGGTAAGCCCGCAGGCGCGTCGCACGGCAATCTAACCCCCGCGGCAGTGCCGCAGGAGGTGTCAGGACACGACCCTGGGGCACCGGACGTCAGTTTCCGGTAGCTCGAAATACGAACCGGCGCTAGCCGCGATCCGGCTTAACACTCTGCCGCTAATCAATACAGGGGGGACATCGCCACGATGGAGCGCAGGCTGCGTTCAGAGCGTACGCCAGTCTGTTGGAGTTTCATGTTCCCAAGCGTCATCGTGTTGAGGCTGTTGTAGCCGATAGCGCTAAAACGAAAGCTCAGTGCATCAGTTGGGCTGGATGTGCGAAATGCGACGCAGGCCGAGATGATTCATCGCCGGCGTGAAGCTTAATCGTGCCGGGTTGAAACGGATGTTGGGCTTTACTGCCTTCAGGCGATGACATTCGCGGAAATACGGTCCTTGAGAAAACATACCGGAAGACGCTATAGGTAACCCCTACGACGCCAACAATTTTTTGCGTCGGACACGAAATTCCGAATCAAAGAGATTAATGAAAAGTCACTTCTCCTTCGCAAAAACTCTGATGAGTAACCATGTGACAGCTGCAACAACTCCTGGCCAAAAAAGCAATTGAAAGACCGAAATCTGTAATGCCCTTGCGTTGACCGGCAATCCAGCAAAAGTCGTCATGAAGGCTTCGTTTATGATTCCCGAGGTGCCGCCCCATATAAAATACAATGCAACAATCCATGCGTAGAACAAGAATTTATGGCGTTTATTCTCGCGCCGAGTCTTTCCGTACTTGGAGAAAACGAAAGACTTAAAGAAAAGAAGAACGAGTGCCGTTGAAATGAGTGTTCCTAAGAGCGTAACAACTAGCGTCGACATTTACTAAACCTCTGCTTGCGTGACGTCCACACGGCCTGCGGCCGTGCGCCGAGAGCCGCGGGGCTTGCAGTCTGCTTACGGGCCTTAAGTAATGTAGATGGGCGGCATAGTCGTTTCACCAAAAACCTAACCAGATTCCAATCCCGTGGATAATCCCAACTGGAAAAATAAGGCCACCCGCAATCAGCATTCCCCACTTGTCATCGGAAATACAGGAAACTACGTGTGTGAGCCATGCACCTGCCGATACGCCGAAGAGAATAATTGCAATTATTTCCCCTTCACCTCTCATCTTCTTCAGACTTTTCATTTCCAAGTTCTCCTAAAAAACTTGCGTAGACAGTGGGTAACCGACGCTCGGCATTGCGGGGTTCTAAGGGTTGCGTCACGCTCGTCAAAGAACTCAGGCGAAGGCTGCATGATCTCGATGGGTAGGTCATTTCACCAAATCGCGATTGCATGAGATGAAAGTTTCCATCTCGGAGTCGCTCAAGTCTATCGCGCCCTGGAGAATTCTCTCGTCGCCGCCAGAGGCGAGGCGGAAGCCAATGGACAGCGGGATTCTCCGGGTGAATGCTTTCATGAAGCCTATGTAGATCTCAAAGGGTTCTTTATCGCCATACAAAATAGAAACTTTGTCATCGCCGTTTAGTATCTTTCCGTCTCTGGGTACTGTCGCCCGGGTATCGTCCGGCTTAATCTAGAAAGTGGAAAGCGCGACGCGCTCAATTTGGCCTTTTGAAAGGCCCTCCGCAGTGGCATTTATTCCTAAGCCTTTAACAAGAACTAATCCGTTTCGCCCCATCCTCAAGGAGGAGTCGATTAGCAGGACCCTTCCTTGTCTGTCTGGTTGTGACGACATTAAGTATGCGCTGGGGCGTAGCCCGCACGAAGTCGGACTCGAACTGGCGTAGGTTAACCGAAAACGCTCGATAACCCTTTCAAGCCCCAGTAGCTGATGGCTCCGACCGCCCCGACCAATATAAAGACGATCAACGCTATCACCGCCGTCTCAACCCTTGACGATTGGAACTCGGGAGGTTTCAGAGCGGTTGCCCGATCCGGTGTCGAAAAACGGAGCGATTCAACGCTGCTACGAATCGCCATAAGTTCCCGCTTAGTATCCGCCAACTGCTGAGAGATGCCCGTGTAGGGGAGCTTTTCAAGGGCACCTACCTTATCCTCGAGCATCTTGTTCTCATCCCTAAGCGCCCGGTACTTCGCGTCAAGTGAAGCGAATTCCCTCTTCGCATCACCGAGCAAAGTCTCCAAGGACTTCGACTGCGTGGTCGCTCGTGTGTAGCTTTCCGAGACCGTTTTGTACTCGGTCGCGCTTGCCTCGAGGACACTCGGCAGTTGTCTGACGAAAGGGATGAGCAGTTCCCGGTCTGCCGGCAGAGCGGGTTGATTCGCTGAAGGTGGTGTGCGCGCTACCTTGATGACGACACGGGGCGCTTGACAGAATGGCGTCAATGCAAGGCTGAGGTTCCAGATTGCGGCGTCGATCGAGCTTTGAAGATCGCTGCGCGCTGCGTCCGCGATGACATAAACGCGGCGGGTCAGATGGCTTGGCGTCGGAACGATGCCTTTGCAACCGGCCGGATACTCCGACCTGAAGCGTACAAACTCGCTGCTTGACCGCCAGAACTTCTCGAACATGGACGTCAGTGACTGCGTCATTCCCTGTGCACGTAGGCTGCGCAATCCATCGATCATCGCAAACACGAATTGGCCGTTCTCTGATATCAGGGCGTTATTCAGCCAGATCCCTACGGCTGCATAGTTAGACCGATCGCCATACTGCCGATCGACGCTACGGGCGTAGCATCCTATCCACGTCCACTCAGCCGACTCGGCAGTGATGAAGCGTGAATACTCGATAAGTGTCTCGTCCGGAAGAAGTTCGATATCCGGATCGAGGTAGATAGCCTCCGACGGGGGCATCCCAGGCGGGCGAGATGGAGTACCGAAAAGCGCGACCTTCAACCCACCGTCGTAATGATGGGTCTCGATGAAGAACTGCAACGCAGTGCTTGAAGTCATCATCAGAGCCAGCTCGTAAGCCAGCGGAAAAATCGGTCAATCGGCGATGGAGGCACTGGCTCCGGGAACGGACTGACCGTGTAGCCAGATGCTGAAGACCATATCCAGCTCCAGAGCTTCTTCTGATGCGAACGTATTGCCTGCGTTATCTCTGGATCTGCGCCGGTCGGCTGAACTTTTCGGCCAGTCATCAAGCCAGAGCAGTAGTTGGTGATCTGTCGCTGTGGTTGATCGACCGACAGCGCATTGAACGACGCAAGAGCCTGCGGGTAGGTTGCACGTAAAAACGGCCTTATATCGGAGTGTGTATCGAGAAGGACTTCGCCAATCGTGATCTGCTCCTCGATCTTCTTCTTTTCAAGATGGGCGTCCCACTTTGAGACCAATAACAAATGGCGATCTTTTGACTTGTCCATCCGGATTGTGTCGTACGCTTGCAGAACACCGACAATTGCATGTTCCGCGAGGCGAAGCCGGTTCGGATCATCTGCGAGGTCCTCGTTCAAGCCACGTACGTTGACCTGTGTATAGGGCAATACATATACGAAGGAGATCCCACCTTGGAACTCACGGATGAACGTCTCCGTAACCTCCTGCAGATCGGCGAAAAATCTGTCGGACTCCATCCTTGGGGTATATGCCTCACCGTTGCTCTCCAAGAAGGCCACGTTGAGTGTTTGCCCAAGTCTTCCTGACCTCAAACTGATTGGGATGAAGAAGGGATACGTAGTTTGGGTCTTCTCCGCGCCTTTACCCGCAATGAACTCTTGGACAACCTTATTGAAGATACGAGTCGCATCTTCATGCTGTTTACGACCGATATCGGTGTTCTGCGGAAGCACTGGGTCCTTTAAGTTCGCTCCCACTTCCCAATCGGCTTCTAGTTTCAGTGCAGCAAGTAGAGACGTGATCAACGAGGTTTTACCGCTGAACGAATTTCCGACGATGACGACAGGATGGAAATCCAAGGCCTTCAGTTGGCTCGCCAATTGGAGCAACGGTTCCAAGCCGACGGCAGCGTTGCTGTCGGCGTTTATCGTCGCTGCCGGCGCTACGGGTTCGGGCGGTGCCTCATGGCCAGGCCCTGATGTCGATTCCGCGACAGAGGGCTCGCTTTCTTCCGACGAAGTCGGGAAACTGATCTTCTTCTGGTCTGACATGGTCAGCTCCTGAGAATCCCGGCCTCGTTACCCTGCTCCGCCGTCGGCCGAATGCTCATCCTCCGCTCTCGGAGCAACCCGAACAGGTAGATCATCAGCCAGTCGGCAAAGATGGCCAGCACGAGGTAAAGATATGTCGTGGGCTTCCCAAGTCGGTCGAGTATCAGATTCGGCAGCTGGCTCCACTCGCCGACGCTGCGGACGCTGAGCAGATTGAGCTCCGACGGGAGACTAGTTGTGTCTGAATACTTCCGGACGACACTAAGGCTATCGCGGTATACAGCATCCAAGCGTTCAAGCTCCGGCTTGACACCTTTGACGAGATCCGCGCCGCTACCGGCGTTTGCCTCCGCACGCAAGCGCGCAAGATCGCGTTTGGCACGCGGGATATCGCCGATGGCCCCTTGAGCCTCACCGAGCAGATTGCTGTAATCCTTGGACCAAGCGTCATAGCCCGCGTTTTGGTACCAATCGGTGCTGCGATAAAGCTCAGGTATCGTGGTCAGATAGCTCTGTATCAGCTCTGAAATGTTGGCGCAGGGATTTCCTCCGCGCCTGGTCAGCGGGGTGAAATTCGGCAGAAGTCTCTTCAGTCGCGCCATGATCTCCAGCGCCGCCGGACCCTGACCGCAGTTCGCGGGGTTTTCCAATTCGGCGATCAGATTTGCCTGTTCAGCCCGTATCGCGGCTATCTTCTCCTCTGCTTGCAAGATGGCGGGAGGTTTCTTCTCCGCAATCGTCCTCAGTTGAGCAAACTGGTTCTCTGATGATGAGACCGCTTCCGAGAAGATACGCTTGCCCTCGAAGGTCAGCATGAAATTGTTGAAAATGCCGGCAGCGCTGACAATAAGAAGACCGAGAAACAGAGGAAAGAATCTCTTGATGCCGTTCTCTTCGTTTCCGAGAAATCGGGCAAAGCTGATCGCCAAGCCGGCGAGCAAGATGCCCAGCAGCGTGCCTAAAATCGGTTGCTTGGCGAACAGCAGGTAGTAGCCCCACCCGATCGCGAACATGAACAGGGCAGCGTAGAGAAGCGTCGCGATTTGGATGGCTCGGAACGATCTCTCTCTATTCTTTCTGCTGTTAGTCACTAGTCCCTCCACAGAGCATCGATGATTGATGGCCCTGGCGACAGGGCCCAAGAAGACGAGGGTGAGGCGGTTAGCGCCTGCACGCCACCTTGATGTTGGTTGAATTCTCTCCCCCTCGATGGCCATTTCTACAACATTTTTGACCAATTGAGCAATCCGCTGAAAGGCAGGTCAACGATTGAACGACGGAGTGAACCTACTGGCATAGCTCGTTTCAAACGGGTCTATGCGAATCCGTGACTTAGCAGCCAAGACACGACGGGAGCGTGATTTGATCGTGGCGCCTTCCTGACGGTGACTGTTGTCATCGATACCCCCCGACCGGCTCAAAATCTGAGCCGGTCGGGGGGGGGCTTCGGTCAGCGATCTCTCACAAACGCCGACAAGTGCACCACCTTCTCCTCGTGCACCAGCGCGGCGGCGACCATCTCTTTGGCCTCGATACGCAGGTCCTCGCCGAGGCCGACCGCCGGGCGGCGCAGGGTGGCAGCGGCCAGGAGCTGCTCGAGGAACGCCTGGAATTCGCCGTCGACTGCCGCCGGCGCGCTGTCCCGCGGCAGGCTGTGGTCGAGGGCGTCGAGGCCGTAGCTGCGCACGAGCTTGGGCAGCAGCTGCGCGAAGGTGCGCGGGGAGTCGAAGAGCTCGGCGCCGACGAGGCGGCCGCGCACGATGAACGCGGCGCCCACCTGGTCGGGCAGCGGCGTGATCTGCGAGACGAGTTCATCGAGCGGTTCGCGGCGGCTCTCGTAGATATCCGAGGCCGCGCCGGTGGCGGAATACGTCCCGAAGTTCGCGGACTTCTCGCTGATCGACTCCCAGATCGCGCCCTGGTCGGAGCGGTGGCCGCGGCCCTGCCGTAGGGACTCGGTCACCTGCGCCATCTTGGCGGCGCGGGCGGTGGCGAAGAGGGTGCGGTCCGCGTCCCGGAACTGCCGCGACCGCCAGTGCCAGCGGCCCTGCTCGATGCAGGACACCGGGATCTCGGTCTTGGCGTGTGCGGGCGCGAGGACGGTGAGGTTGAGCACGCGGTTCTGCTTGGCGCCGACGAGCTCCTCGCCGTCGAGCAGCAGCACGGGGCGCATCGCGTCGTTGATGAAGAGCAGCTGCGGCACGCTGCCGCCCTCCGACACCTCGGTGACCCGGGTGAGGCCGCGCGCGAGCGCCTCGCCGAGCGTGAGGTAGCCGGGCTCGGCCGTGCCGGGCCGCAACAGGGGGAGCACCGTGAGCTCGCCCGCCGACTGCGGGCGCGAGAGGGTGAGGGTGGCGGGGTCGAGGAAGCGCTTGAGCATGGCCGTCTCCGGGGGTGGTTTGTCTTGCTGACACCCCCTAGACGGCGCGGCCGGGCGGTTTATGGGGTCGGCCCCTAAAAATGTTTCAGGCGGGGCGCATCCCGTCGGCGCGCACTCGGATCACCTGCGAGCGCGCACCGGGGCGGCTGATGAGCAGCATCGCCTCGCCGTCGATTACGCCGAGGGGGAGGGCGCGTCCCGGCGCCGGCGCCAGCAGCTCGAAATCCAACCCTGGCCGGATCCACGTGAACTCCGCCGCCTCCCGCGAAGTCGGCTGGATCCGAAGCGCGAGGCCGCCCTCCCGGCGGGGGTCGGCCCCGAACCAAAGATCGGCCGTGGCGGTGGGGATCTCGACCTCATCGGCGCCCGCATTGCGGCCGGCATCGCGATCGGGTTCGGCGTCAGGCTCAGCGGCGAGGAACGCCATCGTCTCCGAATCCGATTCGCGTTCCAAAGACTGGGCCGTCTCGTCGATCTGCCGCTCCATCTCGCGGAGCATGGACTGGGTGTGATCGGCACGGTCCGCCAGACGGCGGAGGGCGGCCTGCAGCATTCGGAGAACCTCCGGGTCGCCCGTCTTGGTCGCCATGAGAAGGTCGCTGCGGAGCTGGTCGAACTCCCGGCTGAACCCCCGACTGAGCCACTCGTTGACGCTTGCGGTCTCCTCGAACATCCGCAGCAACGCCTCGACTTCCCGGCGGCGCATCTCGCGGCGCTTGGATCGGTCGCGGTCGAAATCGCTGGGCGGCCGGGGGTCGATGACCTCCGCCGCGATGGCTGGGCGCCGATTCGCTCGCGGGAAGTTGAGCCCCGCGCTGTACCACCACAGTGCGACCCGCCCACCGTAGGGCCGCACCATGAGCACGCCGAGTTCCTCCCGCCGTGATGGCGGGGGCGACCAGGCGGGTGCGCGCTGCCGCCCGAGCCCGAAGTAGGCGTCCTTGAAGGCGACGAGCGCCGCGAACGCGCGCGGGTCGCCGCGTACGCTGTCCTCGAAGGCTGCCAGGCGCTGGCCCGTGAGCGCGCCGGTGACATACGCCTCGAGCGTTTCGGGGTCGGACGGAGCTTGGTTGGCTGTAGCCTTCCCGGTCATCGTGAACGCCAAGGCCAACAGCCGCGCCTCGAGCAGTTCGCGCTGCGCTTGGGTGTTGCGGCCGAGCGCGATCTCGACACCGGCGCGCGTGGCCTCGCCGTCGCGCAGCGCGATGAGGTCGCCGGGTTTCAGTTTGGGAGCCGCCATCTGCTGCGTCCTGCTAGGGGGTCTCGCGCGGGTCGCCCGCGCGGCTCGTACGGACCGTCTCCTCGACCAATTCTTTGCACTCGCCCGACAGCCGCCGCCGCAGCGCGCGCTCCGCATCCGCGAGGTTCGTCCCGACCGTGCCGGTGGTGATGCCGAGTTCCGCGGCGATCTCCCCGTATCGGCAGCCTTGTTGATGACGCAGCGCGATGAGCCGCTGTTGCTTCGGCGTGAGAAGGCCCAGCGCCTTCTCCAGGCAACTCACGATGTCCATCAGCGTGTGCGCGAGCTCCGGATCGTCCCAAGGGTGATCGGTCGGCAGGTCGCTCGGATCGTCCGTCGGTCGCAGCGCCTCCAGCCGATCGAGCTGCAGGTTGCGGAACACCGTCGCGAGGTAGTGCGCCAGCGGCGCCTCCCCGCGCCAGTGCCGAAGCACCCGCCAGTCCTCCCGCCACAGGTGCTCGAGGAACCCGTTGACCAAGTCATCCCGCTGCGCCGCCGGGAAGTTGCGCCGGATCAGCCTCCGCGCCCGCGCCTCTGCCTGCGCGAGCAGCTCGTTGACCGGCTCCGCAAGCCCAGCCAGCACGCCCGCGACGAGCGCCTTGTCAGCAAGTATTTGAGGGTCGTCGGGCATACGGCTGCCGCCAAAATATCACCGGCTCCGGCCGACCGCACGGGCCCGAAAAAAATGTTCCCGGTACCCCATAAACGCGCCCGCAGAGCCGTCTGGGGGTGGGGGAGATGTGGGCGGGGTGGGGCGTAGTACAATGATATAGTCGGAGCTACCTTGGAATCAGAGGCGATATGGCGATGCTTCAACGAAAAACAGGATGGCGGAATGCTTGATACGGTTCTTGCTGCTCTCGGGACCCTCATCGGTCCATTGGCAGATCTTGGAAATCGCCGTCATGATCGTCGTCAGCAGGCGATACATGATGTCTCTAAGGCACTAACGGAGACACAACTGTACATCACACAAGTCGCTGAACACCGTGGAGAGAATCGTCCGGTCGAAGAGCAGTTGGTGCGTCTATGGCGAAACGCAGCCCTTTCTATCCGGCCTTTTGACGAGACCTTGGCCTTTACTTGCGAACACAAGAGTGAGTATTGGTTGGACCCCGCAAATTGGAACCCAACGCCAGAGGTTGATCATCGCGTCCAAATTGATGTGGTACTGAATCAGTACCGCAACCTCGCTCTTCCCGGTTTCGCAGCTGAAACCCAAGGGTAAATCACCCTAGTCCGCGCTCTTGATGGTTGCCAGTGCCCCACCGTCAGCTTCGAGGTGGCCCAGCAGCGCTACGCGCCGTTCCTGTCGATGGTCTCGCAGGTTCGATGCCGACTGCTGGCCGGATCAGGGGCCGATGCCGCAATCGCAGACCTCGGCGCGCACGTCGTCAGCGAGGGCGCGAATCTCGTCGTCATCGAGACGCGGGCGTACCGGAACCAGGGGCTGTCCCAATTCCACGATCCGCTCACCTGGCGCCGCACCGACAGCCCCCCAGTCAACATCCACCTAGCGGATAAACAAGGCCTGTTCCGATTGAGGGGAAAAGGCGATGCTAATTTGACATAGTCGGCACTTCACCACTAACGAACAAGAACGGAGAATCCCTCGTGGTAGGCACAAGAAATCCCCTCGGGAGCCCGAAGGCTAACGGCGCCGCAGCGCTGTTCTCTCTCCTCTTCGGCGTGGGCTTGCAGTCGGTCGCCGTTGGCGAAACATTTGCTCCTCTCCCACCGAACAGTGCGATGACGCTGGGCAGCGGCGTGGACATCGCCTCACCAACGGTCGCGATTCCGAGTTGCTTTCAGGGATACCAGCCGACTCTTCTGGATTCCGATACCGCCATGTCCTACGACATCTCGGTAACGGCTTTCAACAGCGTTGAGGAGGTGAAGAGGGAGCGATCGCGCCGCGGTTCCGTCAGTGGCAACTTCGGCGCGGTCTCCGCGAAACTGTCGGGGTGGGCGACCGAACTTGAGACGAGCAAGCGTGCGGGATTGTTCGCCGTCCTTGAGGCGCGGTTCATTGGCCCGCGAACACAGATTTCCGGGTTGGAGCCTTCTCCTCAGCTCACGGCCTGGATTTCCAACCAAGATGTGAACAGGCTCGTCGCCCGATGCGGCACGCATGTCGCTACCGTCAAGCACCAGGCGCGTCTTGTTCGGGCCGTGCTGAACCTAAGCGAATTGGAGCAGTCGGCGAAAAGCGAGATCGCCCTGAGTTTCAGCGCAAAAGCCAAGTTTGGATGGGGTGGCGGAAAGGCGAGCGGCAGCTACAAGAGTAGCGTGCAGAAGCTCCTGAATGAAAACCGCCTCTCCCTGGCGATTGAAGGAACGGGACAACCACCGAGCGTCGCCGACATCCAGGCCTTGCTGCAATCGAATGGCAGCGATTTCGAAAAGACCGTCAGCGCCATGGCGGGACTGTTGTCAAACGCAGGTAGCGGATCCTCCACCTACGCGACATACGGGTTCACGCTACAACCCATCGCCAACTACTTGACGATGATCCCGCAATCGACGAACGATCCAGCTGCGCTGAGAAGTTTCAACGGCCTGCTGGACATGAGTGAGTCCCTTCAGCTGGAGCTTGACTGGGTCGGTCGGAAACTAGGTATCAGCGGCCTACCTGCTCCGGAGCGGCAGAGCCTCGCAGACCGACGGGCGTTGATCAGGTCGCAAATGGCATCAATCCGAGCCGATCTGAAGTCCTGCTTGCACCGCGACACGGAGGTGGAGGGCAGCTGTCAAAATCGCCTTGAGCATTGGTTGTCCGAAATCCGGTCATCGAGGCAAACGACGGTGGCGACACGGATTGAACCCGGCGCGGACAACGCGCTCGGTGCCGTCGTCCTTGCGATTGACACCCCCTATAACGGCATCGGCACCACCATCGTCGAAGTCGACGGAAGGGATTATCGGCTGGACGCATTCAAGATCAATCGTGGTACCAACAGCAACGCGTTGGTGCGCGAACTGTCCGGGGCGGGAGGTGCTCAAACATCGATGCCGATGACGCTAGGGCTTGCCGTCGCTCTTCAGATAGGCAAAAAGGAGAGCGGCATGTCAGCCGCATTAACGGAGCTTCTGGTGGCCTGCAGACTGGTGGTCGGCTACGGGAATCCGCAGATTCCAAGCGGTTATGGATCGACGCACAGCTTTGGTTCACCCCCAAATTTCACGTTGAACACTGCAGTATCCGTCGCCGTGTCTCCGGAAAACATCTGCAGCGGTGACTTCAACGCTCTGGGTTCGATCCAACAGTTAGGCTATGTAGGCCCTTCGGACACCGTCGCGAGGTTGCGGGGGCTCGCTGATTATGGGATGCCCACCGGATTGACCGCGCTGGCTATGCCGTGGCCTAAAAACAGGGTCGTGCTGAGGGTCGAGATCGTCGACGAATTCGGATTGATATCCGAATATCTCGCTTCAGACGATCTTGCCTCGCTTTTGGACGGCGCGTCTCCGCGCGGTTGATACAAAGACATGCGGCTACTCTGGTTTGTTGGGTGGGTGGTGTTCGTATCGGCAGCCATGCCGGCGGCCGCCGCACCGCACAAGGTCGTTGATCTGCGCGCTCAGAGCGACGCGGATGGCGGCATCCGCGAACTTTCTTTCTGCGCTCGACCGACGCCTGATGAGCCGCTGAATCTGCCGGGCCATATGTTCGTCGGGTACAGCCTGAGGATGCCCGGCGAACCGAGGGCCTATGTAGCGTTGGGCCATACGACCAGTGTGCCTGTTGTGGAAGCGATTCTGAGCTATTCCCGTGTGTTCCCGAGCGTGCCGGGGAGCATTTCGGACGAAAGATATACGGCGACGCTAGAGCGCTGTCTCGTAGTGCGCGTCAACAAGTCTGATTTCGAACGCGCTTATGCATATGCGACGGCAAGGGCGGGACAGTTCACGCCGGACCCGGACGATTGGCCGCCGATATCGGTGTCATATAGACTCGGTTCGAGTGACTGCATGAACTTCGCGATCGATGTCGCAAAGATCTTTGCGACGAAAGGATTGAAGATCCCTGTGCGCGGAGCTACGGAGCTGCCCTTGCGCTATGTGAGGCGGCTCATCGACGAGAACTAGCCCTGCCGTGAATCCTTCGTAGTCACACCCGCCACCCGCCGGACCGGCCGTCCGAGGACGGAGTCGTCTAAGCCAAGTAGGCGAGCCGGCAGCTCGCGCGACTCGTGCTCGCGGATGAGCGCCCGCTGCGCCTTGTCACGCAGGACAACCAGCACGAGATGATCGCGATCCCGCCCGGCGCCCTACGTCTCTTCATGGATGTGCTGACGCAGCTCGGCCAAGGCCGCAGCGTCACCATCGTGCCGGGCAAGGCAGAGCTCACCACTCAGGAGGTCGCCGACTACCTCAACGTGTCGCGTCCGTATGTGGTGAAGCTCATCGAGTCGGGCAAGTTGCCCGCACGCCGGGTCGGCGCACGCCGGCGCGTCGCTTTCGACGATCTCGTGAAGTTCGACGAACTCGACCGCCGTCAGCGCCGCGCCGCGCTCGACGAACTCACCCGCCTCGACCAGGAAATGGGCCTCTGAAGATCGCATGACGGACATCACGGCCGTGTTGGACGCCAATGTTCTCTACAGCTATCCGCTCACGAGTGTGCTGCTGGAGCTCGCCGAGGCGCGCCTCTACCGGCCGATATGGAGCGCGGACATCCACGAGGAATGGGCCCGCAACCTGCGCGCGAAACGCCCGGACCTCGAAGCCGCGAAGATCAAGCGCCGCCGCGAGGCCATGGATACCGCGCTGCCCGACGCCTGCGTGACGGGATACTGCCGCCTGATCGATGGCCTCGTCCTGCCTGATCCCGACGACCGCCACGTCCTCGCAGCCGCGATCCGCTCAAAGGCACAAGTGATCGTCACCTTCAATGAAAAAGACTTCCCGCCCGAGGCGCTCGCCGAATTCGACGTGACGGCGCAACACCCGGACACCTTCCTGCGTCACTTCATCGACCTCGACCCGAACCGTGTCCGCGACCGTCTCACCGATATGGTGCAGCGGCTCGAACCGCCTTCCATGACCGTCGACGCCTACATCGACATGCTTGAGCGCCAGTCGCTGCCCGACACCGCTGCTGCGCTACGGGGGATACGTTAACGATCTCGGGACTTTTAAACGCATCCAGCTCTATGTGTTAACGCCGGGGGAAGGGATGCGTGCTCGCCACCTCCGCATCTCCCAACCTATAGCACTAAATGCTACCCTTTGGGTTGGGTAGCCGCATGCCTAAAGACCGACGACGGCACACTGGAAGAGATCTGCCATGGCAACCAAGAAGACTGACCGCATCTCCGCCGAGATGCTCAAGATGGCGCATCTCCTGCGCAAGCATGAGCTGCTGTCCGCCCACGACCTGGACCGCATCAAGGCGCTGTGCGCGCCGCCGCCGGTCTACACGCCTGAGCACGTCGCCCGCATCCGGGTGAAGAAAGCGAAGATGAGCCAGTCGGTCTTCGCCGGGTTCCTCAACGTCACCACCTCGACCGTACAGAAGTGGGAGTCCCCGGCATCAGGCAAGCATCCGGGCGGCGCCGCCGCGAAGTTGCTGCAGATCATCGACAAGAAGGGCATCGAGGTGCTCGCGGTCTGACCCCGCACCTGTCGCCGCGTATGTACCCGGTACTAACGCGGTACACACGCGCCCACAGTACGCGGCCGAGACCCCCATGCGCCGCCCCGACCGCCCCCGCATTTCTCGACGAACGCGACCTTTTCACCGCTCGCTGTGTCGTGGAACCCGCGACACGATGGTCATCCCCGCGACATTGACACGGTGTAGCCGCGTGGCTACAGTTGCGATGCAGCTTGAGTACACCGACACCTTCCGCGACTGGCTCGGTGGCCTCCGCGACCTGCGAGGGCGTGCTCTTGTCCAAGCGCGCATCGAGCGACTTGCCGCGGGTCACCCCGGCGACTTCAAACCGGTCGGTGGCGGTGTCCTCGAGATGCGGATCGCGTTCGGACCGGGCTACCGTGTGTATTTCTCACGCCGCGCTCGGCATCTCGTGATCTTGTTGGCAGGCGGCGACAAATCCACGCAGGCCGCCGACATCGTCACCGCCCGATCCTTGGCCCGCCACCTGTGAGGTCGCCCATGCCACGCAAGCTCAAAACCAAGCGATGGGATGTCGCCGAACACCTCCGGACGCCTGAAGAGATGGCCGCCTACCTCGAGGCCTGCTTCGAGATCGCGGGCGACGACGCGGCGTTCATCGCCAAGGCCCTCGGCGACATCGCCCGCGCCAAGGGCATGACGCAGGTCGCACGCGACGCCGGCCTCTCGCGCGAGAGCCTCTACAAAGCCCTGTCCGGCGATCGCGCGCCCGCCTTCGACACGGTGCTCAAGGTCGTCGCCGCGCTCGGCCTGCAATTGCGGGCACTGCCGGCCAAGGGCTGACCAGCGACGGGCCAACCTTCCGCATCACCTTCTCCCGCCCGGCATTTCTCCACGAATACGGCTGATCCGCCCGTTTCCGGTCGACCCCGCAACCCCTACGGTGTCTTCATGCCACGGCATCCAGCGCACGGCGCACTACCCACATGTAAAGCAATGCTTTACACTCTCCCATGATAAGGAGTTTCAGGCACAAGGGCCTGGAGTCCTTCTTCCGCCATGGCAGCAAGGCAGGGATCCAAGCGAAGCACACCGCGAAACTGCGCTTGCAGCTGACGGCGCTCGATGCTGCGACCCGGCCGAGCGACCTTTCAGCGCCGGGGTGGCGTCTGCACCCGTTGGTCGGGGACCTTGACGGGTTCCATTCGCTGACGGTCAGCGGCAACTGGCGGATCGTGTTCCGCTTTGTCGGTAAGGACGTCGAACTGGTCGACTATCTGGATTACCACTGAGACCCGTCATGCCCACCATGCACAACCCGGCGCACCCCGGCGAAGTCCTCCTCGAGTACCTCCCGGAGAGCGTCGGCATCTCGGAGGCCGCGAAGCGCCTCGGCGTCACGCGGCAGGCGCTCTCGGCGATCGTGAATGGTCGCGCAGGCATCAGCGCCGAGATGGCGCTGCGGCTCGAGGCCGCCCTCGGCTCCTCCGCCGAGATGTGGCTCGCGATGCAGGTCTCCTATGACCTCTGGCAGGCCCGCCGGAAGAAGCCGCCGAAGGTCACGCGCATCATCGCCCGCAAGGCTGCGTGACCCCCCCGCCCCTCACAGGACCCCCCACAGGACTCCCCATGAACAACCCGTTGAACCCGCTGCTCGACACCCTCAGCCGTCCCATGGACATCGCAGGCCGGGTGCTCCTGGGGCTGTACTTCCTGGTCCCCGGTCTGACCAAGGTCACCGGGTTCTCCGGCACGCTCGCCTACATGGAACAACACGGCGTGCCGCTCGCCTTGCCGGTGTTGCTGCTGACCATCCCGCTGCAAGTGGGCGCCGGACTCGCGCTCATCTTCAACCGGCAAGTGCGCACCGCGGCGTTCGTCCTCGCCGGGATGACGCTGCTGATCAACGTCTTCATGCACGACTTCTGGAACGACTACCCCGGCGGCAACGCGCAGCACGAGCTGCAGAACTTCATCAAGAACCTCGGCATCTTCGCCGGCCTCCTGCTGCTGGCGGCGCGGCGTCCGGGCGACTCGCCCCGCCATCCTTCTTGAGGTATCATCCGAGACGGGTTACAACCTCAAACGAGACTACACGTCACCATGCCTGCCGCCGCCGCCGCGAAATCGAAGCCCGCGCCCAAGCCCGCGCCCATCGACTACGCCCGCAAGAAGGGCGTCGACGCCTTCGTGGACCGGGTCGCCGAAGCGACGCCCATGCAGGTCTATGAGGCCGAGCTGCGCGGGGTCGACGGCCATCTCTTGAAGGATCTCGCCAAGCGCATGGACATCCCGGCCGTGCGGCTCTTCCAGATCATCGGCATCCCCAAAGCGACCGCGGAACGGAAGGCCGCCGCCGAGGAACCGATCACCGGCGCCGCGGGCCAGGCGGCGCTCGGCTTGACGCGTCTGCTCGCGCTGGCGAGGGGCATCGTCGCGGACTCCACCGCCGCAGAAGCGAAAGACTTCGACGCGGCGCGTTGGCTGGGACGCTGGCTCGAGCAGCCGCAGCCCGCTTTGGGCGGCCGCAAACCCGCGGATCTCATCGCTACGCCGACTGGCCTTGAGATGGTCGCTCGGCTGTTGGGCGCGATCGAAAGCGGCACGTACCAGTAACGCAAGGCGATGGTCCTCTGGCGCATCGCGGCCGAGACCCGCCGGTACGGCGCTGCTGACCTGAGCGGCGCGGGCGCGGCCGCCAAGCCCGGGCGCTGGAACGCCATCGGCGAACCGGTGCTGTACGCCGCGCCGACGCTCGCCATGGCGGTGCTCGAGACCGCCGCGCACATCGACGACGCCGGGCTGCCGCAAAACCGCTTCGTGGTCCGTATCGATGTGCCCGACAAGATCTGGCGAACCCGCATCACCTTGGGCGTGGATGCGTTACCGGTCACTTGGGCCGCGATCCCCGCCGGCCGCGCGAGCGTCGGCCTCGGCTCGCGATGGCTACAAGAGGGCGCTTCGGCCGTGCTCGAAGTCCCCTCCGTCATCGTGCCGGAGGAATCCGTCGTCGTGCTCAACCCCGCGCACCGCGACAGCGCGCGACTCAATTCCGCCGTCGTCCGGCGGTTCGAGTACCAACGGATGTACCGCTGACGCCGTGATAACCTTTCCGCCATGCAACCCGTCCCCACCGCCAACGCTTTCCCCGAGATCAAAGTCCCGGCGCTGCTCACCTTCCTCGCGCTGATCGTCGGCTTTGTGGTCGGCAACCTCTTCCAGGATGTCGCCGGCTTCGCGCCCATCCTCGCCGCTGCGGAGGAACTCGGCAGCCTGTGGCTGAAGCTGTTGCAGCTCACCATCCTGCCGCTCGTCATCGGCCTCGTCGTCACCGGCATCTCGCAGACGCTCGCGGCCGCGGGTGGCGGTCGGCTCGCGCGGCGCGCGGTGCTCTACTTCGTCGTGGTACTGCTGTTCGCGGGTGCGATGGCGGCGCTTCTCGTGCCCGCGCTTCTTGAACTCGTGCCGATCCCGTCGGCCGCCGCCGCGGCGTTGAGCGGGGGCGGGGTGGACGCCGGCAAGGTCCCGGGATTTGCCGACATCCTCGATGCGATGGTGCCGAGCAACATCTTCTCCGCTGCCGCCAACAACGCCATGCTGCCCGTGGTGCTGTTCGCCGCGGTGTTCGCGCTCGCGCTGACGCGCATCGCACAGGGGCCGCGCCAGCTGATGGTGCAGTTCTTCGAGGGCCTCGCCGCCGCGATGATGGTGATCGTCGGCTGGGTGCTGATGCTTGCGCCGATCGGCGTCTTCGGCCTCGCGGTGTCGCTCGCGGCCCAGACCGGCGCCGACGCCATCGGCGGCCTCGCGCACTACATCCTGATCGCAAGCGCCGCGGGTCTCGTCGTGCTGCTCGTGTCGGTCGCGATCGCGCTGACGCTCGGCGGCCGCTCGCCGATGGCCTTCGGCCGCGCCATGGTGCCGGTGTTCGCCGTCGCCATCTCGACGCAGTCCTCGCTCGCGAGCCTGCCGGCGATGCTCGTCGCCTCGCGCAAGTTGGGCGTACGCGAATCCACCGCCGATTTCGTGCTGCCGCTGGCGGTCGCGATCTTCCGCGCCACGAGCCCGGCGATGAACATGGCCGTCGCGATCTACGTCGCGTACCTCACGGGCACGCCGCTCTCGGCCTGGACGCTGGCCGCCGGCGTGCTGGTCGCGTTCCTGGTGTCGCTGAGCTCGGTGTCGCTGCCCGGCACGCTCAGCTTCGTGGTGTCCGTTGGCCCGATCGCCATGGCGATGGGTGTGCCGATCGAGCCGCTCGCGCTGCTGGTCGCCGTCGAGATGCTGCCCGACATCATGCGCACCCTCGGCAACGTCACCGCTGATGTGGCGGTCACCGCCGCGGTGGACCGCAAGGGCGAACGTCAGGCCGCCCGCGGCGCGTGATCGCGCGCCGCGCCCGGTCTGCGACGCCGCCTGATCAGCCTGCGCGGTCTTGCAGCGCGACGAACGTCGCGCGGCAGCGCCAGAACAGCAGCGCGGCCAGCGGCGCGCTCACGAGCGCCACCACCGACACGCCGTCGCCGATCCGCGCTTCGTCGGCGAACACATAGTCCGAGATGGCGGAGGCCACCGTCGCACCGAGCCCGATGCCGACGATGTTGATGACGAGCAGGTAGATCGCCGACACCCGCGCGCGCAACGCGTTCGGGGTCACGAGCTGCAGGGCCGAGGACGTCGCGCCGAACGGGAAGCTCGAGAAGAAGAGCGTGGGCACCGCGAACACGAGCGCCAGCACCACATCGTCCGCCTGGAAGGTGGCGATGGACACGGGCCACAGACACAGCGCACTGAGCAGCGCCACCTTGATCTCGGCTTGCCGATCGCCCTTCGCGCGCCAGCGATCCGCGAGGATCCCGCCGGTCAGGATGCCTGCTGCGCCCGCCACGAACATGATCGGCCCGTAGGTGAACGCGACGAACAAGGCATCGACGCCGAAGCTGCGCATCAGGTGCGCCGGGAACCAGAACGCGATGCCGTTGAAGAGCAGCGTCAGGCACGAGACACCGAAGAACAGGTTGAAATAGAACCCGCGGTGCGCCCGCAACTGGGCCATGACATCGCCGAAGCTCGACAGCGCCGTGGTCGGCCCTTGCCGCGGCGGCTCCTGCATCGTCATCACCCACAGTGCCACGAGGATCCCGGGCGGTCCGAGCAGCAGGAACGGGATCTGCCAACCGCGGACCTCACCCAACAACGGCACTTCGATCGGCGACAGCGTCGAGATGTACTGCACCAGCGCGCCGGTCACCATGATCGCGACGCCGATGCCGAAATAGACCCCCATCGAGAAGAGGCCGAGTGCGCGGCCCCGTTTCTCCGGTGGACAGTAGTCGGCGAGCATGGAGTACGCGGTCGGCGTCAGCGCGGCCTCGCCGATCCCCACGCCCACCCGCGCGGCGAACAGCCCCGCGAAACTCGTCATGCGCCCGCAGACCGCGGTCATCAGCGACCAGAAGAACACGCCCGCCGCGATGATGTTGCGGCGGTTGCCGCGATCCGCCCAGGTGCCGATCGGCCAGATGCCGAACACGGTGTAGAACAGCGCGAACGCGAGCCCGTGCAGCAGGCTGATCTCGGTGTCGCTCAGCCCGAGGTCCGCCTTGATGGGGCCGACGAGCATCGAGAGGATCTGCCGATCCACATACGAGAAGAGATACGCCACCATCAGCACGATGACGGCGTACCTCGCCTGCGACGCTGGCGGCCACGCGTTGCCGCTCATGGTCAGTAGTTCGGCGCGAAGGGCAGCGGCTGCCCGTAGGGCTGCAGCTCGGGCGGCAGGATGGGCGTGTGCGGCGGATCCCAGGTGAAGGGTTTTTTGACGGTGTCGAAGGTGTTGACGAGCGGCCCGTTGACCGTACGCACGAAGAGGTTGTAGCCCGTGTCGGTTCCCGCAGGACCGTGGTAGACATCCTCCCGCCACCAGCAGTAACCGCCGCGTTGCATGCGCCCGAGATCGCCCCAGACGTAATCGCCCTCCAGGGTGTACAGCTCCTCGACCATCGGATGCGTCCACTGCGGCTTCGCCATGCCCGGGGGCACCCGATGCGGCGGCGAGCAATAGAGGAACGAGGTCTCGCCGGTGTAGGGGTCGGTGCGCAGCGGCTTGATGGCGACGCCCCGCGACAGCTGCGGATCGACGAGTCCGGGGTCCCACTCCATCGTCAGCGGGTTCACGTACTCGACCAGCAAGCGCTCATCGAAGCCGCTGGTGGCCCCGGCGAGGACCTGCGGCGCACCGTAGAACATCGTGAGCACCACCGCACCCCGCGCGCTCGCGAGCCGCTCGCGCGGATAGCCTGCGGGCAGGAAGCCGTAGGTGTGCTTCTCGTAGAGGCGCCCGTTGATGCTGATCGCGCCGTCGAGCACGAGGAACTCCTCGTGGCACGACAGCGCATGCGGCGTATCACGCGTCCAGCCCGCCGGGTAGCGCAGGATCGTGGTCGCGCTGCCGTCGACGTCGTCCTGGCTCAGCATCTTCGAGTGGACATCGCCGTAGAGCGCGCCATGGCACCCGGATGACCACGGGATCATCTGCGCCTGGACGAACATGATGTGCGGTCGTGCCATGTCAGTCCCCGAAACGGTAGGTGACCTCGAGGCCCCACTGGCGGCCCGGTGCAGGATAGCCGAGCGCGTTGCCGATGGCGAAGATGTCCTTGCGCCCGTCGCTCGTCGATGTGAACTGGACGATGTTGTGGAAGTAGTCCTCGTCGGTCAGGTTCTTGACGAAGGCGCCGACCGCGAGACTGCCCGCCGCGTTCTCGTAGCCGATGCGCGCGTCGACCAGCGTGTAGGACGACTGCGACATCACCGCCGTGTTGGCGGGCACGAAGAACACGCGGCCCTGATGATGCGCCGCGCCCAGCAGGCTGATGTTGCCCCCACCCGCGAGCGGGATGTTGTAGGTCGCCGAGAACGAGCCCTTGAACTCCGGCGCGTTGTTGAGGCGGTTGCCCGCCGCATCGATCAGGCGCGGCAGTCCGACCCGGCCCGTGCAGCGCGCGTCGAGGCTGACGTTGGCCGCGGTGCAGCTGCCGTACGGCGTCACGAAGCGGTCATAGGTCGCATCGAGGAAGGCGAGCGACGCGGCGAGGTCGAGCGCCGCGCTGGGGCGGGCGCGTAGCTCGAGTTCCACGCCCTTCACGGTCGCCTCGGCGGCGTTGGTGGTGAAGGTCGTCGTGACCGCGCCCACGCTCGCGAACACCGAGACCTGCAGGTCGGTGTAGTCGTAGTAGAAGGCGCTCGCGTTGGCCTGCAGACGGCCCCCCAGCCACTCCGTCTTCGCACCGATCTCGAAGCTGTCGACGAACTCCGGATCGAACGGCGGGTTGATGACCGAGAGGTCGTTGAAGCCGCCCGACTTGAAGCCCTCGCTGTAGGTCAGGTAGTAGAGACGGTCGTCCGCGGGCCGGTACTCGAGGCCGACGCGCGGCGTCCAAGCGTCCCAGCTGCGCTTGACGTTGCGGGTGGTGGCGGGCGTCGCGTCAGGGATGACGTTGGGCGTGAAGAGGCCGAGCAGCTCGTTGTCCGGCAGCAGGGTCGACTGCCGCAGCAGGTCGCCCTTGGTCTCGTCGCTGTAGCGCAGGCCCGCGCTCAAGGTCCAGGCCTCGGCGAGCTTGAAGTCGACCTGTCCGAAGAGCGCGGTCGCCTCGCCCGTGCCGTCGGCGCGGAAGATGAACGAGCGCGGCACCAGCACCGCCGGCGGCGTGAAGCCCGCGCGCACGAGGCCGAGCGCGCCGTACTTGTCCTCGTCGAACCAGTAGGCGCCGACGAGCCAGCGGCCCCAGCCCGCCTCGCCCGACAGGCGCAGCTCCGCCGACAATTGCTCGCTCGCGTAGCTGAGCGTCGTGCGGGTGACCTCGATCTCCGTGCCGTCCGTGTTGAAGAGGAAATCGCTGTCCCAGTCGCGGTAGCCGACGGTGAGGTTGAGGTTGGTCGTGTCGGTCAACGCCCAATCGACGATGCCCGTCACGCCGTTGGTGTCCCAGCGGTGGAAGCTCGGGGTGTTGTTGTAGGTCTTGTGGATGTCGCGGTTGGGCCGCGCCCCGAGGCTCTGGGCGAGCCCGAGGTCGTCGATCGGGAAGATGCTGGTGTTGCCGTTCTCGAACTCGCTGTGCTCGGCGATCAGCGTGGCGGTGAGGGCGTCCGTCTTCCATCGCAGCGAGCCGCGCAGGGCCGCGAGGTCGTTGTCGTCGATCTTGGTGCCGCCGCGCGGGTCCAGGTCCTCGGTGTAGCCATCGTCCTTGAGGCGCCGCACGGCGAGGCGCGCCGAGAGGTTCTCCGAGAGCGGCCCGGAGACGGCGCCGCGCACATCGATGCGGTCGAAGCTGCCGATGAGGCCCGAGACATAGCCCTCGAACTCGTCGGTCGGCGCGCGCGAGATGACGTTGATGGCGCCACCGGTGGCATTGCGGCCGTACAGCGTGCCTTGCGGGCCGCGCAGGATCTCGACGCGGTCGATGTCGAGGAACTGCGTGAGGCCCATGTTGGCGCGGCCGGTGTAGACGCCATCGATGTGCGTGGCGACGCTCTGGTCGGCGCCGATGTTGAAGATGTTGCTGCCGATGCCGCGGATGTAGAGCTGCGCCTCGCCGCCCGCCTCGCTGTAGACGAGCGAGGGGTTGGCGGCGGCGATCGCGCCGATGTCGTCGATGTTCAGCTTCTCGATCGACTCGCCGGTGACGGCCGAGATGGCGATCGGCGTGTCCTGCAGGTCCGTGGTGCGCTTCTGCGCGGTGACGACGACCTCCTCGAGCTGCACGGCCTGCGCGTGGGCAAGCCCCGCGGCGGTGTGGGCGAGCAGCGCGGCCACGACGGCGTGGCGCACGGCGGAGGGACGGGGGCGGATTCGGACTTCGGACATGACGGCACCTTGGGGGAACGAAGGGTGGAACGATGGGAGGGCGGAGCCTACCGGCCGGCATCGGCGTTGTCTTATAACCAGTTGTACGGTGCTGATGTCCGTCCGGCAGGGGGCGGACCTTGCCTCTATCCCGGAAGATGCGAACATCGTCCGGCCCGCATAGCCTCGCAGGACCGCCTTGATTTCTTTGGACCACATCGGCCTGGTCGGCCGGTCGATCGACGCGCTGCGCCGCGATTGGCTGGACGCCGGGTTCTCCGTCACCGAGCCCGAGACGCTGATGGCGCTCGATCCGGCCACGGGCCGCCGTGTGTCGCTGGGGCAGCAGAGCTGCCACATCGTCTTCGAGCGCGGCTACGTGGAGCTGACGGCGGTCGATGCGGTCACGCCGCAGCACCACCTCTACCCCTGGATCCGGAGCGACGTGTCGCTCGGCATCCTCGCGTTCGGCGCCGACGACATCGAAGCCGTCCATCGACGGCTTCTCGAGGGTGAGGTGCCGGCGGGGGTGCTCGCCCGTGCATCACGGCCGATCCACTACGGGGCGCGGCGCGGCGATGCGGTGTTCACCTGGTTCGCGCTCGCCGCCGCCTCGACCCCCGAATCGCTCGTCTGTTTTGCGCGCAACGAGCGGCCCGAGCTCGTCTACCAGCCCGAGGTGCAGCAGCACCCGAACGGCGCCCGCGCGTTGGAGGGCGTGATCATCTGTTCGGACGAACCCGACCGGACCGCCGCGCGCTATGCGGGCTACGCAGGCACGGCCGCGCAGACGATCGCGCCGGGATTGCTGGCCTGCGCGCTGCAGCCCGGCACCGTGTGGATCGGCACGGCCTCCGCGCTGCAGGAGCGTTTCGGCGCGCCGGTCCCGTTCAAGGCTGGTGCCGCGCCGTCGGCGGTCGAGGGCCCGCGCAGCGTCGGTTTCGTGGTCGCGCGGCCGGAAGAGCGGGTGTATTGGGTGACGGGCTGACCGCGCCGACCTGCGGGGGTGAGGGTGGGTATGGGACAGGCACCCCGGGGTCGTGCGTCGACGGTGCGCCGTTCAGGCACGACGCCTGTTCGACGCACGGCTCCACCGGTACGCGGCCTCGATCCGCGCCGCGCCCTCCCGTGACAGATAGTCCTGGTGCGGCGTGATGCCGACGCGCCCGAGGTCGAGGCGGTCGGCGTCCCAGCAGCTCTGGATGGTGGCGTCGGTGCTGACTTCGCCACCGCTGTGGTGGCGGATGGCGTGGGCGAGGCGGTCGAGCTGCGCGGGCTTCAGCTCGAAGAACACGCCCTGCAGCGAGCGCGCGTAGTCGGCGCCGCGGCGGCCGTGGTGCGGGTCGCCCCATTCGTCCTCGCGCTGGCTGTCGTGCAGGAACGCGAAGAGCTCCGCCACCAGAAGATCCGCGCCGCGCGCCCGTGCCACCGCTATGGCGTGGTGCCGCACCCGGCCCCAATGATGGCCGCCGTGCGTGCCATACCAGTCGAGCTGGAATCCGCTGCGGATGTGCGAGAGCAGTCCGCGACGGTCGTAGCGGGGGTCGGCCTCTTCGCGATCGGGTAGGGTGCCATCGGGCAGGGTGGTGGGCATCGGGGGTGGGCGGCAGCGGCAGGAGAGAGAGGCGATTCTGCGCGGAGAAACGGCCGGAATCCACCGGATTCGGCGCTGGCTTGGCGCGGCATGAGCGCCCATCATCACCCGACGATGGGCAGCGACCGATCCAACTCCGGGCAGGCATTTGTTGCGTGTTGCGCAACGTGCTATAAAGGTACAGTGTGATCACGGGCTTCCGCCATAAAGGCCTGCGGAGGTATCACGAGACGGGCAGCTTGGCCGGCATCCGGCCGAGGCATGCCTCTCGGCTCCGGATCTTGCTGGCTGCATTGGAGTCTTCCCACGTGATCGGCGACATGGACATCCCCGGGCTGCGCCTGCATGCCCTGAAGGGCGACCAGAGGGGGCGTTGGTCCGTTTGGGTGGATGGTAACTGGCGGCTGACCTTCGGCTTCCATGGCGGCCATGCGCACGCCGTCGACTACGAGGACTATCACTGATGACCATGCACGATCCACCGCATCCCGGGGAGTTCATCGATGCCGTTTACCTCAAGCCGAACGGCATCACCGGCCGTGAGCTGGCAGCCAGCCTTGATGTTTCGCCATCGACGCTCAACCGCATCCTCACGGGGCGCAGCGGCGTCAGCCCTGAGATGGCGTTGCGCCTCGCCAAGTGCCTCGGCCGCTCGCCCGAGAGCTGGCTCACGCTGCAGATGAACCATGACCTGTGGAAGACCCGGCGTAGCGCGCGGCTCGGGCGCGTGTCACGCCTCAAGCTTGCTGCTGCATGAACGTTGTCGCCATGCGCTCACCCGCCGTCGCGTAGCGGGCCTTCGTCGCTGTCGCCCCGAGTTTCTCTCCGCCCGCCATGCTCGGTGCCGTCGCGATGGCAGGCGACGCAGTCGCTGAGGTCGCGTCGGATGCCTTCTTCGGCATGCTGGCGCGCCACGCGCTCCGGCGAATGCTCGTGACAACCCGTGCAGGTGTAGGTCGAGAGCCCCTTCCCGACATGGCAGGTCTTGCAGGCGACGGCATGCGGACCTTCCAACGGGAAATACTTCGCGTGGTCGAACGCGGGGTTGCGTGCCGTGCGCGTCGCGGTGAGGTGCCCGACATGGCAGGACGCGCAATCATCGAGCGGTAGCAGTCGGTGGAGTTCGGCCACGGAGATGTGCGCGGTGCCGGCGGGCTTCGGGGTGGCGGCCTTCGCGGCGGCGGGCGTCATCACCCGCGGGTCGTGGCAGTCGATGCAGCGTTCGCCCGGCGTGCCGCGGAACGGCGCGTGGCAGGCGAGGCAGTCGGACTCGATCTTCCTGTGCTCGGGCGTGACATGGCCGGGCATCAGCCAACGCACGGGATCGAAGAGCGCCGCCAGCGTGACGGCGACGAGACCTGCACCGATCGCGGCTTTCGTCACGGGCTTCACAGGTCGTCCACCAGGGCGAGGATGCTGAGGATGTGCAGCAGCGCCAGCACGACGAAAGTGAAGAACACCGGCAGGTGCACCTGCCGCCAGCGCTTCACGATCTGCCGCGAGGCGGCCTCGAGCAGATCATCCGACGCCCCGGCGCGCATCGTCGGCAGCACGAGGAACTTGCCCACCAGGCCGCTGATGACGTTGAGGCCCATGGCGAGGGTGGCGAGCCAGGGCAGCAGCGCATGGAAATGCACGCCCGCATGCACCAGCACCAACCACGAGCCGAGCCAACCGGCGAACTGGTGCCACGCCAGCCATCCGCGCGGGCTGCCCGTGGCGATGCGCCGTCGCTTGCGCAAGGAATACAGCAGCGAGCTCGCGATGAGCAGCGTGCCCGGGATACCGAGGTAGCGCCCCATCCAGGCGAGGTCGGCGGCGTGCAAGGCGCGGTCGGCGAGCAGCGTCGCGAGTGCGAGCGCGGCGCTCAGGCCGAGCAGGCCCAGCAGCCTCCGGGTGATCGTCGCGGGTGCCGACACCGTCCACCTCCTTCAGCCCGCCACTATCGGCTGCGGTGCGCCGCAGGTCGATAAGTAGAGACCGAAGGTCGGGGGATTTCCGGAAAACAACCGAGTTATTCCGGTGGCCAGTGGTCGGGCCGTGGTGTGAACCTCGGCCGCAGCGGGCGCCATCTCCGCCCTTGGCCGGATTTGTAACGACTATCAGCGGATGATATTCTTGTACGCTGAAGGAGGCGCGACGGACATGAAACCCATCGTCATCGGGATACTCCCGCAAGCGCGTATCCGTGAACGGCTGCTGGCGATCGCCCGCGGCACCCTGAAGCCGCGACCGTCCGATCCTCGCATCTGGTTCACCTCGATGCGTTCTTTGGCGGAGGTGCTGAGCGACGAAAACCGCGCCCTGTTGCGGCTCATCCGCGAGGCGGAGCCTGACTCACTGACCTCATTGGCCGAACTGTCCGGTCGCAGGCCGAGCAACCTCTCCCGGACGCTGAACACCATGGCCCATTACGGCATCGTCGAGATGCGCCGCGAAAATCGGCAAGTGCGCCCGATCGTCAAGGGTACGGAGTTCCGGATCGTCGCTTGATCGAGGCGACATCGCGGGTAGTTCTGCGCACATCTCAGTCGCGCAGCCGCATCCCCTTCGGGTCCCACGCCGCCTCACGCAGGATCCGCGCCGCGCGGGTCTCGCCGATCACATCGACGGTGAGCGGGGCGCCGAAGCTCGTGCCTGCCGCGGCCCCCGCTGCGGCCACCACATCGCGGTCCACATAGGCAAGTGCGAGGCTCTGGCCCACATGGTGCCCGTAGGCGCCGGAGGTGGTGTAACCGACGAGTCGGCCGTCGAGCTTCACGGGCTCAAAGCCCGACGCGTCCGCGTCGGTCGCGTCGATGGCGAGGGTGACGAGCACGCGAGAGGACGGCGTCTCCCGCTCGCGCAGCGCGCCCTCGCGGCCGATGAAATCCCCCTTGTCGAAGGCGACATGACGGTCGAGCCCGCACATGCCGGGCGTGGTGGACTGGGTGAACTCGGTCGACCAGATGCCGTAGCTTTTCTCGAGGCGCAGCGAATCGAGCGCACGGTTGCCGATGTGTCGCAGGCCGAGCGCGCGGCCGGTCGACATCAATGCTTCGAGCAACGCGGGCTGCGATGCCGCGGGCACATAGAGCTCATAGCCGAGTTCGCCGGTGAGCGACAGGCGCGCGACGACGGCGGTCAACGGAGTGCGGGCCGCGATCTGCATCTCCCCGCAGGACATGAACGGGAACGAGGCGTTCGAGAGGTCGCGCGCGACCAGCGGCTGTACGATGTCGCGCGCGCGGGGGCCCGACAGCGCGAAGCCGGTCCAGCTGTCCGAGAGGTTCTTGAACTCGACGCCCTGCGGCGGCAGCAGGTCGCGGAACCAGCGGCCGTGCCACTCCTGCAGGTAGTAAGACCCGATCAGCCAGAACCGGTCGGCTGCGAGGCGGCTCACGGTGAGATCGCCCATGAGCTTGCCGCCGTGGCCGAGCATCGGCGCGAGGCGCACGCGCCCGATGGCGGGCAGGCGGCAGGCGAGCAGGCGGTCGAGCCAAGCCGCAGCGCCGGGGCCGCTCACTTCGTAGCGCGCGTACACCGAGGCGTCGAACATGCCGGCGGCCTCGCGCACGGCGCGCACCTCGTCGGCCACGAAGCCCAGCGCGTTGGAGCGGCGCATGGTGAGGGTCTCGACGAACGCAGCGGCGGCACCGGTCGCGCCGCGGCCGCCCGAGGCATCGACGCCCGCCGCATCGCCCGTGACGAAGTACTGCGGCGTCTCCATGCCCCAGCTCACGCCGAAGCGCGCGCCCTCGGCGGCGAGGGTGTCGTGCACGGGCGAGGTCTTGAGCGGCCGGCCGGCGGGCAGCTCCTCGTTCGGATAGGAGATGACGAAGCGCCGCGCATAGAACTGCCGCGTGGTGTCGCGCAGGTAGTCCTCGCCCGAGGCGAACGCGCCATAGCGCGCGACGTCCATGCCGAAGATGTCGTGGCCGGGATCGCCGTGGATCATCCACTGCGAGAGCGTGAGGCCGATGGCGCTGCCCTGCGAGAACCCGCCCATGCAGCCGCAGGCCACCCAAAGATTGCGCTTGCCGGGCACGGGGCCGACCAGCGGGTTGCCGTCGGGCGTGAAGGTGAAGGCGCCGTTCACCCAGCGTTTGATGCCGACTTCGGCGAGCGCGGGGAAGCGCGCGTAGCCGATCTCGAGCTCCGGGAGGATGCGCTCGACATCGGGCGGCAGCAGGTCCATGCCGTAGTCCCAGGGCGCGCCCTCGGGGCTCCAGTGGCGCGGGTCGCGTTCATACACACCGAGCAGCGCGCCCTTGCCGAGCGGCTGCAGGTAGGTGAAGCCCTCGAGGTCGGTGATGGACACGAACTCGCGGCCGAGCGTGGCGAGCATCGGCACATCGTCGGTGACGAGGTAGTGGTGCGACATCGGCACCACGGGCAGTTCGACGCCGGTCATGCGCCCGACGCGCCGCGCCCAGAGGCCGGCCGCGTTCACCACATGCTCGGCGATGATGCGGCCTTGCTCCGTGATCACATCCCAATGCCCGTCGGCGCGCGGCTCGAGGCCGAGCACGCGGTTGCGCAGGAGGATGTCGGCGCCGCGCTGGCGCGCCGCGATCGCGAAGGCATGCGTCGCGCCGTGCGCATCCACATAGCCCTCGTGCGCATCGTAGAGGCCGCCCTTGAGGCCGCGCGGGTCGACGAGCGGGCACATCTCGACGATCTGCTCGGGCGTGACGAGCGTCGTCTCCATGTCCATGGTCTCGTACATCGCGCGCTCGGCCTTGAGCATCTGCCAGCGTTCGTCGGAGGCGGCGAGGCTGATGCCGCCCGTCATGTGCATGCCGACGCTCTGGCCGCTCTCGCGTTCGATCTCGTCGTAGAGAC
>Ga0315903_10001393_pt1 | contig 36556 bp, 28 predicted proteins | sample LakEriMetagenome_7_FD_203524 | JGI IMG/M metagenome (GOLD analysis project Ga0315903, IMG submission 203524) | Freshwater fungal communities from buoy surface, Lake Erie, Ohio, United States - Buoy 2 MA119 | ecosystem: Environmental > Aquatic > Freshwater > Lake | place: USA: Lake Erie, Ohio...
GCGTGAAAGTGGATGAGGCTATCGCCTTCCTCCGTAAGTATGAAAAGAATGGATGGGTAAACCTTAACGCCAAGAATGGGCGTAGTGGAAACCCTTACATCGAGCTTGACACCTTTGAACCCAAAGGCAAAAGCCAACCCAAGGCTGAGCCTGAAGAGGATGGCAACCTTCCATTCTAACCCAACTAAAAGAGGGGGGGGGCAACCCCTCTCTTTTTTTCTCTAAACTGTGTCAAGTTATTCCTCCCCTACTATATATATATAATTACTATATATATATATATTATTTATTAATTAGAAATTAAATTAAATATTAACATAATCGACATCAGTTTCAGAGTCAATTAGTTACACGACATTTTCTCGACATAACCTTAACATTTATGACACAACAGGTAACCATATTCCAAAACATCAAAGAAACATCTACTCCTTTTCACAGGGATGTGCGTGTAATCCTTGAGCGTATCAAGGATGGGGCGACTAAAGACCTTGTGAAGAAGATAAGAGCAGAGAAGCGCAAGGCGGAGCGCAATGAGCTGAAGAAGCAACTGCCCGCAGTGTGCTTCAGCGGTACCTTCAACAAGCGCGCAGACACAGCCCTGATTGAACACAGCGGTCTTATCTGCCTTGACTTCGATGGGTATGATAAGCAGAAACTATTACTCAACGACAAAGAGACTCTCAGTAAGAATAAATACGTATACTCGGTGTTTATTTCTCCATCCGGCAACGGGCTGAAGGTGCTCGTGAAGATTCCTGCCGATGCAGAGAACCATCAGAATTACTTTAACAGCTTAGAAAAGTACTTTAATTCGCCTTATTTCGATAAAACGAGTAAGAACCTTAGTCGGGTTTGTTATGAGTCCTATGACCCTCTAATCCACGTTAACGAGAATAGCAGTATTTGGGACACGATTGAGGAGCCTGAGTACACGGAGGTCAACAAGACAAGAGACCAACCCACTATCCCGATCACGGATGAGAACAAGATCGTGGAAATACTTGTCAAGTGGTGGCATAAGAAGTATCCGATGACCGAAGGGCAGCGCAATCAGAACTGCTTTATTCTTGCGATGGCGTTCAATGACTTCGGCATCAACAAGAGTTTGGCGGGGTACGTATTGAATCAGTACGCAACGGCTGACTTCCCGCTCAAGGAGATTCAAAGGACTATTGACTCAGCCTATCAGAACACAGCGAACTTCGGAACTAAGTACTACGAGGATGAGGAGAGACTAAACCAAATCAAAGCAAAACTAAGACGCGGTGTCTCAAAAAAAGAGGTACGCCTCCAACTACAGGACTCCAATTTGGATGGCGACACGATCGAAGCGGTGCTTGCAAAGGTCGAGGAGGAGAACGCCAAGCAGACCTTTTGGACAAAGAACGACAAGGGAGTCATCAAGATAGTGCATATCCTATTTAAGCAGTTCCTCGAGGACTCAGGGTTCTACAAGTACTGCCCCGAGGGTGGGAAGAACTATGTGTTCGTCAAAGTAACCAATAACCTAATCGACCACACTTCAGAGAAGGAGATAAAGGACTTCGTGCTGAACCATCTGCTTGAGCTTGACGACATAATGGTGTATAACTATTTTGCTGACAACACACGATTCTTTAAAGAAGAGTTCCTGTCAATGCTATCAACTATTGACATCTACTTTATTGAGGATACCAAGGATGCGGCATACCTATACTACAAGAACTGTGCGGTCAAGATAACAAGCGAAGGCATCACTTCCATCGACTACCTTGACTTAGGCGGGTACGTATGGAAAGACCACGTTATTGATCGAAACTTCACGATGTGTAAGGTTACACAGCACTGCAACTACCGGCAGTTCATCCGTAATATCTGCGGGGATGATGACAGCAGGGTTGCATCAATGGAGAGTACGATTGGATTCTTACTGCACGGGTACAAGAACCTGAGCTTCTGCCCTGCGGTTATCCTTAATGACGAAGTTATCAGCGACAATCCCGAGGGTGGAACAGGTAAGGGTCTGTTTATGAACGCCCTTAGCAATATGAAAAAGCTTGTGGTAATCGATGGTAAGAGCTTCACCTTTGAGCGCAGCTTCGCCTATCAGTTGGTGAGTGCAGACACGCAGATTCTATGCTTTGATGATGTGAAAAAACACTTTGACTTCGAGAGGTTATTTTCGGTGGTCACCGAGGGATTAACCCTCGAGAAGAAGAATAAGGATGCCATCAAGATACCATTCAGCAAGAGTCCTAAGATTGCGATCACTACCAACTATGCCATCAAAGGATCGGGTAATTCATTTGCCCGGAGGAAGTGGGAGCTTGAGCTACACCAATACTACTCCAAAGCCTATACGCCTTTGGATGAGTTTGGTAAGCTGATGTTCGGGGATTGGAACGATGATGATTGGTGTGAGTTTGACAACTATATGATTGGGTGTCTAAAGAGTTATCTTGACACAGGACTTGTGAAGAGTAAGTTTGTCAACCTTAAGATTCGTCAGCTATCAGCAGAGACAGCACACGACTTCATCGAATGGTGCGGTCTTGTCGATGGGCAGCAGCGTAACACTGCGCTTGAGGTAGGTGTAAGACTATACAAGAACGACCTGTACCACGACTTCATTAACGAGTATCCTGACTACGGACCGAAGGCTAAGATGACCATCAGCAGAACCAAGTTCTACAAGTGGCTCGTCTCTTATGCTTTGTACAAGGAGGGCGTTACTCCTGAGGAAGGTAGAGACCTGAACGGTAGATGGATTGTGATCAACAAAAAAAAGGAGGGAACAAATGAATGAGATAGTTGAGCGCACCCCTGGGACATCTGACTATGGTATGTATAAGTTTTGTGAAACACTTTGTAAGGTGATGAGTCAGACTAAGGAAGTAAAGATTGGAAGAGGGAAGACTATCGAGATTCGCCACGAGTATAAATACAAAGACGCTCCTGAGGTACTGCCACGGCTTGAGCGCAGCCGTGACTATTACAAGGAGCTTCACGAAAAAGGAGGTAGCCAAGTGGAGTTCAGACAATATCAGAAAGACATTACGACTTCAGGGTGTACCATCCTGAAGCAATATGGCTTCTTATACCTTGCAATGGAGGTGAGAACAGGTAAGACACTAACGAGTCTCGGAATTGCAAGTGAGATGAAGGTTAAGCACGTGCTGTTTATCACGAAGAAAAAGGCAATGGGTAGCATCGAGCAGGACTACGCTATGCTCAACCCGTCCTACAAGATGACCATCATCAACTACGAAAGCCTTCATCACGTAATGGATGACGAGATGTGGGACTTGATTATACTTGATGAGGCGCATAGTTTGGGGGCGTTCGCTAAGCCAAGCGAGCGGGCAATAATGGTAAGAGACTTGATCGAGAAGTGTAGACCAATGGTGATACTGCTGAGCGGTACGCCAACACCGGAGAGTTACTCTCAGATGTATCATCAGGTCTACGGGATACCCAATAACCCGTTTCATAGGCACAAAAACTTCTACCGTTTTGCTGAGGAGTATGTTAAGGTGACTAAAAAGAAAATCAACGGACTCTATGTGAATGACTACAGCGGTGGTAGGGAGTCAATCCTTGAAGCGATGAAGCCCTATATGATTAACTACTCACAGGAAGAAGCAGGGTTTGTGACGCAGGTAACCGAGGAGATTCTTGACGTAGAGATGAAGGAGAGTACTAAAGCTATCATCAAAAAGTTACAGAAGGAGTTAGTTGTGGAGGGTAAAAACGAGGTCATCCTTGCCGACACACCGGCTAAGCTTATGATGAAGGTGCATCAGCTATGTAGTGGGACCATCAAGTTTGAAAGTGGCAATAGTATGGTGCTTGATACCACTAAGGCTGAGTTCATTAAAGAGTACTTTGCCGGTTGTAAGATTGGGATTTTTTATAAATTTAAGGAGGAGCTGAGCGCACTGAAGCAAGTGTTTGGAGATGCGTTGTGTACTGACCTTAGTGTCTTTGAAGACACTGATAAAAACATTGCACTACAAATTGTAAGTGGACGTGAAGGCATCAGTTTAAAAAAGGCTGACTACTTAGTGTACTACAATATTGACTTCAGTGCTACAAGCTATTGGCAGAGTAAGGATAGGATGACAACCAAGGAGCGTGCGTTCAATCACGTGTATTGGGTGTTTAGTAAAGGCGGCATTGAGCACGATATCTATAAAGCAGTAACTAAGAAGAAAGACTATACCGTAAACCATTTTAAAAAAGACTTCTATTTATGATACCAAAAGAAGAAGCGAAGGAGCTCAGAGACTCCTTCCTCAAATTAGAGATTGTACTCTTTGATCACGATGGCGATGCGTTCACCTTCCCTTGTGGGAGGATAACAGAAGAGTCTGCAAAGGCTTGCGCTCTACTCACCGTCAACAAAATATTAGAGATACGAAACACCATTGACAGCCTACCAGAGTCGGAGACCAAGATGAAGATGATGATGTATGTAAAGTATTACGAGCAAGTAAAAAAGCAACTGAGTGACGGAGCAGCAGATACAGAGTAAGCTCATCAAAGAGCTTGAGAAGAAGGGGTACTACGTAATCAAACTTGTTAAGACCAACAAGAATGGTATCCCCGACCTTATCGCCATTCCCAAAAACTCAGATGCTGAATTTATTGAAGTAAAAAAACCCGATGGTAAACTATCTAAACTACAAGAGTACCGAATCAAAGAACTTAAACAGTATGGAATTAAAGCAACCGTATACTACGGAAAAGACGAATGACTATGAGCACGTAAAGCGTGTGGTGGAAATGGTGATGGGGGTGAATGTTATCACCAAGAACCGCAAGCGTCACGAAGTAGAAGCACGTATGGTATACTCTTCTATGCTCAGAGATATGGGGTATTCATTAACCCAAATCGGTGGCGTGTTAAAGAAAGATCATACCACTGTTATACACTATCTAAGAAAGCTCAAGGAGCTAACTGATATTGACAAATCTTTGCTTAAGAAATATTTAAAGTGTAAAGAGTTGTTGATGTTAGACGAAGAGCCTGTAAATTTAAATCAAGAAATCGATCAACTTAAAAAGCAGATAGAAATTCTTAAGATGGAAAACTATATCTTATCTGAAGAAAGGCAAGAACTTGCAAAACAGCTATCTACTGATGAGAACCGCTTGCTTAAAGTATTCAAGCTAATTGAAGAGAATACCAAGCCGGGATATGAGCTTGTTGTTGAACGCAAAATAAGGAAGATGTTTGATGACTGAGCAGGAAAACGATAGAGCCCAACGCATAGCCTTTATGACAGAAGGCTTTCATTTGAGTGCGACCACCATCTATGAGAAGTTGGTGGACAGGGAATATGACTCCGCTACCCAAGACATTAAATCACTTATGAGAGACCTGCGTGCAACATTAAAACTTATTGAAGATGACGATTTTTGAAACCGAACAAGACTTAATCAGAGAGAAGAAAGCCATCACCACATTTGTAAATGTGTTTGGTGGTTCATTTCAAAAGCTCGGACAGCAAGACATTGACTACAAAGTCTTTGACAAAGAGAAGAAACTCATCGCTTATGCTGAAGTAAAGGGTAGGATACGTGCCATTAGGGATGCGTATCCGCTCCCTGTAGCACTCAGTAAGCTGAGTAAGCTAATTGAAAAGCGCCTGAACCCCGTGCTTATATGGGCGTGTGATGACGGCATCATCTACGGGAAAGTGTTCTCCCTTATCGGTGAGGTAAAGTTAGGTGGTCGCCCTCCAAGAGATGGCGGTAACACCGATGTTGAGATGATGGTGTACTTTGAAAAGCAAAAAGCACTTAAATATGTTCGCTATCAGTAGGCTTATCACCTTTGATAGACTTGAACACATTGGCTACCGACTCAATGGTAGTAAGACCAAGAGACACGGCAACAAGCGTAGCTACGCTGTATACCAATGAATCAGCAGGGGCTACGTGCGTTGCACTGTGAGAGTTATCCCACATTGTCCAATACAGGAACCCTGCACCGATAATACCTACGAGTCTTTTGCTTGAGTTATTACTCTCTGAGGAAAAGAATCCTCCTATCCAATTAAAAAACTTTTTCATTATTTATACATTTGATCTTTTATCTCACGTTTAATTCTTTCTTTTTCTTTTCTCATCTCCTTCTTTATTTGCTCTGCGTCATAGAGCGTACCACCCGGCTCGTACAGATTCTTGTACATATCAGGGAAGTAGCGCTTCATATCCTCCTTGCCAATCTTATTCATTGGCTTTTTATTTTCTGCATTGTCAAGCTCTTTGTATATCTCAGCGTTGACAACCTTACGTATGTCTTTGTATAGAGGTACTAAGCCGAGGTTCCCGAGCACTTCAAGAGGCAGGCGGATTTGCATTTCTTTTTCTACACGCTGACGAGCAGCAGCCTCTTTCTTCGGTGGTTCAGTAAACTTCCTGAAAGCAAACTCAGAAGTCTTGACAGCAGGACCGAATGGTCCCATCATATTCATTATCATATCTTGGTAGGCAGCCTGCTTTCCTTTTCTTTCAGGAGGTAGAACCGTATACTGAATAGCATCCTTGTATGGATCATAATCACCCTTGCGCAAGAAATCAAGATACTTTTCGTTGGCGTACTCTACTCCTTGGTTAATTACTCCTTTGGTGGCGTTACCGAAGTCACGACCAAAGAACAAAGAGGTAGCAGAAGAAGCTATCGCCTGTCCTGCCTTTTGAATGAAGTCCTTCTCTTCTTCTTCCTCTTTGTCTTCAACAAAGAGATTGATTAGCGCTTCACTGAGCATCGCTGTAGTTAAGGTATAGAGGGTCATCCTTGTAGACACTGCAGCGAGTAGCGCAGCCCCTTGCTTCTTTGATATTGAACCATTGCCCATCGCAGCCATCACGCCTGTGCGAGCGGTCATATATTCATATATCAAGAAGTTAGTCATAAAGTTATTGAACGTATTGAACGTCTTAACAAGTGCGTTTTGGTCCTTCTTCGGAGTGCCTTTTAGTACTCCCATAAAGGCATTGTCAGTAGCACCGGTAAGTACAGTCTTTTGGTCTGCTATGTTGCGAGCTTCATCAAGGGCTTCCTTGTTCTTTGCCATATATAGCTCATCGTTAGCAGCTACCTTGTCGAAGTCAATATCCTTACCTGCGATACGCTTGAACTCATTAGCAAATGTTCCAAACCACATCGGTCTCATCACCATCTTATCAGGTGTTGAGATGAGCGCATCTGCCATTACTTCTACTGCGTTCTTATACTTCTTAAGTGAGAGATTGTAGATCTGTTGAATCTTATTTGCTACATCATTAGTTGCTCTACCACCTTTAATACCACTTGCTTGCTCAAGTATTGAAGTGTCAACAAGTCTTCCACTCAGCGTGTCGTGCGGGAATAAGCGGTTCGTCTGCTTACTCTTTACGTTATTCATTATAGTGGAAGCATCAGCCGACAATACAATATCTCTATTCTTAATACCTGTAGCAAAATCCTTTGGAGCGGCAATAGCGGCAAAGGCTACGTTTGAGGATAGCTCCGATATAAACCTTGGTATACTTGCAAGTACTGCACGGTATCCCTGCTTAGAAGCCACTTCAATTACCCTGTCAAAGAATGACGATGAGGTAAAGTTATTGACGAGCACATCTTCTACTGCTTCTTCAAAAGCTCTGTCAATGGCATTGAATATATCACGCTCTTGCTCGTTCATTCCACGCTCTTCCATCAGTTTCCTTGTCTCGTTGAGCGTCTTACGAGAAGTACGTATGGGCTCAGTCAGATAGTAATCCATCAGGGTGAACTTGGCACCACGGCTTGCCGAAGCAAACACATCAAAGTTCAGTGGTGACACATCTCCGGTACGAGCAATCAAGGACTTCGCCTTAGTGGATGGACGCATTGAATTATTATAGGAATCAATGAACGCCACGCCCTGAGTGTTTTCATCAGGCTTGTACTCGTGTAGTACGTTTAAGTGCACATAGTTATTGAGAGGGTGAATTTTATCACCTCTTACCACAGCAGCAGTGTAGATGGCTTTGTCGCGCATCTCATTGTTAATCTCCTGAATGGTCTTGATGGCGCTTTTCTCTGCTTTGTTAAAGGACTTATAGAGCTTGTCGTTATCTATTGTACCATTTTCGCCGTAATCCTCAAGAATCTTTTCAAGCATCTTAGCATCGCGAACACCAAATCTTGACTTCCCGTTTTTAATATGGGTAATAGTCTTTTTTAAGAACTCGTGAGCAGGGTTGACCTGATCGTTATCAGGATTGGAGTCGTATTCAAGCTGAAGCATAAAGGTCATCATCTTGAATTTAGACATTGTTATATCATTACCATTGTATTTGTATGACTTAGACACTGCTTCTTCCGCCTGATCTAACTTATTGTTGAGCTCAGTGACTGAACGCTTGAACATTGCCTGCGCTTCGGCAGGCTTCTCAAATACTGAGTTAAATATAGTTTTGGTTTTGAAGTCGCCAAAGGCTGCGTCAATGTAATACTGCGGTTCTCTTCTGATGAGCTCTGATATCTTGTCCTTGCCGGTAAAGATTGACTTAACCTTTGCGTATACCAAAGACATCTTTGGAATCTTTATCGTGCTGATAGCCTTATCAAGAGGCTTTGATTCATTGATGGCATTTAAACGCTCTACCATTAGCTCGGCAAAGTGCGGGAAGTAGCCATTGTTTATATTGTCAATAACACGCAGCAAGTTTTTAAGCTGTGTATTGTCAAGCCCTTCTACTGCATCTGTTCTAATAAGCTTTGCAAGCTCACGAGCTTTATCCCTCTCATCCTTCATTGATAGACCATCGCTGTCTACCTCAGTATCTGCAACCTCTTCAATCAGCATTTCTTTTTCCGCAGCAATCTCCTCCTCGGTTGGCTTCACTCGTTCGGGTCTTGGAACGATGGTGCTTTTATACTTACGCATCAGCGCTGCATCCTGTTCGGTAATAACTTCTTTATCGACCATTCTCTTCAGTGTCTTGGAGAAGTCTATATTACCCTCTTCATCTACCACCTTGTCATCATAAGAACTGAACAGTTCAGTCAGCTCCTCGCTGCGAGACACTTCTTCATCTACCGCATCAAGTATTTCTTCTACCGTATCGGTTAGCTTACCTGACTCTTGCAGTTCAAGTACTGCCTTACGCTCTCCCATCATTTGAACCACCTCGGTATACTTGTCAAAGACAGCATCTGGAATCAGGGTGGGGTTGATGGCAAACAGCTTTTTAAGAAGTGGGCTTAGTGTTTGTGAAACACCAATCTTTGTCTGTGCGTTCTTCCTTGCTGTTGGTAACATCTTGTTGATGGCAGCAATCTGTTCAGCGTAGTTAGCGTTTTGGAATACACGTGACATATACTGAACGAATCTTTCTATAGATCGTGGGTCAAGCATATTGACACCGCCAAACTTTCTTAGCACTGCTGTCATTTGGTTGATGGTGATACGACCACCATCAGCCATCTCTTTTAAATATTTGGTAAGGGCATCGCTTGTCTTTTTCCATCTAACCTTAACGCTCTTAGCACCTTTTTCAAAGTCTGAGATTTGCTTTACCATCAAGTCATAGTCAGACATTGTAATCATCTTGACATCCTTGAGCTCACCAAATAGCTTCTCAGGCTTTGGCGCAGGCTTCTCGCGCTTACCAAACATCTTACGCACATCACGAACCATTTGCTCACGCTGCGTATCTGAGGCTGTCTCGTACACTCTTGATCCCTGTAAGTAAGCAATGGCATTGTCCATCACCTGCACTTCCTCTACACCACGCTCTCTTGACTTCTCAATAACACCTTCGAGCTCACCAATCATACGGTTGTAGCCGGGCAGTTCCATTTCGCTCACCCCTTCAGGCTTTGCTTGAATGACACGCTGCTGAGCTAGCATATTGATAGCATCGGTTACATCCTTTTCAGTTACATTATTTTTCTCGGCAGCTCTCTTGATAGCTTCCTGTAGTGTGATACCTGTCTTTACAAGCGCTTTCACCGTTTTGATGATGGCTTTCATAACAGGTATGGTGATATTCATACCGGCTGTCTCACGACCAAACTTGGTTAAATCGGCATCAGCTTTATCCAAAAAGTCAAGTACCTTTTGTAAGACAGTGGCATCCTTGGTGTCTGCTGTCATTAGCTGTTCTGACCTCGTGGAAAGTAGGTTGTCAAAAACTCTTACGACATCGGGGGTTAGTTCAATATCTATGCTGCTACCCTTGATTGATTTGTAGATATTGGTTAGCCAATCTCTTAATTTTTGGAACACATTATTGAGGGCTTTGCTTGGAGCTTTACCCGTAAGCAAGTACTTCTCAAATCCTCTTGCCCATTTTTCTTCAGCAGAACGAGACCATTGATTGTCTACTACACCTGCCCACTTCTTTGCGGTCTCATAGTCTTTTGCAAACCTTTCATCAACCATTGACAGTTGCTCAAGCACTCTACGACCAAGGTGCCCACTCATTTCGTGAGACAGGGTGGAGATATCAGCGCCATCAAAAAGGTAGATAGAAGCCTTGTTGTCGTTTGAAAAGTCAATAGCTCCTTTAATTTTACCTCCTTCTTCTTGGAAGGCAATAATTGGATTTGCTTTATCGCTTGCGGTGATGGCAGTTCTAAGCCACTTCTTGCCGTTGTTGTCTGTAACTTCAGTGACGTCAGGTCTCATCTTGCGCATCATCTGACCAAGCTCATCATATTTTTTGACAACGGTCATTTGATCATCATCAAGCTCTCCATCAAAGTTTGCCTCGTCTACATCGCTTTCATACTCTGATGGCTGCCCAAGTCTTTCAGTGCCTGTTCTTCCGTCAATAGCATAAGCAGTATCACCATCTTGATATACATCATCAGCCCAACTTATCAAATCACGAACTTCAAGGTCATCGTAATAGCTTGACACATAGTCTCTGACACCACTTTCAATATCACTCCAAGCAACTGTTTCTTCTTCGGGATTATTTTCAAAGTATTCTTTAAGTTGTGTGAGCACTTCTTCAGACAAAAATTCATATGTTTGATACGCCTCAACATCTTCTTTTGTTATAGAGTTAATGCTATCAAACTGACGACCAAGGTCATATTCCAACTCATCCATTCTATTGTTAGTCTCATCAACCCTAACATCTTCTATATCATATATCTGCACATCATCTCTCCGAGCAACTGTTATTGAGAAGTCTGTGGAGTCAACTACAATCATCTCAGTGCCTCCGTAATCAATTATATCACCCGGCTCAAGACCTCCTTCACTACCTTGTATGATATCATAGGGTGCTCTTCCATTTGCACTAACGTATCCTTCAATGGTTGCAATGGTGAATGGTGTAGGGAACCACAGTTCAGTAGCTCCTTTTTCTGCAGCGTGCTTAAGGGCTTCTCTGAAAAGGCGTAGTTCGTGCACCTTCTGAGAGGCAACGAACTGTCTTACCATTAGATTACCCGCTTCTGACTTTTTAATCTCCTCTATTCTTTTTGCTATATATTTATTCTCTTCAGCTTTTAGGGCACTTCTTTTTGTCTCGTATTCATCCTTTATTGCCCTTCTTTTATCTGCAATCTCTTCATCTGAAATAGCTAACCTTCTTGCCACTTCAGCAACAGCTATATTTTCTTTATTTTCTTCTAGTGTATAACCTGCCGGAGGAGTATATGAACGGTCGTAAGATGCCGAATAAAGAATATCTTTAGGGTTATCTTTAACAAAAGATGTTACTTGTAAATCACCATTTGCGTTTACAAAAATATCGGTAGCAATATTTAATTCATTTTTTAATATCTCCCTATACTCATTGTCAAGCTTAACCCTAAAGTTTTTATTGACATACTCGTCAACTTCTTCTTGAGGTATTCTTGATGCGTATAAATCGTTGGCTTTATTCTTTTGGAAGTAATCGCTTTGCAGCTCTGCTAAAGTATATACGCCTGTGTTTTGATTATACCAATTACGGATATGACCAAACAAACCTTTGTTAATCTCCTTTTCAGTTATGGCGTTTCTATCGCTAACCCACTTTTCTACATCAGCAATAGGACCAGCAGTACCAATATACTGCGCCATTTCTGTTTGGCTTGTACCTGCAGGCATATTAGCATCAATAGCTACGTACTGCTCAGTGTTAGGTATTTGTCTTATACTCCAAGTAGTAGGAGTGAGGTTGCTCTTAACAAAGTCGCTTCTGAAGTGACCGTACTGACCGTGGTCAATTGGGCTGTTGAATATAACGGTCTGAGATCTACCATAGTTTTGGTTATCACCCAAGTTATCCATACCATAAGAAGCGTAAGTAGTAGTATCGATGCGCTCGAGCTTCATTAACTGCGTCTCTACATCATCTCTAAACTCATCAAATGGTATTCTCTTTTGACCTTTGTATTTATCGTAGTCAAGAACTGTAGCAACAATATCTTTTTCGATCTGCTTGCCACGAGACTTCATCAAGTCGCTAATAGATTGAGGAGCGACAGAGACTCCTTTCATTTTTTGAAACTCAGGCAGCTCAAATACGCCAAGCGTTACCCTGCTTATGGGTCTTTGTGGAACCTCTGTGTTTTGGAAAAGCGCACCACCCTTTTCTTTGATGGCTTGCACATCTCCTTCTTTTACATCGCTGATGAAAGTTTCGTAGAAGTTGTTTTGTCCTGTTGTCTCTTCCCACACCCGTGCCATCGCATCGGTCAGCTCCATCTGCGCATCAATTTCTTGCTGCGTTATTGCAGGTTGCCCTGTTTCTGCGGAGCGGAGAAGCCCTGCATTGGCGATTCTTTCAATGGAGCCTTTGACTTCTGCTCTTTTTGGAGAAGGTTGTACAGGGACTGCAAGTCCTGTTGGCTTAATTTCTGCTGCTTTTTGGGGTTGAACAATCCCGGGTTGGGGCTGTAACCTCTCAGTCGGTAAAGTTTCATATATCTTTTGTTCAATTGTTTTTGCTAATTGAGGCTCACGATACATCGTGTCCTTTATGGTAAAGTCTTTGTTATCCCCTTTGTTTTCTACAAATCCAAACCTTTTATAGAAGTCAGTCAGTCTTTCAACCGACTCACCGCCAAAGTCTATTGATGGCGTAAGAGTTACTTTTACTTTATTCTCATCAGCGTAGTTGACAATGTCCTCCATCACCTGCGTTCCAATTCCTGTACCACGCTGTCCTTCAGGTATTACAATTCTTGAAAGACTAAGGTTGCCCTTATCCAAACTACCTAACAAGTCCACTTGAACACCATATTTCTGCTCGAGCTGAGTAGAAAAATCAACAGGCTTTACTTTTTCTTGCGGGACACCTTCTTCGGTAATGACTTCAGGTTTTGCTTGGGGTTCTCCTTCCGCCAACGCTTCGCGATCTCCGGGTGTTGGCTGTACAGGTACTTGACCTGCTGCTTGCTCTTGAATGGCATCTTCTTGTATGGTTTTAATTTGTGAACGAATAGCAGCAGCCCTGTCTTTTCCTGACTGCGTTTTATTATTTTCAAATTTCTTTAGTTCTTTCTCAAGACTAACCAATTCATCTATGGTAGTGTCGTCAACATTAGGGTTAGCCTGTTCAACATCCTTTCTTATCTGACCTGTTACAACCTTGTCTTGTATCTGATTTGCATACCCCTTCTTATCGTTCTTAATATCAATATTTATCTTGCTAAGCTCATCAGGAGTAGCAGTTTGAATTATATCCTGAATGTCCGATTCGGGTCTAATCTCTCCATTGATTTTATATACAGGCTTTTTTAGAACCTCTGCACCCAAGTCAATGGCTGCCATTGGAACTTCTGCTATACCCTCCATCGCAATCTCTGCTACATCTAATGGTTGTCCAATAAGTGCACGAGATGCTGCCTCACCTACAGATCCGCCAACAGCTTCTATACCACCCGCTGCTGCTGCTGCGCTTTTTACTGCGCCCTTAGAAGCAAGCTTTGCGCCAACCTTACCCGCTATACCTGCTGTGTATCTATCAATTAAACCAATAGTAACACCTTTGGCAGCAGCTTTAACTCTCATTTTGTTTACAGCACCGGCATCACTAAGAACTTGTCTAACACCCTCTTCATTAAACTCTAATCCCTTCTCTTGCAGTTGCTCATTTAGCAGTTCAGAAAATGTAGCGCTTGTCTCAAGTGTTGCTGCAGATGCACCTATTGCCCAAGGAATTGATGCTATTGCAGCAGCTCCCGCACCCGGAGCGCCTCCTGCTACTGCACCCGTTCCTGCAAAACCCGCTACTACTGTACCAGCAGCAGCAGCAGAAACAGGATTCAAGCGAGCGCTTATAGATGAAGCTATATATTCAAAGGGGACAGACGGATTATTAGCTAATGCCTTTAAGAAACTAACTACAGTTTTACCACCCTCCTCATAAGTTCTTGTAAAGTTCCTCATCTCATCAGACTGTCCTGTCTTTTCAATGAGTTTTGCTGCAGCTATATATTTTTTTAAATCTTCAGAAGTAATACTATTTCCCTTAGCCATTACAATCGAAGTAGGCGCTGCCGAAGCCCCTTGCTTGTAACCAACATCTATTGCTCTTGCGAGGTCATCTATTTTATCACCTAAGCCCAATCCACCCAAAGGATTTAATGGGCTATCCATCATCTTCAGAGCTTCCCCAAATCTGCCTGTGAAATAAGGCTTTTCGGGTTCTGTAGATATGGGAGTCGGCTCCTCTTTCTTAGGAGCAGGACCAAGCATCTGTGGCTTTATACCTGTGGACTCAGCAACGGCACGCTCAATCTTTGGCGAGACCAAAGAACCAACTGCCGAAGGTGATACCGTATCGACTTTTTTTTTATCAGCAGCAAGCCCCATCAAGGACTTGTAGTCATCGATAGAGTCACCGTATCCGTTATTTTTAAATAGATTGTATGAGTCGGATAACGCCTGTGGGTTAGATGCAATTAACTTTTTAAAGTCTTCGATGGAGTCGGTATACCCATTCTTTACGAATAAGTTATATGAGTCTATTATTGCTTGTTCGTTCATCTTAGAATAAAGTTAATTATTATTGTTTATTATACTTACTCATACTTCCTCCCCCTTGCTGACCTGCATTTAAAGAGCCCTTCTTTATTAGGCTGTTTAAGTATAACAATTTATCCTCTTCTTTTTCACCGGGCACTTTAGTTAAAAGGAATGTTTGAATCTTTCCTACAGCATCAGGCTCGTCAAGGTATATAGTCTCAGACTCCTCACCGTTGGGGTTGACAACCTTGATGGCTTGACCACTAAATATATCAGCTTCTTTTACCGTAAATCCTAACTTGTTAAGATTTGGCGACAACGCTTTCACTGCTGCAGTTTCATCTGTCGGAACAGTGGTTATTGCAGATGCTACAAAGTCACCGTATACTTTATTTATATCTTTAGTTCCTGCACGACCGCCACTAACATTTGCCCAATCTACACCCTCTGTAGCAAATCTTTCATTCTTAAATTTTGAGAACTTGTTTCTATCTGTAACACCGTGTAGCTCTGTACCGGACGCTGCAAACTGATCTCCCGACACAGGCTTACCTTCTTTATCAACCAATTTAATAGTTCTATTCTTTGCAGCATCAGAGTATATCAGCTTGATATTTTTACCATCACTTACGTCAATATCAATCAATCCCTCTTTCAGTGCTTGAGGAGTACCAAGAAGTCCTTGCTTAGCTGTTTCTTTTGCATTGGTATCCTTACCGCTGTATATCTGCTGCCACAAAGCAAGTGCATCACCTTCTTGTTTTTTCTTTTGACCTGCTTCGTATTGCCATTGCTGCTGTTGTTCGGGACGTGGCTGTTGGAACGGCTGAAGCTCAGTCTTCTGCTCAAGCATACTGCGGAACTTATTCTTTGTATATTCTTGAGCTGTTTTAAACTGCTCCTTACCATTTGCATTAGCTTCAAAATTAGGCTGCAAAATACCATTCTGATAAGTCCATAAGATATAATGAGAACTTGTCTCAGCAAGTTTAGGATCAAGCGTAACCTGATATGGCTTATTAGTCTTTGGGTCTATTCCTCCTGTCCAATCAAATAGTATTGAAGAGACGTTAAATGGATTAGATAGCTTAGATGCTACAATCTTTTTTTCCGTTTCTATATAAGCGTCAACTGCTTGTTGTCCTTCTTGGCTAAGTCCCTTTTTTTGAGTAGGGTCAGTAACCTTGGTCATAAATCCTGTCTGAGTAGAGCTTCCTGTTTTACTTACAACTTCAGTAACAACGGGACCTAATAGTTTTGTCTCAGCATCAAGCTCTGTATTTAGGTCGTACTTATTAATCTTTTGCTTTATCCTATTGCGAAGCTGAGTAACTGTCATATAATTCTCGGGTCCTTCTGCAAGCGTCTTAACACCATCTTTACCCGTAACCATTTTGCCCACGCTAATACTTCCATCGGTAGGATTTATTAACGCCTTGGTATCTTTGATATTTCCAAACCCCTCAACCATTGCCATAAACTGCGCTTCAGATGCAGACGCCTCACTATTTTGCGCACGTTCCATTTTTATCTTATGCTCGTCTTGATATTCTTTTACAAGAGCAAATAAATTTTTAGTACCATCAAGATTGTTCTGATTAATTAGTGCATACTCTTTTGGCTTTAGCTGACCCTGTTTGAGTAGCTTTAAAATGTTTAATCTATAGGCTTGCATATCGCCCGCGTAGTCTGTTGTAAACTGATTTACAACATCAGATGTTCCTTGAGGTGCGTTCTCAAGTTCTTGACCAAACTTTCTTGACGCTTCATCAATCGCTGCTCTTTTTGTTTCACGATCGGTCTCTTGCTTTTTAAGCATATCGGTCAAGTCCTTTCCGACTTGAAACCAATCTATCTGATTGTTAGCCTGCCGTTCAGCGTATTTATAGTATGTTCTTCCCATTTTATTTTATCTTTTAAAACTCAGGTCCAATCATACCTTGTCCTGCCATAGGTTGAGTATATATTCCTGTTGGATTAAACTTCATTGATAACTGCTTAAGATAATCTGCATTTAAACCACCCATAAATGCAGCAAACGCTGTTGGATCCATAGCGCCTACACCTGCTAAGTTTCCAAACGTAGGTGTCTTTGCACCAAACTGTGCAAGCTGTTGTTGAAACTGTGCCTGACTAAGCCCTGCTTTCTCTGCTCCCTCTGCCAACTTGCCAAACTCGCGTGAGCTTTGTGTTTTTGCATATTCAGGCTGCATAGCACCAACTTGTGTGGCAAGACTTGATAAACCTTTTATTGCTTGTTGAGATGCTTGCTGCGCTCTTGTCTCTGCTTCTCTTGCTGCAACTTGCGCTCCGGCAGCCTGCTCAAGATCAAGGGCAACAGTTTTATCTCGAAGACTTGCATCTTCAGCGGCAACAAGTTTATCAAGCTGCTGCATCTCCTGCCCCATTTGTGTTGCAATATCACGCTGACCTTTTTGTGCTCCTAAAAATATCCTACCTGATGTTGGTGTAGCACCACGCTCACTTTCTCTTCCTGCCTCAATAGCTTGAGCAGCAGTTGAAGTGACTGCTTCACGAGCAAGTTCATAAGGTTCTTTTTGAATACCAAGTTGCTCGTAGAAGTTTACCTCAAGAGCCTTACGAGCATCAGTCATATACTTTTTGGCGTCAGCCTCAGCTTCACGCTGTAGTTTTTTTTGCTTTGATGCTTGTGCAAAAGAAGCTGCAGTTGTGCCCGCTGTTAATACCAAACCTGTTATTGCTGCCATATTACAATACTTTAATTAGTTCTCCTATGTATCCATCACCTTTCATATAACCTATTTCTTTGTAGGTCTCTACAAGGCTTGGATGTTTTATCAAAGCATAAGTATATTTATGCCCCGTATTTCTACAAATATTAGTCAGCGTACTAACTAATAATTTTATCGCTTCACTTCTCTCAGGTTTCTTTCTATACTCTTTGCTCGATATTATCCAATCAACCCACGCAACCTTTGAATTTGTGGTATATATAAACCCTGCACATATCGGTTCCTCACCATCATACACCATTATGCCTCCTTTGCCATCATCAGGGAGGAAATCCTTTTTTGGAGGAGTCCAACCCCAAGCGTTCCACCAACCCACTAATACAGAATCGTAGTCATTTTCGTTTAATGGTTGTACAATTAATGCCATCTATACAAAGATATTGAAAAATTAAGGATAACTTTTCATCACTTCTGACTCTACAGCAAAGAGTTCCACCTTGTTTGTACTGTTATTCTCAAGGGTGAAAACACAGTAGTGCCCAAGCACCCCGTGCGACTCAGCTACAGAGTTTTTGATAAACATTATGTACGGGTTCTGTATCCCCGGTATGGTTGCTCCCGGTATGGTCGTATCCACCGTAATCCTGTTAAGGTTGGATGGATAATTAACCTGAATATTGGTAACCTGACCAAACAACAAAGGAGCGTTATAGGTAGGCGGTAGGCTGTAGTAAAGGATATCGCCTATGCTTATGATGCTTCCTATTAAAATAGGGCTTGCACCAATGGCAAAGTTGACCTGTACGGCAGCCCCTGTTCCTGTAATCGTAGTGCTGCGACCTATACCATTTGTAGATCTAAGCGCATACTCAGAGGGTTGAGCAGGGATGGTGCCATCATTTCTCACAAAAGCATACCAAGACGCCTCCTTCTTTTCAAACCACGAATCATCCACAAAACCATCGTCTTGAATATCGGTTTGCATTGTGGCATCCCAAGGCGCATCCCCCTCCAAATTAATGGTTTTAAATAATTTATTCTCAAGGGGCGCATCGTTAAATACACTTGTAAGCTCAGAGTTGTATTGGGTGCCGTAAAAATTATTACGCAGTTCGTTCACATTATGGCGGTAAAGATTACCACCCTTAAAAGTATAGAAGTAGTTATTCATCCCAATCATCCAATCGGGCATAAAGGAGTAAAAGGACGCCCATCCTTGTACCCCTTCGCTATATGTAAGTGTGTTATTTGGCATCTATTAACATTGAATTGATGATGAAGAAACAATAAGACCATTTCCATCTAAATCCCAATTCTGAGTTGGCACAAACGCATATAGCTCTGTTACAGGAGATTGTAAGGCAGCATCCCAACAAAGCAAACATCCTGTTGTTAATACTGCACAGTCAGAATAAAGTGTCTTTGGATTTGTAGTTGCATCACCACAAGCACCTGATTCGTTTACATTGCTGACACCACTACCACTAAATGAGTATGATGGCGTGCAAGTAACACAGATGCCGGTAACGGTAGCAATAGGGTTTCCGTTTGTTACACTTACCTCAACACTATATCCGCCAAAGGACACGTGATAGGTGCCTGTTGCTGCTGCAGAAAATATTGCTCCGGTAAACGTAGTACAATCGCAGAACGTAGGGTCATCACCGGTAACCGTTCCTGAAGCCAAGAAGTCACAAGCATCTTCAGCAGCACCGCCAAAGCCTACTAAGAACTCATTGTTACAAGAAGGACACGACACCTGTGGAAGCAGCGCTCCTAACGCCTGCTCACGCACAATTGTTCCGTCAGAGTAGAAACCATCAGCCGCTACTGTAGTTAAGTTAGCATCATCATAAATTACAGAGGCTGAGCTCAGTGATGGTGCGTCTAAATAGAATGTTCCTTGTGTTGCCATTTCATTTTATTTTATAGTAGGCATCCGCAACAAGCGTCAAATGCGTCTACGTTTGAATAACAAAGTGATACCTCAGTTCCACAACCCGGGCAAGATTGCTGTGCTTGTAATACTCCTGCAATCTGCTGACGAACAAGTCCTCCCTGAGAATAGTATCCGTTAGGAGCTTGTGTGGTAAGCCCTGCATCAGTATAAATACTTACAGCAGAAGCAAGTGTATTACCACCGCCTAAGTAGTACCCCTGTGAAGTTGGACAATCGCAGCAGGAGTCTGATGCGTTTGTAGCAGCATAACACAATACCACATAAGGAGGTAAGCATCCACAGCAAGCATCACTTCCATCAATTTCTGAATAACATAAACTAAGCGGTAGTGAGTTTCTGTAATCCCATATTAAATATAAATACTGACCCACAGTTGGAACAGTAAATGAGCTCATATAAGTTGGAGCTGATCCTGTAATTGGGGTAGCCTGCGTAGAAGCAGCAAGCATTGCTGCAATATCTACAGGTGTATTTGCGTAAAGGGTATTAGTTCTTAAGTATCTGAACTTGTTGGTTGAAGAATTAAATATGAAGTTGTCGAAGTTAATCTTGTTGGAGATAATCTCCATCGTTGCTCCTGCAGGCGGGAACCCACCTGTGCCTGGGGCACCCGTAACATCATCATATCCCGAAACAACGGGACTCTGAGCAGAAGAACCGAATGTAATTAAGCTTGACTGAAGAGGAGAAACATAGTCGCCATCAGTATATCTGTATTCATTATGGATATACTTACCTGCGTCAGGATTACTTGTAAGACAAACTCTAAGTATAGTTATTTGGTCTACATACGGACAGCCTACATTGACCGTAACTGTTACATTGTCTATAGCTGTAATCGTAATTACGACTTCATTAATATTGTTGACATTCTTTTCTACAACTAAAGAACTTGATGCAGATACAATGCCTGAGCTTTCTGTTATATTGTTATACGTAGCCTCAACTTCAAACTCTGCAGTCGAAGAAGGGTCTACCGTGTAAGTAACGGTACTGTCTCCTACTACTGACCCTAAGTCTACGCAGTAAGTAGCTGTATCTCCTGCAGCAATTGTAAAGGTCTGACCTATTCCGCAAGCTAAACACTCTTGTGGCTGTGGTATCTCCTCCTCATTAGAGGATAGAACATACTCGTTCATATATGGGTCAAAGCCACCAAGCTTCTGTGTATTAAAAGATTCAATAAACTCATCTCTAAACCAAGTCCGCATACCATACTCTGATATCACTTTTAACTGATCAGAGCTGTATGAGTTGCCGACAAGTTGAAGGACAGCTCCACGCTTTACGTCAGTAAAGAATCTATAGTATCCCCATTGAACGTAGCTCTCGGGGTTGAAGCTGATACCATACTTCTCCACTCTTGCAATCTGCGTACCCAACACTTCAGGCACAGAGGTGATAGCACCACCGGCTGCAGCATCTGATAGCAAATTCTTACCTGCAAGTACGTATGAAATCTTATCTTCTTGGAGTACAAGCACGTCAGTCTCACGCCCATCCATCTTATAGATAGGACCAAAAGATACTTCTAAGTATTTATAATTAAGGAGTCCAAAGTTGAACTCATTAAGCTTGTTAACATTTGACTCAAAGTTATACACACCACTATATGTGATGTCGGCAAACCTATGCGTGCGTTTATAATCTTGTGCCGATACACCCGAAACTCTGTTGCCAAGGTTAAAGGTCTTACCAATAATTGAGTCACGAATCTTGTAACTCTCAGCACCATTACCAAAACTGAAGCAGTTAAAGAACTCCGTATTTACAATAGCCGGAGTATTTGTGCTAATATTTTGATTTTGTACGTTACCTAAATGGTTGCCATTTGCATCTATACCAAAAGAAAGTTCATTTTCAAAGAATACATCAGGTAAAGCATCGGCAGGTTCTGTTTCAAATATTATAGTGGTTTCAGCCCTAAATACCTCAATGTTAGCAGTAATCGAGGACCTGCGCTTCTCTCTTGAAAGTACCCCACCGCAACGAACAGTACCACTCATAATCAGCGTCAACTGATTATTAGCAGGGTTACGATAGAACCTATAGTAGTTAGTACATAAATCAGTTGGTATATCAATATTGCTTGATGCAAGTGTTGGTATATACACGTTATCAGCCTCGCAGTTATTGCCTCCAATATCTTGAACACCATCATTAAGTATCTGCGCTACATTATCACCATTGAACCAATCCTGCATATTGTCGTAGTTCGCAGAAGCAACCAATGTTTTTTGCAGAGTATAGATACGCTTTTCACAAGATGCACTTCCTGAACCCACGCCAAGACGTTGGAACTTAAGGTCAAGCTTGATACGACTACCGGCAGGAACAGTATAGTCAACCCAAGCTGAAGTAGCGGTATCAAACCTATTCATTGGGTAATTGAGGATTGGATACTCTCCTGCTTCATCCTGATCAACTTGCTCGGTACCCGGAGCTATAATAGAAAGCTCATTCTGTACAACAGCAAAGTTGTTAGGATTAATCTTCATATATACTCCTGAAGGAATAGGAACATTTACAGCAGGGTCAAGCTCGCTTGGTATCTCAATAAATCCTGCTTGCTTTGCTTCTTTCTCAAGTACTGTAGCATATACGCAAGTCTGCGTAGGACCACTCGTGTCAGCTTTTACAATCAGCCTATCTCCCTGCTCAATTTTACGAGCGTTCTCACCCTCAAGCAAGAAGTAAGCATTATTGCTTAGTGGGTCATTAAAAAATATGCTACTATAAATAGTGTCGTAATTCTCTTCATCGGGCTTGATAACAAACTTGTATCTCTTCGCCCAATATGGAGCTACTTGTGTAGGTGGTATTGTAACCTGAATAGAGTTTTTGGTATCAGAAGCCGAGCAAGGTACGTGTACCGTATTGTTGGGGCTTACAAGTGCTGTAGTAGAGCGACCATACTCATCCATATACACAATACCAATCTCATAACCTCTATTGCTATGCAAGCTCTTTGGTGAGTTAATCTTTTGATAGAAAGCCTCGGCAAAGCTAATTGAGTAGTATTCGTATACATTAAAAGTGGGGGTAGTTGTATTATCTACAAATCTCATTGCAGGCATAATAAATCCAATCACCGTACTTGCCGGTGAAGTAACTAAACCAATAGGCTGACCTGCAGCACTAATACCACTTTGATATTTTATAAGCGCATCCAAGTTGTTTGGAATAGCGCAGTTGATTTGATCCGTAAATGTCGTTCCGTTACAAGCGTTGGCAACAGTTTGAATATTTGCAACGGTACCTACCGCTTCTTGAAACTCAATGCTTGTAACCATCTCGTACACTGAACCGTATGTTGTGGGCAAAGAGAAAGAGAAAGTTGCAGCAACATTTTCAGTAGTCTCTGTAGGAGGTGGCGTATCTCCTGTAAAAGATTGATGGGTAAGACGAACCTCAAGGGTTATAGATGCACCTTCAATAAGGTCTAACCCAGCCAAGTCAATATTTACAATTGAGTTTGGTATTGTACCGCCATTACCAAAAAAGTATATACCCGAAGTTGTACTGTCGGGAACAGTAGAAGTATCAATTAATTCAGAAATTAAATTGGCTTCATACTCAAGCTTTACAGGAGCTGCATCAGCATCCAACATATTATACCCCTCAACGTAGTTGCCATACATCAAGCGGTTACCCATAATGGTTTGCGCTCTTGCAAGTAAAGGCACGTTATCGTATAGTCTAAGAAGCTCGGACTCAGGAAGGATAGTAAATATCTTACTGTTTGTAAACGTATAAGTGTAGTTGGTATTATCAGCAAGACCAAGATTTGCCTTGTCAAGCTTTTCAATTATTTTAATAATACTTGTGCCCGCTTCTTTAAATAAAAGGTCAATGCCTTTTACAAGCGGTCCCCCTGTATTATAAGTTACAATGGCTGTATTGTTCAGGTTTACCATTCCCTCATTAAGGAAGCTATTGATGCTGAACTCAAATGGGTTTGGTTGGAAAGCAGGAGCAGACCACTGAGAAGTGGCAGAATACTCTCCGTCTTCATAACGATAGCGATAGGCAAAACATATAAACCTATCTTGTAAAAAGTTGGATTGATCTCCTGTAGTTATAGGCTGTACTCCGGGAGCTTCAACAGGTGGTTTCTTTATGACAAGGATTGACTCCGCACTGAATTGGTCTATGTTGCCAATTGGATCTGCGTAGTTACGAGTAAAGTTGATAACTCTTGGAGGGTTGTAGTTATCCGTAAAAAATATCAACTTGTCAATTAGGTCAACCCCTGTGATTAAATATTGCGGATTAAAATTCAGAGTGGTATTTACACCATCTCCATCGTCAATACTAACTACGTGATAGGTTAGTATCCCTGTCAGCACATTAAAGGATACAATCATATCAAGCTTCCCTGTAGCGCCTACAGGAAATGCTGAGTCGTGAATAAACCAATAAAGCGTTTCATTAGCACTATCGTCAATAGCTCCAATACATTTTGCAGAGGAGCTAAGCGGAGTGCCATCAATATATTTTAAGGTAGTAAGCTGTATGTTTCCTTTTGTGTTCTCTACAACACCTATCTCAGACTGCTCCGTGGAGCCCATACGGATATTGAGTGCGTTGATGTACTCTCCGTTTGGAACAAGTCGCTCGTCTACGACCTTGTTCATTTTACCCGCTATGAAGTTCCTCGTGATGTTTGCCATATTATTTTAACCACTTGTCCATACCACGCAGGTTCATAAGAAGTCTGCCCGGATGAATGTTACTCATTCTTATTTTCGCATTACGAAGCAACGCTGCTTTTTCTTTACGAGCACGAGCAACAATGTACTCCTGTACACCAAGCTTTGAATTGAGTATCTCGTATTGAATGTATGCGTAAATATATTTCTCAAAAAGTTTGTTGATGCTAATGTTTGCGTCATTGCCATTCTCCATCCCATCAGAGATATACTCGAGAATAACAGACTGACCATACATATCAGAGTTGAAGTTTATCACTCCTAATCTTTGGTCAATCGCAAAAGTCGGATTAAAATTTGCAGTCTCTGTATTAAGACCATAGCGCTCACCAAGACTGTAATCAAAATACCATACCCCATCAAGGCACCAACCGTACTGACCGTTGTAGCGGCTTTGTGGGTTAAGGTAAATGCTTTTCTTAATACCTTCCAAACGCTGTAGGTCAATCTGCGAAAACTCGGGAGATAGCGCATTGCCTTCTTGGTCAAATAATATCTTTCCGGTTTGATCCTGCAAATAAGCAAGCGAGGATAGGATTTGAATATTCTCTGTAAGGGGTCTGAGGTATCCATCTTTGTATAGATTTACTCTCACCCAATTCACATAATCAGATGGGAGAATATAGCGAAGCGTATCGTCAACCGTAAGCTCTAATACTTTTATCTGCTTGAACGCATCATAGTTAAGTTCTTGCACAGCACGCTTGGCGTGAAATAATATCTTAAAACGCTCTTCATTATTTACAAGCGAGTGATTGCCGGCATACATCAACATAAAGTTGTTGACGATATCATACAGACTCACGTATTGATACGAGCCCCAATTGGCATCTGTGGGTTGGTTACCACCATTCTCGTAATATTGGTATTGACTGATGTATGCCATAATTATTGCGATTGTTTTTGTTCTTCAGCAGCACCAAATTGAACAGCAGCTATTTCACGAATAGACATTCCTGCATATTGAAGAATCTTTGTTACAAGTTTATACTCATCCTCAATTGGAACTTCAAAGTCTTGATAGTCTACTTGCGATTGGTCAAACACAGGCTCACCATTTGCAAGTGTAATATACGTCCACTTGGGGTCTTTGGGATATCTAAAATAGTTTGCGTCTACTTCATTAGGAAGGTTAATGGTTGATGGATACACAGTAAGAATACTACCTTCTTGCGTATATGCAGGATACTGCTCAGTAGGAGCAGTAAGATTAGAAGTAGTAAGCATTGTGATTTTTATATGCGTTAACTTTTCTGCTTCACCTTTAAATACTCTTGGGTTTACAGATGCGTCATAACACATCACCTTATTGATCATAAAATAGTCGAAGCCTGTAGTAGTAATAGACGGAAGATAGAATCTGTTTGTGGCAGGAGCAACCTGTGTAAGTGTTGAGGTAAGTGCAAAAAGTTCCATCGCCTCTTCAACTGCCTTTCGTGTATCTGCATAACCCGTTCCTGAAGTACGGAGATTCTCCATATTCAAGAGCTTATTATACTCAGAAAAATATTCTTCAAATACCTCGAGCTGTGCCTGTTTAGAAAACAGGTTGAAGTCTGATGGTGATATGTATCCGTAGTTATTCTTATTCAGAACAGACAGAACGGTATTTCTGACTGAATTTATCATTATAGTCTTTTTACAAATATAAACAAAAAAAAGAGGGTATAGAAATACCCCCTTTACCTAAACACTATGAAACCATTAACCTATGCTAAATTATTTTCAAGCATCTTAAGGGCGTCTATTCCCTCATCAGTTTTGAGGAACTCAGCCACGGTAAAATATGGGTCTTGACCAAAAGGTACGGTTAGCATCTTCTTCTTATTGGAGTTGGTGTTAAACCAAACCTCCTTCTGCCCGTTTCTAAAGGTCAAAAGTTTATTCTCAAAGAACACGTGTACATTGGACTGAAGCTTCAGCATCGGGTCGCCAAGGATATTTACGAACCCTCTTGGGTCTTTCTTGGCATAAACCAATACGTCACGCTTAAGCTCCGCTGTAGTGAATCTTGATGGGTCCTTACCAAAAAGCACCCTCGCTACTGTCTCAAGCTGCTCTACAGATAGCTGACGAGCTTGTACTAAAGCATCCACTTCAGCACTTAAGTTCTCAACCTCTTTAGCTGCATCCTTCTCAGTATCAACCTCTATGAATGTACGTCCATTAAGAGGATGATAATGTAGGAATTGTTGGAGTACCGGGTTATTCTTAGGAACCCGAAGAAACCCGTTCTCAAATATAATAGGTTCGACAATGGCATTTCCATCTTGCTCGTCCTCAAAAGGGGTCTTTTGATTAACGGCGTATCTGAGAGGCTTATTGATGTTGTTTTCTTCATCAAACCACAACAGAGGGAATCGTCTTGTATTACGAGAAGGGATAGTATAAGAAAGAGGAGCGGAATCTCCTTTAAGCTTGTAAATCCTGTCAGCAGGAACTAAATTCTTTTTCATTAGATTTTAATTTGATTAAATTTTAAAATAAGGGGGAGTGCTAGAAAGCACCCCACCCTCTATTGATTGCTTGCTTATGAGCCATAACGGAACAACACGAAGTTGTTAGCACCCAACGTACAAACGCAACGCTCAGAAAGGAAGTTAACCTCCATTGCATCGAGATCGCTTGTTTGAGCACCACCGGCAGAACCTGTAATCCAAGTCTTGTAACGGCGGTCTTCAGTCTCAGACGCTCTGTAACGAACGTGCAAGAATGGACGCTTAGCGTTCTTGCCAAGGATTTGGTCGTACACAGTTGTAGAACCGGCAGGAACCAAAAGACCTGTTACAGTGCCTGCAGCAGAAGCACCTGTTGGCAATCCACCACGCATAGTAGGATCGTTCAGGTATTTCCAATCAGACTTGTAGAAGTCATATCCACGGCGGAAGCCTGTGAATCCAAGATTCAAAGCCATATCCTTGTCATTGTCGAACAAACCATAAGAAGTACCATTGGCACCGTAGCTGTTCTGAGAAGCAAGCATATCGTCAATGTCAAAGCTGAAAGCGCGGTTTACGAAGATTACGTTCTCTTCGATTGCACCCTGCTTGTCAAGACGAGAGATGATGCTGTCAAAATCAACAAGAGTGGTTGGGTTACCACCGCCCCATACGTTACCACGGCTGTTAACAACGTAGAAGATACCTTCTGAACCTTTGTTACCGTAAGTTGGGTTTAATGCAGCGTTAGCAGCACCTGAACCTGACTCAGCAGGAACAGCCTCGATCATTGCAGTCTCAAGGTAGTCCTCGAAACGCAAGCGAGTTTCGTGCTCACTCTTCAAATACCAAAGATATCCGGTAGCACCGTTTTCAGTGGTTACTTCTACCCATCCAATCTGTGCCATATCAGAACCGCTTACAGCGTATTTGTCCTTGATGATGATTGGAGAGTTGTCGAAGATTTCATCTTCAGCTTCCAAAGAACCGATCATTCCAACAGTTCCTTTCTTGAATTCAGAACCATAGATCCATACAGACAAAGTATCTGTAGAAGCAAAAGTCTGTCCACCTGCCTCGTAGTAAGCTACATCGAAAGTACCGTTTGTGGTGTTAACCGCAGTAACGATACCCTTGTTGCTAAGACCGGTTGCGTTGTCAGAAAGAAAAACTGTTTGACCTGCACGGATAGCGATACCGCTTACGTTAGCATCACTTACAGTGATAGTAGCGGAGTCGTCACCTGCATCGCCATCAGAAGCACAATCTACATACTTAGTATGTAAACGTCCTTGTTCAGCCCACTTAATCATATCTGAGTTAGAGGGCATTTCAGCACCTACCATACGTAGGAAAGATGCTACAGTGCGATTACCATAACGCTCAAATTCCTTCTCATAAGTATCAGGAAGATACTGATTCAGGAAGTTGAAGTTGGTAATGTAGTTTGTCGAGAGTGGTACCTGCTCCGCACTTGGCTGGAGCTGATAACCGGGTGAGGGTAATACTGCCATTTTAATTTAGTTTTTATATTTTTTTAATGCTGCGGATTTTTAGACTCCTTCCGGAATCCGGTGCAACCGCTTTCACCTGCATTCCCCCCTTATTAACAACCTCAGGCGTTTTACGCTCAGACATATTTATATTTTTAATCTTACGTAGTTCGCTTTCAGTAGCATCTGCCTGTCCTTGCTCGTAGAAGTACTTGGCAAATTTTTCAGGGTTCATCGCTATAGCCAAAGCCCTATGGTATCCTGCAGCGTCTTTAATCAGCCCTGTCTCATCCAAAAACTTATTGATAAAGTTCGCAGGTGTAGACTGAGCTTTTTTTAACTCTGTAGCAGACCCGGGAGAAAATACAATCTTCTTGTCGTCAATAGCGAACTCAAAACCTTTAAAGTCTTTACTAAAGACCTCATCGGACTTTTGGTCAAACCATTTCCGCTTACGCTCGTTTTCCTCCTGCAGGGTTTTAGCCTGTTGTGTATACTGACGGTACTCTTCATACTCCTGAGTTTCTTCGGGAGACAAGCCATTTGCTCTTGACTCAAGAGGCAACTTGTACTTTTCCTTCTGCTCATTGAAGTAATTCTTAGCTTCCGCAATAGCCTTTTTACGTGCTATCTTAACCTTCTTTACTTTGGCTTCATCATCGATATCTTCATCGAATGAGTAGTCCTCCATTAACACATCAATGTCTTCTTTGTCAAGACCCTGCTGTGTAGAAGAAAGATATTCACGAAGAATTTGATCAGGGTCCATCTCATCGTAGTCCTTGTTAACTTTAATGAAGTCATCAAAACCACGCCCTGTCTCTTTCTTAAATTTCATAAAAGCAGCCACATCTTCGGGGAGAGGCTCAGACTCTTGTCGCTCTGATACCAACTCATCAAAAGAGTTAATCTGCTTGTTATAGCGTTTTCCAATATATGAAAGAACTTGTTCTTCTGTCAGCTCGGGCTCTTCCGCGGGAGGTTCAATCTTAGACGTATCGATTTTTATATCATCCGTCTTTTCTCCGTTCAATTCTTTTTCGTGCTTTTCAAGAAGCTCTTTTTCAACTTCCTGAACGCTTTTACCCTCCGTTGTGTCAAGAGCTCTTACTTTAATTTCCATTAGATTAGATTTAATTTGTTACAAATTTATACAAAAATTATGAAACTTTTAGCGAGGTTCAAACTCCGCTAAGTCAAAGCCATCAAGGGTATCCTCGTTTGACTCGAAGTTCATCGGAGGTAGGTTGTTCTTCCTTTGGTTGATAAGCTTTGACTGTTCCGTATTTTGTTGGCTTATACGCCTTGCCTTCTCCTTTTCCTTCATATCCTCTCTAGTCATAAGAGCTGTCTCTTTAAGACCACCCAACCTCATTTGATATTGGAACTCTTCGCCCATAAGCATACGCTTCATCTCCGCTTCAGCACGTAGCTTTTCAATTTCAAAAGCCACTTCAGCCTGCTTGAGCTGCATTTTGGCTTGAGACTCAAGCTGAATCTTTTGCATTGCTGTTTGGGCAGCCATCTGCTGAGACTGTAGTTGCTGCTGCGCCATCATAGCCTGCTTTTGCATCTCCATCTTCTCTTCACGCTCTTGTTTCTTTACACGCTTAACCTTTAGTAATTGGTTGGCGAGCTTAATATTTTTAAGTTCTCTAATATCAATGGCATCCTCAAGATTGATATCTCCCTTGGATAAAGCCATTTGAATGTTGGCTTCAAGCTGAGCCTTCTGCTCTTCGTCCGGAGATACTTCAATGAAAATACCAAAGTCGTAAATGTACAAGTCCTTAATCTCATTAAGGATGGATACATTGTATTTACCAATCTTATTTGCAAAGTCATCTTTAAAGTCTGCGTATTGTAGAATATCTGCAACCCGGTAGGTAAGGGCTTCAGCAAGCGACCTATAGACAAATAAGCCTCCCTCAAGAATGTGGCGTGTAGCCGTATTGGAGTTAAGTGCAGCGAGCTTTTGGACCCCTACCAATGCGTTAGGGTCAGGCGTTGAACCATCACGAGCCTCGTTTAGACCGGTCACCGACCGAATCATATCAAGGTAGTGGTTATAGTTGGCTATCAGCATCTGTGTCTTACTTGCGCCTGAATTTGAAGTAAGCTGCTGAATAGGCACTCTTGCATTGTTAAAGTCTCCCTCTTGAGTATAGCTACGTCCAATGACGCTACCCGTTTGGAAGTATAGTCTTAAAGCATCTTCAGGATTATAGGCTGCCCCTGTTCCAAGGTCAACCTCATTGAGACCATCGGCATCAATGAATACACCATCAGGAACAGTACGTGCAATAACCTGCTGCAGCTTTAAGTGAGTAAGTTGGATAAGGTCAGCAAATGGAACCATCCTGCGTACAAGTGATTCAATAACCCCTTTGTACATTCTTGGTGCAATTGCTACATAGTTTGGTAGTGCGTGCTGTGAAGTGGACTTAGGGCGAACCATATTTTCAGACATCTTCCACTTGAGCAAAATATTGGTGCCCATTACCATCACTCCTTCATACCACACGTCAATAGTCTTTTCAATCTTTTCAAAGCGCCCCTCCTCCATCATTTCTACAGGAGGATTGAACTCATCATTTTTTTCTATGATACGAGTACCGCCTGTTTCAAGAATCTTTTTCTTATAGACCATTTTCTTGGTGGTCTTGTAGTTGAAGTAAAGCAGTGTTGCGGTATCGCGGTAGAACAAACTATTCTCGTAGAATCTCGCTACGTTATAGTAGTCATACCAACTCTGAGAATACATTGATATCTCCTGCATCTGCTCACGAGTGAGCGTAGGGTCTATCTTCAAAAGCTCAGTAATAGGAAGTGTTTTGATTTCTCCCCAATAGAAACAGTCCTGAAAATATGGATCTTCAGTATAGCTGTATACAACATTAGCAGGGTCTACGTATGAAATCTGTACACCTGCTCCGGGAAGAAACTCGTGCTTAGCACATCCAATACCAATCACTGCTAAGTCGTAATCAATACGCTTGCGTGTGTCTTGATAATGATTCTCATCAAATATTGTATTGATAGCCTCTTCTTCCGCTATTTCAATTGCAGGCTTATAGTTAAGCTGCATATATAAAGAGAGCTCCTCGTCTGTTGCGGGAAGCTCATCAGGATTCATTGTAAAAGGGTCAACTCCTGTTGACTCCTGTATTTGCAGTAGCACATCTTTTGCAGCCATCTGCCCCTCAATCATATCTTGATACTTACTACGATTGGATTGAGACATCGCATCCTGTGCATAAGCTTTCACTTTAAATAAGCGGTCGCTCATTCCGTTAACAACAATATCTACAAACTTTGGCAAAATAGGTACGGGCGTCCAATCTAAATTCAAGTATGATAAATCTCCATCTATTGCAAGTTCATTTTTATACTTCTCAACAGACTGCTCACCACGAGCATATAAACGTAAGCGATGAAAGTCGCGCCATTGGTTGTAATATCTGCATTGATTTCCATCTTTCCTAAACCATTCATACTGAATACTTTGCGCTACTTGTAGACCAAACGCATCGGAGGCTTTCTCCGCATCAGAAACAAACTGACTTGGAAAACCTGTTGGCGATATATTAATTACAACATCTTTCATTTATATGTGTTTCCAAGTTATATTATTAACAATAGATGCAATTGTTGTTTTTTGAACACTAAATTTTAATGCTAACTTTCTTTGGCTTATTCCCTTAGCATTCAATCTTCTTATTTCTAAAACATCTTTTGCTGTAAGTTTTGAAGCGTGATTATGTTGTCCTCTTTTTGCAGAAGCAATCATTTTGCTTTTAGTATCTTCTGAAACTACAACACCATATCTATGGTTTTTTTCTCCTTTTGCCTTTTCAGACATTTTTCTTTTTGTCTCTTCAGAAATTATTTTTCCTTTATGAAACTCAGATATTCTTTTTTTATGCCACTCGGAAATGGTTTTTCCCTTATTAGGAGCACCCATTTTTTCTCTTGCCTCTTTGGTATGTTTAATCCCTAATACACCATCTCCACCTCTTGTGATATTACAAAGAGTGCCACCATCCTCCTTTCTTTTATACAAATCAATAAATTCTTTTTCTTTTTCTTTTGCAAATCCATAAGTTATATTATCAAAAAGAATCTCTATTTCATAACTCGTTTTGCCAACTATTGAGATCCAATATTTATTTCTATGTGTTTTTGAGTAAGCTCTACTAATAGAATTACCTATCCCAATATAAAATGGAACATTTAAATCAGTTCTTATATGTCTATAAAGGCACGCCATTCATCTAATAATTTGACTTTGTGTTCCACTGTTAGTGTACCTTGCGAAATTAATACTAATTTTCGACTCTTTTTTGTCAGGTAAATATACATTTTTTTGGTTTGCCATTATCGCTAACCCCGAGCTGATTGCTGCGTCAAACTTGGTTCTATCGCTAATATCAAAGCGTGCCCAATCCTCAAGTGTTCTTGTAAATGGCATCGTTCCTATCTCATCAGCAGGTCTATAAGTGCTTGTCAAGTCAAAACCAATATACTTCTCTATGTATGTTTCTATGGCTGATGCGTGCGCCTGCTTTACTTCTTCAGAAGAGTTTGGTATACCACCAAGTTCACGCTCAGTTTTACTAAGCTTATTAAGTGTGCGGTCAGGTCGGTTCATACAGAAGTGACGATAGCCTCTGTTTTTAAAATGATATAATAGACGAGGCTTGTTGTTCTCCGCAAGCACCGGCATACCATAGAAAACGCAAGCCATCAGCACCTCTTCAAAGAATATCTCTGCCGTTTGAGGACGGGCGATATACTCTAAGAAAAACTGACTTACAGGTGCATCATCCAAATGATACTTGGTCATTCCGTGCAAAGAACCATTTGACCCCCTGCCACCAACCACCGCTGAGATATCATAGGGGTCACAGCCAAAGGACCCGAGATGTTCATTACCGGGGTACTTGGCACCACTTCTATTGATGACGTTATTTTGCATATTAGTGGGTGGCACCCAACTAATTAAGAACCTACCCCTGGGGTCAGGAGTCCATACCACTTTGGTATCCTTCTCCCCGTCTTTCCAATGAAATGTTCCACGTGAAACATTATGCGCCTGAATCTGCGAATCATTGTAGTCAATCTGCTGATATATCTTGGTTAGGTTAAATAGCGCTTGCTTACTTTCATCCCTGAAGGCGTGGCTCTCCGTGCGAGGGAACTGCCGGTAGAACTCGTTGAGTGCATCAGCATCGTTTTTAAGCGACTCCACCTCAGCCTCCCAATAGTCAATAGCCCCATTTCTAATGTCTTGTCCATCCACGCCAATAATAGGTTCGCTTGGTTTACGTAGAACGGGCATACCATAGCGATCAATAAACCCTTCCATATTCCACTCCATAGGAATAAATAGGGAGTAGAGTCCGCTTTTTGTTTGCCCATTGGCGTTTCGACTATCCAATGCCGAATCTTCGTACAATTTCTTATAGTTATCACCACCCTTGCTGAGTGCATTGGAGGTGGAACCCATCATACACTTACCAATAATCTTGCTACCGACCCTAAGACAGGTCTTAGTTACCCTCCAATTGTTCAGGATATTGTTTGGCTTTACCCACTTGGCGCTCTCATCGTGCGCAAGAAACAGGAGCTTTTCACCGTCATAAGAGTTCTCCTCAGTGTTTTTCCAATCTATTGTGGTATCAAGACCATCGACAACGCTACCTTCGGTAGTGTTGGTCATATTCTTCTTGGTAATCTTTGAAGCCGGCACACGGTAGGCAAGCTCAGTCTTAGGCTTGTCCATCCCATCCATCACAGGACGGAAGAAAAAGGGCAGCCTGCCGTTAATGGGAACCACCTTGTCTGTAAACATTTTCTTGGCATCGGCACCGGTTTTAGATAGGATACCAACCCTTGAATCTCGGGCGAGCGTAGCGATATTTACGCACTCTGAAGACGCCATAAAGGAGAACCCCGAGCGCCTGATCTTTAGGTATATCATCCCAAAGCACCGCGGGTCAGCCTTACAAGCCTCCCAAAAAATAAAGAAGATACGGTTAGCTTCTCTGTAATCAGGGTAGCCCACGTCAATACTTGACCACTGAAGGTACATATAGTGCGCCCCCGTGATGTAGGTAGGCGTGCCGTTATTCATAAACCAAGCCCCCTGCTCCCTTCTATCAAACTCCTCCTCGATATAGTCTACCCACCGGTCCTTAAACTCGGTAGGTAACTCGTTCCATTGGAATATAGATTGGATTTTAGAGAGCTCCTTAGGGAGTTCAGTACGCTCCCAATACTGTTCAGCGGCTTTTTCGTGTCTTTGAAGACACTCTTTAGGAGCAAGAGGTAGGGCGACAATTAAGCCTGCGATATTGATAATCTCCCCAATCTGTCCTGTCTTGGAGATAACCACCATATCGTACTGCTCATTATAGCCATACTTCCAAGAGCGTATGCCGTTCTTTTTTGATATGGCGTTCTGAGGCACATAGTCTTTAACGACTCGATATAGACCTTCGTTCTGCAAATCCTTGTTTTGTATCTTTTACTCCACTGTCAATCATACTAAGGGCTTCCTTTTCTGATTCAATCCTATTTAAAATCTCAAAAGCGTCAAAGATGGCGAGCTTCTTTGTGGCGGCTGCGTTCTTGAGCCTATCTGCTGCAAGCTCATCATCAGGGTCGGGCTTGATAATATCCTCTTTAGCCACCTTAATGAGCTGCTCTACCGCACGATATCCCGCATCAATGATATCTGTTTTCAATTGTTTTGTGTCCTTCATACTACCTCCTTTAAAAATGCAACCTGAACAAGGCGAGCGGATTCTCCGCTGCCGAAGTTCTCAAATATATTCCGGCTATGAGGGAGCTTTGAATCAAAGACCACCATCCTATTGTACTTAGCATAGAAGGTGCACGTCTTTTGGTTTTCACTATCGTAGATAGTTGTACCGTCCTGTTCAGGATGCTCTTTACTAAGATACAAAATAGCGGTTATATCTCCCATCATCTCATCGGTATGGATGAAGTTGGGTTCCGGCTGCCCCTCAGGAGACCTACGAACAAAGTTCCAAGCTACATCATAATTGTGACCAACGAGCTCCATTACGCTTTGCGCAAACTCATCGTCATAGTCACGAGGCTGAATATTTTTAAACACGTTAGTACCATCGTAGATATCTACAAAGTCATTGCGTAGAATATCTTCTACGTACTCGTCAGGGTCAAAAAGGACGTTATCAAATAGTAAAAAGTTCATAGCACTATTGTTATTTGGTGATCATACATTCTATAGAGCTTCTCTCCATCTACCTCAAACTCGTATTCGCTGTCAGGCTTGAAGCATACTTTGTCACCTGCTCGCACGCCTTGCGTAGCGAGGTATGCGTTTGGGAAACGCATCTCTCCCATAAGAGGTTCATTGGTAAACGGTTTTTTGATATACGACTCAGTAGCAGGGATTGGCTTTACAAAGCAGTACCTATCGTAGGTATGCCACTTGCCATCTTGCTTATAGAGGAAGAACTGATCGGGGTCGATTAGGAACACGTCATCACGAAAGAAGGAGCGACCGCTTTTTTGTCTACCCTTCATATCGTTATAGAACTTAAATACGTTATGGTGTACAAGAAGCGTATCCCCCGGTCTTATTGGACCGTCATATTTATTAGGTACTTCAACGACAATAGCGTGGCGATTAGAGAACTTATGGTCTTCCTCGGAGGTGTTGACAATAAGGTCTATACCACCAATCTCCTTGGTGTTGTTATATCTTGTTCCCGACTCGGGTTTTACGATGAAGTTAAATGGAGAGCGCATTAGTAGTCTATATTATATTCAATGGCTAAAGGAATCGTGTGGTTAAACTCTTTCCACAGAACAACCTCTTGCTTATCGTTTATGATATAGATTCTAATTGCTCCTGCTTCAGGGGCAAACTTGATAAGGTGTATTTTGTATGTGTCGTTGAGGACGCTCTGACCTACAAGGTAGTGCATAGCACCACCTTTGTAGTCAGGACCTACTGAGATTTTCCTGATATCCATTAGATTAGATTAGATTGTAAAGTTAGTGAACTACACCGAGATAATCAGTTCCTGTGATGCGATAGACGTTCCCTGCAACGAGACCTGCAGCGAGTGCAGCAGCGTTGTTGGCGTATACCGGCACGGAAGGAAGTGGGAGGGCGAGTATGCCCCCCACTGTGAAGTTCTTGGTTTTGTTCTGATCTTCAGCGTCTGTACCGATTAGCTTATCGTTATAGGATATATTATTATCGGTAGCGTATGAATTTATATTTCCCATTATGCTTCAGGTTG
>Ga0315903_10001395_pt1 | contig 36532 bp, 37 predicted proteins | sample LakEriMetagenome_7_FD_203524 | JGI IMG/M metagenome (GOLD analysis project Ga0315903, IMG submission 203524) | Freshwater fungal communities from buoy surface, Lake Erie, Ohio, United States - Buoy 2 MA119 | ecosystem: Environmental > Aquatic > Freshwater > Lake | place: USA: Lake Erie, Ohio...
TCGAGATCGAGCCGGAGTGGGTGGACGTGAACGCCCATCCGCAGAAACTCGAAGTGCGTTTCCGTGATGCCCGCCAGATCCACGATTTCGTGTTCCGCGCCGTGCACGATGCGCTCGGCGTCGGCGCCGGGGTCGCGGCGCCGACCGCCTCGCCCGCTGCCTTGGGCGTGACGGCCGCGCCGGTCGCAGAGCGTGGCGGGTTCGAGTTCCCGGAGCCCTCGAGCGGGTTCTGGCCGAGCGGCGGACCTGCCGCAGGCGCTGCGCCGACGCCCGGTGCGGCGCCTGCCTACGTGCGCGATGGCAACGGCTTGTCCGCGCCGCTTCCGGAAGGCATGGGCGCGCGCGCCGGGTCGCTCGGCATCGCGGTGGCACAGCTGCACGGCGTCTACATCCTCGCGCAGAGCGAGGCCGGACTGGTGCTCGTGGACGCGCATGCGGCGCACGAGCGCGTCCTCTATGAACGCATGAAGCGCGAGACCGGCGGCCGGCCGGCGGTCCAGCGCCTGCTCGAGCCGCTCGTCGTCGAGGTCGCCGCCGACGAGACCGAGGCCTTCGAGGGTCACGCCGCAGCGTTCGCCGCGGCGGGCTTCGACATCGGCGTGCTCGCCCCGGGCCGCCTTGCGTTGCGCGCGGTGCCGGCGCTGCTCGCGCAGGCGGACCTTGCGCCGCTGGTGCGCCAGGTGATCCGCGACCTGCGCGAGGAGCGCGGTGAGCATCATCTCGAGGCCGCCGCGAACACGCTGCTCGGCAACATCGCTTGCCGTGCCGCGATCCGCGCCAACCGGCGGCTGACCTTGCCCGAGATGAACGCGTTGCTGCGCGACATGGAGACGACCGAGCGGGCAGGGCAGTGCAACCATGGTCGTCCGACCTGGACGCTGCTCACGCTGGCGCAGCTCGACCAGTTGTTCCTGCGTGGGCGCTGACGCGATCCTGCTCTGCGGTCCGACCGCGAGCGGCAAGAGCGCCCTCGCGATGCAGCTGGCGCAAGCGCTCGCGCCGCAGCGGCGCATCGAGATCGTCAGCGTCGATTCGGCGCAGGTCTATCGCGGCTTCGACATCGGCTCCGCCAAGCCTTCGGCGGAGGTCCGTGCCGTCGTGCCGCATCACCTGATCGACCTGCGCGAACCGCAGCAGACCTACAGCGCGGGCGACTTCGTCCGTGATGCGCTCGCGGCGATCCACGACATCCGCGCGCGCGGCCACGTGCCGCTGCTGGTCGGCGGCACCATGCTGTACTTCAACGCCTTGCTGCGCGGCATGGCCTCGCTGCCGCCTGCGGATGCCGCGTTGCGCGCCCGGCTCGATGCGCGCGGCGCGGAGCTCGGCTGGCCTGCGCTGCATGCCGAGCTCGCGGCGGTCGACCCGGTCGCGGCGGCCCGCATCCATCCGAACGACCCGCAACGCGTGCAACGCGCCCTCGAGGTGTATCTGGCAAGCGGTCGTCCCATCAGCGACTGGCAGCGCGATACGCGCCCGGCGCATGGACTCGTGTTCGAGCGCTGGGCACTGCTGCCGACCGATCGTGCGGGCTTGCACGCGCGCATCGCCGAGCGCTTCACCGCGATGATGGCGGAGGGTCTGCTCGACGAGGTGCGTGCCTTGCGCGCCCGGCCGGGGCTGCTCGCCTCGGCGCCCTCGCTGCGGGCCGTCGGTTACCGCCAGCTGTGGGGTTACCTCGACGGCCCGCCGTCCGCGGCAGGGCTCGAACGTGCCCTGGGGAGCGCCGTGGCGGCGACCCGGCAGCTCGCCAAGCGTCAACTGACCTGGATCAACGCCGATCCGGGCTGGCGTCGGGTCGACCCCTTCGACGCCCAAGCCGTCCGCGAAGAGCTGACCGCCATGCAGACTGTGTGTCGGTGCTTTGGTTAGGGAACTTTCGGCATGGTAAATTTGTCCTGACACTCGGGAGGGGGACCCGGGCGTAGGCCCCGGTCGGGCGGACGACCGGAAGGTCTGGACCGCCATCCGTCGTCCATCAGAACGTCCATCGCCGAGGAGTCGTCAACATGGCCAAAGGCCAGTCCCTGCAGGATCCTTTCCTCAACCAGCTCCGCAAGGAGCGGGTGCCCGTCTCCATCTACCTCGTCAACGGGATCAAGCTGCAAGGCCAGATCGACTCCTTCGACCAGTTCGTCGTCCTGCTGCGCAACACCGTCAACCAGATGGTCTACAAGCACGCCATCTCCACGATCGTGCCCGCGCGCAACGTGCGCCTGCCGTCGCCCGAGGAGCCCGAGGGCGGGGTCGACCCGGCCACGCCCGATTGATGACCTCTCTCCGTGTTTGACCGCCCGCGCGGCGGAGAACGGGCCGTGCTGGTGCGGCTCGGCATCGGCGCGCCCGTCGACCAGGAAGACCTCGACGAGTTCGCGCAGTTGGCCGAATCCGCCGGCGTCTCGGCGGCCACCACCATCACCGGTCGCCGCGACCGCCCGGACCCGCGCTATTTCCTCGGCAGCGGCAAGGCCGAAGAGGTCCGCGACGCCGTGCGCGACAGTTGCGCCGAGGTGGTGCTGGTCGACCACGCGCTGTCCCCGAGCCAGGAGCGCAACCTCGAAAAACTCGTCGGCGTACGGGTGCTCGACCGCAGCGCCCTGATCCTCGACATCTTCGCCCAGCGCGCCCGCAGCCACGAGGGCAAGCTCGAGGTCGAGCTCGCGCAGCTGCGGCACCTCGCGAGCCGCCTCGTGCGCGGTTGGACCCACCTCGAGCGCCAGAAGGGCGGCATCGGACTGCGCGGCCCCGGCGAGACCCAGCTCGAGACCGACCGGCGACTGCTCGGCGTGCGCGTCAAGGTCCTCTCGAAGCGGCTCGAGAAGCTGCAGCAGCAGCGCGAGACGGGCCGCCAACGCCGTGTCGAGATCCCCATCCCGTCGGTGGCCCTGGTGGGCTACACCAACGCCGGCAAGTCGACCCTGTTCCGCGCCCTCACCGGGGCGGACGCCTATGTCGCCGACCAGTTGTTCGCGACGCTCGACCCGCTGGTGCGGCGCGTGGACCTGCCGGGCGGCAGTCCCATCGTCATCGCCGACACGGTCGGGTTCATCCGCGAGCTGCCGCACGAACTCGTCGCGGCCTTCCGCTCGACCCTCACCGAGGCGCGCGAGGCCACACTGCTGCTGCACGTGATCGATGCCAGCGACCCGCGGCGCGAGGAGCGCATCGAGCAGGTCAACGCCGTGCTGGCCGAGGTCGGCGCGGGCGAGCTCCCGCAGGTCCGGATCTTCAACAAGATCGACCGGCTGGGCGACACGCCGCGTGTGGAGCGCGACGCGGAGGGGCAGCCCACGTCGGTCTGGATCTCCGCGGTCCGGCGCGAGGGCATGGACCTCTTGCTCGGGGCCGTCGCGGAACGGCTGTCGCGCTTCGCCCGGTTGCGCGGCCTGCGCGCGCCGGCGCGCGAAGCCGGCGCCTTGCGGGCCCGGCTTTACGCGGCCGGAGCCATCCGCAGCGAGACGGTGCTGCCGGACGGCGGACTCGAATGGCTGGTCCAGTTGCCCGACCAGGAAGCCCGGGAACTGTCGACACGCCAAGGCGTCGAAGTGTTCGATGCGCCGCAACCTTGTGCGCCTGCGGATGGCTACCTACAATCCCCTTCCCATCAGACGGCCTGAAACCCCATGGCATGGAACGAACCGGGCGGCAGCCCCAACAACCCCTGGGGAAAGCGCCCCGCCAAGGACGGCGATGACGCCTTCCGCAATTTCCAGCGCAAGCTCGAACAGATCCTGAAGGGCGGATCGGGCGGCGGCGGTGGCGGCACCGCGGAACCTTCGGGAGACGGCCGTTCGCAGCTCCTGATGGTGCTCGGTGCCGTGGTGCTGTTCTGGGTCTGGCAGAGCTTCTTCACCATCGACCAAGCCGAGCGCGGGGTCATCCAGCGCTTCGGTCAGTTCGTCTCGGTGCGCGAGCCCGGCCTCGGCTTCCACTTCTGGCCCGTCGAGCGCATCACCAAGGTCAACACCCAGAAGGTGAGCAGCGTCAATTACACGGCCAAGGTGCTGACCCAGGACCTCAACCTCATCGACATGTCGCTCGCCGTGCAGTACCAGCTGCGCGACCCGGCCAAATACCTCTTCAAGGTCAAGGACCCCGAGCAGACCCTGCGCGAGGTCGGCGAGATGGCCATCCGCGAGGTCGTCGGCCGCAGCACGCTCGAGGCGGTGTTCGTCTCGAACCGCGAACAGGTCACCACGCTCACCAAGGAACTCATCCAGCGCACCCTCGACCAGTACGGCGCGGGCATCGGCATCACCAGCGTCAACCTCACGGACATCCAGGTCCCGGCGGACGTGCAGGAATCCCAGCGCGACGCCAACAAGGCGATCGCCGACAAGGAGCGCCTCGTGAAGGAGGCCGAAGCCTACGCGAGCGGCATCCTGCCGGTCGCCGAGGGTGCCGCGTCGCGCCAGCTCCAGGAAGCCGAAGGCTACCGCTCGCAGGTCGTCTCCGTGGCGGAAGGTGAGGCCTCGCGCTTCTCGCAGCTCGTCGCCGAGTACGAAAAATCGCCGCGCGTGACCCGTGAGCGGCTCTATCTCGAATCGGTGGAAGGCGTGCTGTCGCGCTCGCGCAAGGTCGTCGTCGACACCAAGGGCGGAAACAACATGCTCTACCTGCCGCTCGACAAGCTCGTCGAGCGCAGCCGCAACGACGAGGTCGCGGTCACCGCGCCGCGCGCCACGGCGGGCGCCGACCCGGGCGATGCTGCGCCGCCGGCCCAGGACCCGCGCACGCGGACGGAGCGCTGATATGACCCAGCAGTTGCAACGCATCATCGGCATCGTCATGGCGGCGGCGGTCGCCCTCAGTTTCTGCGTGTTCACGGTCTCGGAGAACGAGGTCGCCATCCGTACCCAGTTCCGCGAGATCGTCGCCACCGACTACGCACCCGGGCTGCACTTCAAGTGGCCCATCGACACCGTCCGCAAGTTCGAGAAGCGCATCGTCTCGCAGAGCTTCGAGGGCGAGACCTTCCTGACGAGCGAGAACCGCGGCCTGATCGTCGACTACTTCGTGAAGTGGCGCATCAAGGATCCGGGCCGCTACGCACAGTCCTTCGGCACCGACACGAGCGCGGCCGGCCAGCGGCTCGCCGACATCGTCAAGGACGGCATCAAGAACGCGGTCGCGCAGCGCACCTTGCAGCAGATCGTCTCGGCGGAGCGCACGGCGTTCACCGGCGACATGTTCGACCGCGCCAGCAAGAGCGCCGAGAGCCTCGGTCTCGAGCTCGTCGACGCGCGCGTGCAGAAGATCGGACTGCCGCCCGACGTCGAGTCGCGCGTCTACGCGAGCATGCAGCAGAGTTTCGGCAAGCTCGCGCGCCAGCTTCGCGGCGAAGGCGAAAAGGAAGCCCTGCGCATCCGCGCCGAGGCCGACCGCAAGCGCACCGAGATCCTCGCGATCGCGTCGCGTGATTCGCTCAAGATCCGCGGCGAGGGCGACGCGAAGGCGGCGGCCATCTATTCGGCCGCCTACGGGCGGAACCCCGAGTTCTACGCCTTCTACCGCAGCCTGCAAGCCTACAAGACCTCGCTCGGCAAGGAGGGCGATCTGATGGTCGTCTCGCCTGACAGCGATTTCTTCCGCTACCTGCGCGGCCCGGGCGGCGGCGCGCCCCGCTGACCGCAGCGACCCCGTCCGTGTCTCAAGGCCGCTTCGTCGTCGTCATCGGCACCCAATGGGGTGACGAGGGCAAGGGCAAGATCGTCGACCTGCTCACCGAGCGCGCCTCGGCGGTCGCGCGCTTCCAAGGCGGGCACAACGCCGGCCACACGCTCATCGTCGGCGGCGACAAGACGGTCCTCTCGCTGATCCCCTCCGGCGTGCTGCGTCCGCAGGTCGCCTGCTATATCGGCAACGGCGTGGTGCTCTCGCTCGAGGCGCTGTTCGCCGAGGCCGACATGCTGGCGGCGCGCGGCGTGCCCGTGTTCGAGCGGCTGCGCATCGCGCCCAATTGTCCGCTCATCCTGCCGTCGCACGTCGCGCTCGACCGCGCGCGGGAGCACGCCCGCGGTGCGAACGCCATCGGCACCACCGGTCGCGGCATCGGTCCCGCCTACGAGGACAAGGTCTCGCGGCGCGCGTTGCGGGTGGCGGACCTCTTCCAGCGCGAACGCTTCGCCGCCAAGCTCGGCGAGATCCTCGACTTCCACAACTTCGTCCTGCAGCGCTACTTCAACCTCCCGCCGGTCGACTTCCAGGCCACGCTCGATGCGCATGTCGCCGCCGCGGAGCGCATCCGTCCGCTCGTGGTGGACGTCACGCTCGAACTGCAGCGCCTGCGCGCGCGCGGCGCCAACGTCATGTTCGAGGGCGCGCAGGGCGCGATGCTCGACGTCGACCTCGGCACCTATCCCTTCGTCACCTCCTCGAACACCACCGCGGGCTACGCCGGCACCGGCACCGGCATCGGACCGCGCAACTTCGATTACGTGCTCGGCATCGTCAAGGCCTACACGACGCGCGTCGGCGCGGGTCCGTTCCCGACCGAGCTCTTCGACGAGACCGGCGAGTACCTGCAGCGGGTCGGCAAGGAGTTCGGCGCCGTGACGGGCCGCCGCCGCCGCTGCGGTTGGTTCGACGCCGTCGCGCTGCGCCGTTCGGTCATCCACTCGAGCGTCTCCGGCCTCTGCATGACCAAGCTCGACGTGCTCGATGGCCTCGACTCGATCCGCATCTGCGTGGGTTACCGCGCGGAGGGAGAGGTGTCGTCCGAACCGCCGCTGTTCGTCGATGCCTTCGCGGACGTCGAGCCCGTCTACGAGGAGGTCCCGGGCTGGAAGGGCACCACGCTCGGCGTCACGCGCGAAGAAGACCTGCCGCCCGAGGCGCTCGCCTACCTCTCGCGCATCGAGGAGCTCGTGGGCGTCCCGATCGACGTCATCTCCACCGGCCCGGACCGCGACCAGACCATCATCCGTCGTCATCCGTTCGGGTGATCCCGATGGGCATCCGTCGACTGCTGGCCGCCGTCGTCCTGCTTGCCGCCGCGCTGCAGGCGCCGTCCGCGGACGCCGCTTGCCTGCGCGACGAGCCCGGCTATCTCTGGAACTTCGACGGGACCATCGCAGACAAGCTGCCGATCCGCATGACGCTCGTGTTCTCGGGCGGCAAGCTCGAAGGCGTCTACAGCTATCGGAGCCAGTTGCGTGACATCCGCCTGCGCGGACGCATCGAGGGCGGCAAGACGGTGGCGCTCGATGAGCTCGATGATGCCGGACGTGTCACCGCCCGCTTCGAGGGCGAGTTCGTCACCCGCGACCCCAAGGGCCGCTACGGCGACAGCGAACTCGCCTGCGAGGTGATCGTGGGTGGTTGGCGCAAGGTCGGTTCGGCCGAGCAGCCGCTGTCGTTCTACCTCGCGACCGACGGTGCCACGTCGGGCAGCCTGCGTCACCGCTACGGCGCCATCGGCGTCCGCGACGACGAGGTCGTGCACCGCGGCGCGGCGCGTTTCTGGCGCGCGGTGAAGGCCGGCGACCGTGCGACCGTCGCCGGGCAGCTGCGCTATCCGGCCGTGGTGAGCGTGGACGGCAAGCCCCGTCGCCTCAAGAACCAAAAGGATATGTTGGCCGTATACGACGCCGTGTTCACGCCCAAGTTCGTCGCGGCCATCCTCGACAGCACGCCGCGCCACATGTTCGTGCGTGACGAGGGCGCCATGCTCGGCAGCGGCTGGGTGTGGTTCGGTGCCGACGGCAAGGTCACCGCGCTCAACAATTTCTGATCCTGCCCCTGGAGGGAGCATGCACGACATCGTCGTCTTCGGCGCCACGAGCTTCGTGGGCCAGATCCTCGCGCATCGCATGCTCGAGGAGTTCGGGGTCGAGGGCAGCGGTGGCGCGGGCGGCAGCTTGCGCTGGGCCATCGCCGGCCGCTCGCGCGCCAAGCTGGATGAGCTCAGGACGGCGCTAGGCCCCGCGGCCGCGTCCTTGCCGGTGATCGTCGCGGACGCGGCCGACGAAGGTGCGTTGCGTGCGATGTGCCGTGAGGCACGCGTGGTCGTGTCGACGGTCGGTCCCTACGCGCTCTACGGCGAGCCGCTCGTGAAGGCCTGCGTCGAGACCGGCACCGACTACTGCGACCTCACGGGCGAGGTGCAGTGGATCCGCCGCATGGTCACTCGCCATGAAGCCGCCGCGCGCGCGAGCGGCGCGCGCATCGTGCACTGCTGCGGGTTCGACTCCATACCGTCCGACCTCGGCGTGCACGTGCTGCAGCGCGGGGCGCAACGCCGCTACGGCGCGCCCCTCGAGCGCGTACGCCTGCGCGTCAAGGCGATGCGCGGCGGCGCCTCGGGCGGCACCGTGGCGAGCCTGCTCAACGTCCTCAAGGAGGTCGGCCACGACAAGTCGCTGCGCGCCGAACTCGCGAACCCCTATTCGCTCTGCGTCGGCGGGGACGCGCCTGCGACGCGCCAGCCGAACGTGGCGGGCGCCGTCTTCGACAAGGCCTTCGGATCGTGGGTGGCGCCGTTCGTGATGGCGGGCATCAACACGCGGGTGGTGCATCGCTCGAACGCGCTCACGGGCTGGCGCTACGGCCGGGAGTTCCGTTATGACGAGGCGGTGCTGATGGGGCGGGGACTTCGCGGACGGCTCGGTGCGCTCGGCACCGCGGTCGGCCTCGGCGGCTTCATGGTGGCGGCCTCCATCGGGCCGTTGCGCTCGCTCCTCGAGCGCTTCGTGCTGCCGAAGCCGGGCGAGGGTCCGAGCCCCGAGGCGCAGCGCACCGGTTTCTTCGACCTGCGATTGCACGGCGTCACCGCGGATGGCAAGACGCTGCGCGGCAAGGTCACCGGCGACCGCGACCCGGGTTACGGCTCGACCGCCCGCATGCTGCTGCAGGCCGCGGCCTGCCTCGCCAGCGACACGCCCAAGGACGCGCTCCCCGGCGGGTTCTGGACGCCCGCCACCGCCTTCGGTGACCGCCTCGTCGAGCGGCTCGAGGCGCGCGCGGGCCTCACCTTCACGGTGGAGCAGGGCTGAGCCGCAGCGGGCGCGTCGCGCCCGTGCCGGCCGGACGGCCTCAGCGCACCTCGGCCCGGCAGGCGTTGCGCAGGTCGGCATCGCGGATGTAGCCGCACTCCGAGGCGCGTGAGCCGGTCACCGCGCGGCAGTAGGCGCGTCGGTCGGCATCCCGCACGTAGCCGCATTGCGAGGCGTCGCCGGAGGTGCGCGCGCGGCAGGCGGCCCGCTGGTCGGCATCCTGGACGTAGCCGCATCCCGAGGCCGCGCCGCCTGTCGTCGACGGTGGCCGGGCGGCGGTCTCGGCGCGACAGACATTGCGCAGATCGTCGTCGCGCACATACCCGCATTGCGAGGTTCCGCCTCCGGTCACCGCGCGACAGTAGCTGCGCTTGTCGGCATCACCGATATAGCCGCATTGGCTGCTCGACCTGGCCGCCTTGGCGCGGCACAGCGCGCGTTCATCGGCATCGCGGATGTAGCCGCACTGGCTGGCGTCACCGGCCTGCGCAGCCGTCACCGCGAGGATGGCCAACGCCGCGACCATGGCCAACGCCGCGTCTCTTGCGCCCCGCATCGGCGTCACATCTCCGGCCGCGCCTGGTCGCGCGGCGTGATGGCGCAGTTGCCGAGCATCCACTTCAGGTTGATCGCGATGCGCTCGGCGTCCGGGTCGGTGAACGCGTAGCCGTGTTCCTTGACGCTGCCGTCCGGCAGTCTCTCCATCACCGACAGCACCAGCGAGTCGCGGTTGAAGTTGCCGTTCGCCTCGTTGAGCACATGCCAGGTCACGGCGCGCAGCGTGAGGCCGATATCGCGCGCGGCGAGGCCGCGCTCGGGGTAGGCCGTGGAGCGGAACCAGTGCACGCCGCCCTTGTCGTGCAGCGTTAACCGGTCGAAACGCTCGAACGGGACATCGACGCCGCCGCCCACGCCCGGCACGTCGGCGTAGCAGTGGAAGATCCGCGCGCGCTCGAGCCAGTACGGATCGCCCGAGGCGACGCCGGTGATCCGCTGGCCGTCCTTCACGCGGTACTTGTGGTCGTGCACGAAAAGATCGCCGCGCGACAGCGAGATCTCGTTGTCCGTGTACACCGGCTGGCCTTCCCACTCGAAACGGCAGGCCTTCGGGCGCTGCAGGCCGCGGAAGTGGTCGGCGCGGCGCTCGAAGTGGTAGTCGCAACCGTCCGTGCGGCGCAGGTCCGCTGGCGTGAGCGTCGCCAGTTCCTCCGGCCGGATGTCGCCCGACATGCGCAGGTAGTGCCGCATCGTCACCTCGTCGGAACCGGGCCCCGCGGCGAGCGTCGCGATGCGCGAGGAGGTCACGGTGCCCTGCGGGGTCTCGGTGCGGTTCACCCAAAGGAACGCGTGGCGTCCGAAGGCGGGGGCGTCGATGCGGGTGATGGTGGTCGACGTGCGCGCGTGACGGTCCTCGGCGGGCAGTTTGCGGCGACCGTCGAAGGAAGCCTGGTTGGCGTTGTCGTACAGGCCGGGCAGCAGCTCGACCATGATGCGCAGGTTGCGTTCGCCCGCGGTGGAGTCCTGGCCTTGGGCGTGGACCGGCGACGGGGACAGCGGGAGGGCGGCGGACAGCGCCAGCGCGGCGAGCAGGGCGGTTCGGTGTGTCATCCCGCAAGACTGCCAGAGCCGAGGCGACCCCGGAGAAGCCGCGGATGCGGCGACCTCAGCATGGTCTGCCGAAGCAGTACGGCCGGCCGAAGATGGTGCCCGGGAGAGGACTCGAACCTCCACGGTGTTACCCGCTAGTACCTGAAACTAGTGCGTCTACCAATTCCGCCACCCGGGCAGGGAGGGGGCGCGAGAATGTACGCAGCACCGCCCGGACTGTCAACGACGGACCGGCGGTCTTGGGGGTGATCTCGCCTTGTGCGCGGGGTCCTGCCTCTGGGACGATGCACGGATGACCCAACGCAGGGCCCGCAAGGGCAAGTCCACCCCCCGCGGCGCCCCCTCCAAGGGCGCCCCAGGGTCCTCGCACCGTGATTCCCGGCCCGGCGGAGGGCACCGCGGCCATGGCCCGGGCGGACGGGGCGGCGGCGGCGGTCGCGTCTCGGCCGGCCACATGGAGGGTGTGGTCAGCCCGCACCGCTCGGGTTTCGGCTTCGTGAAGGTCGAGGGTCAGGAGCAGAGCGTGTTCCTGCCGCCCCCGCAGATGTCCGGCCTGACGGCTGGCGACCGTGTCCGCGTGCGGGTGCGCGAGGACGCCACCGGGCGGCTCTCCGGCGAGGTCGAGGCGGTGCTTGCGCGCGGCGTCACCGCTTTCTTGGGTACGGTCGAGGCGATCGGTCGGACGCTGTTCGTGCACTCGGTCGACCGACGGTTGAGCCTGCGCTGTCTCATCCCGCCGGGCAAGGCGGGCGAGGCCCGTGCCGGGGACTGGGTGATCGCGCGCATCCTCCGCTATCCGGACGGCCACCAAGGCGCGACCGCCGAGATCACGCGCCGCCTCGACCCCGAGCGGCCGCTCGAGATGGCCTGCGAGAGCGCGATCGCGCGCCACTCGCTGCCGGTGGATTTCCCGGGCGAGGCGCTGGTCGAGGCCGAGCGTCACGGCGAGCGCATCGATCCGCGCGAGGCGCGGGGCCGCGCCGACCTGCGTGCGATGCCCTTGGTCACCATCGACGGCGCCGACGCCCGCGATTTCGATGACGCGGTCTACGCCGAACCGGCACCGCAGGGCTTCCGGCTCGTGGTCGCGATCGCGGACGTGAGCCACTACGTGCGTCCCGGCACGCCGCTCGATGTCGCGGCCCGCGAGCGCGGCACCTCGGTGTATTTCCCGCGTCGTGTGCTGCCGATGCTGCCGACCGCGCTGTCCGACCACCTGTGCTCGCTCGAGCCCGAGGTCGACCGCCTGTGCTTCGCGGCCGACATGCGCGTCAGCAAGTCGGGCGTGCTGCAGGACTTCAAGTTCTATCCCGCGGTGATGCGCAGCCATCGGCGCCTTACCTACGACCAGGCCTACGCCGCGCTCTTCGAGGGGCGTCCTGCCGAGCGACAGGCCTTGGGGCCGCTGCTGCCGGCCTTGCTGCCGTTGGTGGATCTCTACCGCGCGCTCCTCAAGGCCCGCCACCGGCGCGGTGCGCTCGACTTCGAGAGCAGCGAGCCCGCGTACGATTTCGACGAGAACCAACGGGTGCGGGCGATCGGCCAGTATTCCCGCAACGAAGCGCACAAGCTCATCGAGGAATGCATGATCCTCGCCAATGTGGCCGCGGCGCGCGCGCTGCAGCAGGCTCGGGCAGGCGGGCTCTTCCGCGTGCACGGCACGCCCGAGGACAAGCGCCTCGAGTCCTTGTTGGCGGCGCTCGCCTCGCTCGGCATCGAGGCCGAGCTGCCCGAGGAGGTCAAGCCGCGCGACCTGCGGCGCATCACCGAGCGGCTCGGCAAGTCGGCCGACCGGCCCTTCATCGAGTCCTTGGTGGTGCGCGCGATGCCGCAGGCGGTCTACGACCCGCTCAACATCGGCCACTTCGGTCTCGCCTTGGGCGAGTACGCGCATTTCACCTCGCCGATCCGCCGTTACCCGGACCTCGTCGTGCACCGCGCCCTCAAGGCGGTGCTCGACGGCGCCGACGCGAGCGGCCGGCGCTACGGCGACGCCGAGCTCGGCAGCTTGGGCCCGGATCTCTCGAAGCTCGAAAAACGCGCCGACGAGGCCGACCGCAGCGTCGACACGTTCCTCAAGTGCAGTTACCTGCGTGAACGCCTCGGGCAGAGCTTCGAGGGCCTCATCACCACCGTCGTCGAGTACGGCTGCTTCGTGCAGTTGCGCGGCATCAACATCGACGGGCTTTTGAGGCTCGAGGCGCTGCGCGACGATGATTACGTGCAGGAGCGGGGTGGCCAGGCCTGGATCGGCCAGCGCACGCGTCGGCGTCTGGCGATCGGCTCGGCCGTGCGCGTGATCGTGACGCTCGCCAACCCGGTCGAGGGGCTCATCGACCTCGAGCTCGACCCGCTGCTGGGCGCTGCGCCGCCCGATGCGCCGCCGCCCCGGGGATCCGCAGGCCGCAAGGACCGCAACGCCCGGAACTCACGCTGAGGCTGCCGCGATGAACGCTGTCGAACAGATCCATGGCCTGCACGCGGTGCAGGCGGTCCTCGCCCGCGATCCGTCGCGCGTGCTGCGCCTGCAGGTATTGCGGGGCCGCGAGGATGCGCGCATCGCGGCGCTGCTCGCCGTGGCGGCGCAGGCGAGGGTGCCGGTGGAGCGCGTCGATGCGGCCCGGCTGGCCCGTCTCGCCGGGGATGCCGTCCACCAGGGCGTGGTGGCGGAGGTACGCCCGGCCGCGCCCTGGGACGAAGACCGCTTGGCGGCCGAGCTCGCGCGCTTGCAGGGCGCAGCGGCGGACGTCCGCTACGCGCCGCTCGTGCTCGCGCTCGATGGCGTCCAGGATCCGCACAACCTCGGCGCCTGTCTGCGCACGGCGGATGCCTGCGGCGCGGTGGCCGTGGTCATCCCGCGTGACCGCGCGGCGCAGCCGAACGCCACCATGCGCAAGGTGGCGGCGGGGGCCGCCGAGCACACGCCGGTGGTGGTGGTGACCAACCTCGCGCGCTGCCTGCGGGACCTCAAAGACGCCGGGCTCTGGGTGGTGGGCGCCGAGGCGGGCGCGGACAAGCGTGCCGCGGACGTCGACATGACCGGGCCGACCGTGATCGTGATGGGCGCAGAGGGCACCGGTCTGCGCCAGCTCACCCGCCAGCACTGCGACCTGCTGGTCCGCCTGCCGTCCCTCGGCGCCGTCGAGAGCCTGAACGTGTCGGTCGCGGCCGGGATGCTGCTGTACGAGGCCCAGCGCCAGCGCGGCGCCTGACCCCGCCCGGTCCGGCTTGCCCGGTGCGCGGCTATTGGCTATAGTCCGCGCCCCCGTTTCGGCGGGGATTCCTTGCCACACCGGCCGTGCTTCGCCGGGTGGCTTCACAACCGCAAGGAGAACCCATGAGGCACTACGAGATCGTGTTCCTGGTCCATCCGGACCAGAGCGAGCAGGTTCCGGCCATGCTCGAGCGCTACAAGTCGATGATCACCGCGGGCGGCGGCCAGGTGCACCGCCTCGAGGACTGGGGCCGTCGCCAGTTGACCTTCCCGATCGCGAAGGTGCACAAGGCGCACTACATCCTCCTCAACATCGAGACCGACCAGAAGACCCTGGCCGAGCTCACCGGCGCGTTCCGTTTCAGCGACGCGGTGCTCCGGCACCTCGTCGTCAAGATGGACGGCCCGGTGACCGAGCCCTCGCCGATGGCGCGTGCCGCCGAGGAAGAGGCCGCCGGCGAGGGTGGTGTCGACCGGCCGCGCCGCGCGCGCCGCGACGACATGGGCGATGACGACGTGGCCGGCGACAACGCCTGACCCGCGCAACAGAGGACACGACAATGAGAGATGGCAAGCAGGGCGGCGGTGGCCGCTTCACCCGTCGCAAGAAGTTCTGCCGCTTCACCGCGGAAGACGTCAAGCAGATCGACTACAAGGACCTCGCGACCCTCAAGGGTTACATCACCGAGACCGGCAAGATCGTGCCGAGCCGCATCACCGGCACGCGCTCGTTCTACCAGCGTCAGTTGGCCGTCGCCGTGCGTCGCGCGCGTTTCCTCGCGCTGCTGCCGTACACCGACCAGCACTGACCGCCAGCACCGATCGGAGCAGCACATCATGGATGTCATCCTTCTCACCAAGGTCGCCAACCTCGGCGACATCGGCGACCGCGTCAACGTCAAGTCGGGCTACGGCCGCAACTTCCTGCTGCCGCAGGGCAAGGCGACCCTCGCCACGCCGGCCAACGTCGCGAAGTTCGAGGCGCGCCGCGCCGAACTCGAGAAACTCGCCAAGGACCAGCTCGCGGCCGCGCAGGCCCGCGCTGCGGCGCTCGAGGGCTTCACGCTGCGCATGGCCGCCAAGGCCGGCAGCGAGGGCAAACTGTTCGGCTCGGTCGGCACCGCCGACATCGCCGACGCCTGTTCTGCACAGGGCCAGAAGGTCTCGCGCTCGGAAGTGCGCCTGCCGAACGGTCCGATCCGCATGATCGGCGATCACCAGGTCGTGCTGCATCTGCACACGGACGTGGACGTGCAGTTGCCGGTCACGATCACCGCCGAGGAGTGACCGCAGCTTGAGCGCGCGCGGCGGAGATGTGCGCACCCCGCCGCATTCGATCGAGGCGGAGCAGGCCGTGCTCGGCGGCCTGCTGCTCGACTCCCAGTCCTGGGACAACGTCGCCGACGTGGTCGGTTCGGCGGACTTCTATCGGCCCGACCATCGGCTGATCTTCGACGCGATCGCGCAGGTCGCGGCGCTCGGCAAGCCGGCCGATGCGGTCACCGTCAGCGAGTGCCTCGAGCGCAGCGGCAAGCTGGTCGATGCGGGCGGGCTCGCCTACCTCGGCAGCCTGGTCCGCGACACCGCCACCGCCGCCAACGTGCGTGCCTACGCGGGCATCGTCCGCGAGCGCTCGCTGCTGCGCCAGCTCCTCAAGGCCGGCACCGACATCGCCGCCTCGGTGTTCAACAACGAGGGCGAGACGGCACGCGATCTCGTCGAGATGGCCGAGTCCAAAGTGTTCGCCATCGCCGAGCAGGGCGTCTCGCAGCGCGACGGCGCCGTGTCGGTGCAGACCCTGATGCCGGGGCTCATCGACCAGATCGACGAATGGCACAACAATCCCGGTGGCCTGCGCGGCCTGCCGACCGGTTACGACGAGTTCGACCGCAAGACCGGCGGTCTGCGGCCGGGTGACCTCGTCATCGTGGCGGGCCGTCCGTCCATGGGCAAGACCACCTTCGCGGTCAACATGGCCGAGTACGCCGCGCTCAAGGCCGACGTGAAGGCCTCGGTCGTCGTGTTCTCGATGGAGATGCCCTCCGAGCAGCTGATGACCCGCATGCTCTCCTCCATCGGCCGCGTGAGCCTCGGGCACATCCGCAGCGGCCAGATCTCCGACGACGACTGGCCGCGCATCACCGGCGCGGCCGGCCAGCTGTCCGAGGCCAAGATCTTCATCGACGAGACGCCGGCGCTGACGCCCACGCAGCTGCGCGCGCGCGCGCGGCGGGTGCACCGCGAACACGGCCTCGGCCTGGTGGTCGTCGACTACCTGCAGCTGATGCAGGTCCCGGGCAACACCGAGAACCGCGCCACCGAGATCGCCGAGATCTCGCGCGGCCTCAAGGCGCTCGCCAAGGAACTGCGCGTGCCGGTGATCGCGTTGTCGCAGCTCAACCGCGGCGTCGAGCAGCGCGTCGACAAGAAACCGGTGATGTCGGACCTGCGCGAGTCGGGTGCGATCGAACAGGACGCCGACATGATCCTCCTCATCTATCGCGAGGAGGTCTACGACAAGAACACCACGAAGAAAGGCATCGCCGAGATCGACCTCGCCAAGCACCGCAACGGCGAGACCGGCACCTTCCTGCTGACCTTCCAGGGCCAGTACTCGCGGTTCGTGAACTACGCCCCCGATTCCTACGCCGAAGGCGTGCTGCGCTAGCACGGCGCGCGGCGTCATGCCCATCCGCGCCGTCATCGATCTCGCCGCGCTGCGCGCCAACTTCGCCGCGTTGCGCAGGGCTGCGCCGGGCGCGCGCGCCATGGCGGTGGTCAAGGCCGATGCCTACGGGCACGGCGCGGTGCGCGTCGCCGCGGCGCTGGAGGCGGCCGAGGGCTTCGCGGTGGCCCGGCTCGACGAAGCGCTGGCGCTGCGGGCGGCCGGCACCCGCAAACCCATCCTGTTGCTCGAGGGCGTGACTTCGTCCGCGGACCTCGCGCAGGCGCTCGGCGCCGGGCTCGACCTCGTGGTGCATGACCCGTCGCAGATCGAGATGCTGGAGCAGGCCGATGCATCGGCCGGCATCGGTTCCGGCGCGGCGCGGCCGGTCGTCTGGCTCAAGGTCGACACCGGGATGAACCGGCTCGGGTTCCGTCCCGAGCGGGCGCTCGGCGCGCGATCGCGCCTGCTCGCGTCCCGGTTCGCGCCGCGGGAACTTCGGCTCATGACTCACTTTGCTCGCGCCGATGAGCCCGAGCCCGAGCCGACCGCCGCCCAGGTGGCCCGGTTCGAGGCGGTGCTCGCCGAGTGGACGGCGGTGGCGGGGGCGCGACCGGTCACGAGCCTCGGCAATTCGGCCGGGACCTTGCGCGGTGCAGCCACCCAAGGCGACTGGATCCGGCCCGGTCTTGCGCTCTATGGGGCTTCGCCGCTGGCGGACCGCAGCGCGGCAGACCTCGGACTGAGGCCCGTCATGACCTTGGAGACGCGGGTCATCGCGGTGCGCGAGGTCCCCGTGGGCGAGGGTGTGGGGTACGGCGCGACGTGGCGGGCCGTCCGGCCGTCACGCATCGCGATCCTCGCCGCCGGCTACGCCGACGGCCTGCCACGGCACCTGCCCTCGGGTGCGCCCGTCGCCCTCGAGGCGGGCCTTGCGCCGCTCGCGGGACGGGTGTCGATGGACATGACCGCGGTCGACGTCACAGATCTGCCTGGCGTCGCGGTCGGCGGACGGGCCGTGCTGTGGGGCGAGGGTCTGCCGGTCGAGGCCGTCGCAGGTGCTGCGGGGACGATCGCCTACGGATTGCTGAGCGCGGTGGCGCCACGCGTGCCGCGCGAGTACGTCGAACGGGCTTGAGGCCGCGACCGGAGTCAGCCGCCGCAGTCGTCGGCTGCCGCCGGCGTCAGCGGAGGCGGGCGATCACCACGGAGATGTTGTCCCGGCCGCCGCGCTCGTTCGCCAGCGCGACCAAGCGCTCCGCGACGGCTTGCGCGGGTCGCTTCGCTTGCAGGACGGCAGCGATCTCGTCGTCCTCGAGCATGTTGGTGAGGCCGTCCGAGCACAGCAGGTAGTCGTCGCCGGCCTGCAGCGCATGACGCGCGCAGTCGATGCGGACCTCGGGGTCGGTGCCGAGCGCGCGCGAGAGGTAGTTGCGTCGGGTCGAGGCCCGCGCCTGCGCCGGCGTCAGGATGCCGCGATCGACGAGCTCCTGGACCTGCGAATGGTCGCGCGTGAGCATCTCCAAGGCGCCGTCACGCAAGCGGTAGAGCCGCGAGTCGCCGACGTGGGCGACGTCGACGTGGGTCGAGGAGAGCCATGCGGCGACCACGGTCGTACCCATCCCTGCGCGCTCGTGATCCTGGTCGGCGGCGCCGAGGATGGCGTCGTTGGCGCGTCTCACGGCGGCCTGCAGGCCGTCCTCGTCGGGCGATGATCGCTGGGTCTGGGCCGCCGCGAAGATGTGCTCGATGGCGAGGCGGCTCGCGACATCGCCCGCGTTGTGCCCGCCCATGCCGTCGGCGACCACCAGCAGACCGAGCGCGGCGTCGAAGCCGATCGAGTCCTCGTTGCGCGCACGGACCTTGCCGATGTCCGTGACACCGGCGATGTCCGTCGCATCGGCACGCCAAACAATTCCCATCGGCCTTATTCTAGCGCGGCGATACGGGTGCGGTGCTAGCATCTCGTCCATGCCGCGCAGCAAAACCGTGTTCGCCTGTCGCGCCTGCGGGGGCGAGTCGCCCCGATGGCAGGGTCAATGCCCGCAGTGCGGTGAATGGAACACGATGGAGGCGGCGCCCGACAGCGCCGTGTCCCGTCGCACCACCCAAGCGCAAGCGGCGCGTGCCGTGCCCCTTTCCGGTGCCGTTGCGTCCCGCGCCGATGCTGCAGGTCCCGATGACGCAGGTCCCGATGCGGCGACGCGGGCAGGGGGCGCACCCTCTGCGGGATCCGCGCACCGGACACCCGTCGCGAGGCGCCCCGTCGCGGGGCGTGCCGGCCGCCGCTCCACGGGCTCGCGGGAGCTCGACCGCGTCCTCGGCGGCAGCATCGTCGCCGGCAGCGTCACGCTGCTCGGCGGCGACCCCGGCATCGGCAAGTCCACGCTCTTGCTGCAGGTGGCGGCGCAGGTCGCGCGCGATGCCTGCGTGCTCTACGCGAGCGGCGAAGAGTCAGCGGACCAGGTCGGGTTGCGGGCGGACCGGCTCGGGCTCGAGGCGACCACGCTGCACCTCGCCGCCGAATCCGACCTCGAGGCCATCCTCGCGGCGGCGCGTGGTCTCGACGCGGCGCTGCTCGTCATCGACTCCATCCAGACGGTCGCCTTGCCTGAGGTGGGCAGCAGCGCAGGCGGGGTCTCGCAGCTGCGCGAGTGCGCGGCGATGCTCGTGCGCTACGCCAAGGAGACCGGTACGGCCGTGTTCATCATCGGCCACGTCACCCGCGAAGGCACGATCGCAGGTCCCAAGGTCCTCGAGCACCTCGTGGACACGGTGCTCTACTTCGAGAGCGACGCCGGGTCGCGCTGGCGCATCGTGCGCGCCACCAAGAACCGCTTCGGCGCCGCGAACGAGCTCGCGTTCTTCGCCATGGTCGAGGAAGGCCTGCGCGAGGTCGCGAACCCCTCGGCGATCTTCCTCGCGCGTCCTGCCGAGATCGCGCCCGGAAGCATCGTCACGGTGGCGCGCGAGGGCGGGCGACCGTTGCTCGTGGAGATCCAGGGCCTCGTCGACCCGATGCGCTTCGGCAACCCGCGCCGGGTCGCGCAGGGGCTCGATGCCACCCGGCTCGCGATGCTGCTCGCCGTGCTGCATCGGCATGGCGGACTCTCGCTGCAGGACCACGACGTCTTCGCCAACGTGGTCGGGGGGCTCGCGCTGCGCGAGACGGCCTGCGACCTGCCGATGCTGCTCGCGCTCGCGTCGAGCCTGCGCGACCTCCCGCTCCCCGCGACCGTGGTCGCGTTCGGCGAGGTCGGCCTCACCGGCGAGGTGCGCCCGGTGGCGTTCGGCGAGGAGCGCTTGCGCGAGGCCGCGAAGCAGGGTTTCAAGCGGGCGATCGTGCCGCTCGACAACGTGCCGCGACGGCCGATCGAGGGTCTCGCCGTGTCCGGCGTGTCACGGCTCGCCGAGGCGCTGTCGCTGGCCTTTCCCGGCGCCCGCTGACGGAGCGTCTGGTGCCCCGGCTGTCGCCGGGCCCGTCGGCTGCAGCACGCGGACGCGGACGGTGCGCACGGTGTTCTCCGCGACCTGCAGCACCTCGATCTGCAGGCCGCCGATGCGCAGCATCGTGCCCGCAGCCGGGATGTTCTCGAGCCGCTCGATCAGCAGGCCGTTCAGGGTCTTGGGGCCATCGGTGGGCAAGGTCCAACCGAGGCTGCGGTTGAGGTCGCGGATCGACGCGCCGGCGTTGACGATGAGCGCGCCCGAGGTCTCCCGGTGCACGTCACGGTGCGACAGCGTCGCCGGATCGGAGGTGAACTCGCCGACGATCTCCTCGAGGATGTCTTCGAGGGTGACGAGTCCGAGCACGTCGCCGTATTCATCGACCACGAAGGCGACGCGTCGCCGGTCGCGCTGGAAATTGGCGAGTTGCACGGTGAGCGGCGTGCCTTCCGGCACGTAGTACGGTTCGCGTTGCCGCGCGACCTCCTCGAGGCGCTCGCGGTCGAGCGAGCCGCGCGCGAGTTCCTGCGCCACGCGCTTCATGTGCAGCAGGCCCACCATGTCCTCGATACCGCTGCGGTAGACAGGCAGGCGGGTGTGCGGCGTCTGGCGCAACTGCTCGAGGATCCGCTCCCAATCGTCCTCGAGGTCGATGCCGGAGATGTCCTGGCGCGGGATCATGATGTCGTTGACGGTGATCCGCTCGAGATCGAGGATGCCGATGAGCATCTGCTGGTGGCTGCGCGGGATCATCACGCCCGCTTCGGCGACCACGGTGCGCAGTTCCTCGCGCGACAGCGTGGACTGCTGCGTGTGCCGGTCGACCTTCAGGCCGACGAGCCGCAATGCGCCGTTCGTGACCCATCCGATCGCGTACACCGCGGGGCGCAACACCCACTGCAAGCCGGTGTAGACATAGGCCGAGTTCACGGCCAGCGGCCGCGGATGCAGCGCGCCGTAGGTCTTGGGGCCGACCTCGCAGAAGATCAGCATCACGAGGGTGAGGAGGCCGGCGCCGACTGCGACCCACTCGTCACCCCAGACCCGCAGCACGATCACGGTGACGATCGTGGCGGCGAGGTTGTTGGCGAGGTTGTTGCCGAGCAGGATGAGGCCGATCAGGCGATCGGGGCGTGCCAGCAGCTTCTCCGCGAGGATGGCACCCCGATGGCCGGCATTCGCCATGGTGCGCAATTGGTAGCGGTTGAAGCTCATCAGCGCCGTCTCGGTACCCGAGAAGAAGGCGGAGAGCAGCAGGCAGAGGGCCAGAAGGCCCAACAGAAGGGGGAGCGAGGGGTCACTCACGGTATAATCATGGGGTGTTCGACACCCTGAGTCAAAAACTCGCCCGAACCGTGCAGAACCTGCGCGGCAAGGGGCGCATCAGCGACGACAACATCGCCGAGACCCTGCGCGAGGTGCGCATGGCCCTCATCGAGGCGGACGTCGCGCTGCCGGTCATCAAGACCTTCATCGACGGGGTCCGCGCCAAGGCGCAGGGCGCCGAGGTCGCCACCAGCCTCACACCGGGGCAGGTCTTCGTCTCCATCCTGCACCGGGAGCTGGTCGAGCTCATGGGCGGGCCGCAGGCCGGTTTCGAGCTGCGGGCGCAGCCGCCTTACGTCGTCCTGCTGGCGGGCCTGCAGGGCGCGGGCAAGACCACCACGGCCGCCAAGCTCGCGCGCTGGCTCATCGAGTCCCGCCGCAAACGCGTGCTGCTGGTCAGCACCGACGTGCGCCGGCCGGCGGCCATCCTGCAGTTGCAGCGCCTCGCCGAGCAGGTCGGTGCGGGTTTCCATCCGTCCGACACCGGCGGCGATCCGGTGGCGATCGCCCGGTCGGCGCTCGAGTCGGCGCGTTCCGGGGTCTACGATGTCCTGATCGTCGACACCGCCGGGCGGCTGCACATCGACGCGGACCTCATGGACGAAGCCCGTGCCATCGACCTCGCGGTGGGTGCGCACGAACGGCTGTTCGTGGTCGATGCGATGGCGGGCCAGGACGCGCTGCAGTCGGCGCGTGCGTTCGGCGCGGCGCTCGACCTCACCGGCATCATCCTCACCAAGGCCGACGGCGATGCGCGCGGCGGCGCCGCGCTCTCCGTGCGCCAGGTCACCGGCAAGCCCATCGTGTTCCTCGGCGTCGGCGAAAAGACCGACGCGCTGCAGCCCTTCGATCCGGAGCGCATGGCCGGTCGCATCCTCGGCATGGGCGATGTGGTCGCGCTCGTCGAGCAGGTGCAGGGCAAGGTCGATGCGGCGGAGGCCGAGCGCCTCGCGAAGAAGGTGGTCGCCGGCGAGCGCTTCGATTTCTACGACCTGCGCGGCCAGTTGCAGCAGTTGCAGGGCATGGGCGGTCTCGGGGCGCTGATGGACAAACTGCCCGCGCAGATGGCGCGTGGCGCCATGCCCGCCGACCAGGGCGACGCGCAGTTGCGCCGCCAGATCGCCATCATCAACTCCATGACCCACCGTGAGCGACGCCGCCCGGAGATCCTCGACGGCTCGCGGCGCCGCCGCATCGCGGCCGGGTCGGGCACCCAGGTGCAGGATGTGAACCGGCTGCTCAAGCAGTTCACCGAGATGCAGCGCATGATGAAATCCATGAAGGGCGGCAAGCTGCGCCGGATGCTGGGCGCGCTGAAGGGCGGGATGCCCCCCGGGGGGATGCCCCCGGGCGGCTTGCCGCCGGGCTTCGGGGGGCGCTGAGCGCGCCAAGGTCGCCAGCGGCCATCGCCGCCAAGGCGCTTCCATCAAGTGCCTGATTTCTGTAGACTCCGCGCTCTTTTTCAGCCTCCGGCGCATTTCGCGGGGGTGCCCATGACTTCGACCCGAGAGCGATCCGACCTATGGTGACGATTCGACTGACGCGGCGCGGTGCCAAGAACTCGCCGTTCTATCACGTGGTGGTGACCGACAGCCGCAAGCGGCAGGGCGGTCTGAGCCTTGAAAACGTGGGCTTTTTCAACCCCGTCGCGCGCAAGAGCGAGCCGCGCCTCAAGCTCGATCTCGCCCGCATCGAGTATTGGGTCGGTCAGGGTGCCAAGCCCTCGGACCGCGTGAAGTCGCTGGTCAGCGACTATCGCAAGCAGGCTGTCCAGGCCGCGGCCTGAGGCGGTCGGGCACCCGCCCGCAGAAGTCCCCGTGGACGACAGCGGTTGGGTGGAACTGGGGCGCCTCGGGCGACCCCAGGGGCTCAAGGGCTGGATGCACCTCGAGTCTTGGACGGACCCCCCCGAGGCCGTCTTCGGTTATCCCGCCTGGCACCTCAAGGGTCCATCGGGCAGCCGGACGGTGATGACGGTGGCCGAGGCGCGAGCGGGCTCGAACGGGCTCGTGGCGCGACTGGAGGGGGTGGCCACCCGCGAGCAGTCCGAACTCTGGGTCGGCTGGCGCATCGAGGTTCCGCGGTCGGACTTGCCGCCCACGGAACCCGGAGAGCACTACCGGCACGACCTCCTGGGTTGTCGGGTAGCCAATCTCGAGGGCGTCGACTTCGGCGTCCTGGAACGGTTCGAGGACCTGCCGGCGAGCGCCGTCATGGTCGTGAAGGGCGAGCGTGAGCGCTGGATCCCGGTGACGGGCCAGCATCTGCGCAGCATCGACCCGGCGGCACGCCGCATCGTGGTCGATTGGCCCGAGGATTTTTGACGGTGGCCTTGCGCATCGCGGTGGTCACGCTCTTCCCCGACTTGATGCGGGGGGCGTTGGGTCACGGAGTGCTCGGCCGCGCGGTCGGGCGCGGGCTGGCAGCGATCGATTGCGTCGATCCGCGCGGGTCCGCGACAGATCCGCACCGGACGGTCGATGACCGGCCGTATGGCGGAGGGCCGGGGATGGTGGGGACGCCACCGCCCTGGGCCAAGGCGATCGACGCCGCGCAGGCGCAGGTGGGGGAGGGTGCGGTACGCATCCACCTCTCGGCGCAAGGCGAGCGGTTCGATCAGGGCGTGGCGCGTGAACTCGCCGCCGCGCCGGGTTTCGTGTTGGTGGCGAGCCGCTACGAGGGGCTCGACCAACGGTTGGTCGATTCGCGCATCGACCGTGAACTGTCGATCGGGGACTACGTGCTCTCCGGCGGCGAGTTCGCGGCGCTGGTGGTGATCGACGCGGTGGTGAGGCTGCTGCCCGGAGCGCTCGGCGACGAGCGTTCGAGCGAGCAGGAGTCCTTCACCGAGGGCAGGCTCGATTGGCCGCATTACACGCGGCCGCTCGAGTGGGAAGGCCGGGCGGTGCCGGCGGTGCTGCAAGGCGGCAACCACGCCGCCATCCGGCGCTGGCGCCTCAAGCAGGCGGTCGGCCGCAGTTGGATGCGGCGACCCGACCTGCTCGACGCCGGGACGGTTTTGGGCAGGGCGCTCTCCGACGAGGAGCGCGCGCTTTTGGACGAATTCCTCGCTGAGCGAGAGGTGGAGAAAAATGGCTGACGTCATCGCTGAAATGGAATCGCGCCGCATGGTGCGCCAATTGCCGGACTTCAACCCCGGCGACACCGTGGTGGTCAACGTGAAGGTGGTCGAAGGCGACCGCGAGCGCGTGCAGGCGTACGAGGGCGTGGTCATCGCCAAGAGCAACCGCGGCTTCAACTCCTCGTTCACCGTGCGCAAGATCTCGCACGGCGAGGGCGTGGAGCGCACCTTCCAGTCGCACAGCCCGACGATCGCGGATGTCACGGTCAAGCGCCGCGGCAACGTGCGTCGCGCCAAGCTCTACTACCTGCGCGATCTGTCCGGCAAGGCGGCGCGCATCGAAGAGAAGGTCTGACGATCCGGTCCGGGGCCCGGCCGGCGCGTCCGGCCGAGCCCCGTCGGTCGATGATTTCCGCTCGCCGGCGCCGCCGGCGTGCCTGCAGTGAGGGGTGATCGCGTGAAGAAAGTCTTCGGCTTGCTGTTCCGCGGCCTCGACGGCCTGCGCAAGATCCTGCATCTGCTGCTGTTGCTGGTGATCTTCGGCTTCATCTTCGGCGCCCTCCAGGGGTCTGTCCCGAAGATCCCCTCCGATGCGGCACTCGTGCTGCGCCCCGAGGGCGAGATCGTCGAGCAGCTCTCGGGCGATCCCCTGCAACTCGCCATCGCCGAAGCACGCGGTCTCGGCCGCGACGAGACGCTGCTTCGTGACCTCGTCGACGCCTTGCACGCCGCCAAGGGCGACCCGCGCATCAAGACCGTCGTGCTCGAGTTCGACAGCATGGCGGGCGCCGGCCAGCCGACCCTCGACGAGTTCGCCCGCGCCGTCGCCGATTTCCGCAAGTCCGGCAAGAAAGTGATCGCGAGCGGCAGCGGCTTCGCACGCGACACCTACTACGTCGCCGCGCATGCCGACGAGGTCTACCTCGACCCCATGGGGCTCCTGGTGCTCGAGGGCTACGAGCGCTACCGCAACTACTACAAGGACGCCCTCGACAAGCTCGGCGTGGACATCAACGTGTTCCGCGTCGGCACCTACAAGAGCGCGGTCGAGCCCTACCTGCGCTCGGACATGTCGCCGGAAGACCGCGAGGCCAGCCAGGCCTTCGTCAACTCGCTGTGGGAGACCTACCTCGCTGCGGTGGCCAAGGCGCGTGGTCTCACCCCGGAGGCACTGTCGGCCTACGTGAACACGTTCACGCCGCAGGTCCAGGCCGCCAAGGGCGACACGGCCAAGGTCGCGTTGCAGGCCAAGCTCGTCACGGCGCTCAAGACGCCCAACGAGGTCGAGCGTCGCGTGATGGAACTCGCCGGCAAGGACGAAGACAAGGACAGCTACCGCGGCATCAGCTTCCGCGAATACCTGCGCGTCGCGCGCGCCGAAAACCGCGTCGGCAAGTCTGCCGACGAGCGCATCGCCGTGCTGGTCGGGTCCGGCGAGATCGTCGATGCTGACGGCGCTGGCGTGATCTCCGGCGACAAGATGTCCTCGTTGATCCGCAAGGCCCGCTTGGACGAGGACATCAAGGCGCTGGTGCTGCGCGTCGACAGCCCGGGCGGCAGCGTCGCCGCGTCCGAGCAGATCTACCGCGAGATCAACGCCTTCAAGGCGACCGGCCGTCCGGTCGTGGTCTCCATGGGCGACCTCGCCGCCTCGGGCGGCTACTACATCGCAGCGCCCGCCGACGAGATCTGGGCGAGCCCGGCCACCATCACCGGCTCCATCGGCATCTTCGGCCTGTTCCCGACGGCGCCCCGCGCCGTGAAGAACCTCGGGATCGGCACCGACGGCGTCGGCACCACGCCGCTCTCGGGCGAACTGCGCATCGACCGGCCGATCGGGCCTGCGGCTTCGCAGTTGCTGCAGTCGGTCATCGAACACGGCTACGAGGATTTCCTCGCCCGTGTGTCGGGTGGCCGCAAGATGACCCGTGATCAGGTCGATGCCATCGCGCAGGGTCGCGTGTGGTCCGGTCGGGACGCCAAGCGCTTGGGGCTCGTCGACAACCTCGGCTCGCTGGATGACGCGGTGAACGCCGCCGCCAAGCGCGCCAAGCTCGTCGACGGCAAGTGGTCGCGTGATTATCTCGAGCCCGACAAGAACTTCGCCCAGCAGATCGTCTCCTCCGTGCGGGCTTGGGCGGCGCGCGCGCTGTTGCAGGGTGTGGACCTCGGGCTTTCGGGCGTCGACACCGAGGCGCTGGCCGCGCTGCAGGCGGTGCGCCGCGAGTTCTCGCCGGTCGAACGCGAGATGCTGCGCCTGCGCGCCGGTGCGGTGCCGGGCCGGCTCTACGCGCACTGCTTCTGCACGCCGTACTGACGCCGACGGGGCCTGGCCCGTCCGGGGCGGACATGCGCACCACAGACCTCAAGGCCAACCGGCTGTTCATCGTCTTGGCGGGGTTCTTCCTCACCAATGCGCTGCTCGCGAATTTCGTCGGCGGCAAGATCTTCTCGCTCGAGGACACGCTCGGCATCGCGCCGGTGCAGTGGTCGCTGCTGGGCGTGGACGGCACCCTCAGCTTCACCGCAGGGGTGCTGCTCTGGCCGTTCGTGTTCGTGATGACCGACATCATCAACGAGTACTTCGGCGTGCGCGGCGTGCGGCTGATCTCCTGGATCGCCGTCGCGTTCATCTGCTACGCGTTCTTCGCGGCGTATGCGGTCATCGCCTTGGCGCCGGCGGGCTTCTGGGTCGAGGCCAACCGCGGGCTCGGCGTGCCGGACATCCAGCGTGCGTTCGGCCTGATCTTCGGCCAGGGCCTGTGGATCATCGCCGGATCGGTGATCGCCTTCCTGGTCGGCCAGTTGATCGACGTCGCCGTGTTCCACCGCATCCGCCGCGCGACGGGCGACAAACTCGTCTGGTTGCGCGCCACCGGTTCCACCGCCGTCTCGCAGCTCATCGACAGCTTCGTGGTGCTCTACATCGCGTTCGTGCTCGGGCCGCAGAAGTGGCCGGTGGCGCAGTTCCTCGCCGTGGGCACCGTCAACTACGCCTACAAGATGGCGGTCGCGGTGGCGATGATCCCGCTGCTGTACCTCGCGCGGCGCCTCATCAAATCCTATCTGGGCGGCGCCGAGGCCGAGCGCCTGCGGCACGAAGCCGCGCACTGACCGGTCTCAGTTCAGCAGGTTCGCCAAGCGCCGGCGGGCGGGACCCAGACGCGGGTCGTCTTCCGGCAGCAGATCGAAGGCCGCGAGCAGGTCGGCGCGGCCCTCGCCCGTGGCGTAGCGCCGGTTGCGGCTCGCCGCCGCGAACAAGGACTCGAGCGCCGCATCGAGGGCGCCACGGCAGGCGTCCTGCGCCGCCGCGACGCGCGCGGTCTGGATCGCATCGGTCTCATCCGGCGAAGCGGCGATCCGTGCGAAGCGCACCAGCGCACGCGCGGACTTCACCTCGTGGGTCGACTGCAGCACGGGCGACAAGGCATCGAGCAGCGCGAGCGCACCATCCGTATCGCCGGAGAGCGCAAGTCTGCGCGACTCGGACAACGGGGTGGCGATCTCGTCCGCCGGGCCGGCGGGTGCGAGGTGGGGCGCAAGGAAGCTGCGGATCGCCTGCAGCGGTTGCGCGCCGACGAACTCGGCGACGACCTTGCCGTGGTGGAAGAGCTTCACCGCCGGGATGCTGCGGATGGCGTAGCGCGCGGCGAGCGCCTGTTCGGCGTCGGTGTCCACCTTGACCACCTTCAGGCGCCCCTCAAACTCCGCTGCCGCCTGTTCGAGCACGGGGGCGAGCATCCGGCAGGGTCCGCACCAGGCCGCCCAGAAATCGACCAGCACCGGCTGCGAGGCGGAGGCCTCGAGCACGTCCTGCTGGAACCGGCTGGTATCGACGGCGTTGACCTGCGACATGTTCAAAAAGCCTGCTGAAAAAGGCACAATCCGCCCCGTTTCGCAGGTTGGGGGTCCGGACGACCGATTTCAAGTCCGGCCGCCTGCGGGGTGTCGCCCGGGTGGGCGATGCCGAACATCGTGATGCGACACGTCACCAGGAGTCCGACCATGTCCCGTTCCCTGATCCTCGCGGTCCTCTCGGCCGCAGCCTTCACCGTCCTCCAGTCGCCGCAGGCGCTCGCCCAATGGAAGGGCAAGGGCGAAGTGGGCGCCGTGATGGCGCGCGGCAACTCCGACGCCGACACCGTCAACATCAAGCTCGAGATGGCCAAGGAACTCGACCGCTGGAAGCACGGTTTCGGCATCCAGGCGCTGCGCTCGGCCAATGACGGCGACAAGACCGCCGAGCGTTACGGCGCCTTCTGGCAGAGCGACTACAAGCTCGATGACCGCACCTACCTCTTCGGCGGCCTGCGCTACGAGGACGACCGCTTCAGCGGTTTCGACTATCAGGCGAGCGTGACGAGCGGCATCGGCCGCAAGTTCATCGACACCGACACCACCAAGTTCAGCGGCCAGGCGGGCATCGGCTACAAGCGCCTCGAGTACGCGCTGACGGGCCGCACCGAGAGCGAGGCGATCTTCGCCGGCGAGCTCAAGTTCGAGCACGCGCTCACCGAGACCACCAAGATCATCGACAAGTTCGTGGTCGAGGTCGGCTCCAGCAACACCTTCGCCGCCAACGACCTCGCCCTGCAGGTCAAGATGAGCGACCGGTTCTCGCTCGCGGCGGGCATCGGCGTGCGCTACAACTCCGATCCGCCGCTCGGCCTCAAGACGACCGACACGATCACGACCCTCAACCTCGTCTACGGATTCTGAACGCGCCGCATACAAGCCTCCGGGTGTTGAGCGTCATCCCGCCGATGACGCAGCTCAACACCCCGTATCCGTCGACGGCCTACCTGACGGGCTTCCTGCGTTCGCGCGGTGTGCCGGCGGCGCAGGAAGATCTCGCCTTGGCGCTCGTGCTGCGCTTGTTGAGCGTGGCCGGGTTGCGGGAGATCCGGGAGGTGGCGCTGAGGATTGCGCCGCGCCGCCGCACGCCGCTCGTGCGAGGCTGGCTCGCGCACTTCGAGGCTTACGAGCGTTCCATCGATCCGGTCATCGCCTTCCTGCAGGGCCGTGACCCGACGCTCGCGCACCGTATCGCGGGGCGGGCGTGGTTGCCGGAGGGGCCGCGTTTCGCGGCGCTCGAGGCCTATCTGCCGGGCGACGACGGCGATCCGCTCGGTTGGGCCTTCGGTGCGCTCGGCACCCACGACCGCGCGCGGCACCTCGCGACGCTGTACCTGAACGACCTCGCGGACGTGATCCGCGACGCGGTCGATCCGCGTTTCGAGTTCGTCCGCTACGGCGAACGTCTGGCGGCCAGCCAGCCGCATTTCGATCCCTTGGCCGAGGCGCTGGCCGCCGCGCCGAACCTCGTCGATGCGACGTTGCAGACGCTCACGCGCGAGGCGATCGCCCGCCACGAGCCGCAGGTGCTGTTGGTGTCGGTGCCGTTCCCGGGCGCGGTGTATGGTGCGTTCCGCATCGCCCAAGCGGCGAAGGCGATCCGTCCCGGCCTCGTCACCGTGCTCGGCGGCGGTTACGTCAACACGGAACTGCGGCAGCTCGCCGAACCGAGGGTGTTCGACTTCTTCGATTTCGTCACCCTCGACGGCGGCGAGCGGCCGCTGCTCGCGCTGCTCGAGCATCTGGACGGCGGGCGCCCGCGCGAGCGCTTGGTGCGCACGTTCCTGCGCGAGCCTGCGGCGCCGGGCGAGGTCCGCTTCATCGACGGCGGCGAACCCGACATCCCCTTCGCCGAGACCGGCACACCGACCTGGGACGGGCTGCCGAACGACCGCTATCTCTCGCTGCTCGACATGCTGAACCCGATGCACCGCCTGTGGTCGGACGGTCGCTGGAACAAGCTCACGGTGGCGCACGGCTGCTATTGGAAGAAGTGCAGCTTCTGCGACATCAGCCTCGACTACATCTCCCGCTACGAGGCCGCATCGGCTTCGGTGCTGGTCGACCGGATCGAGCGCATCGTCGCCGAGACCGGCCAACGCGGCTTCCATTTCGTGGACGAGGCCGCGCCGCCCAAGGCCCTCAAGGCCCTCGCACAGGAACTGCTGCGACGCGGGGTCGAGATCTCGTGGTGGGGCAACATCCGCTTCGAGAAGACCTTCACGCCGGAACTCTGCCGCCTGCTCGCAGCGAGCGGCTGCATCGCCGTCTCGGGCGGACTCGAGGTCGCCTCGGACCGGCTCCTCGCGCTCATGAAGAAGGGCGTGACGGTGGCGCAGGTCGCGCAGGTGACCCGCGCCTTCAGCGATGCGGGCATCCAGGTACACGCCTACCTGATGTACGGCTTCCCGACCCAGACCGTCGCCGAGACGGTGGATTCGTTGGAATACGTCCGGCAGCTCTTCGTCGAGGGTTGCATCACGTCCGGGTTCTTCCACCGCTTCACCTGCACCGTGCACTCGCCGGTGGGTCGCGACCCGGCCGCCTACGGTGTGACCTTGCTGCCGCGGCCCGCAGGGCGGTTCGCGCGCAACGACATCGGTTTCGACGACCCGAGCGGCGTGGATCACGACGCGCTCGGCCAGGCGCTGCAGACCGCGCTCTACAACTACATGCACGGGGTCGCGCTCGATCGTCCGGTGCGCGAGTGGTTCGAGCGGGGCACGCCGCGCACGCGGGTGCCGGCGGACTTCATCGCCCGGGCGCTTCGCTCCGGTCGAACACCGCCCGCTCGGCCTCGAGTTCGCCCCAAGTCCTGACCGGCGTCTCGAGGGTCGCCCAGGCGCCGGTCTCGAGGGAATCGAAGCGGCTGCGCGGGGCAAGCAGGTGCACGATCTCCGAGAGTCCGGGGTTATGGCCCACCACCAGCAGGTGGTCGACCTCCGCCGCCACCTCGGCGATCACCTCCAAGAGCGTGAAGGGGTCGGCGAGGTAGAGGCGCGGTTCGAGCGACAGCGCCGTGCCCGGCAGGCCGAAGGAAGCTTGCGCGATGTTCGCGGTCTGGCGGGTGCGCACCGCCGCGCTCGCGAGGATGCGCTGCGGCACGAGGCCGAGCGCCGCCAAGCGTGCGGCGCTGCTCCAGGCTTCCTGCTCGCCACGGCGGGTGAGGGCACGCTCGGCGTCGCCCTGTGCGCCTTCACGCTCGGCATGGCCGTGGCGCAGCAGCGTCAGCCGTCTCACGCGGCGACCTCGATGCGTCCGTCTTGCTCGCGCACGGCGAACACCCGCAGCGGTTCATAGGCGGGCGGGGTCAGCGCGGCGCCGGTGGCGAGGCAGAAACGCGCGCCATGGCGCGGGCAGACCACCACACCGCAGGGCGTCGCCGCATCGGCCTCCACCTCGGCACCCGCGAGCGGCTCGCCATCGTGCGTGCAGCGGTCCTCGAAGGCGTGCAGCGCGCCTTGCAGGCGCACCACCGCGACGAAACAGCCGTCGACCTCGGCGTCGATCCGGCCCTCGCCCTCGAGCGCGGCTGCGGCGCCCACGTCGATCCATCGCTCCGGCGATCGCTCCGGGGCGCCATCGCCCGTCGGGGGATGCGACGCCATCACAGCATCCCGGTCTGCAGGCGCGCCGCTTCGGACATCATCGACTGGTTCCAAGGCGGGTCGAACACCAGTTCGACATCGGCCTTGGTGACCGTCGGGATCACTTCGAGTTTTTCCTTGACGTCCTGCACCAGCACCTCGCCCATGCCGCAACCCGGTGCGGTCAGGGTCATCTTGACGGCGAGCTCGCGGCTGCCGTCGGCCGCCGGCTGCACAGTGCATTCGTAGACGAGGCCGAGTTCCACGATGTCGATCGGGATCTCCGGGTCATAGCAGCGGCGCATCTGTTTCCAGGCGAGATCACGGACATCATCGAGCGTGGCGTCCGGCGGCAGTTCGGGCGGGACGAGCGCCTGCTTGCCGATGGCGTCCGCGTGCTCGCCCGAGAGCCGGTAGAGATTGCCTTCGATGTAGAGCGTGAAACTCCCGCCGAGGGCCTGGGTGATGAACCCGGAGAGCCCGGCCTTCAGTTCGATGGCATCGCCCGACGGCACCATCACGGCCGGGGCGTTGCGTCCGAGGACGAAGGATTCGTTCGCGTGGCTGCGCATGGTGTCACTCGGTGGAGACGGCGACCGCGGCCGGCGGGGCGTCGGCGGCCCGTCCGGCCTGGTCGGGCTGGACGGGTCGGTCGGTCGGGTGGGCGTGTTGAGCGTGATGTGCGAGGGCGGCCGCCAGGGTGTGCCAACTGAGGCTCGCGCACTTCACGCGCGCCGGGAACTCGCGCACCCCGGCGAGGGCGGCGAGCTTGCCGAGGTCCTCGGGGGGCGGCGCGTCGATCGACGCGGTGAGCGCCTCGTGGACCCGGGCATGCAACGACTGGACGGCCGCTTGGTCGAGACCCTTCACGGCTTCGGTCATGAGCGACGCCGAGGCGGTCGAGATCGCGCAACCGCGTCCCTCGAAGCGGATGTCGTCGATGCGGTCGCCCTGCAGCCGCAGCGTCACCGTGAGCCGGTCGCCGCAGAGCGGGTTGTTGCCGTCGGCGGCCGTGTCGCAGGGGTCGAGCCGCCCGAAGTTCCGCGGACGCTTGTTGTGATCGAGGATCACGTCGCGGTAGAGGTCCTTGAGATCCATCAGCCGAACACCTCGCGAGCATGGGTCAGGGCGGCCACCAGCTGCGCGATGTCGTCTTCGTCGCTGTAGCAGCCGAACGAGGCGCGGGCGGTGGCCGGGACGTCGAAGAACTCCATCACCGGCATGGCGCAGTGGTGGCCGGCGCGGACCGCGACGCCCTCGGCGTCGAGGATGGTGCCGAGGTCGTGCGGATGGACGCCGTCCATCACGAAGGAGATCACCGCGCCCTTGTGTGCCGCCTCGCCGATGATCCGTAGGCCCGGGATATCGCGCAGCGCGGCGGTCGCTCGGGCGAGCAGGGCCTGCTCGTGGGCGTTCACCGATCCGATGCCGAGCGCCTCGAGCCAGTCGATCGCGGCGCCGAGGCCGACCGCGCCCGAGATGTTGGGCGTCCCCGCTTCGAAGCGCCACGGCAGGTCGTTCCAGGTGCTGCCCGAGAACGACACGGTGCGGATCATGTCGCCGCCGCCTTGCCAGGGCGGCATGTCCTGCAGCACCGCTTCGCGGGCCCACAACACGCCGATCCCCGTCGGACCATAGAGCTTGTGGCCCGAGAAGACATAGAAATCGCAGCCGAGCGACTGCACGTCGATACGCTGGTGCGGCACCGCTTGGGCGCCGTCGATCAGAGTGAGGGCGCCGACGGCGCGCGCCGCGGCGACCATCTCGCGCACCGGCAGCGCCGTGCCGAGCGAGTTGGAGATCTGCGTGAACGCGGCGAGCCGGGTGCGCGGCGAGAGCAGCGCGCGGAACGCGTCGAGGTCGAGTTCGCCGCGGTGGTCGATGGGCGCGACCTTCAGCGTCGCGCCGCTGCGTTCGCAGAGCATCTGCCACGGGACGATATTGGCGTGGTGCTCCATCCAGGTGACCAGGATCTCATCGCCGGGGCCGAGCCGCCGTCCCCAGGATTGCGCGACGAGGTTGATGGACTCGGTCGTGCCGCGGGTGAAGATCACCTCGCGGGTGCTCGCGGCGCCGAGGAAACGGCGGACCTTCTCGCGGGTGCCCTCGAAGGCGTCGGTGGCCTTCTGGCTGAGCTGGTAGACGCCGCGGTGCACGTTGGCGTGGCTGCTGCGGTGGTACTCGGCGACCGCCTCGATGACCGCCTCCGGCTGCTGCGAGGACGCCGCGGTGTCGAGGAAGGCGAGGCGCTTGCCGCGGACCGTGGTCGAGAGCACGGGGAACTGCGCCCGGACCCGCGCGACGTCGTAGGGCGCGTTCATGCGGCACCCCGCGCGGCTTCGGCGCCGGGCAGCAGCGGCGCGATCGCCGCCTCGAAACGCGCCCGGAGGGCGGCGTCGGGCAACCGTGCGAGCACATCGCTGACGAACGCCCATTTCAGGAGCGATTCGGCCGCCTCGGGCGAGAGACCGCGCGAGAGCAGGTAGAAGAGCATGTCGGCATCGAGCTTGCCGACCGTGGCGCCGTGGCTCGCGCGGACCTCGTCGGTGTCGATCTCGAGCTGCGGTCGTGCGTCGGCCTCGGCGCCCGGGCCCGCCAGCAGGCTGCGCAGCGTCTGGTCGCTGCTCGCGCCGCGCGCGAGCGCGGTGACGCGCATGTGGCCGTTGAAGGCGATGCGGGAGCGGTCGGCGGCGATGCCGCGGAAGCGCTGCTCGGTGCGGGCCCGCGGCGCATCGTGGGTGACCCGCACATAGGCGTCGTGCGCCTGCTGTCGGGCGCCGAGCATCGCCGCATCCCAGTGCAGCGCGGCATCCGCGCCTGCGAGCTCGACGAGCGCGGTGCTGCGCGTGGCGACGCCGCCGGCGGTCAACTGCACGAGCCGCAGCCCGGCACCCGCATCGAGGCGGACCTGCAGCGTCTCGAAATGACGGCCGCCGTCTGCCGGCTGCAGCAAGCGCGCGTGCTCGACCTGTGCGCCGGGGGCGAGCCGCAGCGCAAGCGCGAGGTTGGTGAGGGCGTCTGCGGCGCCGAGATGGCGCTCGATGAGTTTCAGTGTCGCGCCGGCGCCGACTTCGATGACGATCGACGGATGCCCGACGACGAGCGCGACGCAGGCGAGCTCGAGTTCGAGCGTGGCGCCCGCGGGCACGCGCAGCGTCGATGCCGCGCCGGTGTGACGGCGGTTGAGCCGTGCGAAGGCGAGGTCGGGATCGGCTGCGGACTCGGCCGAGGCATTCGCGGGATCCGACGCGGTGGCAGGCGCGGGGCCCGACGACAGCGACGGGGCGAAATGTCCGTCCACGAAGGTCCAGCGCGCGGCATCGGCAGGCGCAGCCCCGCTCGCAGCGCCGGCGAGCAGCATGCGGGCGGACTCCACCACGCCGTCGGTGAGCGTGTCAGCGGGCTCCCATCGCAGTCGCTCGAGCCCGCGCAGCGGCGCGTACTTCCAGTTCTCGTCGCGGGTGGAGGGCAGGGCGGTCACGGTGTCGCTCATGTCGATGCGGGCCTCGGGGCGCGGCCTCAGGCCGCTGCCTCGGCGAGCAGCCAGTCGTAGCCGCGCGCCTCGAGTTCGAGCGCGAGTTCCGGTCCGCCGCTGCGCAGGATGCGGCCGCGCGCGAGCACATGCACCCGATCGGGACGGATGTGGTCGAGCAGGCGCTGGTAGTGCGTGACGAGCAGGATCGAGCGGTCCGGCGCGCGCAGCGTGTTGACGCCGTTCGCCACCACCTTCAGCGCGTCGATGTCGAGGCCGGAGTCGGTCTCATCGAGCAGCGCGAGCGCGGGCTCGAGCACCAGCATCTGCAGGATCTCGTTGCGCTTCTTTTCGCCGCCCGAGAAGCCCTCGTTGACGCCGCGCGACAGGAACGACTCGTCCATCTGCATCAGCTTCATCTTGGCGCGCACCAGCTGCAGGAACTCGAACGCGTCGACCTCCGGCAGCCCGCGGTGCTTGCGCGCGGCGTTGAGCGCGGCCTTCAGCAGGTAGACGTTGTTCACGCCCGGGATCTCCACCGGATACTGGAAGCCGAGGAAGACCCCGGCCTGGGCACGGGCCTCGGGGGCGAGCGCGAGCAGGTCCTGGCCGCGGAAGTGCACGCTGCCGCCCGTGACCTCGTAGCCGGGGCGGCCCGCGAGCACGTACGAGAGCGTGCTCTTGCCCGAGCCGTTCGGGCCCATGATGGCGTGCACTTCGCCCGCAGGCACGGTCAGGCTGATGCCGTCGAGCACTTTGCGTCCGCCGACGCTGGCGTGGAGGTCCTTGATCTCGAGCATGGTCATGTCTCCTCAGCCCACCGAGCCTTCGAGGCTGACGGCGAGCAGGTTCTGGGCTTCCACGGCGAACTCCATCGGCAATTCCTTGAAGACGCTCTTGCAGAAGCCGTTGACGATCATGTTGACGGCGTCCTCTTCGGGGATGCCGCGCTGCAGGCAATAGAACAGCTGGTCTTCGCTGATGCGCGAGGTCGAGGCTTCATGCTCGACGGTCGCCGACGGTTCGCGCACCTCGATGTAGGGGAAGGTGTGCGCGCCGCAGCGGTCGCCCATCAGCAGCGAGTCGCACTGCGTGAAGTTGCGGGCACCCCGCGCCGAGGGCAGGATCTTGACGAGGCCGCGATAGGTGTTCTGGCCGCGTCCCGCCGAGATGCCCTTGGAGACGATGGTGCTGCGGGTGTTGGCGCCGATGTGGATCATCTTGGTGCCGGTGTCGGCCTGCTGGCAGTGGTTGGCGAGCGCCACCGAATAGAACTCGCCGAC
>Ga0315903_10001396_pt1 | contig 36529 bp, 34 predicted proteins | sample LakEriMetagenome_7_FD_203524 | JGI IMG/M metagenome (GOLD analysis project Ga0315903, IMG submission 203524) | Freshwater fungal communities from buoy surface, Lake Erie, Ohio, United States - Buoy 2 MA119 | ecosystem: Environmental > Aquatic > Freshwater > Lake | place: USA: Lake Erie, Ohio...
ATGTTCAGAAGCATCAGAAGAAGCTCTTTCCTACACAGAATGTCAAGTTGGTCGGCATTGAATATCCGATTGACGTAGAGGTTCGTCCCGGCGTCAAGTATGTCGGATTCGTGGACATCGTGACCAAAAATGAAAAGACGGGGCTCATTACTCTGTACGATTTAAAGACGAGTCGTGCGGGTTGGACGCAAGCACAGAAGTCGGACAAGACGAAGATTAGTCAGTTGCTTCTGTACAAGAAGTTTATCTCTGATTTGTTCGGGGTTGACCCGATTCAGGTTCGTGTGGAGTATGTGATTCTCAAGCGTATTATTTCTGAGAATTCTCCATACCCGATTCCACGTGTCAGTCCGTTTGAACCTCCGCATGGAAAGCCGTCTATCAATAAGGCGTGGACTGACTTTGAAGCATTCTTGAACGATTGTTTTGATGGTGAAGGGAATTATAAGACCGACACTATCAAGCATAAGGCAGGTAAGAGTAATTGTAAGTATTGTGTGTTCCGTGAACGTAAAGACCTTTGCAAGTACGGGGTGTAAAATGGAAAACCCGATGGTGAACTACAGTAAGATTATCGCAGAGACAGCTAGTAACCATTACAATGTGCGGGATGAGTACAAGAACAATACACTTGAACAGAATGTTGCTATCACGATGAGTGAGCAACATAGGTTCTCCGTGGGGTGTATCAACATCACGGGGGAACTGAATATCGGAATGATGATTCGTTCGGCGTGTCTTTTGGGTGCAGAAAACTTTTATATCTTTGGACGAAAGAAATTTGATAAGCGGTCTACCGTAGGTGCCGAGAAATATATTAATATCGTCCAATATAACTTTGATGACCCGATGCACGCCGACGAATCCATCAACGAACGGTTGGAATACTTGTTGAAGTGGAACAGTGTCGTATTATGTGAACACGGTGGTACAGAGATTGGGTCACACAAGGCTCGTCTATTGTACAAGGAAGAACTGGAAAATCCGTTGTTTATCTTCGGTTCAGAAAGTCACGGATTACCCACCGCTGTTGCAGAAAATCCACATTTCTATAAGATGTCCATTCCACAACGTGGTGTTCTCAGGTCGTTCAATGTCAGTGCCGCTATGAATATCATCGTGTGGGATTATGTCAAGGAGATGTATCTGTGAAGAAGCGTTATAAGCAAATGATTGATACTCGGCGGGTCTATCAACTGGAAACCGATATGTACTATGACCGTAGGTTTGCGTATATCACCAAACAACGATCATTAGGTTATCTTACACGATACGCCGAGAAGATTTGGAAGGCAGAGAAGATTAAGAAGCAGATGCCACTTATCCGATTCGGTAAGGGACTCCAGAAGTATAGTTGGTGTGACGGAGAAATTCTTGAACTCGCCCCCACCCAACGGGACATCTTGACTCTCGTACACGAATTGGTTCATGCGATTGGGTACGATGACCACGATAAGAAGTTTGCGGCAAAGGAACTTATTTTATTGGAAAAGTATACTCCGACCAAGATAGACGCATTATACGAACTATTTGAGATTATGTTATGATTATAAAACTGAAAGAAGCGTCCTTACTATTCTTTATTCAGATATTGATGTATGCTATCTGGTGTGTTAACTTTCGTGCCGTAGCAGATGCACACTATCATACCGCAGCACTGAGTGATTTTATGATTGCATCTATGAACTTCTTCGTGATTAAGAAAATTGCTCACGGACAAGATAATTTTCACCAATGGGCGGGATATGCACTTGGGTCTGTGGTTGGAAGTTATTTGGGTATTTGGATTTCGGCAACCTTTCTCGGGGGATAAGATGGATATCTTTGTCGCAATAGGAATAATATTACTTGCAGTATTTTTGACCCGTTGGATTGTGGGTCCAAGTTATTGTATATGTCCATATTGCGGTCATACAATACGTCCATATGTAGTTCATAAGTGTAAAGGTCACAGAATTACGTGTAAATAAGGAGGCTGATATGCCACGTAAAAAGAAACTGGAACGTGTAGATTCCCTACGTTTGGATTTCAACGGAAAGATGCTTATATTGATTGATACTGATAAGTGGGGTCCGATTGAATTTAACGTGAACGATAAGGAAACCGTACTGGAAGTCATGCGGACATTAATTAATTGTAGTGATAATAATTGGTCGGTTGATTCTTATACAAAGACCGAAGGAAAGAAACTTAAAAAGATGATTACAGATAAATGAACGTTTTGCGATGTAACCTACTACTTATCTATAGAAGGTTATAGACAAAGGTTACTATGAAGAAAAAGAAAAGCCAATATACTACCATTCAGGTTAGTAAAGAAATAAATAAATCTATCAGAGAATTCTGTATTAGGAATGGGCATATAGCCAGCACCTTGACAGAACGTATGTGGATACATTATATTTCTTCTAGCGTGAGTGGTAGTATTATTTTATAAGGGGTATTTGATATGAGAACTGGTTATATACCAAAAGAACAACGTAAGAAGATTTTATTTTTAGCAGATGATATGCGAGTCACATCTGGCATCGGTGTGATGACCAGAGAAATCATAGAAGGAACTGCGCATAGATATAATTGGGTGCATGTCGGCGCTGGCGTTAATCATCCTGAAGCGGGAAAGATTGTTGATTTATCCGAAGCACTGTCAAAGGAAACTGGTGTAGATGATGCTTGGTGTCGGATTTATCCGTATAATGGATATGGAGACAGTCGTTTAATCCGCCAAATCATAGAAACAGAAAAACCAGATGCTATATTGCATTTTACAGACCCACGGTACTGGATTTGGTTATATCAGATGGAGCACGAAATCCGTCAGAAAATGCCTATCCTCTATTATAACATCTGGGACGACCTTCCATATCCAATGTATAATCAAGGATATTATATGTCGTGTGATGCATTATTCTCCATCAGTAAGCAGACCTATAATCTGAATAAGCACGTATTGGGTGCAGAGAATAAGCGCTATCTAAAGTATATCCCGCATGGAATCAATACGAAGCGGTATCATCCGCTTCCAGCGGATAATGAAAAGATGTTGGAAGTTCGTAAGCAACTGTTCGGTGACAATGAAGTTGATTTCGTATTGTTCTATAACAGCAGAAACATTCGTCGTAAGCAAACGTCTGATATTATCCTCGCCTTTGCCGAATTTATGCGTAAGCTTCCATCGGAAAAGCGTGAACGCTGCAGATTCGTATTACATACACAACCAATTGACGACAATGGTACGGATTTGCCTGCGGTAATTCGTGATGTTACGCCGGATATGGAGAAGTATATCATATTCTCACCGAATCGTACAGATTACGATTATTTAAATTATCTATACAATATCGCAGATGTAACTATTAATATGTCCAGTAATGAAGGATTTGGATTGGGTACGTGTGAAAGTATTATGGCAGGTACGCCAATCATCGTCAACGTGACTGGCGGACTCCAAGACCAATGCGGATTTATGGATGAAGAAGGAAACTACCTCGACCCAGAAACCCATTTCACCTACGAATGGGGTAGTAACCACGATGGTCGATACAAGAAGCATGGTGATTGGGCATTCCCAATCTTCCCATCTAACCGTTCACTTCAAGGGTCACCGTTGACTCCATATATCTTTGATGACCGCGTGAAGTTTGAAGATGCAGCGGAACGCATTATGGAAGTCTATCTATTAGGTCGTGAAGAACGGAAACGCCGTGGTGAACTTGGACGCCAGTATGGACTAGGGGTCGGACAGTTTACTGCAGAACGTATGTGTGAGTTATTTATTGATGGAATAGATACTAGTATGAATATGTGGATTCCACGTAAGAAATTTGAATTGGTGAGGGCATAATATGTCTACAGAAACAAAACCAGTATGTGTCGTTCGAGCACCGTGTGCAACCCGTTCTGGCTACGGGGATATGAGCCGTGATATCATTCGTCATCTTATAGAATATGATAAGTATGATGTTAAAGTTGTGTCGGTTAATTGGGGAGAAACTCCGATGAATGCGTTAGACCCGAATAATCCAAAGGACAAAATGATATTGGATAGATTTTTAACCACCCCACTTATACGGCAGCCAGAATTATTCGTTACTATTACTATTCCTTCCGAATTTGAAACTATTGGAAAATACAACATCGGTATTACTGCAGGTATCGAAACTACTATTTCTGCACCAGAATGGATAGTAGCGTGTAATAAAATGGATGCAGTCTTTACTATTTCGGAGCATTCTAAGAATGTCTTTTTGTCATCTAAGTTTTCTCAGCAGTCTCCAAATGGACAATCCATTGGAACTTTAGAAATTCAAAAACCTATTGAAGTTCTTCACAATTGCATCGACCAATCTATATTTAAGAAATTAGAATATGAAGCAGACGTATTACCTTCTGTAAAGGAAGTATTGAAAGATATTCCTGAAAAATTCTGCTATTTGTTTGTTGGCCATTGGCTTCGCGGTGAGTTAGGAGAAGATCGTAAAAATGTTGGATTACTTATCAAAGTATTCTTAGAGACGTTTAAGCAAGTAAAAGACAAGCAACGTCCGGCTTTAATATTGAAAACCAGTGGTGGCAGCTTTTCAATTTTAGATAAACGAGAAATTCTTCGTAAGATTGAAGCAATCAAACGTTCCGTTGAATTAACCGATGGTCAAGTGCTTCCTAATATATATGTGCTTCACGGAGAGCTTACAGATGATGAAATGAATTCTTTGTATAATCACCCAAAGGTTAAGGCTCATATTAGTTTGACCAAAGGAGAAGGATTCGGCCGGCCTCTGCTCGAAGCCTCCATCAGCGGAAAACCCGTAATTGCATCTGGGTGGTCTGGTCATATGGACTTTCTCAACGCAGACGATGCTGTACTAGTTGGTGGGGAACTTAAACAAATTCATCCGACTTCTGTATGGGATGGGGTGTTGATTAAAGAATCGTCGTGGTTCGCTCCAGATGTTCAACAAGCTGCTAATGCGATGGCAGCAGTATTTATGAATTATGAAGAGTTTAGAAAGAAAGCACACAAATTAAGTAAAGAAAATTCTAAGAAGTTCTCGTACCAAACGATACAAAAGCGTACTTGGGAATTACTAGATAAGTATGTGCCAGAGTTTCCAAAGCAGGTTCCTTTGGTATTACCTAAATTGAAAAAGGTTGAATAATGCCATTAAGAAGTGAACGACGATATATCAGTCCTAGTAATATAAAATCTGGAATGATGATTGAATTCAGTTATTCGAAAAAGTCTGGTGGTTCGGGGTCATATATTGTACTTGTCGTTGACCCCAACCGCAAGAACGACCGCGCTACTGAACCTCAACTACATGGATTTGTAATAGATGCGTTGTCTGATTCACAACTAATAGAGTTCTTTTCTTCGTTCAGTACAAGTATTAATATAAACTACGAAGATAGACGAGCAAGTATTGTAGAGAATCTAAATACAGATGAGGCTTACAAGACATTTTCAACATCTAGGTACGTAAAAGACCGTTCATATCGTACTTTCAATTTGAGTGGAATGTCACAAGTTCGTCAAGTTTTAATTGGATCCGTAGATTAGGAGTTAATATGTCCGAAGAACAAATTTGCCCACAAGAAGATTGCGTACCAAAAGAAGATTTACCAGGTGCTATAGAAATGGCCAAAAACCTTATGCGGGATGGTACTAAAATAGTATCCAACGCTTTAAGTGGTAATAAAACATTAGTAGAAGATAACATACGGAATACTCGTTGGACAATCTGTCAACAATGCCCGAGCCTATTAAATGACCGGTGTGTGGAGTGTGGTTGTTTTATGAAAGTTAAAGTTGCATTTCAAACATCTGTATGCCCGTTGGGTAAGTGGTAACCACTTGACATAAGTGCTGAAGTATAGTAAGTTTCTACAAGAAGTTTATTAAAAGAGGTTATAATGGAAGAGATTTTAAAGCTCGTCGAAGAGTATATTAAAGAACAAGATTCTAAGAAAATATGGGTAGCTGGCGAAGATTGGGTACAATATGCTGGCCCATATTTTACCCACGACGAGTATGTTCGTGCAGTAAAAACTCTGTTAAATGGTTGGTTAGTACTTGGAGCCGAAGCTAACAAGTTTGAAACTAAGTTCCCTTCCTTGTTAGGAAAGGAATTTGGTTTATTTGTTAATAGTGGGTCATCAGCTAATCTTTTGATGTTGTTGGCTCTTACCTCGAAAAGAGGTATGAATTTACCCAAGGGCACAAAGGTTATCACACCAATTGCGGGATTCCCCACCACCATCAATCCCATTCTACAAATCGGATTTCAACCGGTATTCGTTGACATTGAATTGGATACATTAAACTTAGATTTGGATGCGGTAGAACGGGTTTGCCAAGAACATCCAGATGCTAAGGTAATTACGTTTGCCCACGTATTAGGTAATCCTCCGAATATGGACCGCTTGATGGAAATCGTCAAGAAGTATGACCTTATTTTATTGGAAGATTGCTGTGATGCATTGGGGTCTACCTATGATGGAAAGAAGCTTGGGTCATTCGGTGAGATGGCAAGTTGCTCATTCTACCCAGCCCACCACATCACCACCGGTGAGGGTGGATTCGTTGCCGTCAAGGATGAACAGACGGAACGTATTGTTCGGTCATTCCGTGAATGGGGCCGTGGATGTTATTGTATAGGGAAACAGAATCTTTTAGAAAAGGGTTCATGTGGAACACGATTCAACTGTTGGATTCCTTCTCTTCCAAATCATATATTTGACCACAAGTACGTCTATGAAGAAATAGGCTACAATATGAAACCTATTGAATTGCAGGCGTCCCTCGGATTAGTCCAGATGGAAAAGTTAGAAGAGATTGGATTGAAACGTAGACAGAACTATCATAATCTCTTTAAGGCATTCTCTAAGTATCCAGAGTTCTTCCATCTACATATGGCACAGCCAAAGTCTGATCCAGACTGGTTCGCGTTCCCAGTTACCGTAAAGGATGGAGCACCGTTTACCCGTGCGGATATCTGTCAGTTCTTTGAGTCACGTAAGATTCAAACTCGTCCATATTTTGCTGGAAATATTATGTTACAACCTGCATACGAAGGCTTATATGATGTTACGGAAGTAATAGAAAAGTTCCCAATAGCACGGAAGGTCACCACGGACACGTTCTTTTTAGGAACTAGTCCGGTGATTGATAAGCAAAAGACTGACTATATTGAACACATTTTGGAATCGTTTATTACCACAATCCGTGCATAATTTTATATGATAGTGCAAATAACTATAGCAAGAAATGAATATGTTCTCATAAAAGAGCTTCTTCCAATTTGGAAAAACTATGCGGATGGATTTGTATTCATGCTTGACAGAAATACTGATGATACTCGTCAATATCTGGAATCTGTAAAAGAACAATACAATATACTAGATATATTAGAGGTTAACGAACCAGACTCTAAGTTATCAATTGAAACGGATAAACGTCAATTATTATTTGATACTGCTAAAAAATATTCAAATAAGATTATATGTTTAGATGCTGATGAATATTTAGACGGAGAAATGACCAAGGATGAATTATCAACTACATTAGATAACACCCCAGACACGTTATTTCTTTTGCAGTGGCTACAGTATACTTCAGCAAATACAATTAGAGTGGATGAACCGTGGACATATAATTTGAAAGACCGAGTGGGGTCATATGTCAGTGAGGTTAAGTTCCTTCCAGCTCAAATGCATTCACAACATTTACCATTTCCTGGTAATCAAGTAGTACTCGCTAAGGAACAATTATTTATTGCGCATTTACCGTGGTTAAACAAAACTCATTCCGCAATCAAACAGTATTTTTGGAAAGTAGAGGATTATGTAAACTCCACTTTACACAACGCCAGTATTATCGGATATTCCGCATATGATGCGTCTGTGAATGATTTTAAATGGGATGAGGCGTATGCACATAAACCTCTTAAAGTTAAACCATCAATATTTGACGATATCGTTATTCACAACAATTATAGATTGGATATAATCAAGGAACGTATCAAAAAATACAACATACCGGACTTAGGAAGTTGGGGTTATGATTTTCTTTCCTTAGGAGAAGATACTACCGACAATTTAAAGATAACAATAATTACGGCAATCGGTGATAATTCCATATATGAGAAGTATATACCTCGGTGGTTTTTAAATGCAAAAGAGCAATATATGTTTGAGCAAACCGAACATATTATCATATATAAAGAATGGTCCTCGGAGTTTGAATCCATTAAACAGCTATCAAACTTTAAACTAATCAAGCAAACTGATTCTGGATTGTATAACGCATGGAACACAGGAATTAAGGCGGCAACAACTCCATATATAACATTTTGGAATGTAGACGATTTACGCCACCCGTCAAATAACAAGATAAAATTTGATACCTTAGAAAATAATTCCGATATATCGATTGTATACAGCTGGTTTGTCTCATCAGATAATCCAGATGTAAATTTTGAGAATACTGATGTTTCGGATAGGACTTTATTTTTAGTTTCATCCGTTGGAGTGGAGTATCCACAAGATATTCACGGAACAATTTTATACAACTGCTTTGCTGGTCCCGACCCGATGTGGAGGAAGTCCCTTCATAACTTGGTTGGATATTTTGATAATGAAAACTTTGCTACTATAGGCGATTGGGAAATGTGGATTAGATTTGCATTTAAAGCTGACGCAAAGTTTAAATTGATACCGGAAGTATTATGCATATATTTACATCACGAAAATAGTGTAAGTTACCTTCAGCAAAGTCAAGCAGACCAAGAACGTAAAAGGTTACACCAGATGTACGTCGGATAAATCCACAGAATTATACTAAATAGGATACACATATGAGTAAAAAAATAGTTTATGTTACCGGATGCCTCGGATTTATGGGGTCATACATTACCAGAGAGTGCCTTAACAGAGGGTGGTATGTACGAGGAATAGATAAGTGTACATATGCAGCTAATGTGGATTTACTTGACGAGTTTTATGTATATGATAATTTTTCATTTGAAGAAAAAGATATCAATGATATTGATTTCTTATACGAGTGTGACTATATTATCAATACTGCCGCAGAAACTCATGTTGGTAATTCTATAGTTCATAGTGGTGATTTTGTGAAATCAAATATACACGGAGTGCATCATTTGTTAGAGCTTGTCAGAGAATACCGTGTAGAAGGAAAAGACGTTCCAGTTCTTTTACATTTTTCTACGGATGAAGTGTACGGGGATATTTTGGAAGGAAGTCATACAGAGAGTGATTTATTGAAACCATCTAACCCATATTCTGCCACAAAAGCAGCTGCCGACATGCTTATTACTGCTTGGGCCAGAACGTATAACATTCCGTATGTTATTGTCCGTCCTACAAACAACTATGGTATTGGACAATATGTAGAGAAGCTCATTCCAAAATCCTGTAAGTATCTAGAACTAGGGAAGAAAATTCCACTTCATAATAATGGAACTCCTATTAGAAACTGGTTACACGCACAAGATACCGCTAACGCCGTTATTACAATTATTGATAGTGGAGTTGTTAACGAAATATATAATATTTGCGGTGGATTTGAACAAGATAACTTGACAACCGTACAAAAATTGATTAAACTTTATACTGGTGAAGAAAATTATGAAAAGTATCTTGACTTATCTATATCACGGCCCGGTCAGGATATGAGATATGCACTTGATGATTCTAAATTACGTTCGTTAGGATGGACGCCGCGGTGTATATTTGATAATGAATTACCGGCTATAGTAGAATATTACAAAAACAACTTTATCTGGTAATAGCATGTACATAACCAAAACTAATCTGTTTACAGGACCACGATTTGGGTCACAGATGACACAGTATGCTGGAATGTACAGTGTTGCGAAAAAGCTGAACGCCGAGTTCGTGTTTATAGAAGAGCACATGCGGGATGTGGCTGTTGACGGGCATTTATTTGATACGTTCGACTTACCAGATAGAATTGTCCAAAAGAAGGACATTCAGTTTTCCCATTTCCATATGCGAGAAATGGTAGTGGATGATAGAGTATTTTTATTACCAACAGATAGAAATTGGGATATCGGTGGTTGGTTCAATAGCTATCGGTATTTTCACGAATACCAAGGAGAAGTACAACGAATCTTTACATTCAAGGACAACATAAGTTCTGTAGCAAGGGATAATATTGACAAGATTAGAAATAACGAACCATATCCTCTTGTATCGTTGCACGTTCGCCGTGGGGACTACCTAACGCATTTCTCTTTGGTTATAGGACTAAAGTACTACTATGAAGCACTGTCTGTGTTCTATGAAAAGTTCGACTACAACTATTTCAAGTTGGTGGTATTCTCGGATGACATTTCTTGGTGTAAAGCGAACATTACCGGAGAGAATGTAACCTATGTAGAGGGTAATACTAATTATGTTGATATGAGTATGATGACTATGTGTGACCACCACATTAACACAAATTCAAGTTTCAGTTGGTGGGGAGCATATTTAAATCCGTCACCAAATAAAACAGTGGTATGTCCGTTTCAGTATATCGGACCAATGGACCGCGAACACCAATACATCAATGGCACCTATTTCCCAGAAGACTGGCATGCTATTGATATACACGGAGAACAATGATATGGAAGTGACACTAGATCAGTTAGCGAACAAATATCAAACAGACAAAGGAACTCAATATCCGGGTGGAAATAGACATGGGTATGCTCCAATCTACGAAAATTATCTTAGTAAATGGAGACAATCGGATATTAGAATGTTAGAAGTTGGGGTATGTCTGGAAGGAACTGTTGGTGGTCACTCAATATATATGTGGTCGGATTATTTTCCGTATGCTCAAATACACACGTTTGATATAGTTGATATGAGTATTCATCCATCTGTATTGTGTAATGACAGAGTTTTTTTTCATCAAGGAGATCAGGGAAATAGAAGCGATTTCGTTCGTATGTATCAAGCTGCAGGTGAAAAAGATTTTGATTTTATTTTGGAAGACGGATCTCATAGACATGAACATCAAATGATTTCTTTTGCTGGATTATTTGGATATGTAAAATCCGGAGGATATTACATCCTTGAAGATATGTCTATTCCAAATCATAATGTGTGTTGTATACGGAACGACGAGACATATGAGATAATTACAAATTTCAAGAACACAGGAAAGCTAGTTTCTAATCATATGTCAAAAGATGAGATTCGGTATATAGAAGAAAATGTTAGTAACGTAGAAATACATCATGATGTATTGAACGCTTATGCAGTAGCCATAATTACAAAGAGGTAAAAAATGAACGCTAGAGAATCTAAGTGTGTAAAAATCCTAACGGATATGATAGAGAATGATGGTCTGGTTGGAATAAAGACCAGTTTTGAAGATGAAGGCGCAACCTTCAGCGAAACTATTAGACTAAAGCAAGTATGTAACGAAGCCAGAACCAAGGTAACCTTGAAGATTGGTGGTCCGGAGGCAATCCGAGATTTGAAGGATTCCTCAATCATTGGCGTGAAAGGTATCGTCGCACCTATGGTAGAGTCTCCGTTTGCACTACAGAAATTTATACAGGCTGTACGCAATCACATTGATCGTGACGTATTAGATACACTTCAAATCAATGTCAATGTTGAAACTATCACGGCAGTAAATGTTATCGAAGATATTCTCTCGCTTCCAGAAGCTGACCAGTTATACGGTGTAACCGTTGGTAGAGTTGATTTGGTATCATCTATGAATAAAGACCGTTCATATGTCAACAATGAAGAAGTTTACAAGCACGCCAAGAGAGTATTCTCTTTGGCCAAGGAACGTGGTTTGAAAGCTTGTATTGGTGGTGCGGTTACTGTAGACTCCCTACAGTTTCTAAAGAAACTCCACTCCGAAGGATTGTTGGATAAGTTTGAAACACGTTATGCTATGTTTGACCCGTCCATTACCTTAAAGAATCTTTCCAGAGCATTGGCAAAGGGTCAGATGTTTGAGTACGAATGGCTTATGTCAAAGAATGAAGCTTACACTAAGTTCGCTAATCAGGACATCAGCAGAATTAAGATGATACAGGACAGAATCAACCAATCAATGTTATAATGAAACGTATACTTGTTACCGGCGGTAGTGGGGCAATCGGCTCCGCTATAGTTCATAAATTCTCTAATGCGGGGCATGTTGTATATGCCCCCACTAGGGAAGAATTGGATTTAACTTCTACAACAAAACTAACAGACACCGAGTTCGATGTAGTAATCAACAACGCTGGTATCAATCCTTTGAAAGATGTACTGAACGTAGATGATATTGTCATGCAAGTAAACTATGTATCTCCGTTGAGAATAGTTCAACAGTGTCTACCACACATGATTCAAAACGGATATGGTAGAATCCTAAACATCGGTAGTATTTGGGTAACCCAGACAAAGAAAAATCGTTCGGCATATTCAGCGAGTAAGGCAGCATTGGATGCTATGTCAAGAAGTATTACAGCTGAATATGCGCAGTATAATATTCTTGCAAACACTCTATCGCCGGGATTTGTGGATACTCCACTAACCAGAAAAAACAACAGTGAATTAGAAATTGAAATGTTACGCTCACAAATTCCTGTTGGTAGATTGGCCTCACCAAAAGAAATTGCTGATTATGTGTATATGCTTACAATTGAAAACACATATATTAGTGGACAGAACATAGTGATTGACGGAGGGTTTTCGTGCGTAAGATAATACCAGTACATTCTGTGTTAGGGTCATATTCCGTAGAAATGATAGACGATATGTCGAACATCATTTCGCTTATTGACAGTCCAAAAACATTGACATTCATAGATCAAAACGTACAGGAACTATACTCTGAACTACGTAGAGACACTAATATTTCAGTTGAATGCATTGAATCCAATAAGACGTTGCATAAGGCTGAGGAGTTGTTACAACGTATGTTAGATATAGGTGTCAAGTCAAATTGGCACGTAGTGATTATCGGCGGTGGTATACTTCAGGACCTAGCAGGATTTTGTTGTTCTATATACAATCGTGGTCTGTCGTATACATACGTTCCAACAACATTGTTGGCACAAGCTGATAGTTGTATTGGCGGGAAAACTTCTATCAATTTCAATGGAAAAAAGAATGTGTTAGGTACCTTCTATCCACCAAAGCATATTCTTATCAACACCGACTTTCTAAATACACTAACTAGCACGGAATATGTCAGTGGTATGGGCGAAATATTCAAATTTCACATACTCCAAAGTATTATTGAAGAGTTTGAAACAGCATTGGATTCTCGCAAAATAACTGATACAGTATACAACTCACTTCAATTCAAAAATAGCATATTATTGTTAGATGAGTTTGACAAAAAAGAACGTAAGTTTCTAAATTTTGGGCATACATTCGGTCATGCATTAGAATTTACTTCTAATAATGCAATTCCACACGGAATAGCCGTAATCGTTGGGAGTGTAGTATCGTGTATTATTTCTGAAAAGATTGGATATACCGTACCGAATCTGCCAATAGTAAAGAGTTACGCACAGACGTTGGTGAATACAGGCGAAATCAAATTGGAAAGGGAATGGTTTGATTACACGCAGATTATGGAAGCGGTCAAACTTGACAAAAAGAACACCGGAGAAATAGTAGATGTATTGATTGATTCAGCGCCGGTATTGACAACACTGACAAACCATACTATACTACAAGAATCATTGGAAGAAACATTTAAACTATTCAATATATGAGATTATCGGATTATGTCATTACCTTCCTAAAGGAAAGATATAACGTAGATACTATATTTACGGTATCAGGTGGTGGTTGTATATTTCTTGTAGATTCGTTAGCTAACGTAGAAGGTGTTAGTTATGTAGCCACGCATCACGAACAAGCTGCAGGATTAGCTGCTGAAGGATACGCCCGAATTGGTAATCGCCTAGGGGTTTGTCTAGTAACCAGTGGCCCAGGCGGTACTAATGCTATGACAGGAACGCTTAGTAGTTACTTGGACTCTATTCCTGTATTATATATCAGCGGACAGGTAAACCGAGATATGACTACCAATCATACCGGCCTTCCGCTTCGTCAGCTTGGTGACCAAGAATTCAATATTGTTAAGTCTGTAGAATCTATGACTAAGTATGCTCATCAGGTAAATAACCCTAATGATATTCGATACCATCTTGAAAAGGCATGTAAATTAGCCGTGTCAGGTAGACCCGGTCCTGTTTGGTTGGACATTCCTCTTGATGTTCAATCTGCACAAATTGACCCGGAAATATTGGTTGGGTACAATGACTCAGTATCACTTCCGTCAGTAACTCCTGAGCAAACAAACGAGATACTCGAAAAGTGGAAATCTGCAAAGAATCCACTTATCATAGTAGGAAATGGCGTCCGTTTGTCTGGTGGTGTGCATCTCATGCGTGAATTGTGTTCTCGTACGAATGTTCCTGTCATATCTGCTGTGAATGGAAATGATATAATCACCGCCGACTATCCTCATTATTACGGAAGATTCGGTACGCACGCCCAGATTGCAGCAAACAAAATTATAGGTGAATGCGATTTCCTACTCACTATTGGGTCTAGACTTTATGTTAGACAAACAGGATACAACTTTAAGGGATTTGCCAAGAACGCATATCGGGTATATGTAGATATTGACGAGAACGAATTGAATAAGCCTACGTTGTTCCCAGATATGAAGGTCGTATCTGACGCTTCTGTTTTCATACAAGCCCTTCTGAGTACGGAGCTACCAACTACTAACAGAGATTGGTTAATCCGCTGCGATGACTTATATAAGTCTCCTAGAGTTTTGGATAGGCACAGAACCAATACGAAATATGTAAGTCACTATCACTTCGTTGAGAAATTGGAAAAGCACATTCCAGCCGACCATCATATAATAACAAGCGACGGGTCAGCAAACGTAGTGACTATGCAAGTACTCAACCTAAAGCCAAACCAAAGACTAATCACTAATACTGGCTCAGCCCCTATGGGATATGGGTTGCCTGCCGCACTAGGCGCTTCTATACACAATAAGATTGTCTGTATAGAGGGTGACGGTAGCCTTCATTTGAACGTACACGAACTACAAACGGTAAAGCACTACAATCTACCAATAAAAATTGTACTGTTTAATAACGATGGATATTTGTCTATCAAGATATCACAGAAGACATTTTTCAATGGTAAGTTTGTAGCATCCGAAAAGAGTAGTGGGGTATCCTTCCCCAACTTCCGGAAATTAATTGACGCATATGATTTACCGTACTTCAATATCAAGAATCATGAAGAAATAGATTCTGTACTATCAGACTTTTTCAATCTGGAAGGTCCGGCCGTATGTGAGGTTTTTACTGACCCGAACGAATATCACGAACCAAAGGTAATGGCCAGTTTAGATGAAAACGGAAAGTTTGTACCTGGTTTGTTAGAAAACATTAGATGGATTGAATGATATTATTACTAAGAGGAAACTATGAGATTTTTTGCAAAAACCGAACGGTTTGTTAAATATAACCCCGGTGCAACATTAACTGAATTAGCTAACGAACTAGAAACTGATAAGGGAACCGCTAAGGAGTTGTCTTGGAGTGAAGCTTGGCCAGAACATAAGACAATGGGATATACTCGTACATACGAGAAGTATATGCATATGCATAGAAATTCTCCTATTAAGTTCCTTGAAATGGGAATTTGCGATAAAAGATTTCCGTTCGCATCACAAAAGATGTGGCTTTCATATTTCGAGAACATAGACTTGTATGGTATGGATAACTTTTGGGGAGATTACCTAGATAACAGATTAGCTGATGTGGAACAGTTAAATTTTTTTGGTTCTAATTTCATATATGCTGACCAAGGTAATTTTTGTGACTGGTCTGAATTGAAAGCTGTGATTCCTAATGATTTTGATTTCATAGTCGAAGACGGTAGCCACTGGCCAAATCATATGATAGTAAGTATTTGGCAGTGTAAAGACTTGTTGAAGTCAGGTGGTTACTATTTTATGGAAGACCTGCAAAATCCAGTAACTTCCCGTGGTAAATTTAGATATGACAATGCTTTACTAACGGAAGAAATATTAATGTGGCAACACACTAAAACGCTGAATTCCGTGTTTTTGAATCCAGAACAAAATCGTCAATTGGATGAAAACTTTGAGCTGGTAGAAGTTGTGTTAGATGAGTCCGCCGTAAATTACTTAGCCGTATTCAGAAAAAAATAATATGCGACCTATTACATTTTGCATTGCTACAGCCAAGAACGAAAAGGATTACGTATCCTTATTACTTCGTTCACTTATGGACAATACTCAATATAACATACATGAGTTCTTAATATTTGTAGACAGCGATAATCAAAACAGTTTTGAAGCTTTGCAGGAATTCAAGAAAAAAATACCGAACCTCAAGATATACAGAAACCAAGATGAGTATCCTGTCGGTGGTCAGAGAAACATTTCAGTAATGTTTGCGTCCGCAGCCAACGAGGTAGTATGCTATCTACAGTCTGATATGGTCGTGTCTGAGAATTTTGATATATACTTGAATGAGTCGCTCAAGTCGGAAGATGAGATACTGTGCTTTACCAGAATTGAACCACCGCTTCACCCAGCTTCTCCAGAAAAAATTGTTATGGACTTTGGACTACACCCAACCGAGTTCGCATACGATAAGTTTATGAAGTTTGCCAGTACAGTATTGGAAGAAAACAGACCCAACACACTTGGACACTTTGCCCCATTTGCAGTATTTAAAAACACCTGGGTAAACGTCTTGGGCGGATTTGATACGCAGTTTCGTTGTTCTAGAGAAGATTCCGATGTCATTATGCGTTTGAATTTGAACAACATAAAAATGGTTCAAACTTGGAAAGGAATGGTGTATCATTTTACATGCGTCTCAAGTCGTGGTCATGAATGGTTTAAGCAAGATAAGTCAAAGGAGTCCGAATTAACAGCAAACATGCAAGTGCTTGCCGATAGAGAAGAGCTCAAGAGATTTATACGAAAGTGGGGATTTTTTGGTCACGACCCCAGACCAGTGTATGACATATCTTGTTTTGTACATATTGATGGGATTGTAAATTTTAATGTATTAAAATTCATAGAGCCGTTTTGTGGTACCTTAATTATTGATGATGCGCATATAGCAGAACATCTTAGACAACAATGCCAATTCGATTCGGATTATTACGGGAATGTTCGTTGGAAATATTCACTAAGCCACTGGAATAACGTAAAATACTTATTTAATCCTACGGACTGGAACACCAGAATACAGCATAAATCGGAATGCACGGTAACCAACGGTGCGGTGATTAAATTGAATTATTCGGCTTTACAAGAATTGCAAAGTCAAGAAACTCGTATGTTTTTTGAGAACATCCATACAATTGTGGACCAATATGAGGTTGGTGAATACCAATTAGGTGGTATAACTCTCAATATAATTAATAAAGTCGATAAGATAAGTTCTCTAAAAAAGAACGGTAATTTAAATTTGTTATTAACCGATAGACAATTTATTTTTGAATGATATGAAAAAAGTGTTGATTACCGGTGGCAACGGGTATCTAGCTACATCTTTATATAGAGAATTAAACCATTTATACGATATTACCACTATTTCCAGAGAAACTTTTGACCTCACGGACCATAGTGCGACTTCCTCTTGGTTATCAGATAAACGGTTTGACGTAGTAATACATACAGCTATTTCGGGAGGAAGTAGATTACGACAAGATAGTATCGATGCATTGGATAATAATCTCAAAATGTATTACAACTTACTTGACAACAAAAAATCTTTTGATAGATTTATTAGTATAGGATCTGGTGCTGAAATCTATAAGACAGATACACCGTATGGGTTGAGTAAGCATGTTATACAACAATCGATGGCAGTGAAGGACGAGTTTTATAATGTTAGAGTATTTGCCGTATTTGATGAAAATGAATTACCTTCTAGGTTTATAAAAGCAAATTTATTACGATATATTAATAAAGAACCTATGGTGATACATAGCAATATGCAAATGTCATTCTTTTATATGAAAGATTTTGTAGAAGTAATAAAACATTATATCTCTGACAATTCTCCCGATAAAGAATTTAATTGCGTATATGATGAGTCTCCGTACCTATTAGATATTGCAGAATACATCAATACCCTAAACAATTATACGATTGATATTATTCAAACGCTTCCACCCGTTTACAATCGGTATGTAGGATTGCCAAATAAACATAATTTGTCGTATACTGGATTATTGAAGGGAATACGAGAAATGTACAATATATTGAAAGAGTCGTTATGAACACATATAAAAGAGTATTAGTTACCGGCGGTAGCGGTATGGTAGGTAAATCTTTACAGAAATTTATGCCGGCGGGAATATACGTATCGTCGAAGGATTATAATCTGTCCGATGAAGCATCGGTGGCAAAGATGTATAAAGAAACGCAACCCGACGCGGTAATACATCTTGCAGCGAAAGTCGGTGGGATTGTGGATAATATAAACAAGCCGGCCGAATATTTTGATGATAACATTATTATGAACACGTTGGTGGTTAAACATGCGTACCAGAACGGAATCAAACGATTTATTGGAATTCTGAGTACGTGTATATATCCCGACAATATTTCTCATTATCCTATTACTGAAAATGTTTTACATGACGGTCCTCCCGCTGTTACAAACTTTTCGTATGGGTATGCAAAGCGGTCATTAGCCGTTCAAATAGATGCATACAATAAACAATACGGTACAAATTATCAATACTTAATTCCTTGTAACTTGTACGGCGAGTTTGATAAGTACGGAGAAAATAGTCATTTCGTTGCCGCATTAATAAAAAAGATTCACCTTGCTAAAATTTCTAACATGCATACGGTTACATTGTTTGGCGATGGAACACCATTGAGACAGTTCATGCATTCTGACGATTTAGCTAAAGTTATTTTTGACTGTTTGAATTACGATATATACACTAGTATGAATGTCGCTGTGGAAGAAAATTTATCTATTCGAGAAATGGCCGAAATTGCCAAAGTGGCTATGGATGCACAGAACTTATCGATTGAATTTGATACCACCAAGCCAAACGGGCAACTACGAAAGGATGTAAGTATAGAAACCTTAAAAAAAATGATACCAAACTTTACCCCTATTGATTTGGAAAAGGGGATTCGTCAAACCTACCATTATCTTTTAGAGAATAATAAATTATGACAATACGACTTGTAGAAGATACGATTGATGCTCAGGACATAGACAAACTCATTGAATGGTTACGTACATACCCAAGACTAACCAAAGGACCGCTTACGATTGAGTTTGAAAAAAAGTTTTCCGAGTGGGTGGGTACCAAATATTCCGTATTCGTTAATTCCGGCTCATCGGCTAATTTATTGATGTTGTATGCACTGGTAACCTCTGGTATGATGAAAAATCGAAAGGTAGTCGTACCCGCCCTTTCGTGGGCTACGGATTTAGCACCAGTCATTCAACTAGGAATGCATCCATTATTGGTAGATTGTAATATGTCTACGCTATCAGTAGATACCAATCACTTACGTAATATTTTTGAGAAAGAACGTCCGGACGCTTTAATCGTGGTATCTGCGTTGGGATTGAGTCCGAATATGCAAGAAATAGTAAACTTGTGTAATGAATATAACGTTATCTTGCTGGAGGATAATTGCGAATCACAAGGTACGTCTTATAACGGAATCAAGCTTGGTAATTTTGGATTGATGTCATCTTTCTCTACATACTTCGGTCATATTATGAGTACAATTGAGGGCGGAGTAATCACTACCAATGACGAAAAGATATACGAGATGCTTATACAGTTACGTAGTCACGGATGGTCGAGAGATTTATCGGCCACATCTAAAGAAACACTTAGAAATGAGTGGGGGATTGATAAATTCTCAGAATTATATACATTTTATGAACCCGGATTTAACTTACGGGCAACCGACTTACAGGCGTTTATTGGTATAGGTCAACTTGAAAAGGTTGATGCGATGATAGCACAACGTAACAAAAACTTTCATTTGTTTAAACAGTTGTTAGAACCGCATGTCTGGTTTCCGAGGGAAGAAAAAAACTCATTTACTGCTAGTTTCTGTATTCCCGTTATTATGGAAACAGAACAGCAAAAACAGACTCTTATAGACCTTCTCGCAGAACACAATATAGAATGTAGACCGCTGATATCTGGATCTATGGGGACACAACCGTTCTATAAAAAATTATATGGTGAACTAATATTACCTAATTCTTCTCTGATAGACCGTTGTGGGTTATACGTACCGAACCACCCTACTATGAGCGAACAAGATATTCAATTAATATGTGAGTTAATCATAAAAGCTAGTAAGATGTGACCTTGACATATTATTAAACATACTTTAGATTTATAAATAAAATAGGAGCATATATGAAAAGAGCGTTGGTTACGGGCGTCACCGGCCAAGATGGAAGTTATATGGTTGAATTGTTACTCAGCAAAGGTTACAAGGTATTTGGAATGGAACGACGGGCATCGACTCCTAGTCGTGTAAATACCACTAATTTTCAAGATAATGAAAATTTTGAATTCGTAGTTGGTGACCTAGCAGACCAGAGTAGTCTATACAAATGCTTACAGATTGCTGACCCCGATGAGGTGTATAATTTCGCTGCACAATCATTCGTGGGTACCAGCTTTGTCAGCCCTATTCAGACCTTAGACGTAACTGGTATTGGGGTTGGTCGGTTGCTAGAGGCTATTAGACAATACAAAAAGCCGGTTAGATTTTACCAGGCATCATCTAGTGAAATGTTCGGAAAGATGGTCGAGAATCCAGCCAAAGAAACTACTCCGTTGCATCCACGGTCACCTTATGGGGTTGCAAAGTGCACGGGACATTGGATTACTCAGAATTACAGAGAGAGCTATGATATGTATAACGTTTCTGGTATTTTGTTTAACCACGAAAGTGAACGCCGAGGATATGAATTTGTCACTAGAAAGATTACGCATGGTATAGCTAAGATAGCATTAGGACTGGATACTCATATAACCCTGGGTAATTTGGAAGCTAAGCGGGATTGGGGATACGCTCCGGACTTCGTAGAAGCAGCATGGATGATGTTACAACAAGATGAACCAGACGATTATATTATCGCTACGGGCGAATCAAAAAGTATTAGAGACTTTCTCACAGCGGCTTTCTCTCACGTTGGAATAACCGAGTGGGAAAGATACGTCAAACAAGATGAACGGTACTTCCGTCCAGCAGAAGTAGATGTTCTCCGTGGGGACTTTAGTAAGGCAACAAATAAGTTTGGGTGGGAACCAAAGACCCAGTTTGATACGTGGGTTGGTCGGATGGTCAAAAACGATATTTATTTACTAGAAAACAGATAAAAGTTATGGAATACGAATACAGAAATCCAGAAGTTGTCAAGCAAATTGAGGCGGAATACCCGCTAATGACTGCGGAATACAAAAAGATTATGATGGAACAATACGAAACGTTCTGTCTAAAGCAATCCAACTATGGTCCAGGTAATATCTCAGTCGGGACCGCCCTTGCTACCCCAGATGACATCAAGTTGTCTTTGACTGGATTGTGGTTCAGGATGAATGATAAGATACAGCGATTAAAGCAGTTAGTCGTATTAGGGAAGCAGGATAATGTAGGTGAGGCAGTAGAAGATACCTTCCAAGACCTATCTGTATATGGGGTCATCTGTCAGTTAGTCAACCGTGGTAAGTGGGCAAAATAACTTTATAATAGGAGTAACAGGTAATGCCGAAGTGGAGTTTTAATGGACGAATCGATGATGAGTTTGAGTTCGAAGATGATTTCAATGTAGATGAATCATATACAGGATTTCAAAAGATAGGTCGTCGAAAAAAGGGTGAAGAAGAAGTCAAGGGCTCCAAGAAAAAGTCCAGTATAAAGCATCAGAAACGTCCAGATAAGGAATAAGATAACTATTTATATTAGTATCTCCATTATTCGGAACTGTATATGAATAAACTACTTAAGGAAGTTATTTCTTATATCTTGGAAGTTGACAACGCTGCCGTCCTAAAAGCAAAAAAGGATGGTTATAAGAGCTTGGGAGGTGGATATTGGTCAAAGTCCGGTGAGAAGCCTGCCGAGGCCACGACTCGGGGTGGTCAGTTTCGAAAATTGACTGCCCAAGAAAAAAAGAAGTTAGCTCAAGCAGATGCCGGACAAGGACCAACCCCGACACAAGAACCGAAAGAAGTTCCAACAACTACGCCTGCCGCACAAGATACAACTCCACCAAAAGAGCCGGGACAACTCACGGTTTCTGCGCCGGGTGGTATCGAAACCCTAAACAGCACCGGATTAGCACAACAGATTCGTACAGGTATTGTTGCTCCTGGAAATGACTTCTCTAGATACTCAGAAGCGGTATCTATTTTTATGTCTAAGTACATCGTTGATAATCCAGACGCCAGTGACGAAGAAATAATGCAGAACTTGGTACGTTTAGATTGTGATTCAAAGACATTGAGTTCTAAGGTCACTTCCACGATTCCTCGTAGATTCGCCGCGCAGTATAAGCAATTAAAAAGTTCTGGTGCGTTTCGGTCTGGATGTGCTACCGAATACTCAGAATCTCAGGACCGTGCTAGATTTATGACTATGGTTGTTGCCAAAGCAAAAGCACAACTAATGGCCGCGGCTATAGAACGTACAGGACTTCGGGGCGTAAACCTTGATTCATTTTCTGGTGACCAGTCGAGTCTATCACAAATGAAGAAAATAATACAGCAGTCTACCGGAAAGTTTTATTCCGAAACAGGAAAGGAAATTAGTAAAGATGAGATGTTAAAGTTCATCAATGGGTTCGGTACTGCAAAGTTTCCCGCTGATACCGCATTAGTGGGAAGAGACGCGTCTGGTAATGTAATCTTCATAGGATTTTCCGACAAGAAAGATTTGAACGCAATTATCAATAATTCAACAGTTACTAAAGAAATAGAACGTACCCAAGATTTATTGGAAAATTTAAAGTCGGATGGAAAGATAACAGAAGAGCAACACGTACAGCTCAAATCCGATATAAGCGAACTGTCTCGTCAATATGAAGACGCAGAAAATGAATTAAAGGAAATTACTTCATCTCCTGCTACCCGCTTGGTAGAGATTGCCGAAACCGACCCAAGTGGTTTACAAGCATATATCAAGAAAGCCAAAAATTTAAGTAAGGGTAGTGACCCAGCAAAATACTGGAACGAACGTATCGGTAAATTTCAAAAAGCAGCCACTAAAAAGGCTACTTCTGCAAATGAACAAGAAAATTTACAATGGTTAAGAAAAGCTGGGTGGGATGGTAAATCTACTGTTTCCGACAAAATGGCTTTAACAGCATTTGCCTACAAGTCTCAAAGTATACTTTCTGCGGGTGAAGAAGATTTGCCTAAAGATGACCAAGAAATTTTGTTTAGACTAGGTATCGTAGACCCAAAAGAAATGGTGCAAAAGGTAGGAGAAATCAGAAAGCGTAGTCTAGACATTCTTACGCAGACCAGAGTTGCATTAGACCAAGTAAAAATATATGACTTACCGCTTGGTACATTTATAGATGGTGTTCGTGCATGGAAAGGACTTCATCTTGATATGGGCGATTACGATGGTACGCTATCAATGGTAGCAGAAGATAACGTTGTGGATTATGAATCCATTGAACAATGTTTGGGTGGATTATCTAGTATTAAAGACTTTACGTCAAATTTACAAATTTCCACTCGCGACATCAAGAGTAAGGAATACGGAATCACGACAGGTGCAACGGTTGAAGTATTCTCCGTAACACCCACAGGTGAAAAGGTGAATGTTGGTGTACGTAACATTCGGTCAAAAGATGGTATTCTAGGTAGACTACAGACGACATGGACGTATCATCCAGAATTCCAAGATTGTTTGGCTTCAAAGAAAGGGTAAATAAATGGAAATTAAAAAAGAAATATTCAAGCGATTACCGCCTGGTGACCGTTGGGTGGCAGTTGACAATCCCGAAGGACAAGTGTATACTCCATTAACAGAAGCACTTGAACATTATTATCAGAAATATGGTACTCGTCAATATTATATCGATGCAGTTGCTGGTTATATTTATAAAATAGATACGGTTGATGACCCAAAGCCACAACCGAAAAAATTCTCCATTTACGGAGACTACTAAAAAGAGGTTTTATGAAAGTTAAATTGGTTTCATTTACAGTACCCTGCACCGACGACCTCCCCTTGGACTCGGATGTATTGGATTTAATTGCGTATTGTGCACGGGTCAGTAATCCCGGCAATCAACAAAACACAGACACATCAGATAAGTTGATTAATTATCTGGTCAAACATAAGCATTGGTCGCCGTTCGAAATGGCTAATGCTACGTTGGAGATTGAAACGACCCGTGATATTGCCCGTCAGATTCTTCGTCATCGGTCATTTACATTCCAAGAGTTCAGTCAACGATATGCGGACCCGACCAAGGAACTGTCGTTTATTACCCGCGATGCCAGACTTCAAGACCAGAAGAATCGTCAGAATTCTATTGATACAGACGATGAGATTCTCCAAGATATGTGGACTCGGATGCAGGAAAAGGTACTGGATGAAGCATTAGCGGCATATCGGTGGGCAATGGCTAAGGGAATCGCTAAGGAAGTTGCACGTGCGGTTCTTCCGGAAGGTCTTACGATGTCCCGTATGTATGTCAACGGAACGATTAGGAGTTGGTTACATTACATTGACATCCGTAGTGATGTCGCTACCCAAAAGGAACATCGGGAAATCGCAATGGCGTGTGCAAAGGCTATTGCTGAAATCTTCCCAATGGTCACGGAGTTCACCCATGCCGAAGAAAGTCGGAGCGAATAAACACGCACGATTCATACCAATATCCAAAGCGGATATTGAACATGCGCAAGCCAACACCAAGAGTAATATGGAAGCAGCACGATTCCTTGGTGTTGGATACATGCGGTATCGTAGGTACGCCAGAATCTACAATCTGTTTGACAGTCATTTAAATCAAAAGGGAATCGGAACAAATAAGGGATATGCGGCAAAAGCCAGTTCTATTCCATTAAAGGATGTCTTTGCAAATAAACATCCTGGGTATAATATCGTCCGTTTGAAGAACCGACTGGTTGCACGAAATCTGTTATTAGAAGAATGTGCCTTATGTGGGTTCAAAGAAAAGAGAATCACGGATAGTAAGACGCCGTTGATATTGACATTCAAGAATGGACAAAAGGATTTCAGTCAAGACAATCTAGAACTATTATGTTATAATTGTTTGTTCTTGACCACAGGCGCTCCATCGGTTGCGAATCGTGGATATGTCAAGAAATCGCTTATAAACCCCGCCAGTACTCCCAAACGATGGGATGTAGACCCAAGACCTGCCGATGCAATTGATATTGGGGAAAACGAACCTGACAATACAAACGATGACTTTGCGAGTATGCAAGAGGAAATCCTAAAGGAATTAGGACGAGACTAATTAATACTTTATATTAAATACCTAAATTAAATTGGGTATTGACTATTGGCCTCCATAGGGGTATACTTAATGTATAACTCTTATGGAGGTTCGTAATGTCTAGGCGAAAGTCTGGTACGAAGGTTACGATGGATTGTTTCTTTTGCGGTTCGTCCGTGTCCGCAGATTCCGATACACGGGCAGTTCTCTGTTCACGGTGCACTTCCCGACTCGCGGGAACACCGCAGCAGATTAACAAATTTCCCAAAAGGGAGGTTAGTATGACTGACATTGTTGCTAAGCAGCCCCGTACCCCGAAGGCCCCCAAGGCCGTGAAGCCCACCGCTGGTTTCGGTCGGGGTTGGCATCTTCGGAAGGAGTTTACCGCTCCGAATGGTGACCGCTATAGCTTCGGCAAGCTCATCACCGTCGAGTCGAAGTAAAACTTGACACTTTGAAAAACTCCATTATATTTATGGTACCCAACCCTCTAAATATAGTGGAGTTTTTCAATGGAATTCGTACAAGAGATAGTAGGCGACCTACCTCTTTCAGAATTCCGGTCTGTGGCTCAGAAGGTCTTTTTAGGGAACTGGAATGTCCAGATGTACTACGAAGCGATGGGACTTGATTGGGATGACGAAGTGGTGGAAAACGAAAACGACGACCTGAACTAGGTCGTCGTTTTTCTTTATAGTATCTTTTCCAATTCTCGTATCACCATATCTGCGGTGATTTCACGTGAACACTCAAATTGCCGTGGGGTTCCTTTATGGTCTGGACACCAATTCCAGTCCCCCGCATTCAATTTTATTCTATTAAAACAACCTTCACATTTTCCTCTGGGAGCGCCGATGCGAATACAATCCTGCATTTCGGCCCACTTATAAGAAAACCCGCTTATGAGAACCGTGGGTACGTCTAATGACCAGCTCAACCAACTAAGCCCGCTTCCTAACCCAATAAACGCTTTTGACTTTTTCAATTCTTCTATCACAGATTCAATTGGTCCATTTGAGTGCTGCACCACTCCAACCGGATTTCTATTCCCCATATATCCGTTTTCTTCGCTAGATAACAGCCTGACTGTATAACCTCGATTGTTTAACCAATCCACTACCTGTTGCCATCCCATAGGATTATTCCAATATTTGGCTTGACTGGTAGAATGTACTGCTATACAAACTTGCTTTGAATCGACATTTGATATCGTTGGCGATTTTATAAGAGGACGAACTTCTTTATATTCCAACCCTAAAATGTCTGACGCAACTTTTTGTAACGGGTGGTGTATGGGATTTGATGGATTTCTATTATAATCTATCGACTCACCATCATAAAATAGTCCAAGTCTATATAATGCAGCCAAGTTGTGTACGGTTTCGCCTGGTTCCACAAATTTAATATTGGCATACTGGTCTGCGAACAGATGATTCCAAAATGTTGAACACACCACTTCACAGTTATGATGTTTTCTGAATTCTTCCACATATGGTAACCAGGCTAATGTATCCCCTAAAGACTTAGATTCCATGCAAATAAAGACTCTTGAATTTTTTAAATCTAAAACTACTTCTCTAATTTCGCCTGTATTTTTATTAGTTACTATAATCTTCCAATTTACATAATACTTTATGTTGGTTTTCGCCCAAGTATTTCTTTGTAATTCTATCTGAAACACGGTTTCGTTGGTATCCATACGAACAAATTTTACATCATATGAATGATTACCTCCGCCTAATATTTCAGCAAACATTCCGTCTACATTATTATAATTTAATTTAAACGGAATGGTTTTATTCAGCTTAGGTGTATTACTATAATGGCTTATTAATTTATCTTTCATAGTGTTTTTCTTCGAATCATATCTGGTTAATAGTTCGTGTGTTATACTTTTCCAGCTTAATTTCTCCGCTTGTTCCCTTGCGGATTGTGCGTAACTAGGGTAGTTTAGAATTACTTTTTGTACGGCAGACACCATTTGATTGATGTCTCGGTCAACGGGTATCATTCCATCTAAATGGTTATTCTCTTCTAATGTACCTACCACCGGCAGTCCGCAAGCAAGGGACTCCAATAAAGTTAGATTAGGATGACCGGCTTCCAATTCCGATGCATGAAGAAATATACTGTGATGCTTGTATACTGTCAATAGTTGTTCTTCTGTTAAATCATACAATATGGTAAGCTTGTCATAATTTGGCGGATACTTTTCAAAATACTTTTTATTATTACTTGGTCCTGCTATCGTGATTCTAAGACCCAATCTTTTTGCGGTTTCTATAGCAATCCCAAACCCCTTTCGATCAATCGTTTGGTCGTGTGCATATCCATTATTAGCAACACACAACAATCTATGTATTCCTTTGTTTTTTGGATTTGCTACAAAGTATTCCGTATTTACACCGTGGGATAAATACTCGGGAATACCTTCAAAATAATTTACTAAATATTTTGCAGGAACGAATGACTTTATGGCGTGTTTCATCGCCAGTAAATTTTGTTGATAAACAAAAGAATCTTTACCATTTAAAAATGCATGGTGGTCGTGTAAGGTGAAGTAATACGGAATTCCCCGCTCTTTTGCCAGTAACGCTAGATTTGCTACGTGTATGTGAACGATGTCCGCATCTGGTGGGACATCATCTAAATACGTGATATGTGAGTCATGCCCCATATTAAGTAAATTATTATGGAATTCCCAAATAATTTTTTCCACAGCTCCCCATCCGTTGGGGGGAATAGGAATAATTCCTGGAGTTACATTAACTATTTTCATAGCGGATTCGTTGGTTGGTAAATGTCACTAAGTCCGTTTATGGTGTCTTTGTTTATAACAAAATTCATTGTACTGTGTCCATTCAACGTTACTTCTATTTGGATGTCTCCATCAATAATATCTATGAGGGTTACGGTATTACCTCCCATCCCGTATACCGTATGTTCTAAAATTTTTGTTGTGCCATCTGGGTATGTTAGTTTTGCGATGGAGTTGTTAGTTGCACTGGTACTGCTGTTCCACGTTACGAATGCTACTTTTGAGTATACGTTGGGACAGGCCTCTGGTACGCTTCTCCAGTCTGGTCTGGGTTTTAATCTTTCAGCACGAACTCCGTCTGTTGGAATCGTTATTCTAGAAATTGTAGATACGCATCCGTCTATTATTTTATCTGATTCACTTGGGCTGGTCAATGTGTTCCACGTACACCTTCCGTAGTCACTGTGCATTTCCTCAGCCGATCTCACTATAAGGTTTGAGAATCCTCCATCCGATAGATTTACCATATTGTATACAAATTCTTCTGCAGATATAAAATCTCGTTCTGATTTAAACGACTTTATAGCCAATCCATAATCATCTTCATTATTTATCTGGGGGAAATACTTCGTGAAATATTCTAGTTCAAAATACCAAATTTGATACGAAACGTATTTACCTTCGTTTACATAAATCAACCCTTTCTTGTTTTCATTCTTAACGGTATCTACCACGGCTTTTATGTTGTCTACGTTGTCTAAAGCACAATCGTACTCTATTCTGTAAAAATGGGTGTATCCTAAACTTTTCGCAAAATTAGTTGAACGGTATAGATTTGATAGTACTGATAATCCGTGTCGCTGTAGTGCGGGAGTACCTAACGATATGTAATAATCTTCGTTATACCAGTAGAAAACTATATTACCAATATCATTATATTTTTTGTTAAATAATCGATTGTTTGAGTCATAGATAATATAATCCACATCATCTACCAATGACGTATCAAAGTTACTATTAGTAATAAGCAATATAGGTATATTTAGTTTCTTTACATACCCTAAATAATTTTTAAATGTTGTCAAGCAATAGTCATCGTGGAAAAACGCGTCCACAATCAATATTGGATTAGGCGTATTTAAATATTCTCGTTGGATTATGTTTAGTTGTTTTTTTGTTCTCTCTGCCTTATACTGTAAAGACTTTTCTCCAAACTGTCCGTTTAAGGTTATTCTGTATCTGCCGCCTACCCACTCTTCGTTTTTCGCGCGGCCATATTCCAATAACCAATTGATGAGTGCCCAGTATAAGTCAAATACATCTTGTTCGTAAAACCATAACGGTAACGGTTTATCGATTATATACTTGTTTCTAAACATAAACCCGAACCCTACATAATTTGTGTCAATACAATTATCTGCTATCGATACTTCCGGTTTATTAGAACGCATGTTTATATTAGAACTTCCATCAAACCCATACGCTGACGCAGCTTCTTCGGCAGTATGAAACCATCCCGTACTGTGAATCGAATATTCTGGATTGTTTTCTAGAAAGTCTACTTGTTTTTGTAATTTATAATCATCTGTATAATAATCATCCGCATCAAGAAACGTCACATAGTCAGATTTGATTTGCGTGAGTATGTTTTCTATTCTTACGGGATTCTCTGCTCCTATGTTGTTCATAGTACATTCTATTCTTACATTTGGAATATCTTTATACTTTTGGATTATTTGATACGTGTTGTCAGTAGAACAATCATCGGATATTACGATATTAAAATTAAAGAGTGTCTTTTGTCTTAAAATACTGTCTATGCATTCCTCAATATAATTTTCGTGATTATATGACGGAACAACTACCGTTAACAACTTTTCTTTTGGACTTCTTTTAGCAAGAAAGGTTCCAATTGGAGAACTTTCATAGGTGTACGTCATAGTATCATTATTTTTTAAATTCTGATTCCGTATCTGTGTAATGTCATACCCTTTACTCTTCAACGTATTAATCATTCTACTGATTCGATTATCCGTGTTATCGTGATATTCAATTAAGAAACTGTCAATTCTGTCATATACATCATCGCTGAGATGTTCTATAATTTCGTATTCGGCACCTTCAATGTCCATTTTAACTAATGAAATACGGTCAATTTTATTTTGGTCAATAAAAGTTTTCAAAGATATCGCAGGTACAATTATTTTTTCTACGCTCGTCCCATTAACTTGTAGGTGGTGCTCGGATACACTACCGATTGTAGTATTACTAGGGTCTATGAAAAACTCAAGGTCTTTATCGTCTATATAAACAGCTTTTTCTATCGTAGTCACCTTTTCCGTATTTCTAAATAAATGTTTGAGATTGACGAGCGATTCTTTATTCGGTTCGAACGCATATACTTTCTTACATCCATTTTGAAGCATTAATAAGCTAAACAGTCCACTGTTTGCGCCGATATCTAATACCACATCCAAATTGGTAAGTTCGTAACAATCATACTTTCGGTCTACAAACATTTCGTTGTAGTTGTTAAATAAACAGTCAAAGGGATTCTTTAAATCCAAATACACAGTACGTTTCTGAGTTGCGTCTTTTACATAAATTTCTTTTGAGAATTGGAGTTCATTCTCTAAATTATAAAATTCTATCAACAGAGCACTAAACGACGGCTCATTTGCAAAATCAAAGACATGAGTTGGAATTGGAATAATCCACTGGCCTGACGCTGGGGTGAATGTTGCATCAACCCAGTATATTGGAGCGTTTGAGTCTTTATCTTTTATACTAATTTTGGTGTGAAAGATATTATGTTTTTTATAATCTATAATAATTTTATTTGATTCTTTCTCAAATCCAAAATTAAAATATGAATCAGCATTTTTTATAATTTTTTTATCCGACGTACTACGAAGTTTATCGGCAATCCTACATGCATTTTGATATAAATCTTCTGTTAAATACTCAATCGTATCATATTTGTCAAAATATCCCATATATACTGGAAGATTATATATGAGTGAAGGGACTTTCCATCCCAATGCTTCTCGTATAACTAACGGCATCGTTTCGTGGTCAGCTCCATTACCTCTTGACGTAAACAAAAATAAGTCTGCCGCCTCGTAAAATGCATCTACATCGGTACGTTCGTTCCACCATTTACAATTCGATGGAAAGTCTTGCATCAATGGTTCCCAATATGATTTAAAATTATCCGCTTGGTTGCCAATAAAATGGAATTGAATAGGATAGTTCTTGAGTAATCGTGCGTATTCAATTATTTCCGCTTGGTTCTTCCGTGGCGTAAATAATCCCACATTGATTACATGCTTAACGTTGGGGTCTAATCCAAGGTCACGTAATGCCTGTTCTCTGGTCTTGGTTCGTACTTTATTTTCAATAGGATATTCTACCACATCGCATGGAATATCAAACCGTTTGTATAAATTTTCTTGATACTTACTAACCATCAGAAACTTATCAGGCAAATACATTTTGTTATTAGTATCATACGCAGAGTCGTGAGAGGTTTCTACGATAACATACAACCTATCTACGGAATACAATTTATCTGCAACTTCCGATGGCATGAACAACTCTGGTATTTCTTGTAGATGGATGATATCTGGTTGTATTCTACCGATAATATCAAAGAGCTCATACTTGTTTTCTCTAAGTGTAATCAATCGGTCGCCTAATAAGTTAACTACCTTATTCCGTTGCACAACAAGAACCCCACCTGTCACATCGTCCCATTCAATACAATAGACCTCACATTCGCCCTTGAGGAGTTCTATTTGCTTAACGAGATACTGGGGCATTCCGCCCGTTGACAGATGGGGTGCTATAAAGACTATTTTTTTCTTCATATGTTACAAAACCTTTAAATTTAAAGTAAATTAATTAAACACAAGTTGCGCCGTTTGACGCACATGCACAATTTATTATACCAACTGGGCCAAAGTATGAGTATGACCCTCTAGAACTTGTAATGAGCGGGTCTAAAAATGACATAGTAACTTCCATATTATAATCTATAATATCATCTCCCAATCCAGTACCCTCACTTAACACCGAGGAAACATATTCAATATATCGATAATTTCCGAATGTACCTGACCCAGAAATGTCGAACCCAGACGCACCATCAAATTGAGTAGACCCACCATTATTGGAGGTATATCTTACAGTGAAATCTATCTTTGTGTTTGGATTAAAGTCATTTGCAAATTGTTTTGAATAATAAATTCGCAATGTTGGTTGTGTATAAAAGTTTGGACTACCCTGACAGATACCATTACTTTGGTTGGTAGGTGTAGTTTGTCCTGGAGTACCTGGTGTAAAGTCATCCCACGCGAAATAGTCCAGAGTTGGATTGTGCCAAAGAGAATGTAATGTACGAGATAAATTATTACTTGTACGGGTAGTGGGTGTTTGTAAATTTGCCCCAGACCCACTTTGAATAACATTTAACGTAGCTGCTACTGCGTTCGATGCACTTAGATATACATTATAATTTAATTGAACCGGATCTAAAGGATTCGTAGGACCGGTTAATGTAGTTTGCGTAGATAGTACAGACCCAGTAGGGCGTCTACTATAATTAAGTACCGTTGTTCCCCCGTATGTATTATCTGCTGCGGCCATAGATTTTATGCCCAATACTGAACTGGTATATGCCGTGGACCAAGAAATCAATGTACTGGTTGGGAACGTTGACGCATCTGGAGGAAAGTACGTACCGGACGCAAAACTTCTAAATTGAGAGTCCAAGTCGTCGTACACATCAGCTGACACCGCAGATCTGGAAGATATCAATCCAATTTTTAATAGTGCCCCACTAGCGCTGTCAGCGCCAATACGTCTACGGTCAAAGTAGTCGTTATCTAATGTGGATTCGCTTCCAGAATCGAATCGTGCATAAAAACGTGCCATATTATTTTCCCTTTAAAGTAAAAGTAATACCTTTATAAATAGTTGTCAAGTATTTGTTTGATTACTTTATATGTAAAAGATTAACTGTTTATTTACTTGTGGTTGTATTATACACATGGATTACTAGAAACCAGTGCTCCAGCAACATCGGTAGACCAGTTTAGTCCAGAGGACTGGTCTTGAATATATGCGCTGGAATATGGTCCAGTGCAATTACTATTTTGATACACATAACATCCTGCCGACAACACCGCACAATTACTGTAATTGGTATTAAATGTTCCTGCTCCACAGACTGCATTTAAATCACCCAATCCACTGACATTTGATATCGTATAGGTATTTCCACATGACACTGCATTGTGGTTATAACTATACCATTCACTTATTGCATGTGGGGCGGAGCTATTTGGATAACTAGGTGAATTTGTATTAATGGTTACGTACACGCTTGTTGCGGCGTCTGTAATAGAAAACGGCGATTGTGTAGATATCCCTAGTTCCACCCGAAGGTCGTTAAAACTTATTTGTCCAGATGCGGGTAGTGTCATTTACCTTTCTCTTTTTTTAATTCATCAATTTCTTGTTTGAGTTCTTTAATCGCCTCAATCAACACGGCAACGAGTTTTTCATACTTAACCGCGAGATAGCCATTATCTCTGGTGGTCACGATTTCTGGGATTACCTTTCGGACTTCTTGTGCAATAATTCCGATGTCGTGTCCTTCGTTTTCATGAATACCGTCTTTAGGAATCCAATCAAATTCATATCCAGAAATTGATAATATCTTTTCTAATGCATTTTGAATTTGTTGTTTATTGTCTTTTAATCTTTCATCTGAACTATAGTAGGCAACAATGTCGTTTGTTGCCCGAATTAGTCCTGTGGTGGTTGGCGTGGTCGTACCAACGCCCAATGCTCCGTTGATATATAATGTAGTAGCATCGAACGTTAGATTTGCTTCTCCATTAATTGTATTAGAACTTACCGATGTTAACACTCTATTATCAGCGGCGTTGGTGTAGGAGGTAACTGCTCCTGCCGCACCGCTTGTACCCGACGACCCGCTAGTTCCATTTGCTCCATTCGCTCCGGATGTACCAGAGCTACCTCTTGTACCCGAGGTACCTGAACTACCGCTGATGCCTGATGTTCCAGACGATCCGGAAACTCCTGGCAATCCTATGGGGCCATCTTTGCCGGAAGTACCAGAACTTCCGCTTATTCCCGAAGTACCTGAACTACCTCTAGTACCACTAGTACCAGAACTCCCACTGGTACCACTGGTGCCAGAACTACCGTTGATACCAGAAGTACCTGAACTACCGCTTGTTCCGTTGGCACCAGAGGTACCCGAACTACCTCTCGTACCGCTGGTGCCTGAGCTACCATTGATACCGCTCGTACCAGAACTTCCATTTATACCAGATGTACCGGATGATCCCGTCTGTCCACTGGTTCCGGAGCTTCCACTTATACCACTCGTACCTGAACTTCCGCTTATACCGCTCGTACCTGAACTTCCATTAGTACCACTAGTACCAGAACTACCGTTGATACCACTTGTACCCGAACTACCGTTGATACCGCTGGTGCCTGAGCTGCCTCTAGTCCCGCTGGTACCAGAACTACCACTTGTACCCGAGGTACCTGAACTACCGCTCGACCCATTCGCCCCTGATGTACCGCTGGTACCAGAACTGCCTGAGGTTCCACCGGAACCAGCTATAGAGGTTCCTGATGTTCCTGAGGTACCAGCTACCCCAGGCAATCCTATAGGGCCGTCTTTACCTGATGTACCTGAACTGCCACTGGTTCCTGAGGTGCCGGAACTGCCGCTGGTGCCGCCGGTACCCGAACTACCACTGGTTCCCGAAGTACCAGAACTACCACGGGTTCCCGAAGTACCAGAACTACCACTTGTTCCACTAGTACCAGAACTACCTGTAGTACCACTTGTACCTGAACTTCCGCTGACGCCACTAGTACCACTGGTACCTGAGCTGCCGCTTGTTCCTGTTGTACCTGAACTACCGCTTGTACCAGAGGTACCAGAGCTGCCACTTGTGCCTGACGTACCGGAACTACCACTTGAACCATTAGCTCCAGAGGTACCGCTTGATCCGTTTACTCCCGAGCTACCACTAGTACCAGAACTACCGCTGGTACCCGAGGTTCCTGAACTGCCACTCGTTCCGCTGGTACCTGAGCTGCCGCTGGTACCACTCGTACCAGAGCTACCGCTTGACCCATTTGCCCCAGAGGTACCAGAACTACCTCTAGTACCACTAGTACCCGAACTACCGCTAGTACCTGACGTACCTGAGCTACCGCTGGTGCCAGATGTACCCGAACTACCCGATGTTCCACCAGAACCAGCTATAGATGTTCCGGATGTTCCCGAAGTGCCCGCGACTCCCGGTAATCCTATCGGTCCATCTTTGCCGGAAGTGCCTGAGCTGCCACCAGTCCCACTGGTGCCTGAGCTACCATTGGTGCCCGAGGTGCCTGAGCTACCGCTAGTTCCGCTCGTACCCGAGCTGCCACTTGTACCCGATGTACCAGAACTTCCACGGGTACCGCTAGTACCTGAACTACCGCTGGTACCACTAGTACCAGAGCTCCCGCTCGAGCCGTTTATTCCTGAAGTACCGCTTGACCCATTTGCCCCCGAAGTACCACTACTTCCAGAAGTACCGTTAGTACCCGAAGTTCCTGAACTACCACTAGTACCAGAAGTACCTGAACTTCCATTGGTTCCTGATGTACCAGAACTACCGCTTGACCCGTTTGCTCCAGAAGTACCGGAACTACCTCTAGTCCCGCTGGTGCCTGAGCTGCCGCTGGTACCGGAAGTGCCGGAACTACCACTAGTACCGCTGGTACCCGAACTACCGCTGGTACCATTTGAACCGGCAATAGATGTTCCCGATGTTCCTGAAGTACCCGCTACTCCAGGTAATCCTATGGGCCCATCTTTACCGGAAGTGCCGGAACTGCCACTAGTACCGCTGGTGCCTGAGCTGCCGCTGGTGCCCGAGGTACCGGAACTACCACTGGTGCCACTGGTGCCCGAACTACCATTTGTACCAGAAGTACCGCTGGTTCCTGAGCTTCCGCTTGTACCACTCGTACCAGAACTTCCGCTCGTACCGGAAGTACCCGAGCTTCCACTCGTTCCAGAAGTGCCAGAACTACCGCTGGTACCGCTCGTACCCGAACTGCCGTTAGTGCCTGAGGTGCCGGACGGGGTTACCGCAAATGATGCGGTAA
>Ga0315903_10001397_pt1 | contig 36525 bp, 25 predicted proteins | sample LakEriMetagenome_7_FD_203524 | JGI IMG/M metagenome (GOLD analysis project Ga0315903, IMG submission 203524) | Freshwater fungal communities from buoy surface, Lake Erie, Ohio, United States - Buoy 2 MA119 | ecosystem: Environmental > Aquatic > Freshwater > Lake | place: USA: Lake Erie, Ohio...
GACCACCGGCGATTCGGCTGTCCCCAGCAACGGCACACCCGTTTGGCTGCCCACCAACTGCACAAACAACTGGGCCTGGTCGAGCCACTGCGAAACCTGCCGATCCCACTGTGGGGCATCACGCGACATGGTTTGGTTGCCCGGGGGGAGGACCATCGCATGGGAGGCCAGATACTCCACCACTTCGTCTCGTCGACTGTCGACGTCGTCGGCAGCCTCGGCCACGTAGATGGTGAATGACTGGGTATTCACCGGCTGGGGAGCAGACGCAGGTTGCAGCCGCAGTGCCAGTTTGCGAGCCAATCGCGCCATTTCCAAAAAGAACGGCTGATGCGCCTCGTTGGCCGTATTGGGTGTGGGAAACCCAAAGGTCACGCGCGAGGAGTCGTCTCCTTTCCGTTGCTCCGCAAAAAACAACCGTCCGCGCAGGTCACTGAAGATAGCGGGGCGCTCCCGCAGGGGAACCGTTCCGACATCAATCAACACGATCCGTTTTTCGAAGGTGGCGTCGGGAAACGCCTCGACAAAATGCCGCCATTCCGCCTGGCACCAGCGGGATTTGACCGAGTGCTCGGACAGGATCACCACCAGGGTACGGGTGTGGGCGATGGCGTGGCGAATCTGGTCGGTGAGAGCTCCTTCTTCCTCAATATGGCTGCGATCCCACCAGATCCGGGGTTCGGCCGGCCGTACCAGGCTCGCCAGTGGTTCACGCAGTTCCTGCACAAACGCGTCAATCCAACCGTGACGATTGTCGGCAGTCGCATAACTGATGAAGAGATCGTTTTCGAAGTCAGCCATGGCACGTTGTCTGGGTGAAACGCAAGTATCTCCCCCGTACCAAACGGCCGGGAAGAACCCGAATGATACTTCAGTTCCCGGCCCGGGTTCCAGAGGCGGTGGCGAATCGCGACACGGTGGGAAGCTGATGGCGTCGGCCCCAGAGAGTCCTGCCCGATCGCGGCAGATCCCGACTTCACAACGGACAGCAGTTCGGATGAGTCATCACCGCGAGGACGGTGCTGCCGCCCTCTTCGCCGCGCGACCGTCGGGCCTGCGATTGGAAAGACCAGGCTCACTTCATCGAGTCTTCCCCCGGGGCCAGACCCTCAGCACGGTTGGACGAATTCGATACACTAGCTTCAGGAACCAGATGAGTTCGCCAACACGTGGGGAGAGCAGGATGACGGACGAAAACGCCGACAACAGCCCGTGGGTCGTGCGGACTGATTTTTCGAATGAGAGCGGCTGGCGCAGTCTGACGCCGGCGATCGCGGCACCGCAGCGCGAGCCCGGTACCGACCTGGAGTTTCTGGCGCACGTGCAGTTCGTCGACGAGCAAAAATACCAAGGACTCACGCCGGAGAAAGTCGTCCGGGAACTTCCCGCCGACTATGGGTTTGAGTTCTTGTTTGTGGCGGATGCCGAGACCTTTCGATCGGCGGAACGCCCCCTCCTGGTGGTGGGATTCCGTTCGACCGGGGAGTCATCCGCTGGTGGTCGGGGAGAGCGAAAGGAGATCCAGACCTTCCGGGCGATCCCGGCGGCGATTCAGTCGATCGAGAACAACCTGTCGATCGCCAACATGGACTACGCCGACTTCGCGAATTCGGTCCAGGCCGACGGCGTCTTTCGCGGCTTTTCCGCCTGAATGCTGGCGGTCATTGCCGGAGGTTTCTTTCGGCCTTCCCAAAAAAGGGCCGTCCCATTCTGACTGAGGTAGATCAGCGGCGACGGTTGTCGAGTGAGCGATCAATCTCGAGAAACGGGCCTGCTTCCGCCATCCCGTGCCGCCCCTCGCAGGGAGTCCGCACGTCGGCGATTCCCAACCAGCGACAGGAAACTGGGCATACACAACACCACACCGCAGATCAAAGCGGGTAGTCCCCAAGTGAGCAATGAAATGCCGAGTTGACGATTTTCGGCTGGGCCCACGTCGGCGAGGATTCCGAGGTAACCCAGAGTGGCAAATCCCAAGAGTGGCAACGAAATCAAGATGCCGATCACTCCCAAAGCGAGCATGGTCAACCTGAAGAATCGCACAGTCATGACCTGCCTGGGACGTTGCGCGGCGTCTGCCGAAAGATGTTTCGGCAATCGCTGGGCCGCTGGATTCGAAGTTTTAGCAGCGCGGCTCGCTGGGTGACCAGAGTTCGACGCAAAGCCGGCATGCGGCTCCTGATCTGCGACAGCGTCTGACAAGTCGTCTTCGAGCGATTCCAACCGGGGCCATTCGAGAGGGGCCAGCCACCGCTGGAAGAAACCTCGAAGACTGTTCCTCAACGACTTGAATCTCACTTGACTTCATTCTGGCAAGAGGGTTTGTGGCGACCATCGCAAGACCCAGAAAACGATGGGTGGCCCTCCCGAATCGACTGGCGAGTGGCTGGTGATGCACCGGAATGCCGCTATCATCAAGATCAGTTCAGCAACTGTCCCTCCCATCGAGAGAGCTCCCATGAAACGATGTTCGTTTCCAGACGTGCTGGCGGTTGTGGCCACACTGTTCCTCGCACCCCTCCCGCTGGTGGCCCAGGAGAGCCCTCAGGCCATTCCCCCCCACAATGGCCAGCCTGCCGACATGACCCGGCCGGTGCAGGTCTTTTTGTTGCTTGGCCAGTCCAACATGGTGGGTCTGGGGAAGGTCCAGGGGGGCGAGATCTCGCTCGAGCATGCCGTGCGGGAGAAGCGGAAGTACCAGTACCTGGTGGATGAGACCGGAGGGTGGCGCGAGCGGAAGGATGTGCGGTTTGTGCGGTACATGTCGGGCCGGGGGCCGATGAACAACGAGTGGCTGACCGTGAAAGGCAACTCGCTGGGTCCGGAACTGGGGATCGGCCACCCGCTGGGAAATGCGATTGAGGCGCCGGTGCTGCTGCTCAAGTGCTGCATCGGCAACCGCGCGCTGGGGTGGGATCTGCTCCCCCCGGGCCGACCCCGCCGCGAGTTTGTCGACCGCGACAAGAACGGTGTCGAAAAGAAACTGGTCTACGCCGGTTACAAAGACAAACCCGAGTTCTGGGAGATGGACCCGGCCCAGGGTCTGAAGACCGAAGCGCCCCCCTGGCTCGACAAGAACGGCAAACCGATCGACTGGTACGCCGGCAAGCAGTGGGATACCGACATCGGCGATGCGAAACGCGCTCTGGCCGATCTGGACAAACACTACCCCGGAGCGACCGGGTACGAAGTGGCGGGGTTCTTTTTCTGGCAGGGGGAACGGGACGCCGGCAATGCCGGGCATGCGGCCCTGTACGAAGCCAACCTCGTCGCCTTCATCCAGTCGCTGCGGCAGGAATTCAATGCTCCCAACGCCCGGTTTGTCTGCGCCACCCTGGGAGAGGCGACGAAAGAAGGGAGCGGTCCGACACGGGCGGTTCTCGACGGCCATCTCGCCGTCGACGGCACCTCGGGCAAGTACCCCGAGTTCCGCGGCAACGTGGCGACCGTCTACACGCACCCGCTGGCGCAGGGAGGCAGCGGCAACGGGCACTACGGCGGCAAGGCCGAAGTCTACATGGATGTCGGCGAAGCGATGGGGCAGGCCATGGTCAAGCTTCTGCAGGAAACGCCGTCTCAGCCCGCCAAGTGACGCGCGGCGGGTTGGGATCGCGATGTGACGGATGGTGATTTGCTCGCGCCCGTGTCACTACCCCGCGGCCATTTCGCCCTCACCCCCCGCCCTCGTCTGCAGTCACCCGGGTTCTGTTTTTCGTGAATCGTCTCGCGGGAGAGGCGGCAACACGCGGTGCTGGCCCCGGACCGCCGTCGTTGTTTCGCACCCCTCGTTTCCGTTGCGGCGGAGCAGTGGTTAGACTGAAGGCCACATTGGTGGGAGCCGCGGGCCGGGGGCATGTTGCCGGGCAAGCGGGGTTCCCCAGCATTCTGGCTCCAGCATTCTGAATTGAGCAACGAGATGTCCAAGCAGCGTTTGACGGTGTTGTCGGTCCGCCAGCCGTGGGCCAGCCTGCTGCTGTCGGGGGAGGACTGGTGCGAGAACCGCAGTTGGAACACCGAGTACCGGGGACCGCTGTGGATTCACGCCTCTTCCAAAGTCGACACCGATGAATGCGAACGGTACGGAATCGATCCCGAGTCGCTGGTGACCGGAGCGATTCTGGGGCGGGTGAACCTGCAGGATGTCATTCCCATCGACGAGCTGCCAGAGCGGGTGCTCGAGTTGGCGCAGGAACACGACCTGAATGCCGACGTGGGGCCGGAGTTTATCGTGGGGGAATTCTGCTGGATTGTCACCAATCCGCAGACGCTGACCCAGCCGATCGAGGTGAAGGGGAAGCTGAACCTGTGGAAGCACGAGGCCGACGAGTCGGAATTGGCCCTGCAAGACCGGTTTGACCCGCTGATCACCCGCCGTCCAGAACCGGGCGAGCTGGGGGAAGAAGACGAAGAAGCCAGCAATCTGTTCGTGGTCGAACTCGAAGATGGCACCGAACTGCAGCTCGAGTACTTTATTCCCGACGAAGACGACCGGCTGCACGTCGAGTTTCTCGACACGGGAGAAGAGCGGGTGATTGTGGCCGAAGACGACCCAGCCTACGCCGCAGGGACACTCGAGTATCAGATCGCCTGCGAGCTGGCCTGGGACGAATTTCCCCACCTGTTTGAAGGGGGCGATTCGGAAGACGGTCCCTCCAACTGACGGACGCCGCATGGTTGGAGGGAGGGTCGGTTTTGGCTGGGCAATTGCGAAAGTCGCGGCCGTGGGCGGGCGTTGACCCCGGCCATTCCCGCAGCCCGGCTCGGTTCAAGTTTTGATCAGGACCCGTCTGTCCGGTTTTATGGGGACCTGTTACAAAATCAGGATGGTCGAGGAAGGCGTGGCTGTCACGAATTCTTCCTGACGCGTGTGCTGGACGCGCCGAATTTTGCCACGGATGGCCGACATGATGAAGCGTCGATGGTGGAGCAGGGCCCTGCTTTGGGCCGGTGTGGGAACAGCGTTGGTCGGTGTCTGGGACGTCGGTTTCAGCCGGGCCCCGCAAGGGGTTTCCGTGGCCGGGCAGCGGGGTGCGGCAGCCCCCCGGACGCTGCAGCCGGGGGAAATCGAGCTGCCATCGAGCCGGGTCTATGTCTTCGTGGGCAAGACGGGATTGGGGCATGACCATGGGATCGAGGGGCGGCTCCGCTCGGGACAGTTGAATCTGGGGGCGAAAGAGAAGGCGGGCCGGCTCGAATTCGACCTGCGGACCTTCGTGGCCGATACCGCCGCCGCCCGGCAATACGTCGGATTGGGGGGCCAGACCGACCGCAAGACGGCCGACAAGGTCACGGCCAACATGCAGAGTGCGGCGGTGCTCGACGTCGCCCGCTTCCCGATCGCCACGTTCGATCTGGGGTCGATCGTGGCGCTGCCCCGCCAGGGAAATCAGCCGCAGCAGTACCAACTGACGGGAGATTTCACCCTCCATGGAGTGAAGCGCCAGATCCGGTTCAACGCTCAGGGAGAACCGGTCCAGGGGTTTGTACGATTGCGGGGCAACTTCAGCATTCGCCAAACCGATTTTGGCATCACTCCCTACAGCCAGGCGTTGGGGGCGGTGGGGGTGGCCGACCAACTGACCATTCATGGTGATTTGTACGTCATGGCGGGGGAGGCCGCCGAGAGTACCGCACCATCGGCCGCCGCAAAGCCGGAGGCCAGTCCGCCGGCCCGTCGGAAGTAATCTCTGTTTCTCCTGCCAGGAGCCTCCCCCATGATTTCATGCCCAACCGTCCAGAAGAGTTCGATTCGCAGCCATTATGAGCTGGGCACGCTGTTTTACTGGCTGCTGTGGGGCCGGCACATTCACCATGGGTTGTGGCATGGGGAGGAAACACCTGCCGTCGCCGCCCAGCAACTGACCGACACACTGTGTGAACTGGCCCAGATTGAACGCGGCCAGAGCGTGCTCGATGTCGGGTGCGGCATGGGGGGCTCATCGATTCATCTGGCCCGGCAACTGGGCTGTGCGGTGACGGGTGTGACACTCAGTCAGGTGCAGAGGACGTGGGCCAGCACCACCGCCCGGTGGCGGGGGGTAGCGGGGCGCACGCGGTTCATGCGGCAGGATGCCGAGACCCTGCAGATCTCCGAAGGAACCTTCGATCGGGTCTGGAGCATCGAATGCACCGAGCACCTGTTCGACAAGCCCGAATTCTTCCGCAACGTCGCGCGGTGGCTGAAGCCGGGGGGCCGGGTGGCGATCTGCGCCTGGCTGGCCGGGGACGGTCTCGAGGACGCGGGACGCGCCCAGTTGGTGTACGACGTCTGCGAGGGGTTTGTCTGTCCTTCGCTGGGAAGTTTCGAAGACTACCGGGGCTGGATGGAAGAGGCGGGGCTGCAGGTCGAGACCTCTCGCGACTGGACTGACCAGGTGGCCCAGACCTGGGAGATTTGCCGCGATCGGGTCGCCCGGAGCAAAGTGCGCTGGCTGGCCCGGCTGGTCGACCAGGAGACGGTTTTGTTCCTCGACCGGTTCGACACGATTCTCGAGGCGTATCGCACCCACGCGATGCGCTATGGCTGTCTGGTGGCGACCAAGCCCCGTTCCTGAAGCCGGACGCGCGCAGGTGAAACACAACGACTTCTGGCGTTGGGGTGCGGGAGTGGGGGCGGGAGTGGCCACGCACCTGCTGTTCGCCCTGACGGTCTGGCATCTAATCTGGTTTCTGGCGGGCCAACCCCCAAACACACCGTTGCCGGCGAATGATCCACACCAGGGATGGGCCTTGGCGGGGAACGCCCTCGCGGCCCTCGCCTTCGCGCTGCCGCACAGCGTGCTGCTGCATCCCTTGACGCGGAACAGACTGAAGGCCGGGATCAGCCCGGCGTTTTACGGGCTGTTCTTCTGTGTCGCCACCTGCGTGACGCTGCTGCTGGTGATTGGCACGTGGCAGACCTCGCCCGTGGTGGCGGTGGAATTCACCGGCCTGCCGCGCAGGCTGGTTCAGGCCGGCTTCTACGGGTCCTGGGTGTCTCTGTTCTACTCCCTGCACCTGGGGGGCCTCGGTTGGCAGACGGGGTTCACCCCCTGGTGGGCCTGGGTGCGGAACGCACCACCTCCGCGGCGGGACTTTGAGGTCCGCAGCCTGTACCGCTGGTTGCGGCACCCCATCTACCTCAGTTTTCTGGGACTGATCTGGTTCAATCCCCGGTTCACCCTCGACCGGGTGGTCTTGTTGGGAGTCTGGACGGTCTACATCTTCGTGGGAAGTTGGCTGAAGGACCGGCGGCTGGTGCGATTCATTGGCGATCCGTACCGGTCCTACATGCGCGAGGTGCCCGGGTATCCCCTGATGCCCACCGGTCCCCTGGCTCGGGTTCCCGCCCTGTGCCGCGAACCCTCCACAGATCAACTCCCCTTCCCAGCCCCGTCCGATTGTGCGACTGTTCGCCCCCGGGCGGCCTGACAACGTCACGGCGATCCCAGCCATTCCTCCCCCACCTGTGTGCATGGACGCCACGACGCTCCCTCCCATTCATCGCCGACGGTTTCGCCTGCTGCTGATCTACGGGCTGCTGTCGCTTCCCTGGGTGATCTGGGGGGCCCGCGAGACGCTCAAGGTGAACGCCAATTCGCCCCTCGACTGGGTGAGCGAGACTTTCCCCGCCCGCCGGCGGTTCGACGAGTTCCGCCGGATGTTTGGCTCGGCCGATGTGGTGGTGATTGGTTGGGAAGAGGGGACGATTGATGACCCCCGACTCCCCCGGTTGGTGCACCTGCTGCGGGAATCTCCCACCTTTCGCTTGCCCGATGGCGCGTCGGTGTTCGAGCAGGTGATCAGCGGGATGGAGGTTTACGAGACGCTGCTGCGCCCCCCGATCGATATCAGTGAAGAGGAGGGAGCCCAGCGGCTGCGCGGCAGTCTCCTGGGAGCCGACGGGGCCAGTACCTGCGTGGTGGTGACGCTGGCCGAGCGGGCGCTGCCCGACCGTGCCCGGCTGATTCGCCTCATCCGCAAGGCGGCGCTGAAGCACTGCGAGATTCCCGACGAAGAACTGCATCTGGCCGGGCCGGTGCTGGATGGGCTCGAGGTCGACCGGGCGAGCCAGGCCTCGCTGGATCGCTTCGCGCTCCCCTCGGCGTTGGCGGTGCTGTTCACCTGCCTGCTGTTTTTGCGGTCGCAGCGGGCGGCGTGGCTGGTGTTTCTGCTCTCGCTGTTCTGTGAAGGGGCCACCCTGGCACTGGTCCATTTCTGCGGCGATTCGCTGAGTGCCCTGCTGATTGTGCTGCCGCCGCTGATTCAGACCGCGGCGGTTTCGGGGGGCATTCACCTGGTCAACTACTACTTCGATTTCCACGCAAGCGGCGAGGCCGATCCGTTTGGCAAGGCACTGCGGACGGCGTGGCTGCCGTGCGCGCTCTCGGCCGGCACGACGGCGATTGGGCTGGCGTCGCTGATGGTGAGCGATCTGTCGCCGATCCGGGCGTTCGGAGCGTACGGCGGTGCCGGGATGGTGCTGACGACAGCCCTGCTGCTGACGGCGATTCCCGGGGCCTTCCTGTTGTGGCCCCGGGCGCTGCTGGGGAAGTCGATCACGGGCGGCCCACAATCCGGCGCGTTGGCGCAGGGGCACGACTCGCCCGTCTGGAACCTCCTGGCGGCCGGGCTGACCCGTTGGGGAACCGGCGTGGCGGCGGCTTGCACGCTGCTGACTCTGGGACTGGGATGGGGAGCCTGGAACCTGCGGACTTCGGTGCGGATCGAGACCCTGTTGGGAACCGAGAACCGACTGCTGCGCGATTACGCCTGGATAGAACGGCATGTCGGCCCGCTGGTGCCGCTGGATGTGGTGGTGCGGTGTGGTCCCCGCTGCCGGCTGTCGAGTCTCGAGCGGCTGGCGTTGATCGACCGGCTGCATGCGGAACTGGCACGGATGCCCGGCGTGGGAGGGGCTTTGTCGGCCACCACGTTCGCACCCCGATTCGAGCGCCCGGAGGGAGTGGAGGAGCAGCGGTTCGAACTGCTGGTAAGCCGCTTGTTTGAAGACAACCGGCCGCGCTTGAAGCAGGCGGGCTACCTGCACGACGGAGCGCAGGGCGAGAGCTGGCGATTGACCGCCCGGGTGAGCGCCGTCCAGCCGGTGGACTACGGCCTGTTCGAACAGGCGGTGGTTGACCGGCTGACCCCCCTGCTGACCGATGACTCGGGGGAACCAATTCCCGGGGTGAGCCTGTCGTGCACGGGAATCATGCCGGTGGTGCAGGCGATCCAGCAGCAGTTGTTCGCCGACTTGTTTTCAAGTTTTCTCTCGGCCCTGGCGGTGATCACCCTCGTGATGATCGTGGTGCAGGGGGGGTTGGTGGCCGGTCTGCTGTCGATGGCGTCAAACATCTTCCCGATTGCGCTGGTCTTTGGATGGTTGGGCTGGAAGGGGGGGATGGTCGACATTGGTGGAGTGCTGACCGCGAGCGTGGCCCTGGGGATCGCAATCGACAACACGCTGCACCTGCTGACGTTCTTCCGGAATGAGGTCGATGGCGGCCAACCGGCCGGCGAGGCGTTGCGGCGGGCCTACCAGCACTGCGGCAGTGCGATGCTGCAGAGCACGCTGGTCTGTCTGGCGGGGACTTCGGTGTTCGCGCTGGCCGATTTCGTCCCCACGCAGCGGTTCGCCCTGCTGATGGCGGCCCTGCTGGTGCTGGCGGTGATCGGAGACCTGGTGTTCCTGCCGGCGATCCTGATGAGTCCGTTGGGACGATTCTTCCGTCATGCCGAAGATTGCACTGCGGCAGACGCTGCCATGGCCTTGGCGACGGCGGCGGGGGAACCGTACCGGTTTTCGCTGCCGCGCTCACCACTGCCGGCTCCGGCGCGAGAGGCGGCACCGCCCGTTGTCACCACGCCCGAGAAGTGGAACTGATTCCGGGGGCTGCCGGGGGGGTTGCCACCGCATCGCCGCGACGCGCCCCGTTCATCCCCGCAAGGCAACCAAGGGATGCCGGTCGCGCAGCTCCAGGGGGAGGGCAACGGGCTTACCCTGTCGCTGCGATTCGAAGACAGCCAGGATCATCTCAACCGTCTGCCGCCCTTCGTGCATGTTGCAGAGCGGCTCGCGGTGTTCGCGGATCGCGGCCAGCAGATCGCGCACGGCGATGACGTTCCCCTGGGCGTTTCCCCCGGGGAGAGTTTCCGGGCGGTCGAGCCCCTGGCTGGTGATCTGTTTCCACGCCGATTTCCCGCGGCTGGGGGCCCACCCGGGGTCGGCCAGAAAGCTCACGTGAGGCAGGTAACCCGAGGGGTAATCGATCACCCCCTTCGAACCGAAGATCTGCAGGGCGAACCGCGAGGGATTGCCCGCCTGACCGCGGCGTGACGCGAAGTATCCCTGCACCTGTCCGGCGAAGGTGTACTGCGCCTGAACATGATCTCCCGCGAGGGGTCCGAGCCCTTCGCGGCCTTCCACGACATCGGCGGCGGTGATGGGCCGGCCCCCCTGGGCGACGGTGGCCGAGCACGACTGCGGCTCTCCCGCGAAGGCGGTCATCAGGTTGAGCATGTGGCTGCCCAGAACCCACAGGTCTTCGGCACCGCCCCGGGCATCTTCTTTGCCCCGCGCCCGAATTTCGAGCACGGTTCCCAACAGCCCATCGGCGATGAGTTTTTGCACGACCGGGATGATCGGGCAGTAGCGGGTCTGGTGGGCGATGGCCAGGCGGGTGTGAGTCGCCTCGCAGGCGCGGATCAGTGCGTCGGCCTCAGCGAGGGTGCGGCAGAAGGGCTTTTCCATATAGATGTGAATGCCGCGTTCCGCACAGTGCAGCACCATCGCGTGGTGTTGGTCGATCCAGCGGGGGCCGATGGCGACAACGGCCGGCTTCTCGCGCTCGATCATCTCGCGGAAATCGGCATAGGCGGTGGCGGCCCCAAGACGTTTCTGGGCCGCCTCACGTCCGGCGGGGTCGGCATCGGCGACAGCCACGACTTCTGTTTCGGGAACTTCCTTCCAGACCGTATCGAGACCATGGCCATAGTCTCCCCGTCCTGTGCTGCCAATCACCCCGACGCGGACCTTGTCTGCCATGGTGGACTTCCTGATGAAGGGTTGGGTGAACCGCCGGTCTCTGGTGCGGGAAGGTTGGCCTGGGAACTTGTGAACTGAAGTTGTGGCGGAATCTGGTCATGATCGGTTGGACTGGGGCAAAAGTCCACCGCGGCCCGCCGCTTGCCCGGACCTGCCGCGTTTGCCATGATTCGTCGAGAGAACAGGGTCGAGGGGAGGTCTGCTCCCCGGGCCCGGGTGTTTGTTCCCAAGGTGCAACCCAATGCGAAACGTCGTTCGCCAACTGGCGTGGTGTCTGTCTGCGTGGGCCCTGGTGGGGCTGGCGGGCTGTTCCGATCCCGATCGCGGTGCGGGAGACCCTGCCGGATCATCCCCCGTGAGCCCTCCTGCCGCGGCCTCAGGTTCGGCCGCCGCTCCCGCCGCTGCGGCGACCGGCACAACCCCTGCCGGCAATGCTGCCAAACCGGCGGAAGGGGCCCCCGCCGAGGCGACCGAGGCGTTCGTTGCCCCCCCCCTGGCCGAGATTGACGCCCAGGCCAACTGGATCGATCAGCCGGTCGCGAATCTGCTCGATTTGCGACGGAAGGAAGAACAAGGGACACAACCGCCCCTTGGCGTACCCGAGGCCCTCGCGCTGAAAAACGATTCGAAAGAGAACAACGACAAGCTGGTCGCCACGCTGGGGCGGGTGGCGCAGACCACCGAGAACATCGATTACGACGCCGTACTGAACCGGCACATCAAGGCCGACGCAAAAAGCACCAACCCGTTGTTCCAAAGCTCGGTCTATGAGGCCGATGTGATGGGACTGATCGGCCTGACCCCCTTCACCTTTGACCGGGACATGAACCGGTTTGGGGATGCCGACGTGGTGGTCTCGTGGCAGACGAGTTCCGACCGCATGATGGACAAGATCGTGCTGCGGGACGACCTGACCTGGACCGACGGGCATCCGGTGACCGCCCACGACCTGGAATTTGCGTTCCAGACGGTGATGAGCCCGAAGATCTCGGTGCCGGCGATCAAAACCTCGCTGGCCCGCCTGAAGGGAGTCAAGGCGTACGACGACCGCACGCTGGTCTACTTCCACAAGGAGGCGCTGGCGACCAACATCTGGAACGTGGGTATTCCGTTCATTCCCAGGCATGTCTACGAGAAGACCCTGCAGGAAGACCCCACCATGGAGCAGAGCCCGGCCCATGTCGAGCTCGAGAAAAACCCGGTCACCTGCGGGCCTTACCGGGTGGTCGAACGGCAGCTGGGCAGCAGCTATCTCTTCGAACGGCGCGACGACTGGTACCAGAAGGATGGCCGGCAGATCCGCGAAAAGCCCTACTTCAAGCAGGTGCGGATGCGGGTGATCTCTGAGTTGAACACCGCGCTGCTGGCGCTGAAGAAGGGAGAGATCGACGAGATGGAACTCTCGGCCGAGCAGTGGGTCAACCAGACCAACGACGAGAGTTTCTACGAGCAGAACACGAAGGCGTCGGGGGTGGAGTGGACCACCTATCTCTTCACCTGGAATACGAACACCCCGTTTTTCTCCGACGTACGGGTACGCAAGGCGATGGGTTACGCCTTCAACCACAAGGAATTGCTGGAGAAGCAGAATTTCGGGCTGTTCGAGGCGGCCAACGGGCCGTATCACCAAACCTCCTGGATGTCTCCCAAGCCAGGCCCCGCCCCCTATACCCAGGATCTCGACAAAGCTGAAGCACTGCTCGACGAGGCGGGGTGGGTCGACAGCGACAACGACGGCATCCGTGACAAGCTGGTCGATGGCAAGCGGGTGAAGTTCGAGTTCAGCATCATCTGCACCCCAGTCGAAGAACGCAAAAAGCTCTGCACGCTGCTGAAAGACAACCTGGGACAGATTGGGGTGATCTGCAATGTGAGCCCGCTCGACTTCGCCGTGCTGCAGGAGCGCACGGTCGAGCACAAGTTCCAGGCGGCGTTTGGCGGCTGGGGCGCGGGGGCCGATCCCGACCTCTCCTTCAACATCTACGGGACCAATGAGGGGCGGAATTACGGGCTTTACTCGAACCCCGAGGTCGACCGCCTGTTCAAAGAGGCCCGCGGCGAGTTCGACCGCGAGAAGCGGGCCAGGCTGTATGCCCGCATTCACGAGCTGATCTACGAAGACCAGCCGATGACGTACCTCTTCACCAAAAACTCGTTCTACGCCTTCAGCAAAAAGCTGCGGGGGTACCGGTTCAGTCCCCGCGGCCCCTATCACTACGGACCGGGGGCGTTCAGCCTCTACAAGGTGAAGAACTGAGCGTCCCAACAGGGGAGCGGTCATACTCCCGGCCGGGTCGGCCGGGAACTGATGGGGAAGTGGCTGACTTGTGTGTCCTGATCCCGGCGTTCGAACTCCATGCTGAATTACCTGGTACGACGGCTGCTGATTGGGCTGGTGACGCTGATCGCGATCACCTTCCTGGTCTTCGGGCTGATCCGCAGCATGCCGGGAAGTCCCGCGCTGATGGCGATGGCCGAGGCCTCTCCCGACCGGGAAATCGACCCGGCTGATCTCGAGCGGATGAATCGCGACTACGGTCTCGACCAGCCCTGGTATCAGGCGTATTTCGTCTGGCTGGGGAATGTGCTGCAGGGGGACCTGGGACGGAGCTTTTTCCGTAAAGAACCGGTGGCCCGGCTGATCCGTCAGCGGATGGGGCCGACGCTGCTGCTGTCGGTCACCTCGCTGCTGCTGACCTACCTGCTGTCGATTCCGCTGGGACTGTACTGTTCGGCCCGGGCCAACCGCCCCGAAGAACGGGTCTTGAGCACGGGGCTGTACATGCTCTATTCGCTGCCGGCGTTTGTGGCCGCCCTGCTGCTGCTGTATCTGTTCGCCTACAAGCTCGACTGGCTGCCGCTGTTTGGAATGACGAGCGACAACCACCAGACGCTCAGTCCCTCGGGCAGGTTCTTCGACATTGTGTGGCATGCCGTACTGCCTGTGGTCTGCTCGACCTATGGCAGCCTGGCCTATTACACCCGGTTTGTGCGGGCCAACATGCAAGAGGTGATCCGCCAGGATTACATCCGCACGGCGCGGGCGAAGGGGGCAGGGCCGCTGCGGGTGCTGGTGCGGCATGCCTTCCGCAACACGCTGATTCCCCTGGTGACGCTGGTGGGCTTGACGCTCCCCTATCTGCTCTCGGGCTCGATTGTGCTGGAGCAGGTCTTCTCTTGGCCGGGGATGGGGCGGATGTACTTTGAATCGATCAATGCCCGGGATTACCCCGTGATCATGGGGCTGACCCTGCTGTTTTCAACCCTGGCCCTGGTGGGTCAGCTGTTGGCCGACGTCTTGTATGCGGTGGTGGATCCCCGGGTGTCGTACTCATGAGCAGCGCACCGCAAAGTCGCAGCCCCGGTTTCTGGGCCCAGGCGTGGTCGCAGTTTCGGCAGCGCCGGTTGGCCATGACCGCCCTGTGCGTGGTGGGGCTGCTGGGGCTGGTGGCGCTGTTCGCTCCAGCCATCGCGGGAACCCGCCCGATCGTCTGCCGCTACAAGGGGCAGCTCTACTTCCCGTGCCTGTACTACTTCAACCCGGCGTGGGAAAACCCGGTCTTCGCCCGGGACCGGTTCCGTCAGCGATATCCCAGGAACCTGCGGGAGAAGGATGCGCAGAGTTGGGCGATCTGGCCCCTCGTTTTCCAGGATCCCTACCGGCGGGTGGCCGAGAAGGAGTGGGACGACCGTCCGGGAAATCCGGCGGGAATGGAGGGAACGCCCAACTCGATGAACCTGCTGGGGACCAACTCGGAAGGAATCGACGTCTTCGCCCAGTTGGTGCATGGGACCACAATTGCCCTGCTGGTTGGGTTTGTGTCGATGGGGATCGCCTCGCTGATTGGCATCTCGCTGGGGGCGATTGCCGGTTATGTGGGGGGCTGGGCCGATCTGTGCCTGTCGAGGCTCATTGAGGTGGTGCTGTGTATTCCACCGCTGGCACTGATCCTGGCGGTGCTGTCGATCCTGGAAAAGCCCACGATCTGGCACATGATGGCCGTGATTGGCTGCACGGGCTGGACGACCATCGCCCGACTCACACGGGCCGAGTTCCTCAAGCTGCGGGATGCCGACTTCGTGCTGGCGGCGCGGGCGATGGGGTTTGGGTGGCCACGGATCATCTTCCGGCACATTCTGCCGAACGCGCTGGCCCCCGTCCTGGTGCCGATCACGTTTGGCATCGCCTCGGCCATTCTGACCGAAAGCAGCCTGAGTTTTCTGGGTTTTGGAGCCCCGCCGCCGAACCCCAGCTGGGGAACGCTGCTCAATTCGGCCCGCAGCAATATGGGGATGTGGTGGCTGATCGTGTTCCCGGGGGCGGCCATTTTTACCGCCGTGCTCTGTTACAACCTGATCGGTGAGGGGTTGCAGGAAGCGATCGATCCACGATTGCGGGATGCTGGAAAGTAAGTGGCTGACACGGACTGACTGGGGACCAGCTCTCCGGTTTGGCGGGACGGCGTGAAACGGTCGGCACAATTGGAACACGGGGATGTGTCTGTGTGGCATCGCACGGACACAGCGAGTGCAGAACGATTGATTCTTTCGAAACCGACCGGGGGTGTTGACCTTTCCAGCCCTCTGGTATAGTCTCTGATTGGCGGTGGCGAGTCAGACTCGCCTGCAGCGACTGCTTCGCCGGTGCCATGGCGTGCACTGTGGAGGAAATCCACTTGCGCACACCGGGTGACTTTGGCGTGAGTCGTATGGAATCCACAGTGCCCGCCCTTTTCTCAGGCGGCGGCACCAACCGGATCCTCCAAAGCATTTGCGGTGGAATGACCGGTGGCCTAAGAATTGATTCGGCCGACCCGTTATTGGCGACTCCTTGTCCGCAGCCCTTCCCCGCGGCACCTGAATTGCCGCATTGCGGATGGCTCTCCGCGCCGAGGAAGTGTTTCCCCGCTGCCGCAGTGGGGGGAATCGCTTGGTTTTCTGAAGAATTCCGGAGGTGCTGACGCCGAGAGTCAGGCAGCGGCCGTGGAATCTCGCGGTCCCCTGTTCCTCCAAAGCGGTGCCCGGCGCCCCCCTCGTGGCGAACCCGATCAAGCCGGGCCGGTGCTCCGTCCGCTCAGGGTGATCCGGACGAAGCGGTCAAGTCAGGCGGACGAAGCCGTGTTGCTGTCGGGAATAAGCCCATCCGCCGTCTGTCACGCCGTGAAGTCCCCGACGACGGTTTGACCAGTCTGGGGAACCGACGCCATGGGATCGGAGAACCGCCATGCGCTCGGGATCGGGAGCGCGGCCAGAAAGGGATTCCGCCACGCTGTGGCCTGCGTGCTGCGAGGCTGTCGGTCGACGCCTACAACAGGTCGGGAACAATCACAATCTTCCCCGCCAGGGTCCCCTGTTTCCGCAGGGTGTTGTCTTCCTGAAGCTGGTGGGCGGCCGCGGTTGTCGAGATGGTGTAGGTGGGACCCACGGCAGGGTGCCAGCCGCCCCGCTGGTAGAGATTGTTGATGGCCACGGCACACTCCCGCTGTTCGTCAGGGGAAGCGTTGAACATCGCGTAGCCCAGCAACGACAGATCCTTGGTGTAGAACGGACCCAGCTTGAACTGCGGCTGGGAATCGCGACCCGCCAAGACCAGAATGCGACCCCGCGGGGCCATCATCGCGATCGTCCGATCGAGGGTGGGCTCGCGCTGGGTCTCGAACCAGACGTGGATGCCCCCCGAGGGAGAGGCAAAGTCCCGAATCTGGTCGTCCAGGTCCGCCGACTTGTAATCGAGTGCCAGGTCGGCCCCCAACTGCAGACAATACTGCTGCTTCTCAGGAGTCCCGGCGGTCGTAATCACCCGGGCCCCGGCTGCCTTGGCCTGCTGGATGACCGCCGAACCCACTCCCCCCGCCCCGCCATTCACAAACAGCACCTCCCCCTGCTGGATGTGGGCCCGGTGAAACAACCCAAGGTACGCGGTGATTCCCACCAGGGCCCCCGCGGCCGCCTCGGTGTCCAACTCTTGCGGAGGGGTGGGATACAGCCATTTTTCATCCACCACCACGTACTCAGCCGTGGTCCCCTGGCGGCCGAACAGCCCCTGGTTTGAACCCCAGACGCGGTCCCCCTCCTTGAAGCGACGCACTCCCACCCCCACGGTTTCAATGGTGCCCGCGACATCACACCCGACGATGTAGGGAAACTTCAGGGGCATCGCCACCGAACCGCTGCGGATATACAGATCGATCGGGTTGACTGACACCGCCCCCACGCGGATCAGAACTTCCCCCTTCTGGGGAACTGGCTTGGGAAACTCTCCATAGGTGATGACATCCGGAGCACCGGTCTGCTGGATGTACGCCGCACGCATGTACGAGGAGGGCATGCTGATTGTGAGCGATCGAATTGCTGTGGCGGGACGCAGGGGCGGGATCGGAATAGCCAGTGGACGAAGGGATGATTCCTGCCAATCACCCTCGCCCGTCGGAACACTCCAGTGATTTGGCGAAAACCCGGGGACGTTCCCGCCGCAACACTGCTAAAACGCTCCAAATGATCGAGCCGATCAGGCTCAATACAGTTCCAAGATATAGAGACCCGGAATGGTAAGTCCAGCGAATCTGGTGGCTTCCGGGCGTCACGTCCACTCCCCGAAAAACATTTTCCACCAGCACCGGACGTGCCGGCTCCCCATCGACCAGCACTTGCCAGCCGGGATAGGCGAGATCGGTCAACACCACCGTTCCTGCCTGTCGGGCCTCAACTTCGATCTCGATGTCCTGCGGCTCGTAACGCACCAGTCGCGGCGGGGGATTCCCTTCCGGCTCCAACCACGCCACGCGCCCGCGCGAACGCTCCAATTCGTACAGATAGAACCCATGGGAGGAACTGCGCGCCAACGGAACGTTCAGACAGGGATCGGCTCCAAACCAGACCTGTTTCACGGGCCAGCCGGCGGGAGGGATCTGCGTCAGACTCAGGATGTGCGTCACCCCGTTCCGCTCCAGCCAGTCGAGCTGCTCCGGCGTCGGCAGCGTCTCCCGGAAGGGAAGCGGTTGGGGCATCGACAACTGGGGATCGAAGTAGGCCGCCGGTCCCAGGCCGAGGTACACCGGATAGGTCCCCGCCCCCACCAGCGAGGGGAGATTCTTCCCTTCGTTGAGCATCCGGGTGGGGCTGGCCCGGTCGGCCAGGAACTGCCGGATCGGGCTGCGGTCACGCCACCCGACCGGTGCCTGTGTCACAGGAAACGCATGCGTCACTTTCTGGCTGACCCACCACAGATCGACCCCGGTCGCCGCGAATGCCACCACGATCCATCCCAGCGCCGCCAAACCGGGCAGCCGACGTTCCACCGCCGCAAACCCCGCCCCCGCCAGCAGGGCCACCCCCAGCGTGGCAATCACCCCATATCGCCCCGGTCCCTCGAAGAAGCTGAACCCTGGCAGATGATTCGTCACCGGCAACAGCCACCCCGTCGCGTAGCAGACAGCCGCCACAATCATTCCCAGCCAGAGCCAACGAATCCGGGACGGCACACTCGAGCGGCGGTCGATCAATCCCGGCACCGCCAGCAGCAGGGGGAGCAGCCCAAAATAGAGGTGGGCCTCGACCCAGTTGGTGCGCGGCCGGGCAGGGTCGGCCACCGTCTGAACCATCTGGTCCCCCGCGTACCACTTCCATGGCTGGACAACCTGGGCCAGGTAGGCCGGGGGAATATAGCCATAGCCCGGGTCATGCTCGGCCGTCACCGTCTGCCGCTGACTCGCCTGTTTCAGCTCCCAGGTGGGAACCAGCTGGACGGCCGCCAGCAGAAAGGCGAGGGCGATCATCCCGAAGACCCAGCCGCACCGCCTCAGCCGGCTGTCCGACCGCTCGTTCGCTGCGGTCACGTCCCCCCACCACAGCCGGACGGGAACCGTTACCGCCAGGCAAAGCTGCGTCAGAAAGGCCAGCAGGAAATGCCCGGCCAGAAGTTGCATGGTCAACATGAGGGGCAGGGCCAGCAAAAACCGCCGGCGCCCCGTCTGCAGAAACGACTCGGCACACCAGAGCGCCAAAGGAAGCCAAGTCCCCCCGACAATCGCCCATTCCAGCGAGACACGCGGGGGAAACCAACTGTACGTATAGACCAGCGCCCCAAATGTCGCCGCGAGCGGCCGCAGCCCCAGCCGGCGCAGATAAAGCCAGCACGCAACGAACGCCAGCACATAGTGCCCGACGATCGTGAGGTTGTAGGCGGTCCCCAGATCGCACAGTCGGTAGAGCAGCAGAAAGGGAGGATACAGGACCCCCGTCTGGCTTTCGGCCAGTTGCGGATAGCCATTCCCCACCAGGTTGTTCCAGAGGGGCAACTCCCCCCGGGCCAGACTGTCGGCGTAGAACGCCTTTTGGGGCATGAAGTAGTAATAAATGTCCCCCCCCACCAAACCTCCTCCCGTCCAGAGTGTGGGCCAGAAGAGACCGGTCAGCGCTACGGCGGTCAGCAGCATGGCCACCCCGCCTCCCCAGGAGGTGGAGGAACGCCGGGCGGCCGGAGCAGGGGCCGGTGGGGCGGTGGGGACAGACACGAAGCGTTCATCCTGTCAGGGTGAGGGGAATCCCGACGCGCTGCTGCGCCGGGGGACAACTGCTATTCGACCGACTCCCCCGCCCCCCCACAAGGGGACGATACGCTTGCCGCCGACGGTTCCAGCGGCCAGACTGCGGGGCATTCCCGGCGCGCTCGCGACCTGTCTCCTCCCCCCATGGATTCCGCATGACCACTTCTCCCACCTGGTCGCAGTTCCAGTCTCACCAAACCGGCATACCGTCGCTGGAATTGACACTCGACACCAGCCGCATGGCCTGCCCCCCCGAGACCCTGCGGGACCTCGCCCCGCGATTCGAGCAGGCGTTTGCCGACATGGCCCGGCTCGAGCAGGGAGCCCTCGCCAATCCCGATGAAAATCGCATGGTGGGGCACTACTGGCTGCGGACTCCCGAGCTGGCCCCGCGTCCCGAATTGACCCGTGAGATCACCGGGTCGGTTGCCGCGATCCGCGAGTTCGCCGCCGCGATCCACGCAGGGCGCATCACCACCCCGGCGGGAACGCCGTTCACGGGAGTACTGTCGATTGGCATTGGCGGATCGGCCCTGGGCCCCATGTTTGTGGCCGATGCGCTGGGGCACCCCGCCACCGACAAGCTGCGCATCGACTTCGTCGACAACACCGATCCCGAGGGAATTGCCCGCGTGCTGGCGGGGCTCGGCAACCGGCTGGGGCAGACCCTCTGCATTGTGACCTCCAAGAGCGGCGGCACTCCCGAGACCCGCAATGGCATGCTGGTGGTGGCCGAGGCGTATCGAATGGCGGGGCTCGCGTTCGCCCCGCACGCAGTGGCGATCACGATGCCGGGCTCGAAGCTCGATCAGGCGGCTGCGGCGGAAGGCTGGCTGGCGCGGTTCCCGATGTTCGACTGGGTGGGGGGCCGGACCAGCGTGCTCTCGGCGGTGGGGCTGTTGCCGGCCGCCCTGCAGGGACTCGACATCGAGGGACTGCTGGCGGGGGCCCGCGACTGCGACGCCGCCACCCGCGTCGCGAGCCTGCAGACCAATCCCGCCGCACAACTTGCCGCGATGTGGTACCACGCGACCGATGGCCGGGGACGCAAAGACATGGTGGTGCTCCCCTACAAAGACCGCCTGCTGCTGTTCAGCCGGTACCTGCAGCAGCTGGTGATGGAATCTCTCGGCAAGCAGCTCGACCTGCAGGGAAAGAAAGTCGAGCAAGGGCTGACGGTGTATGGCAACAAAGGCTCAACCGACCAGCACGCCTACGTGCAGCAGTTGCGGGACGGCGTGCCGAACTTCTTCGCGGTACTCATCCGGGTGCTCGCCGCGGGGCCCGATGCGCTCGAAGTCGAACCGGGTATCACCTCCGGAGACTACCTGCACGGATTTCTGCTGGGCACACGGGCGGCGCTGTACGAGAACAACCGGCCGTCGCTGATGATCACCATTCCCCGGGTCGATGCCCGCACAGTGGGGGGGCTGATCGCCCTGTTCGAGCGGGCGGTGGGGCTGTACGCCTCACTGGTGGGCATCAACGCCTATCACCAGCCGGGAGTCGAGGCGGGCAAGAAAGCCGCCTCGCAGGTACTGGCTCTGCAGGACCGGGTGCGGGGAGCGTTGGGATTGCAGCCGCAGTCGGCCGAAGAGCTGGCCCAGGCGGCCGGACTCGACCACGACATCGAGACGGTCTACCTGCTGCTGGAACACCTCGCGGCCAACGGCCGGGCGCGGTCGACCGGCGATGGCACCCCGCGTGGGGCGCGGTTCTGGAAGGTGTCGTAAGGGGATTTCCGTCGGAGGGGCGAAAGACCGCTCTGTCAGCCAGTGGTTGCAGCAGCCTCTCCGTTGCCCCTTCAGCGCCTCGCCCAATCCTGACAACAAAACCGGCCCGGGGAGACTTGATCTTCCCGGGCCGGCGTGAGGATGAAACGCCTTCGGAGGCCGCCGGCGGGGCCTGTTGGTCAGTGGGCGGCGGCCGAGCCCGGCTTTGGCTCCAGCCATTGCCGCCGCAGCCACTTCAGCAGGATGTCGAACTCTTCCTGCGTCATGCGATCCTTGTACGACGGCATGGCGTTGCGGTCGCCGTAGTTGTGCGGCGCATCGGGGTTGAGCACGAAGTCGCGCAACCATTTCTCCGACCCGTACGCGGTCAACTCGGGCGCCTGGGCCATCCCCTGGCTTCCCAGCGGCGCGCCGTCCAGCACCATTTCGTGGCACTGCAGGCAGGCCCGCTCCTCGGCTCCCTCGGCATTCGCGTCGAGCGAACCCAGTTCGTACACCTCGCGTCCTTTGGCGGCCAGTTCCTGGTCGACCGGCCCCAGATCGGCGCGGTCTCCCTGGGCCAGCAGAAATTCGACGACGGCGGCAACCTCGTTGCCAGTCATCTTCCCGGCGTGCTGCCGCGACCACTGGCTCATCGCCCCGTTGGCGAAGCGGTCACCCAGCGGCTGCCCGTTGTACGAGCCATTGACGGTGGCACCGAAGTACTTCGGCCCCCCGGCATCCACGATAAATCCCTTGATCCATTCGCGAGAGCCGAAATTCCCCAGATCGGCCGCGGTGACCTTTTCCAGCGGCCGCTCGGTGCCGTCGTGGCCATTGAACGAGTGACAGACCGAACAGTTGGTCTTGAACAGCTCGGGACCGGCGGTCTTGGGGTCGCTCCGCAGCAGGGCCCGGCCTCCCTTTTCCGAAATCCCTTCCGAGATCTCGATCAGCTCGCGGACGCGGTGCGCCTTCGTCTCGGCATCCTTGACTGCCAGCCGGTAATCGGCCGCCTTCGGTCCCCGATTGTCTTCCATCCACGCCTGACCGGTCAGCAGCAGAATCCCCGCCAGCATGATCAGCATGTAGGCCACGTTGAAGCGATGTCCCAGCTTCCACTTCCCCAAAAAGGGCATCAGCGCCAGCACCCCGAACAGCAGTCCGGGAATGATCAACGCCCCCCAGATCTCGGTTTCACCCGGGAAGTATTTGAGAAACTGGAACAAAAACAGGAAGTACCACTCGGGACGGGCGGCGCTGTACGGCTGCGACGGATCAGCGGGGGCTCCCAGTTCGGCCCCCAGAAAGATCGTCAGCAGCAGCACGACCATCAGCACACCCAGGCAGGCCACGGCATCTTTGAGCACCTGGTCGGGCCAGAACATGCTGTCGCGGCGGTAGAGGGGATTCGGCACCGTGATGCCATGCCGGCGAAACGCGGCGATGTGCAGCACAAGAAACCCGATCAGCAGCCCGGGCAACACACCGGCGTGCATCGCGAAGAAGCGGGTCAGGGTGTGGTGACCATACGTGGGCCCCCCCACCACAAGCCGCTGCAGCTTGGTGCCAATCACGGGAACCAGGGTCATCAGCTTGGTGGCGACCTGCGTCGCCCAGTATCCCTTCTGGTCCCACGGCAGCAGATACCCGGTCAGCGAGAGCCCCAGCACGATCTGCATGAGAATCAGACCGAGCCAGAAGTTGATCTCGCGGGGGGCCTTGTACGCCCCGTCAATGATCACCTGCATGAGGTGAATGGCCAGCAGCACAACCATGGCCTGCGCCATGAAGTGATGCAGCCCGCGGAGCAGCCAGCCAAACTGCATCTCGTAGGTGATGTAATAGACGCTTTCCCAGGCGGTGGTCGAGCTGGGGCTGTAGGCCATCCAGAGAAACACGCCGGTGATCACCTGCGTCATGAAGGCGAACACGAGAGTGCTGCCCCAGACGTAACGCCAGCGGGCCCCCCCCGGAATGCGCTCGTAGAGCGCTTCGTGGACGAATTCCTTGTAGCCAGTCCGATCGTCGAGCCAATTGAGCAGGGCATTCATGCTTCGGGCACCTTGTGCGAGGTTCCGGGCTGGAATTCCTGGTACTTCACCCAGACCGCTCCGTCGACCAGTTTCACCTCCAGCTCATCGAGCCCGCGGGGGCTGGGGCTGTTGGGATTGGCCACGGTGCCGTCCTTGGCGTTGAACGAGCTGTCGTGGCAGGGGCACTGGTAGCACGACGCCTCGGGCTTGTAGTCGACCGAGCAGCCGGCGTGCGGGCACTTCACATTGAACGCCCGGACTCCCTCTTCCCCTTCGCGAACCAGGTACACCGCCCCCACCGCCTCTTGAGGAAACAGGTTCCAGGCGTCGGTCCGGTCATCGATCACCTCGTACCGGCGCGGAGCCCCTCCCTGCAGCAGGCCATCGAGAGCCGCAACTTTCAAAAAGCCCTCTTCCACTTCCGGGCCGGCATCCCCCTCGTCTTTGCGACGGGTCCGTTTGCGCAACGGGTCGAGAAACACCGCCAGACCGGCGAACAGGGGAACAATCCCCAGGACACTGCCAGTGACGACCGCGGCCGCCTGGGTGAAGAAGTCGCGCCGGGGTTCCTGGGCATTCAGGAAATCCTGAACCGGTCCCGACTCGGGTTGGGGTTGGTGATCCATGGATCCACTCATCAGAAAAGCAGGACAATCACAACGCCAGCCTCTCTCACGCCCGTGGCGTCCGGTCCGAGGGTCGTCCCCGGGCCGGTGGGTCCAGAAAAGCCGGCGGTACTCCACTCACACGCTGTGGTTTCGAACTCGCTGCGGAAAAGTTGGTGACTCGGGAAGCAGCGTCCCGCGGTCTCGGCGGGAGGCGACGGGAACGCCGGTTGGGAGGGATGACTCAGGTGGGAAACAGGGTTTTCATCGCGGTCAGGATTTTGACCTGGGCCTCGGCCATGGGTCCCGGCACCATCGCTCCCGAGGCCTGCCGGTGTCCGCCTCCGCCGAATTTCTCAGCAATCGCCGAGACATCCAGATGGCTCCGCGACCGCAGGCTGGCCTTCACGTTGCCGTTGGGCTGCTCGATCAGAATGTACGCTGCTTCGACACCCGCCAGACGCAGCCCTTCGTTCACCAGATCGTCGGTTTCCGTCGGCTCGGCACCGGTCTCGCGGTAATCGACCAGGGTGATGTACGTCCACGCCAGACGCCCCCCGCAATCGATCATCATCCGTGAAAGACACCGTCCGGCCAGCCGCGTGCGGCCCAGCGAGCACTGCTCGTACAACGCCCCGTACAGTACTGCCGGTTCCGCGCCGCAGTCAATCAGCCCGGCGATCCGCCGCATCGTCGCGCTGGTCGTCGAGGGAAACCGGAACCACCCCGTGTCGGTCGCGATCGCACAGTACAGTGCCCGCGCCATCGTGGGGGTCAGGGGCCACCCCTGGCTCTCGGCCAGATCGAACACCATAGAGCCCGTCGCCTCCGCCGTCACGTCCTTGAAGTCAATGGCGTGCAGGTCGTCGGCACTGGCGTGGTGATCGACCACCACCTTCACCGCACTGGTCTTCTTGAACAGCTTTCCCAGTTCGGCCAGTTGGACCCACGAACTCGTGTCGAGAATCACGTGGCAGTCGGCTTCCAACACGCTCTGTTCCGACCAATCGGGCCCCAGTTGCCCGCACTCGCCATCCGGATCCAGAAACTTCAGCCGCGGGGGGACCGCCGACGCATTGATGATCTTGACCTGCTTCCCCAGGTGCCGCAGCAGCCCGGCAAAACCAAGCTGGGAACCCAGGGCGTCGGCATCCGGACGTACGTGGGTCGTCAGCACGAATTTCTCGTGCCGCCGCATCAACTCGGCCAGTCCGTTCCAATCGACAGTCATGCGGGCATGCTAATGATCTTCGGAACGGTTGGGTAGTTGCGGTGCAGTGCGAAACAACCGATCCCGGCCGTGGACTTGCCCCCTCCGGCGACGAAGACGCCCAGGGGCGATCCAGACCGGCTGAGAATCGCTCCACAGTCGTCTGGCGCGCGGACCAGAGTCCCCCCAACGACTCGGCCAGCAAGCCCACTGGGGAAGGCTCACGGCGGAAAGATTCCTCCCCGGACAAGTCGCGATCGGCGGGGAGCTAACGGCCGGTCGTCAGGTCGCGGGCCGCCGCCACATCGGCACGAATCTGTGTCAGCAGGGCCTCAATTCCCGCAAACCGCACCGTCCCCCGCAGGCGGGCCAGAAACTCGATTTCCAGCGGCTGTCCATACAGATCCCCCTGGAAATCGAGCAGATGCACCTCGAATTTCCGCTCACTCACCCCAAACGTCGGATTGGGGCCCAGGTTGATCGCCGCCCCCCATCGTCCCGCCGGGGTATGGGCCCAGCCCGCGTAGACCCCCTCGGCCGGCAACAAGGTCGGCACTCCCGCCAGGTTGGCGGTGGGAAAACCCAGTTTCCCTCCGCGCGCCTCGCCATGTACGACCTCCCCCCGCACGCGGTGTGGCCTTCCCAGCAGTTCGGCGGCCGCCGCCACCTCCCCCTCCCCAATCAGACGCCGGATCGCCGACGACGAGACCGACCGCCCCTCCACCAGCACCGGGGGAATGATCTCACAGTCGAGCCCTTCCGCCCGGCACCACGCGGCCAGTTGCTGCACGGTGCCGTCGCGCCCCCGGCCAAACCGGAAGTTCTCCCCCTCAACTACCCCCCGCGCCGCCAGCCGCCCCCGCACGATCTGGTCGAAGAACTCCCGTGCCGACAACTGCAGAAACGCCGGGGTGGTGGCCTGCACAATCGTGGCGTCGGGACCACAGGCGCCGATATGCGCCAGCCGGTCGGCCAGCGACATCAGCGGCTGCGGGGCCGCCTCGGGGCGCAGCACCGCCACCGGGTGGGGATCGAAGGTCACCACCACCGCCGGCACCCCCGCCTGGCGCGCGCGGGCGCAGAGCGTCTGGAACATCGCCTGATGCCCCCGGTGCACCCCGTCAAAATTGCCGATGGCCACGTACCCATGCCGCGTGGCGGGGTCATCAAACCCGTGCAGGACCTTCATCAGACGCGAAACTTCTTCAGCTTGTCGTGATCGAGTTCAATACCCAGCCCGGGCTTCTGCGGAATCTTCAGAAAGCCATCGTCGTCGATCACAAACGGCTCGGTGGTCAGCTCTTCGATGTATTCGCAGGGGGTCAGGTACTCGACGTAGCGGGCCACCGGCTGGGCAGCCGCCAGTTGCAGATCGGCGGCCACGCCGATGGCGGTGTTCCACCCGTGCGACACCATCAGCACATTGTGGTCGAAGGCGTACCAAGCGATCTTCCGCGATTCCGACAGCCCACCGTTCTTCGTGCAGTCGGGCTGGATGATGTCGACCGCCCGCCGCTCGATCCAGGGAATGAACGACTGCCGCCGGGTCAGCACTTCGCCCGTCGAGATCGGCACGGGAGACTGCTTCGTCAGCTCGATGTATCCCTCGATGTCGTCGGGGGGCAGAGCCTCTTCAAACCAGGTGATGTCGTAGTTGGCCAGCATCTTCGCCGTCTCGCGGGCCCAGTTCAGCCCGTGGGGCCAGAACTGCTCGCTCCCCCCCGCATCGACCATCAGCTCGATTTCTTCTCCCACCGTATTGCGGGCCGTCCGCACCAGCAGTTCGTCGAACTTCCGGTCGCGCCGCCCAAACGGCCGCCAACCCATCTTGATCGCCTTGAAACCTCGCGAAACCACATCTTCGAGCTTGGCCCGCAGTGCGGCGGGCTCGTCGAAGAGAATGGACCCATACGGCTTGATGCGGTCGCGGTAATTCCCCCCCAAAAGCCGCGAGACCGGCTGACCGCACGCCTTGCCGAAGATGTCCCACAGGGCAATGTCGAGGCCGCTGATCGTGTGCTCGACCGAGCCCCCCCGCCCCTGCCAGAAGGTCGATTGCCGCAGTTTCTCAGTCACCCGCTCGGGTTCCAGCCCCGACTCATTCCGCAGCAGGGGCCACAACAGCCCCATCGCCCCCTCCACCAGCGCCCCGGAGGTGAAGACACTCCCCACCCCGCGAATGCCCTGGTCGGTGTGCACTTCCAACAGGGTGTGCAGGTTTTCTTTCTTCTCGTGCCCCTGGGGCCAGCCCCCATCCACCGTGGCCCCCACCAGGGGAATGATCTCGACATGGGTGATCTTCATGATGTCCTTCCAGTGTGAGTCGGGGTGAGTTTCCAGTTCCAGCCGCGGGAGTCTGGCCCGACTGGCTGCTTCCCACCAGCGCGGGTCGCGCCCACAAGCCATCTCTGCCAATTCGGGTCACTGACCCAGCCAGCTTTTCGACAATGGGTCGCCGCCGACTCGACCGGCGGGCCGCATGTGCCGTTCCTGCCTGAGGTTCAGCCCCGCAGGGGGTCGGGTTGTCTCCACGGGGGAGGACAGGCGGCGTCGATCTGGGGAAAATGTTCCGCCGGAATCGACACGTCTAGTGCGGCCAGCGCCTCTTCAATCTGGGCGACCGTTTTGACCCCCACAATCAGCGAGGTCATCGCCGGCTGCGTCAGCGTCCAGGCGAGGGCGTACTTCGCCGGCGAGGTGCCCACCTCGCGGGCCAGCCGCTCCACCGCCTCCAGCTTGTCGAACAGCGCGTCGTTCAACGCCCACATCCACTGTGGTTTTTCGGCCAGCCGCGAATCGGCGGGGGCAGCCTCCCCCCGGCGGTATTTGCCCGTCAACAGCCCCCCCTGCAGGCTCTGGTAGGGAGTCACCGCGATGTTTCGCAGCTGGCAATAATCCAGATCGTGCTGGAATTCGCGCCGCAACAGGCTGAAGGGAATCTGCGACGAGACCACCCGCGGCCAACCCCACCGGGCCGACTGCGCCTGCAGTTCGGCCATCTGCCACGCCGCATGGTTCGACACCCCAAACGACCGGATCTTCCCCTGCCTCACCGCGGTTTCGAGTGCCCCATGGGTCATTTCCAGAGGCACTTCCTTGTCGGGCCAGTGGATGATGTACAGGTCGATGGTGTCGGTCCGCAGCCGTTTCAGACTGCGGTCGACCTCCCGCAGAATGTGGACCGGAGACAACCCCCGGTCCTGCGGCCCCGGTCCCACAGGCGCCCCCACCTTGGTCGCCAGAATCGCCTTGTCCCGCCGGTCCCGCAGCGCCTTGCCGACGATTTCCTCGGCCACTCCCCCGGCACTCCCCAGAAACCGGTTGTATCCCTCATAGACATTGGCGGTGTCGATGAAGTTGATCCCCCGGTCGAGGGCGGCATGCACCAGGGCGATCGAATCGGCCTCATTCACCGGGGAACCGAACGTCATCGTCCCCAGGCAGATCGGACTGACCAACAGTCCGCTCGCTCCCAAAGCCCGCAATTTCATCATCGGCCTCGCCGTTCCGGTGGGTGTGGTGCCGGGGACTCTCCCCCGCCTCCGTCTGAGCCAGAATAGTCATCGGCCGCCACATCCAACCAGCCCACCCCCCGATCGGAAGGCCCCCCACCCTCCCCCTGCCCAGAGCCCCTCTTGCCGCTGCCAGATCTGTCCGATACTCTCAAATGCACTTTCGTTGATGTTTTCCCGGGGTGTCGGTGCCGGCCGTTTTGTCTCCGTGAGTCTTCCGTCATGTTGAGAATCCTCGGGCATTCCCGCGCCGCGTGCGATGGCTGGTCTCGGCGTGACGTCCTGCAGGTGGCGGGGACCGGGCTGCTGGGGGTCAATCTGCCGCAAGTGCTGGCGGCCGAAGAGCAGCGGCTGGGCGGTGGGGGCCAAGCCAAATCGGTCTTGTTTGTCTTTCTGTTTGGCGGACCAAGCCAGCTCGAGACCTTCGACCTCAAGCCCGAAGCCGCCACGGGCATCAAAGGACCCTACCGCCCCATCGACTGCCGCACACCGGGATTGCTGATCAGCGAGAAACTCCCCCGGCTCGCCCAGATTTCCGACAAGTATGCCGTCGTCCGCACCGTCACCCACAAGCAGAACGACCACAACGCCTGCCACTACATCCAGACCGGCCACCCGATGCCGATCGTCCCCCGGGGGGCGGCCCAGGTCGACGCGACCGACAAAGACTGGCCCGCGATGGGTTCGGTCATCGAATACCTCGACACCCGGGCCGTCGGCGGCGACCACCGCGATGTTCCCAGTTACATCTACCTTCCCAACCGGCTCGGGCACATTCAGGGCTACGACCGCCTCGGCCAATATGGAGGCTGGCTCGGCCGGCAGTACAACGCCCTGGCGACCGACATCCGCAAGAAAGACGCCAAAGACAACCCCTACTTCCGCGACTGCACCGACGAAGAACTGCAGTTCCGCCTGAAGGAACTCGACGGAGTCCCCGAAGTCACACTCGACCGGCTCAATCATCGCCGGGGGCTGCTCGATCAACTCGATGACCAGCGCCGGCAGCTCGACCAGGGGCTGCGGCTCGCCGCGTTCGACCGCACCCGTGACCGGGCCTTCACCCTCGCCACGTCGCAGAAACTGCGCGACGCCCTCGACCTCCGACAGGAACCGACGGCGGTGCGCGACCGGTTCGGCCGGCATCTGTTCGGTCAGAGTGCCGTGGTGGCCCGCCGGATGCTGGAGGCCGGCGCCCGCTTCGTGACGCTGCTGTGGGACTGCCCCGACGGCTACAGCTGGGACAGCCACATCCACAACCACGATGTGGACCAGCACATGCTGCCAGGGCTCGACCAGACCCTCTCGGCCCTGCTGGTCGATCTCGAAGAACGCGGCCTGCTCGACGAGACCCTGGTGGTCTGCCTGGGAGAAATGGGACGCACGCCGCAGGGGAAGGCGAACTGGGGCCGCGACCACTGGAGCTTCTGCTTCCCGGCCTTGTTCGCGGGGGCGGGAATCCGGGGGGGCACGGTGCTGGGCCGGTCGGATCGCGATGCCGCCTATCCCGCCGACAACCCTGTCTCTCCCGAAGACCTGGCGGCCACCATCTTCAGCGCTCTGGGAATCGATCCCGAGACACGCATTCTCGACGCCCAGGGACGCCCGGTGCCGTTGCTTGACGCCGGGGTTCCCCTCGAACGGCTGTTCGGCTGATTCCCACGGAATCGTTCCGGGGCGAGATGGAAGCATGTCCCCCTTTGGCGGAGGCGGGAACAGCTGACAGCGGTTGGACAGACACAGCGATTCCAGAATTGTGGGGCATGTCTGGCCGAGTGACCTGCGAGAGACTAAACTGCCGCACGTTGCCCGATCGTGGCGTTTGACCGGCGAGACGCGTGACGTGGCTCGCTCTCTCCCGCGGACCTCTCGTGCGGCATGTCCCGGCGTGAGGTGGTCCCGTCGCCTCCGGATCGAATGGTTGTCCCTCTCGTCTGCCCAGACGCTGTTCGCCGGTTGTTCGACGCGACGAGACGCGTTCGTCTGATCCCTTCTTCAGAGATCCTTCGGTCTCTTTGATTTTTTCATGACTGCACCCGTTGCCATCGTGCTGGCCGCCGGCAAAAGCACCCGCATGAAGTCGGTCCTGCCCAAGGTCCTGCATGAAGTGGGAGGGCGTCCCATGATCGAGTACGTGCTCGACGGGGCCCGGGCGGTGGGGGTCCAGCGGCTCGTGGTGATTGTCGGGCATGCCGCCGACAAGGTTCGCGGGGCCCTCAGCCAGCAGCCCGGCGTCGAATTCGCTTTGCAGGCCGAGCAAAAGGGGACCGGGCATGCCGTGCTGCAGGCCCGCGAGGCGCTGCGCGACCATCGGGGTCCGGTGTTCGTGCTGACGGGAGACGCCCCCTTGATGCGGGCCGAGTCATTCGCGGCCCTGCTCTCCGATCAGGCCGAGCATCGGGCGTCGTGTGTCATCGGCACCGCCGAGACCGAGCACAACTTCGGCCTCGGGCGCATTGTGCGGGGTCCCAACGGCCAGTTCGAGAAGATTGTCGAGCAGAAGGACGCCACTCCCGCCGAGCAGGCGATCCGCGAAATCAACGTCGGCTGTTACGTCTTCGACTGCCAGCGGCTGTTCTGGGCTCTGGAACGAATCCAGCCGAACAACGCCCAAAAGGAGCTCTACCTGACCGACTGCTGCGGCATTCTGAAGCAGGCGGGGGATCCGGTGGTCGCCAGTTGTCGGCTCGACATCACCGAGGCGTTGGGGGTGAATACCCGCGTGGAACTGGCCCGGGTGCACCAGGCACTGCAGCAGCGGACCTTCACCCGGCTGATGCTCGATGGGGTGACGATTGTCGACCCGGCCCAGACGGTCATCGACTCCCGCGCCCGCATCGGGGCCGACACGATCATCGAGCCCTTCACCAGCATCTGCGGGGCGGCGGAAATCGGCCGCGATTGCCGGATTGGCCCCCACGCCCACCTCGGCCCCAGCGCCCGCATCCCCGACGGCACCCGCGTCCCGCCGTTCACGGCGATCGGGTAATCTCTGCCCCACGCAAACGCCTCAGGGGGTTCGTCAATCTCCCTCGGCAAGACTCCGCAGCCTGACGCAAAAATCCCGCTCCGGGACGGGGTACCTCCGTTTGGGGCGGCCCGTCTGGCTCATCGACCCAGCATCGGCCTACCGGGTGGCCCGACCAGCCGCTGGAGTACGGCGTGGACTTGGTCTTCGCCTGCGGGAACGGATTCCGACCACTCAACAGGTTGTTTTTCCCAGAGATTCCCGGGGGGCGCCTTTGGCTGGTTTTGGGCATTCAGCAACCGCACATGGCGATTGACCGTGTCCCGGTGCAACTCCAGACGCCGCGCACTCTCCCGATTCGAGAATCCCTGCGCGTGCAACTGCTGAATCATCTCTCTGTGGACCATGCTGATCTCGTTCGCCAGCGGCGTCTCCGCCGTGTGGAAAAACACCCAGCGTACGACTCGCGAACCCCGCACCACTGGCCGGTTTTCAGGCGCCCCTTACGGGCCGGTTTTGGGTGCCCGCTGACACGACGGCTACGTTACCTCCACCGACACTGCGGCTGCTTCCGGCTGAAATGACAAACGTGCCGGGTTGGGGTTCACACCCTCTGTAGGACCAAGACCTTTTCACGGCGCACACCCCGGTAGGGGTCACAGCGGGTCGCCGGGGGTCAAGCGCAGCACCCCGCAGGCGGTGCCAGAAAGCGCCATTGAACACGACCAGAACGCGCGAACTCTTCTGGACTGGGTTCCAATTTCGATCATAACGCGTTACCGGAAAATGTGTGGTGGGTCAATAAAGGGATCACAAACAAAGGGGGGCCCTATGTTTTGCTCGTGTTTGTCAAAGGGTGGCGCCGTGTTTTTCCCATTCCGACAATCCCGCCGTTAACTCCTCGACGAATCGGCCACTCATTTCATCGGCCGCTTTCACTTTCGGCGAATTGGGTCCACCCACGCGACAATGTCCCACGAGCGTCCGCCTCGTTGCGGCTAGAGCCTTCCTGGCGAAATCCGACGCCTCGCAAAAAAACGACACCCCTCGCCCGTCCTGCGTCCCGGGAGGCGCGGAAAAATGGGATTGCGCCCAAACGCACCAGGGAGAAATTCGTGATGTCACACGCTACCGGGGTTTTCCAGAGACCGATGGAATCTGAAAGACAAATACCATCGTCAAACACAACCAGCGCGTCAGTGGCGGCAGGAAGTGGACCGTCTCCGGAGAAAGTCCAAAAAGTTGACTCATGGACGACACGGTGAACCGATTGACATGGTCGGGGATTCTGATCGGGAATCGCAACAACATCGCCCGACCGATCTGCCAATTGACCTCGTTGGGGACAGTGATGATCGCAAAGCCTCCCGGCCGGAGAACGCGCCGGATCTCCTCAATGGCGAGTTCGGGATCGGGGACATGCTCGAGGACCTCGGAGCAAACGACGAGGTCGAACGACTTGGATTCGAACGGCATCTCGCGAGCATCACCCTGGATGATCTCGGCCGATGGAACCAATGCCCGCGCCCGCTCAATCCGCGTTTCAGAAATCTCGATCCCGGTCAGCGAAACGTTCAGGTCTTCAATCGCTTTGAGAATATAACCGTCGCCAGATCCCACTTCGAGAATCGACCGCACCTTGTACGCCTGGATCAACTCGCGGACGATTCCAATGCGGCGATTGTGAAGGTAAGCCACGAGCGGGTTTGCCGACTTGTAGAATTCCTCGTGGAGGTCGTCGCCAGCCAACTCCTCCATGACTTCTTTCCAGGGGCGTTCAAAATCGTATGAGGTCTTGTAGGCCATCGGATTCGCGGGGTGGGGGTCGGGAACTGACACTCGAGATGATACCCGCCCTTTTGAGCCTCCGACAGTCTATGAGCCCGGCGGGAATCCGCGTGCGAGACACCCCGCGATGAACATCACGGTTGTATCTGAATTGCCAGGATCAGATTTCTCTCTCCGCGGTGGCCCCCCCGGGGAAAGCGCGGTCCGGCTGCGGAACATCTCCTTGACAGTTCCGTGAACCGGCGGATACCCTCCAAATAGGTCGTTCGGGGGACGGTAGACTGTGGTCATTTGTCTCCGCCTGAGCGCACTTGATCCTTGGTTTACCGGTTGTTGATGGGACATCGCACGCTGCTGTCGATCGTCGTTCCGGCCCTGAACGAAGAGGCGAATCTGCGCGCGGTCCATCAGCGCATCGTGGAAACCATGACTGGGCTGCCATGCGATTTCGAAATCGTGTTCATCGACGATGGCAGCTCCGACGGGACGCTCCAGGTCGGTCGCGACTTGAATGCCGCCGACGATCGTGTCCGAATGATCAGCTTCTCGCGGAACTTCGGGACACAGATGGGAATTCTCGCCGGACTGGAACACGCCCGGGGAGATGCTGTGGTTGTCATGGACGCCGATTTGCAGCACCCGCCCTCGTTGATCAAGACGATGTTCGCACGCTGGCAGGAGGGTTCCGAAGTGGTTTATACAATCCGGAAAGATACGGAAGACGCGGGATTCATCAAGCGAACCACCTCTTCGATGTTTTCGGGTGTCTTCAACCATTTGGCGAAGCCGCGGATCGACCCACAGGGATGTGATTTTCGCCTGCTGGACCGCAAAGTGGTTGACGCGATCGTTTCGATGCGCGAGCACCGCCGGTTTTTTCGCGGGCTCGCGACGTGGGTGGGATTCCGACAGATCGGGATCCCGTATGTCGCCGCCGCGCGGGCCTCGGGAACCACCAAATACAACTACCGCAGGCTCGCCTCCCTGGCGCTCGACGCGATCACGTCGTTCTCAACGGTCCCTTTGCGGTTGTGCGGTTGGATTGGGCTGTTCGCGGCCGTGGGGGTCTTGCCTTACGCCCTCTGGGCCATTTATGTGCGTCTGTTCAGCGACCAATACGTCCCCGGGTGGTCGGCGATCATCGTGTCGATTCTCTTTTTGGGGGGAGTTCAACTGATCTCTCTGGCGGTGCTGGGCGAATACGTGGGACGCGTTTATGACGAGGTCAAGGGGCGTCCCCATTACATCGTTCGAGAGTATGTGGGCGACGACTCGTGTTCCCTGAGGCGGTCCGGCCCGATCCTCTTGGGCCCATGGTCCAAAGGGACCGCCCCGCCAGGAGAATCGCTTGAAAGAACTCATTCTTAACGCGGACGATCTGGGGATCTGCGAATCGACGAACTTCGCCATCTCCCGGGCCTACTCCGAGGGGGGTTTGACAAGCGCCAGCCTGATGGTCAGCGCCCCCGCCTTTCAGCACGCCGTCGAGCAGGTCGCCCGGCGGCACCCGGGACTTCAGATCGGATTGCACCTCTCGCTGACCTCCGGACGTTGTCAGTCGCCTCCGGATCAAGTCTCCGCTCTGGTCGACGACGCCGGACGGTTTCGACGGGGATTCGCCTCCCTCTGGGCGCTGATGACATGGGGGGGGCGAAACGCCCGAACCCAGGTGCGCCGGGAGCTGGAATCGCAGTTCCAGCGGTTTGTCGCGTCTGGTCTCCCGCTGAACCATGTCGATGGACATCGCCATGTCCACATGATTCCTCCGATCTTCGAACTGGTTGCGGATCTCGCCTGTGAATACGGGTGCCCCAGGGTACGACTGTCGTGCGAACCGTTTCCCCGCATCGCGGCCACGATTCGCGACGGGCGTTTCGGCTTGCTGGCCCGAAACCTTCCCAAGCAGATTCTGCTGAGCGTCTGGGGACGGACAAATCGCCGACGTCTCGCCGGCCTGTCGGCTCCCGATCAAACTTTTGGCATCGTTGACAGCGGCCGGATGGACGCGACGGCGCTCCGCCGGATCGTCGAGCACCTCCCTTCCGGCCTGACCGAAGTGATCACCCACCCCGGCCTGGGGTCCAACGATGGCGTCGATGGGTCGATCGCCGACGGAGATCTCGCGTTTCTGAATTCTCCGTCTCGCCGCGTCGAACTCGAAGCGTTGCTCGACTCCACGATCAGGTCGCTGCTGGCGCGGCACGCGCCAACGCATGCCTGAGTTCCCCTCGGCCGTCCGCCGGGCGGGGGAATCGTCCAAGGCCCGTCGCGGATTCCCGGCGGATCTTTTGAAAACAGAACCCCACACAACCCCGTTTACGCCATGCACACAAGTTCGACCGATTTCTCTTCGCCCACTGCCGAAGGCGGAACTGTTTTTGGCGAAAACGGACAGAACGCGCACGACGCGGCCATGGTCCGCTGGACCTGGGAGGAGCGATTCTTCTGGATCTGCCTCTGCGCGCTCAACCTGATCCCTCTCTGGGTGACGAAGTATTTTCCGTCACAGAACGGACCGTGGTTTCTGTTGCCGACGCACATGTTTCGGGAATATGACAATCCACAATTCAACTACTCGCAAATTTATGTCCGCAACTGGCATCCGGTTCCGCACATGCTGCATGACGCGCTGGTGGGACTCGCGACGTCGGTTTTTCCGATTCTCATCTCGGAAAAGCTGATGCTCAGCCTCTACGTCGTGCTGCTGCCGATCAGCGTGTTTTATTTTCTGGCCGTGTTCGCGCCGGGCCGGCATTGGCTGGGGTATCTCTCATTTCTGTTGGTCATCAGTTACCCCTTCATGCGGGGCTATCACGACTTTACATTGTCGATTCCGCTGTATTTCATCACGCTCGCGTACTGGTTTCCCCGCCGCGACCGGTTGAACTACGCGAACATCGCCGTACTCGTCACGCTGGGAGTGCTGGTCTATCTGTCTCATCTGGTGGTGTTCGCCCTGCTTGCGGGATCGATCGGCTGGCTGTGTCTGTTTGAAGACGGACGCTGGATCCGCGCTTGCAAGTCGGCGCTCACGGTGACCTGGGCGGGTTGGCTGATGTTCTTCGACTATTCGATTCAGAGTCGCAACGCGAGATGGGTCGACCGGGCCGATACGTCATGGA
>Ga0315903_10001398_pt1 | contig 36519 bp, 29 predicted proteins | sample LakEriMetagenome_7_FD_203524 | JGI IMG/M metagenome (GOLD analysis project Ga0315903, IMG submission 203524) | Freshwater fungal communities from buoy surface, Lake Erie, Ohio, United States - Buoy 2 MA119 | ecosystem: Environmental > Aquatic > Freshwater > Lake | place: USA: Lake Erie, Ohio...
CAATGTTCTTCTTCAAATAATCAATGATTATGTTTGAAGGTTCTATACAATAAACATGCTTAGGATTTTTATCTAAGATTGAATATGTGAATGACCCACAATTTGCTCCAGCATCAAAAACAATATCACCTTCTTTTACTTGCTTGTGCTTTTCATAGGTTCTTTCAACAAAATTTTCATTGCTGAACATTTGAGCATATTCTGGATCTGTTGGACCCCAATCAAAATTTGTTGGAACTAAAAAATCACTAAAATAATTCTTTAGGTTATACAGAACAACATTTCTATGATCTTCTCTCATATCATAGTTGTTTAGTAGATCTTTAAACAATTCACCAGATTCTTTATTTTTTCCCCACCACCAACCAGAAATTGCTTTTAGTAGGATCAATCCATATTTTCCTGGATATTCAACATCGCTTTTAAGTGGTTCAATATTAAAGTCTGCAAATGTTAGAGCAATATTTGTATAAATGTAGCAATCTTGCCATTGCTCCTTTTTCTCTGAGAATTTTCCCAGCAAGTAATATGCCTCTGGTCTATTTGGAAGTAGGCAAAGTGCCTGCTGCAAAATACCTTTAGCAGTTAGATCTCTTGTTCCCTGCCTATCATAACAATTAGAAGCATGTATTAATGCTTCGTATGCTAAAGTATCGTCATCTGCTCTCTCAGCACATCTAAGAAAATAAGATAAGGCTGGAGATGATTGACCTTCTTTTTCATACCAAAGACCTAGAGAAAAGTTTTTCTGTGGATCTTCAGTGTCCAAAGAATAATCAACTAAAAGTTCTTCAATATCAGTTTTTTTGTTATCTTCTAAGATTCCCATAATTTTTTTTAATGAAACTTTATTACCGTTTTCTTTCCACCAATTAACTACAAAGTCATAACTTTCGTTGTGGTGTCCCTTTTGACCATCAAATTCTTTAAATGTTGTAGGAATATCAATATTCTCAACAAACAATTCAATGCTATAAACCTTTCCATGACCAAAAAATAGAACATTCTCAGGCATCGGAATAAAATTGCCTGGAATTGTTACGTCATAAACATCACCAAAAATATGTCTATCAATTATTTTTTTAGCATAATCTCTAGTAATGATATATGCAGTAGCAGACCAATCATCATGAGATTTCTCTCTTAGATTTACATTTTCATAAAAAGGTCTTACAGTTGCTAGATGAACGCATTCTGCATCATCCGGTAGATTATCAATAAATTCTTTCCATGTAAAATTCCAATACTTTACAAGTTCAAAACTTACATCATCTTCACAGAAGAATGCATAATCATCATCACATTCTTCGTACCACTTTTTAATTGCTTTAAGATGTGAAATTATAGTTCCTCTAGTACCAGAGTCTAGAGTTTCTAACAATTCTCCTCTAATTTTATCATCACATTCAGAGAACCTTTTAGATATAATTGGATAAACTGAACTGATATTATATTGAGAAAATTGTTGATTTAATAAGTTTTGCCTATCTATGCTCTCCTCAAGAGAGATATAATAGACTTTAGGAAAATATTCTAATTTATTTGCGATCATTTTTAATCTGCACAGCAACTTGTTTAATTAAGTGTTCAATGTTTAAATTAGGTTTCCACCCAAGAACTTTTTGTGCCTTTTCAAAAGAACCAATAGATTTTCTAATAGTCTCTTGCTTGACTGTTTCTTTATTTAGAGCATATTTCCCAGCGAACAATTCTGGATATCTACTCCAAAGTTCTTCTGCTGGTTTATATGCAAGTGGTATATGAGTGCAATTTAATGCTTCTGAGACCCATTTTCCAATCTGATTTACACTATAATTCAATCCAGTACAGACATTAAAAGTATCGTTGGGTTTCTTTTGCAGACAAATTTCTATCATAGAAATAATATCTTCAACCCAAATAAAATCTCTGGTTTGAGTTCCATCACCACTTAAACGAGGAGATATTCCTGAAAGAAATTCTCTTGCTAAAAAATTAACTAGAGGTGGGTGAATCCTGTGATAATCTCCATCAGGACCAAAAACATTAAAGAATCTCAGAGTAGTGATCTCCATGTTATAATTTTCTCTATAAGATTCTATAATGTCTTCAGCCATCTTTTTTGAGGATGAATAGTATAACTTCGGATTTAATTTCAAATCTTCTGTAAAGATATCTGCTCCACAATTTTCATATACTGCACTAGTACTGGAAAAAATAACATGAGGAATCTCATGATTTTTAGCAAATTCTAAAACATTTGTAACTCCACCAACATTAGTCCAAATTGTTTCTAATGGATTTATTTCACAGTCTGGAAGAGATGTTATTGCTGCTAGATGAATAATAGCATCAAACTTTGTGTCTAATAAAGTAAAAGGTTTTGAAATATCAACATTAAAAAATGGAGCAATCAAAGCTCCATTTACTTCAATATTTGATTTGTATCCATTTCTAAGACTATCAATCAAAACCAATTCATGTCCATTTTGAATTAGTCTTTTAGAAATACCACAACCAATCTGCCCTGCTGCTCCTGTGATAAGTATTTTCATTCAAAAAACTCCTTTAAATTATTTGCATTTCGTGGAATATTAATTGCCTTTGCAGAAGGATATGGATTGCTTCTTGCAAAATCATTGATCACTACTCTCTGTGCATGAGGCAGTCCCATAATCAGTTGGTCATAAGGAATTCCTTTCTCTTCCATTTCAAATACAGTAGTTCCTCTGTGTTCTTCTGGTCTGCTGGTTGTTAGAATAATCTTAACTTTACCAGACTGATACAATTGATTTAGGTAATCAATATTCTCTTGTATTGCAGTTCCTTCTCCAACATAAGGAGGGAAATGTGTAGAAGAATTCGTAACTAAAGTTCCGTCAATATCCACAAACAAACATTTATATTGTTTCTTATAGGCATTCCAGGCATCCAGTGTTCCCCAATCCTTAAAGTTAGTTGTGGATAGTCCACAGAAAAGAGAACCAGATAGAATCATTTCAAATATGATATGACTCACATAACATTCACCATCAATATCAGATAGTTTCTTATAAATCTCACAGAATTCTAGGGCACTTCCGAATCCATATCCACCGGCAGAAAATGTAGAACTAATGACTTTCTTTTCTACGATATTTGTAATAACACCATTCACATCAAACTGCAAGTAGCTCTTTGCCTTTGCATTAATATTTTCCATATCATTCAGGTCAAAGTAGGCAACCTGATTGATAGGTTCCGTAATCTCACACTCATAATATCCATCAGAGTCTTTGATGAATATGAATCCATCAAGGTTAGATTTCAGAATGAGTTCATATACAGTTTCCGACTGAGATTGTGTTTGATTCTCAAGAAACACAATATTGGATTTTCCTAGAAGACCCAGTTCATCAAGTTCCTTTTCAAATCCATCACAGAAATGATACTTCTCTTCGTGCTCGGATAAACAGACAAAATAAATTTCATCAAAGAATTCTAGATTCAATCCAAGTATTGATTCTATTCCCATAAAACGACCCGTCATTGGATGAGTAAGCATCCATTTGGGTCTCATATTTGGAAATCTAGAAGACTTCCCCGCCATAGGAACTATTAAATTCCTCATACAATTTGGTAGAAGATACAACTTTATCCAGTATAATTCTTTGTTGAGAATTTGTCAAATAAGGTTCAATTCTTAAAATGTTGATTGCATCAAGAACATCAAAGCTTATTTTTTCAATATAATACCCATACCGGTCTTCTAGTTTTTCCCAAATATAACGATAAGTTTGAATCATACGAACCGAAGATAGATTTTGTATTTTCAAGCTCCAGAGATAATACAAGTCTTGTTTAATTTTTACAAGGTCACATAAAAAACTATCCACATAAGAATCCAGAAAGTCAATAAAGAATAAACGATTTGGATGAAACAGAATATTATTAAAGGTTAAATCCCCATGACAAAATGTATTCGGAACAACGATAGATTCTTCTTCAACTAGTTTTTTTAGATGTCTAATAAAGTTCTTATGATGACTTCTTGGTATCAGAGAATCCAATTTGTTTAGAATCTCATCCGTTACATCAACCATTCTAAATCTAGAAGAAATGAAATCAAAATAACCGAAGAGAGTCTCAATCACAAATTCAATATTCTCTACACTCGCAGAAGAGAAGAACTCATAAAATGATAGTGCCGGAACATAATCCATATCAAAAGAATTCTGATTTACACTCAGAACTTTGGGAGTATCAATATTCCTGAGTATCAGATTATAGAAAAAATTCTGCTTATCAACTTGTTTTAATAATCTGGAATTATATTCTGGCGAAGAAGAATACTTACGAAGTGTTGTATTATTCAGAAGTTCTAGTTTGCAACCAGATAATCCACCATCAAATTTATTTTTAATGCTATAGGTCATTCTCTCATAAATTCTTCAATTGTTTGAGTGGAACCAATATTTCTCCACCAATTTAAATTTTGTTTATATGATTGTTCGTGTGCTGGATGGATTGGTTGGTTTTTACCTTCTTCTGTATTTGGATTAAGATACGAAGGCATAAAACTCAGGTCTTCTGTAAATAGTGGAGCACCATAAACTTTACCTAATGGAGAGAAGATAATAGTTTCAATCACAGGAACCTTTGCCCAATCCTCTCTAAAATCTATATCAGAACCTCTAAAATCTAAATGAAACCTACCGTCATAGTAATAAGTATCAATCAGTTTCTTAGCAAATTCTCTTTTAATAATATAAGCACAACCAGACCAATCACACCAACAACGATTGCGGAAACCAATTTTAAATCTATCAAATTCGTCTCTCAACCAGGCAAGTTGAACAATCTCCCAATCATCAGGAAGACTATTGTAGAAATCGTCCCAAGTAAAGTTCCAGTACTGAACCAGTTCCATACTCAAATCATCTTCACAGAAGAAAGCAACTTCCTCAGTAGTATTATCATACCACTGTTTGATTGCCTTGAGGTGCGATGTAACAGGCCCTCTGCTTCCAATACTTAAACGGTCAATATAATCTGATATAATTTCGTGTTGAGTATCATCATACTTATTGAAAATATGAGGTGTGATATGATTAATACCAACCTCAGAGAACTTTTGATGCAACTTTTCTCTTCTTTCAGTACAATAATCCACACTGATATAATGTACTGGAGGAAGATTTTTGAGTTTTGATTTATCTGGTTTGTAATAAATCCAACACTTTTCATCTGGTGTAAATCCAGTCAGTAATTCATTCACTGCTCGTTTAACACCGGGAAACCAATCATATTCATCGTGATAATAATCGTGCCCTGCAATAATTCCACCTGGTTTCACCTTGGGATACCAGGCAAGAATATCATCTCGGACATCTTCATACTCGTGAGAAGCATCAATAAAAACAAAATCCAGAGAATTATCCTTGAATTTTTTGACTGCCTCAAGAGAAGTCATCTTGAGTGGAAAATAATATTCACCAACAGGTCTCATATTATCAATAAAGATATCATAGAGTTTAGGTAACTCTTCCATTCCTTCGTGCTCTACACTTCCTTCCCAGGTATCCACACAGAAGAACTCTATGTCCTTATTGGAATTAGCAATCTCCACACACATATATGCTGCAGATTTACCTTTCCAACAACCAACTTCTACGAAACGACTACCCGAAGGAAATCGCTTTACAATTCTAGAGTAAAGGTTGGGATAAGAAAACCAACCCTCACCAAAATTATCACTTCCGCAAATGTGTTCCACTACTTAATCTCTAAGAGAACTGATTCTGGGTTTCCATACAATCTACCATCCACTGCAATCTTATGAGTAGGAATATATTTCTCAATCAATTCTGTCCAAGTTGTCGCCATATCATCGTGGAATTCAATTGCAATATACTTAAATTCTGAAAGACAAGTCGTATTTTCTAGTACATTTCTTTCTCCACCTTCAATATCAATCTTAATGAAATCATATTTGGGTAGATTTTCCAATGTTATGGTTGGAAGTTGGTTGAATTGAGTTGTATGATTTTGCGAATTCATATTGTATCCACCAATATTTCCATCAGATTGTCCTAATGAAATTGTTTCTGCACCATAATGTAAAGCCTTGTTTATAATTTTAACTCTCCAATCATCCTTAAATCTATTTTGAATATAATCAAAATTTACAGGAACAGGTTCTAAAATAACTGCTTCCTTCATCGTTGGAATTTGACTAAAAAATATCTTTACAACTTCTCCAGTACATCCACCAACATCAAGGAATGATTGAATTTTTTTATCTCTTAAGAAGTTAATCATCGTTGCATAAAATGGTTTATAAGACCATTCAAGGTTTGTATAATCTAGATGACCATCCAGAGTATCTGTTCCCCAACTTACTTGTGGTTCTGGTTCTGAATTAGTTTCGACTTGAATTTCATTCATTCCTATAAAATCCAAAACCAATTCTTGAGAAACTTTGAGAAGATATGCTGCATTATCCTGAAAACCAAAAGTTATTAGATAATCATTATTGTACTCGCACATTCCCACAGCAAATTCAATCTCTCCATTTAGAAAAGAAAATTGTTTAGATACTTTTACAATATTCCAATCTTTATCCCATACAACAAAGCGATGACGATATATTCCATCCTTTCTTCCTGCAGGACTTTTTGTTAGGTAAGTTTCGTGAAGTAGTGCAAACCTATAATCTCCCAGAGGAAGAACTTGAGAACCTCCACGAAGATCTACACACCCCAAATCTTTCCAATCACTTACACATACTCTATAAGTTTTATTGGTTTCAATATCATATCTTACAATTTCCGTTCCATTCGTCCATTTTACATAATGATATGGAAGGTCTAAGATCGGCATCCAATTTTTATTACAATACTCTAATGTATCATCATCTCCTGGAATTGGAATGCGGTGCTGATTAATTTCCTTTACACCATTTTCTGTAATTTCAAGTTCAGAGAGTTCCATACGACCTGTTCCAATCGTATCAAGATCTCTTCTGACGCCAGTGATGTATAGTTTATCATCCCAACGAACAATGCGAGCATCCTCAAGACCTACAAACTCCCAGAGTTCTTTATCTGGAAAACTAGAAGTATCAACGCGATTATATTTTTTAATGTGCATATTTTCATCCATTTCGCACATATAATTCCAAGTGCGAAGTCTCCAGTCATTTTCTGGATGAATATAAACCAAAGGACCCCAAGGGTGCTCAAATCTTTTCTTTTCGGAATGATATAAGGTATAGTTAATGTTCCTTAAATTTACAAGAATTTTACCGTTATCGTTGTAAATTGAAGGATTTGTAAGTGCAGGTCCTTTTAAATCTGATGAAGGAACGGTGAGTGGGTGAATATTTCCACCATTCTCCAATGCAAGTTTAACAAAGTTCATATAAACATTATGTGTTCTTGAGAGTATTTATTATCCCAGTTGAGTGACTAAAACATTTAATTGAGTTACTGTGACTGGATCAGTATTATTTAAGTTTGAAATATGAACTTCAATATAATCATTTAGAATATGTTTATGAACATCAGTAATATGAACTATTATTGGAACTCCATTTACACATTCAAATTCTATCGTAGATGCATCTAAAATTGCATTTCCATTAGAACTATCGTAAATTCCTATACTACAGACAGTATCGGTACTTGTAACAACAGTAGCAGAAACTTGAGTGAGATATTGTCTTTCAATTCCCGCAGAACAAGTAAGACGATTATCCGAATGAGTGAATTTGGAGTTGGTTGCGTCAGCAGTTGTAGTAACTCCTGCTATTTTGGTATAAGTATCTGTTGCAGCAAAGGTGGTTTCGGTTACATTATCTTTCATATAATACTGACCGATTACAAAGGTATTATCAATACCGCGATTTCCTTCAAAGAATGTATCTGCACCATCAATATCAGTATGAGTGCTTACACCAATTTTTGTTCCTGGACCAGAGAAATTACAAGTCTGCAGAATAAAACTTTCCGGTTGACTGAAAGTAACTCCATTCTGAACTGTAATTCCAGTGTATCCAGAAGGAACAATAAAGGAGCAAACAGTTACACGAATTCTTCTTGTGCAGTTAAATGTATCTGGAAAATTGAGAATAGACTTTGTTCCACCAAGACCAAAGTTTCCACTAAACAAACACTGGTTAAATCCTACTGTTCCAGTAGTACCATCAAAAGTTAAATCTTGAGAGTTCAGGAATGCTCCATCAAGAAGAATGAAATTATTATAACTTGAAATAATTCCTACTCTTGCACAGTTGGTAAAATTAACTCCAAACCAATCCAGTGCATGAACAGATGGAATTGATGCTACAAGATTGATAGCAAAAGGGGCTTCAAGAGTAATACCTCTCATTGGAAGAGAATATACACTACTTAGGAGAGCAACATCAGTAGCAATACCTGTTGATTTAATTCTACAGTTCTCTGATGAACCACCAAGAATTGTAGTATTATCTCCTGCAACTAATCTATCACCTTGCAAATCTACAGTTGTGGTGAAGAAATAAGTATAATTATCTTTGAGAGTGATTACACCATCTACTGCTGTTGGTAAATCATTAGTGGTTCCAACAAAAATAAAGTTTCGGATATCATCAAGAAACTTAAATTGAGTTTCACCACCGCCACCAATCGTCGCCATCTGTTGTTGGATACGATTAATGAAGAGTTGATAGTGATCGTTGAGTTGTGCAAGTGTTACAAAGTTTTGATCCAGTGGAGTAAGAGGATCACCGTTCTTTACATTTGGTGGTTCATTCAATAAACCTTCATTCAGTTGCTTTCTTGGTTGAGGTATTGGTGAATTTTTAATCTGCTCACGAAATTCATAAAATTCATCGTGCTGATTTACCGCTAAATTTTGTAGAAACTCAACATTTTTTTGGAGTTCTTGAGTTTTTTCTTGTAATCTATCTACTTCGGTTTTATTTTGCTCTGCCTCGTACTCCTCAAAAGTTCTTTTCTTACTGGAAGAACTTTTAGGTGTTTTGGTTTTGTTAGAACCAATATGATGTAAAATTTTAGAATATCTGTTCATTCTTTTGACGGTTTTGAGTATTTATATTTGAGGGGGATCAGGCCAGTTAATTGTAATAGGAAATCCTGGTTGTTGAGGAATATCTAAAAGTAATTGACGATAAGAAATCAGGTCATCTTTTTGCTGTTGTGTTAAACCTTCCCATCTTATAATATTCACACTATCGACATACATTCCCAAATACTTATTTCTACGGTGTCTTGCACAATCGGCAAGATATTCTTCTGATGGACCTGGATCTGGATTATACCATCCATTTTCAGTCCAAGTCCACCCAATTTCTCCATCGTGTTGTGGGGCAAGTTCAATACCTTCTTTATAAGGAAAGAAGTTGGTAAAATCTTCAGGTCTTAAATTGATTACGTTCTCGACAACTTTAGTTTGTGAGTTTAAGATACAAGCTCTCATTTGTTTTCTCCTTATGAACCGTACTCAAGAATAACAATCACACCAGCAGCACCAAGACCACCAACAGCACCAGTTGTGGTGTTTCTTTGTGCCGCACCACCACCTCCAGCACCTTCTGCTGCGGCATCAGCTCCTACTACTGATGCAGCAGCATTCGCATATCCACCTTCTGCACCGCCGCCCCAATAAGTGGAACCACCAGTTCCGCCAGAGGACGATACAATTGCACCTACTCCGTGACTTCCTGATTGCCCCCTGATGTTTAGTTCACCTCCAGTTGGAGTTACTCCTGTTCCACCTTGGTTTGATGATGTAGTACCACCCTGAGCACTTCCAGTTCCATCACCACCTTGACCACCATTTGCGGTTAAACTTGTTCCACCACCGGTTACTGTAAATGTGGTGTTTCCTCCAGTCCCACCATTACCACCTACGTTACTACCTGCAGTTCCTCCACTTCCAATTGAATAAGTAGCAGAAGTTAATTGTGCGGATGTATATAAACGAATTGCAGTTCCTCCACCAGCACCTCCGCCACCAGAATTTGCGGAAGAGGTATCGGCACCATCGGCACCTCCTCCACCTCCCCCACCACCAGTAGCAATTACATACATATGAGTTGTTCCTGGTGTTGGTGTATAAGTTCCAGTTCCAGTTTCGTATATAATTTGACGAACTGTTGCAATACCTGCTGATGCTGTACCAACAAGTCCCTGAAGTCCTTGAGCACCTTGAGAACTTAAACCACCCTGAACACCTTGATTGGAAAGTCCCTGAAGCCCTTGAGTGCCTTGAACAGTTCCGGCAAGTCCTTGAGAACCTTGATTAGAAAGACCTTGAAGTCCTTGAGAACCTTGAGAACCACCAGATCCTTGAACACCTTGGTTAGAAAGACCTTGGAGACCTTGAGTACCTTGGTGACCTTGAACACCTTGATTAGAAAGACCCTGAAGTCCTTGAGAACCTTGATTGGAAAGTCCTTGAAGTCCTTGAGAACCTTGATTGGAAAGTCCTTGAAGTCCTTGAGTTCCTTGTTCTCCTTTAAGTCCTTGAGTACCTTGAACACCTTGATTGGAAAGACCTTGAAGTCCTTGCCTTCCCTGTAATCCTTGAAGACCTTGGGCTCCTTGAGTACCTATGAATGTTGAACCTAAAAATGTAGAAAGATTAGTGGGCATATCGGTTATTCTTTAGTAATTCTATCAATTTCATTTCTTAGAGTATTTATTTGCAATTGTTGTTCTTTTACTGCTTCAATTAATACTCCAATTAAACCATTATAATTTACTGTTTTTGGATTATTTCCATTTACAAGTTCTGGAAGAAGATCCTCAAGTTCTTGTGCAATAACACCAATTGAAGGTTTATTGTCCTTTTTCCACTCAAACCTAACTCCACGAATATTCTCAATAATATCTAGTGCATTTGTGAATGTTTGAACATTATCTTTGAGACTTACATCCGATGTTGTGTTTAAATCAGTGCAAGTTACGACTCCAGAAACTAATACATCTCCAATAACGTGAAGTTTTGATGTTGGGTTTGCGGTTCCTATTCCAAGATTACCAGAAACATAAGTACCACCTGATACTTGAAGTCTTTGAGATGCTGTTCCTGTAGTTGTTGCAGAACCTATTAATAAATCTCCTGCACCAGTAAGGTACATTTTTGCACTCAAAGTAGGGTTTCCTACATTAGTAGTACCAAAAGTCAATCTTGTTGCTCTTGAAGTTGAACTATAATTTTCTTCTGCTGAAGCAGTTATGTTTGCAACTCCTAATGAAAGTGAGGTTCCATCATGGCCTCTGTAATTAATATTACCAATAATCTCTCCGCTGAGAACTCCAGTAGGTGAACCTGCCGATCCATTTACCCTAGCTAAAGACATTCTGGGTACGGAAGCATAGGTTAATACTTCAAGAGGAAATGTTGGGTTTGTAACACCAATTCCAAGATTTTCAGAAACATAAGCACCACCAGATACTTGAAGTGGTTGTGATGCTGTTCCTGTTGCTGTTGTCGTATTTACATAAACATTTGCAGCACTTAAAGTATTTGTGGAAGCATTAAAACTAAATGCTGTCGCAGTACTTCTTGCTTTTGCGGTTTGATTGCTTCCAGTTGCTCCAACCATAACTGGATACAACGTAGCAGTTGTTGTATCATCAGTAGCATTAATAACACTATTAGGTCCTGCAGGTCCTGTTGATGCAAAAAGTTCCCAGGTTGTTCCATCATAAACAAATTCAACAGTAATTCCTTTAATGTCTAATACAAAATCATCAGCAACTCCTTCAATTGTGGATCCATTTCTTGCAACAGTGAGATTGTTTGTAAACCAATCAGCACCATCAGCAAAAGTTACATTGTCTCCAGTTGTTGGTGTTGCTGGAAGTGTGATTGTAAATGCACCTCCAGAAGTATCTGCAATTAATCTATCTCCAGTAACTGCAGTGTAAATTGCAGTTTTTCTGGACCAAGCAGAAACTCCTCCACTACCAGCAGATCCTTGAAGACCTTGAATTGAAATACCTTGAGTTCCTTGTCTTCCTTGAAGTCCCTGAGTTCCTTGATTAGAAAGACCTTGAAGTCCTTGTGTTCCCTGATTACTTAAACCTTGGAGTCCTTGAGAACCTTGAGTAGTTCCTGCAAGACCTTGAGATCCTTGATTAGAAAGTCCTTGAAGTCCTTGAGAACCTTGAGTAGTTCCTGCAAGACCTTGAGTACCTTGATTTCCAGTGCCTTGGACACCCTGAAGACCTTGAGATCCTTGAGTAGTTCCTGCAAGACCTTGAGTACCTTGATTTCCAGTGCCTTGGACACCCTGAAGACCTTGAGATCCTTGAGTAGTTCCTGCAAGACCTTGAGATCCTTGATTAGAAAGTCCCTGAAGTCCTTGTCTTCCTTGTGATCCTTGAGCACCCTGATTAGAAAGACCTTGAAGTCCTTGAGTACCTTGATCTCCTTTTAGACCTTGGAGACCTTGAGATCCTTGATTGGAAAGACCTTGAAGACCTTGAGAACCTTGTGTGGTTCCAGCAACCCCTTGAGTACCTTGATTTCCAGTTCCTTGAACACCTTGAAGTCCTTGTCCTCCTTGTCCTGCATTTTGTCCAGATAATCCTTGAGAACCTTGATTACTTAAACCCTGAAGACCTTGAGATCCTTGAGTAGTACCAGCAGGTCCTTGAGTACCCTGATTTCCTGTTCCTTGGACACCTTGGAGACCTTGAGATCCTTGAGTGGTTCCTGCAACACCTTGAGTACCCTGATTTCCTGTTCCTTGAACACCTTGCAGACCTTGTGATCCTTGAGTAGTTCCTGCAACACCTTGAGAACCTTGATTAGAAAGTCCTTGAAGTCCTTGAGAACCCTGTGTGGTTCCAGCAACACCTTGAGATCCCTGATTGGAAAGACCTTGAAGTCCTTGTCTTCCTTGTGATCCTTGAGCACCTTGATTGGAAAGACCTTGAGTTCCTTGATCGCCTTTTAGACCTTGAGTACCTTGATGACCTTGAACACCTTGATTAGAAAGTCCTTGAAGACCTTGAGTACCTTGATGACCTTGAACACCTTGATTAGAAAGTCCTTGAACACCCTGAAGTCCTTGAGATCCTTGAGATCCACTGGTTCCTTGTGCTCCTTGAGAGCCAGTGTCTCCTTTATCACCAGTACGAGCAAAAGTAATGATTACATCTTCGGCATTAGTGAACGAAGTTGCACTTCCCGAGACATATGAACTATCAACTTGGAAATACCCGGTTTGCTCTACAATTGAAGAGATGGTAAATAATGCAAAATCGGATGCATCAAACTTATTAGAAATTCTAAAGTGACCCTTAATAGTTGATGTGGAATCATCAATCGTTCTCAAGAAAGACTGAATATCAGTCGTTCCGTCATTTTGATCGTCAATATAAAGTTCGCTTGCTAATGTTAGATTTAGATTATTAAATTTTAAGTTACCGATTCCTGGATCAGTATTAGTTGTATCTGTATTAAAAGTATAGTCAAAAGTTGCTCCACCAAAGTTACCGTCTTTACCAGAAAGACCTTGTAATCCTTGAGATCCTTGAGTACCAAAAAGTCCTTGAGTACCTTGATTACCTGTTCCTTGAGTTCCTTGAGTACCTGTTCCCTGAACACCTTGAGTACCCTGATGTCCCTGAATACCTTGATTACTTAGACCTTGAACACCTTGAAGACCTTGATCACCTTTTAATCCTTGAGTTCCCTGAACACCTTGATTTCCTGTTCCCTGAACACCTTGATCTCCTTTAAGTCCTTGAGTACCCTGATGTCCCTGAACACCTTGATTAGAGAGACCTTGAACTCCTTGAACTCCCTGAAGTCCCTGAAGTCCTTGAACGCCTTGAGTTCCCTGCAATCCAGCAGAAAAAGAAGCTGTCCAACTAACTCCAGCACCAGTAGAAACTAATACTGACCCAGCAGCACCTACGTTTCCATAAGAATCACGAATACCTAAACGAGGTCTTATAACTCCAACAACATCTAAAGGGTCTGATGGATTTGTGGTTCCTATACCTACAGAACCACTTACATAAGCACCACCACCATAAACCTGTAATATCTGCCCTGCTGTTCCACTATCAACAAAAGTAGTTCCAATACCTACCTTGTCTACACTTACATATGCCTTATCCTGGAACGCAAGGTTCCCCAACATAGAATTTAAAGGCGCCTGGTTCGGATTTGTGCCGAATAAATTTGCCACTATCTATTAACCTCTAAACTTTTTGGGAACATATTTTTCATTTAAAGGTGTTGATATTGCTTTTTCTATGCTCCAACCATATTTATTTACTCTTCTTCTAATTAAATCATCATTGAGATTATATCTTTCTGCGTGTTCTGTGATTGTTCCAGCAAATCCATTATATTCATATATTTCTACACATCTTCTATTTCTACTCTGCGTAGTTTTGTTTGCCCACCTACAATTTTCCTTACAATAATTTCCATTTACATCAATCCTATCTAAAGAAAGCCCTTCTGGAACTTCTCCCATATCTTCAAGAAAATTCTCAAATTTCATCCATCTTTCGGAAATTGATATTCCTCTTCCACCATAATTTGAATATGCTTTACAATTTGAATTTAAGCACCTATCTCTCATATGCGTCCAAGATTTATAAGTTCTTGTGACTTTTCCATTATTACTTACTCTTCCCGAATGTCCGTGCTGTAGATTAATCTTTTGAGAAACTTTATATGAATGGCATCCGCAACTTTTTGTAGTTCCTCTTGTTACATTATGAATAGTCATAAGACATAAATTTCCACAATCGCACCGAAAGAAAAATCTTCTATAAACAGAACCACTTGGAGACTTAAAACTTTCTGCTTCTTCAATAGAAGTTAAGTAATTGAATTTATCTCCTTTTTTAATTTCTTTCTTTTTCATCTATAAATTACCCGAATATTCTATAAGGTGTCTGAGGAGTATTAATAACAAACTGTCTCAAAGATTCAGCAATATCACCTCTTAAAATTCTTACATTAACGTGATAACCAGAAAGAGTAACTGGTTCTTCAATCATTACAAATTCTTCACCCTGATATTCCCACCTTCCACCCTCTGTAATCGTTCCAACTAAATCAACACAATAATCGTGAGTTGCAGAGATTACAAACTCTCTTCCTTCTTCATCTTGAGAGGTATAACCTGCCTCTTGAAATGCTTGGAATGCTTCTTGTTCGGTAGAAAATTTAAGGTAATAATCTAACATAATGAGTTTTATATGTATTTATGAGGTGAGATTTATGGAAAAATAATATCCAAATCTTTTGGAATTCTGTGTGGATATTTTCTCCATTCATAGATTGTTGTTTTATTTTTATTCAATAATTTTGCAGCATCACTTTGTATCATTTTTTCACCATTAAGAATGACCCATACGGTTGTTCTTTTATTTCTTGCTTGTTGGTTAAAAGGTATCCAACAGCAATTGGAAGGTTCATAGTTTCCATTAAAATCTTTTCTTTCAAGTGAATAACCTTCTGGTCGTTCTCCCATATCTTCTAAAAAGTTTTCAAAAGAGTTTCTCCATCTTTCACATACTTCTATACCTCTACCACCATATCTTTCATACTCAATACAAGATTTTCTATAACATCTTGCTTTCATAGAATACCAAGATTTATATGTTCCTGTTGGATTTTTATTTAATGTTGCCTTATGTTTTGTATTTGCTTTCTGTATTTGTTCTACCATATAACAACCACAAGAATTGGTATTTCCACTTCTCAAATCTTGTCCTGTAAAATTCTTAATGGTTCCACAATCACATTTACATTTCCATACTGCTTTATGATTTTTAATTCCAACATATTCAAGAACAAGAAGTTTATTAAACTTCTGTCCTATAATGTCTTTTACTTGTCCTCCTCTTTTTTTCATATATTTTAATCTCCTTAACTACATAAATTTATAAGTTGTTGATTGGTGAGTTGGATTGGGTAATAGGTGAGACGACTTATGGTTCCGTTTAAAGGAAATAATCCCCCACGCAATGCACCAATTCTCAATCTATTTACTGTTGGAATAGAACCAGAAGTATCTCTTTGAATTTGACTACGGGTATCAAAAGCAGCAGAAAAGTTATTAATACTATACGAAGAAATTACTTTATTTAATTTATTTGCAGTTGTTGCAGAAGAGGAAAAAAGTCCATATTGTACTCTTCCTGATATGTATGCTTCTGCACCTATATTATCACTTCCAGCATCATTAACATAAAATCCCATAGAATTGTTGATTGTCCCGTCATCCACATAAGCAATTCCTGGAAATCCTGAACCTCCTAATGCATTTACTCTTGAGGCAACAAATAAAGTTCCTTCACTTGAATTATACCAACTTGAGAAGTTTGTTCCAGTCATCGTAGGAACATCTGCACTTCTCGTAAATTGAGAACCACCAGAAGCAGGCATATAAGATGTTGGAAATGCTCCAAGTTCTAACTGCCAGCAATCGGTATAAAAGAAACTTCCAGCATTTGCGTTGGTTCTTGGAATAATACCAGTGCTAGTTGCAGAAGCAGTAAAAACGCAAAATGCTCTTTGCCAAATTCCAATCAAAGTCGTATCAAATATTGCCGTAGTAGTTGTTACGCTTGGTGCATTTTCTGCTTGGAATGTTATAGTTTTTCCTGCAAAGTTTTTTGCTTGTGATGAAGGAATATACAACCAAATAGAAGCACAATAAATTTGCCCTATTGTCAATACTGCTCCTGTAGTAAAATATCCAGTATTACTATCATTTTGTTGAACTCCTTTTGTGTGTTTTGCTGATTGTCCGTTTGGTCCTAAAAATACATCAGTAGAAACAACAACAGATTGTCCCTGTGAAGTATAAGGAACAACAGCACCTGTAGGAGTACTTCCAACAGTGCCCTCAATATCACCTCTGCTAAAAAGATTAGTTCTACTCTCCTCCACCAACAATCCTAAACTTTGTCCTGTAATTGGGTCGTGGTCAAATCTTGGTTCATTCACACCAGCAGTTCTCATAAGACCATCAGGACCAAAATAAGTTCCTGAACTTCCCCGAGTGAATGTAATGCGTGGGTCTAACTTTTTCGCAAGAGCAAATCTCAAATCCAAACTTGGACGAACGTTTGGAAAATCTGCACTAACTGATTGTTTCTGTTGAGAAAGTATAGACATCTTATTGCGTTAGATATTGAAGTTGATTTGGTTTGAGTGCTCTTGGGTAATATGTAAATCTTGTAATATGTCCAATAATTGGATTAAGAGCACTTCCATTCCAAGGTTCTCTCCCAAGTGTTAATCTATTTACTGTTGGTATAGCAGCAGAAGGTCTTGAATGTTTATTAACTGTTCCACCATAACCACAGGAGTAAATATTTTTATCAGCAACAGCAGAAGCAACCTTAAACCTACTTGAAGTCATATTGGGTAGTGATGTTCCTGTTGTTTGTGCTACATTATTATTAATAATGCTAAAAGATAATGCTAAACTTGTTGATGTTTTTGCAACATACATAGAATTTGAGAAATTGAACCCATTAGAAACACCATAAGGAACTCTTCCCACAGTATCATTAGTAATAAAAGGTAAAGTTCCATCAAAAACAAATGTTCCCTCTGTTTGATTATACCAACTTGAGAAGTTTGTTCCAGTCATTTCTGCGAGTTCTGCACTTCTTGTGACTGTGGAAGCAGAAGTGGGTATATAAGATGTTGGGAAAGAACCTGTTTCTAATTGTGCTCCCCACAAATAAAAAGTTCCATTATTTTGTGTTCTATTATCATTTCTATAAGGATAAACTCTTGCACTTACACATCCAACAGGAGTGGTAAAAGTATATGAAACTCTGGTCCAAGAGTTAGAACTTAATGTTTGTGTTGGGACTACATCAGCAGCAATAAAAGATAGTGCTGTGTTATTATAAACAGCAATCTTATAGGAAGATACTGGAAGAGTTCCTAACTTTACATAAAAAGAAAATGTATAGGTAGTTGATGCTGTGCAAGTAAAGTTTTGATATATTGCATTTAATGTATTTGTTGAAATTGCAGTAAATGTAGAAGCAGTTGTAGTTCCATCTAATCCAATTACATTATTATAAGAAAAAGATAAACCAGAAATAATCCAAGATGCATTACTAAAATCTTGACTGTATAATAAAGAGTTAATCCTACTCTCCTCAATCAAAAGTCCCTTACACTCACCAGTCACAGGGTCATAATCAAATCTTGGTTGGTTTGCAGCAACTGTCTCAATCAAACGATTACGATTGACCCGAGTTCCAATACTTCCCCGACTGAATGTAATGCGTGGGTCTAACTCTTCTTGTGTGAAATCTAAATCCAAACTTGGACGAACTACTGGATAATCTAAATCAACGTTGGATTTGTTGGATATTATTTTAGTCATCTTCTTATGTTGTTAGATATAACATCTGTGCGTCATTAAGTTGTCTTGGATAATAAGCAACACGACTTAATGTTCCATTTAGGTAGTTTGTTGAACTATTACCATTTTTACCTAATCCTATTTGTGTAAAAATGGTGTTTATATTTCTTCTACTTATTCCAGAAGAAGCAACACCATTAAGAACAACCCTTCTCAAAGTCCCATCAAATGAAGCAGCAATATTACTATTTCTATTCACAACATCCGCAGAATTATTTGTAACTGCAAATATGTTTGTAGTATCCCAAATACCTACTCTTGTGCTTAAACCTTCTCTTCCTATAGAACCACCTTGTCCCAAACCAACAAATCTTCCATATCCATTTTGGGTGCTTTCTAATCCACCCATACCACGAATAACAAATGTGCCAACAGAAGAATTTGCCCAACTTGTAAAATTACTTCCAGTCATATCTGCATTATCTGGATTTCTTGTGACTGTTGATGCTCCTGTTGGAATGTATGTTGTTGGAAATGCCCCCTCTTCTACTTGAGGTCCCCAATAATAAATTCCAGAAATTCCGTCTCCAACATATTTGTATATATTATTTTGTCCAGTATCACTAAAACCATTTGGAGAACCAAGAGAAACATTAAAATATACATTAGTTAAATTTGATGCTCCTACTGTTGCAGTTATATAACATCTATACCACCCATTTCCATATGAAATCATTTTTACAATAGAATTACTGCTTGTTCCTGCTATCAAATCTAAAAATGCTGCAGTTCCATAAAACGGACCCTCAACTGGAGCATTTCCTGGTCCAGTATTATCAAACCATATAACTGCATATCTTCTGTTTGTAGTCCCTTTTAAGAAAACAGAAGCAGTATATGATTTGTTTGCACTCATAGTAAATGAATTCGTATATATTGATTCTCTTGCTTTTGCTCCAGAATTTCCAATAATTTTATATGCACTAAATGTTCCATCAGGTGATGTTGTTTCTGTTGTAAGAACTTCAGTAGTTCCACTGTTATTATGAGAAGACAAAGTAGTGCTATTGAGAACTATGTTAGTTCTCTGCTCCTCAATCAAAAGTCCTCTACACTCACCACTAATTGGGTCATAATCAAATCTTGGAATATTCGCAGAAGCAGTTTCAATCAATCCATTCTTATTCACAAAAGTTCCAATACTTCCACGACTGAATGTAATGCGTGGGTCTAACTCTTGTGAGTTTGCAAAGTCCAGATTGAGTGTTGGTAATACAACAGGAACATCTAAATCAGCACTCTGGAAACCGTCTCTTATGATACTCATAGTGTCATTACTTGTCTTGCAACCTTCACATTATTGTTTGGATATGTTGGAGTGAGCAGTAATCTTGCGTTTGCTCCAGAAATATCAGCAGCAAAGTTTCCAAGAATATCATTATTTGCAATTCCAGCATACTCAACATAATCTACTGTGCTTCCGTTCTGTAGTATCAGTAAGTCAGAGACCTGATAGTTTGTTGATACTCCTGTGATTGCATTTGTATATGCAACTTGTCCTCCAGCATTTGAACTGTTACGATAGAAACCAATAGACAAACTACTTCCAGTCGTAAATGTCGTTCCAATACCTACTGATGTTCCAAGAGTGAATGATGTTGTATCGGGAGTTGTTACGACATAATAATCACTTCCTGCAGTCAATCCATTTGATGTGCTAGAAGAACGGATAATATCATTCACGAACAGTCCGTGTGCTGTAAGTGATGTGAATGTAGAAACTCCAACAGAACCAGTAATGGTTATGATTGTATTTGTAAGAGTGGTTCTATCAACAGAAAGAACTGATGCTGTAGAGTAGTTAGAACCAGAATAATAAACAGTTCCACCAGTTCCTGTGGTTGGTTGTTGAAGAAGTGTTGAAGAAGTAATCACCCCATCAAAGATAGTAGCAAGACCTGTTGCAGAAGTTCCAGTTCCACCTAAGAATGTAAGAGTTGTGGTTCCAACTCCAACACCAGCAGTATATCCAATACCAGCACTTGTGATTGAACCTAATGTAAGAATTGCACCAGTTACATTAGTCGTTCCAACAGAAACTTGAAGTCCTGAACCACCTGAAGCAGTTAGAACATCACCAGCAGTATAGTTAGCACCACCAGAAATAATACTTAGAGAACCTACAGTTCCATTAGAAACAGTAAGAGTTCCTTGTGCTGCAGAACCATTACCAGAAGAAGTTGTGAAAGTTACATTATATGTTCCTGAAGTATAACCTCTACCACCAGTTGTAATACCACCAAGAGTTGCTATCTGTCCTGGACAAGTCAGTTGAACGTGATACTTAGCAGAACGGAAGGTTGCGGTTGCGAAAGTATCTACTGCGACTTGTGAGGTTGTTGTGGTTGTGGTGTTTGTAGTTTCAAAGGCAAGTGCATCCTTGACTTGGAGAGTTGCTACTGGGTTTGTGGTTCCGAGACCTACATTTCCAGTTGATGGGTTGAATGTGAGTTTTGTAGAAGAAACTCCAACGTTTGTGGAAACACCAGAGGTTACATCCTCAAATACAATATATCTTAGTGCATTTGTGGAGACATCATTAACAACGGTAACTCCACCATTGTTGTTACCCTGAATTCCCTGAAGTCCTTGAGTACTTTGAACACCCTGAAGACCTTGAGTACCTTGATCTCCCTTTAGTCCTTGAGTACCTTGAACACCTTGATTAGAAAGTCCTTGAAGACCTTGATTACCTTGAGAACCACCAGAACCTTGAACACCTTGATTACTCAGACCTTGAACACCCTGAAGTCCTTGAGTACCTTGAGTACCTTGAACACCTTGATTTGAAAGTCCTTGAAGACCTTGATTGCCTTGAGAACCACCAGAACCTTGAACACCTTGATTACTTAGACCTTGAAGTCCTTGAGTACCTTGAACACCTTGATTAGAAAGTCCTTGAAGACCTTGCCTTCCTTGTGATCCTTGAGCACCTTGATTGGAAAGACCTTGAAGTCCCTGTACTCCTTGATTACCTTGAAGACCTTGAAGACCCTGACTTCCTTGAAGTGATGATATCTCTAATGTAATAGTAGCAGTGCTTCCAACAACAGAAGCAGTAATACCAGCCCCTACAAAGTCTAATGTTGTTACGCCACCTTTTGGAACACCCTCATCTTCAATGAAAATAGATGTAGCAGCACCAGCAGAAGCAACAGGCTGCCAGCTCCATCCACCTAATCCATCAGCAACTGGAACTTGACTAGATGCACCATAGTTAATTCCATTAGGTGATAATTGATTTACATCAATTTTATCAAAAGTACCAATACCAGAAATATTGATTTGAGGTGAACTGATAGTGCTATCAGTGACTTGCATACCTCCAGCAGCAAGTCTTACTCCATTGGGAACTTGAGTTGAACCAATACCAACTCCATAATTAAACAACCAAGCATCAGTACCGAGTCCGGAATAAGTTCCAGACCTTACCCACATTATTTGTTTATATGTGTCCGGCAAAGTATTTGCGGTTCCAACTTGGAATGGAACTAATGGTGTTCCCTCTGTAGATGCAATCGCAATACCACCGTGATTTGCTGTTGTATCAGTTGGTAATGATGATGTAGTTAATCCAAGAACAATTTCTTTATCTTGTACTCTTAATTCTGTAGCAGTAATATAAACAGATGTTCCACCAATCGTGAGACTATTTTGTACATTTAAGTCATAAACATTTAATTGAGTACCGTTAAATGTTAAATTATTAGAACCAGTAGGATTATTGGATCCATCCTTATAAACAACTTGATTTGCAGAACCTGCTACAGGACCAGTTTGTCCTTGAAGACCTTGAAGTCCTTGTGTTCCTTGATCACCTTTTAATCCTTGAGTTCCCTGAACACCTTGATTTCCTGTTCCCTGAACACCTTGATCTCCTTTAAGTCCTTGAGTACCTTGATGTCCCTGAACGCCTTGATTGGAGAGACCTTGAGTACCTTGATTGCCTTGTAGTCCTTGATGACCTTGAACACCTTGATTGGAGAGACCTTGAGTACCTTGATCTCCTTTAAGTCCTTGAGTACCCTGATGACCTTGAACACCTTGATTGGAAAGACCTTGAGTTCCTTGATCTCCTTTAAGTCCTTGAGTACCTTGATGACCTTGAACACCTTGATTACTTAAACCTTGAGTACCCTGTTGTCCTTGAGTACCTTGATGTCCTTGAACACCTTGATTAGAAAGTCCTTGAGTTCCTTGATCTCCTTTAAGTCCTTGAGTACCCTGATGGCCTTGAACACCTTGATTACTTAAACCTTGAGTACCCTGTTGTCCTTGAGTACCTTGATGACCTTGAACACCTTGATTGGAGAGACCTTGAGCACCTTGATTGCCTTGTAGTCCTTGGTGTCCTTGAACACCTTGATTGGAAAGACCCTGAGTACCTTGATGACCTTGATGACCTTGAACACCTTGATTGGAGAGACCTTGTGTTCCTTGGTTACCCTGAAGACCTTGATGACCTTGAAGTCCTTGAGTTCCTTGATCTCCTTTTAGACCTTGAGCACCTTGAAGACCTTGAGTGCCTTGTCTTCCTTGAGTGCCTTGAACTCCCTGAAGAGCAGCATTTTGTATTGTAGATTTCTTTAATTGTCCATCAGTTATATCATAATATAAAATATAATCTTCAGGAGATGCTGATAATTCAGTTCTATCATTAATTAATCCTGGATTAACACTTCTAAGATTTGAAATTGTTACTCCAGATCCAAGAGTAGTTGAAGAAAGAACATCAACTTGATCAATTTGATAATTTTTACCTAATGCTACATTTAAACTTTCGCTTGATTTCAGTGAGGAATTTGTACCACCATTATAATTGTATAAAAATGTATTATCAGGACCTATTTTAATTCCAGCACCATCTGCAAGAGCATCAGTTGTTGCTGTTGATGCAATTCCAACTATGAAATCAGCTAATTCAATAGTTGTGGAATTAATGATGGTTTGAGTTCCATCAACATATAGATCACCCTTAATTCTTACTGCACCACTATTATTTCCAATCGCAGATGGGTCAATTGTAATTTCTGATGGTCCAGTGATAGTATTAGTGTTGATACCAATACCAGTTCCTGCAGCGCCACCAATTTGAACTGTTGATAAGTTTTTGTTAAATGTAAAGTTGGAAGAAGCTCCTGCAATTCCACCATCATTAAAAATGACTTGAGTATCAGATCCTGCAATTGGACCTGTTAGACCTTGATTTCCTTGTAATCCTTGAAGTCCTTGAGTTCCCTGATCTCCCTTTAATCCTTGAAGTCCTTGAGTTCCCTGATCTCCCTTTAATCCTTGAAGTCCTTGAAGTCCTTGAAGTCCTTGATTTCCTTGTAATCCTTGAAGTCCTTGAGTTCCCTGATCTCCCTTTAATCCTTGAAGTCCTTGATTTCCTTGTAATCCTTGAAGTCCTTGATTTCCTTGTAATCCTTGAAGTCCCGCTGCATATGGATTTGTCCAACTTACTCCTGCACCAGTAGATATTAAAATACTTCCAGCAATACCTACTTGGTTGTAATTATCATAAAGACCACCACGAAGTCTTACATCTCCAGCAACATCTAGTTCTTGTGTTGCATTCGTGGTTCCAATACCTACCTTACCAGTAACCTCTAATACTGTATTATTTTCTGTATAAGAACTAATACCAATTTTTAGATTTTGTTGACGGTTACTGTTGTACTTAGCCATTTGATTGTGTATTAGTTAAGAGTTTCTAGAATACTTCCAACAAATTTTAAATCAGTACCATTACTACCTGATAATACCAATCTATCTCCACTTTCAAGAACTAATTTTCCTGCAAGAAGATTAGCAGTATCATTACCAGAAATTGGATATTGTTTTAACATTTCAGTATCAGTTGAACTTCTACGATGAACAAGAGTTATGTCCGCAGATGTTGCTCCAATATTTGCAACTTGTGCTAGAAGAACAACACCTGTATATCCAACTGGAGCAGTATAGATAACTGTTGGTGTTACTGATACAACTGCTGTGACTGTTTGGAATACATTAAGTGCTAAAGCCATTTTTTAATCTCCTCCTAATGCTAGAATGAATGGCGTCATTGTTGAGAACAAACTCTTTGAATAGAATGTACCAGCAATGGTTCCTGTTTGTTGATTAATCACAACGCCATCACCAATTCTAAAGTTTCCTGATTGGTCAGTAGATGTATAAACAACGATACCTCCATTACGTGCATCAGTTTCGTTTGCTTGAATAGGAACTCCACCATTTGCAGGTAATGCAGTTGCAATATTTGTTCCAGAACCAATATATTCAAGGGAATGTCCTGATGCTAATACTCGACTTTGTTTAAAGAAAGGAACCGTAGTACCTACTCCCACCGCATAAGGAACATTATCTGTAATAGTTATAGTACAGATACCAGCAGAAATTGGAGTTGAAGATTGTATTACATAATAAGTTGGAACAAGATTTGCTGTCCCTGTTGCAGTATTTATTCCAACATCAGGAGAGGCAAAAGTTGCTACTGGTGCTGTTAAGTAACCACGACCATTAGAGACCATTTCAACAGAAGTCACAGAACCATTTCTTACTTCTCCTACAGCAGTCGCAGGAACACCCCAAGGAGTAGGAGGATTTTCAAAAGTAATATCGACATTCTGTGAGTAACCTGTTCCGCCAGAACTTACAGTTACTCCTCCAACCGTATAATATAAGGTATCAAAATAAATCACTTGACCGTCAAAAGGTCTTACTACATTTATTTTTGCTGTTCCACCTGATTGATAGGTATGAGATAAAGTAGAAACTCCAACATAAACCTCAAAAGAAGTTGGTGAAGGAACACCAGCAACCTCAAAAATATAACCATTGTTTCCTGATGGATATGTTACAATTCCTGGACCAGAAGAACAAGTGAATGCAAGTCCAACAATTGAAACTCCCATTCCAACATTAAAGTTATGATTGGAGCCTACGGTAATAGTGGTTAATCCAGTAGTGTTATCATAAAGTGCAGTAGTTACACCTAATGTAGGAACATTTAGGTCAAGAACAAAAGTATCTGCGTTCTCTGCAGCAGATGCAGTAACAATACCCGTGTACTTAAGTGGTCCTCTTCCATCAGCAACCAGAGCATAATTACCAAAAGAGGAGTTGGAGTTGGTTAGATCACACGCTGCACCACTTCCACAATAAACTGCAGTATCATTACAAATTGTGAAAAGTGATACTAACTGAGCATAACCCTCATTGGTAATTGAACATCCAATACCACCTTGATTGTATTGAGTATAACTGTCTAGAACCATAGACTTCAATGGTCCGATTGCTTTGGATCCATCAATCTTGAGACCAATAGAATTTGGAATGAAGTTGGTGCAGTTTTGAATATAAGGTGACTGATTAAAGTATCCAATTTGATTTGGATTAAATGCAAAAATTGCCTTACCAGAATTCAATGTTCCTGTATAAGACATCTCTGCAATATAGTTTCCATTTGAGACATAGAACAAGTCTTGGTTTGCATTCTGTGGTGATACTGATACTTCTCTGAGACTATCACCAACAATTGAGACTTGTTCTGGAATGACTAATGGATTGTTTTCTAGATAAGATCCAGCACTAACTTTAATAACTGTTCCTGTTGCTGCTGCTGCAAGGGCTCCTCCAATTGTTGACTTTGCGTCTCCAAGTTTTCTTCCTGTATTGATGTCGTTTCCATCTTCTGTTACATAAAGAATATTAGTAACTGTTGTACCAGCACCCAGATTAACAATATCTGTTGCGATGCCTGTGCGACTTCTTACAGTATATAAATCTCCATCATAAGTATTAAGTCCAAGCTCTCCAGTAAGCAGCTGGTCTACTGTTGGTTTTTTACCGGGAACTGCGGATCTTCTAATCCTGAGAATAGGATCGGTATTTATCATTCACTTAAATGGTGGTATATACCTAAAGAGTTCTCCAATATCTATTGGAGTTTTAGATATTTATAATCAGTAACTTCCACAATCAATAATAATATTCTGTAAAAATCTTTCCGTACCAATTGCAACAACAACTGTAGAAATTCCTGCGGTATCGTTAAAAATTAAACTTCCGCCAATTCCAACGGATCCTAAAATTGTAAGTTGTTCTGTTGGATTTGTTGTACCAATACCAACTTTTGATAGTGTATGAATTCCAACATCAGTTTTAATCCAGTAACTATCACCAAGTAATCCTTGAATTCCCTGAAGACCTTGAGTACCTTGAAGTCCTTGAGCACCTTGACGACCTTGCAATCCTTGAAGACCCTGAACACCTTGTTCTCCACGAATATTACCTACATTAGTCCAGGTAGAATTTCCATAGACCCAGAGGTCGCCAGTACTGGTGTTAATAACTCCATATCCATTTTGTGGCGGATACCAGGAATTTGCTGGATTATTTAATTCAGACTGCTCATTGCCTGGAGTAAGTGCAAGAGATCCAACAATAGTAAGTGCAGTACCAGTTATTCCCTGAACACCTTGAACACCTTGATTACTTAAACCTTGAAGACCTTGCAGTCCCTGTAAACCTTGAGCACCTTGCGATCCAGTATCTCCTTTATCTCCTGTGCGAGCAAAGGTAATGATTACGTCTTCGTCATTAGTGAATGAAGTTGCACTTCCGGAAACATAAGAAGAATTAACTTGGAAATATCCAGTTTGCTCTACAATTCCTGAAATTGTAAAGAGTGCAAAATCAGATGCATCAAACTTATTAGAAATTCTAAAGTGACCTTTAATAGTCGATGTAGAATCATCAATCGTTCTCAAGAATGACTGAATATCAGTTGTTCCATCATTTGCATCATCAATATAAAGTGAGCTTGATAATGTTAGATTTAAATTATTGAATTTAAGTTTCCCAACTCCTGGGTCAGTATTAGTAGTATCAGTACTAAATGTATAATCAAAAGTTGCTCCACCAAAGTTACCATCTTTACCAGAAAGACCTTGTAGTCCTTGAGATCCTTGAGTACCAAATATACCTTGAAGACCTTGATTGCCTTGAAGACCTCTGGTTCCTTGAAGTCCTTGATTTCCTTGCAACCCCTGGAATCCTTGTAAACCTTGAGTTCCTTGATCTCCTTTTAGACCCTGAAGTCCTCGTCCTCCCTGCAATCCTTGAGTTCCTTGTTCTCCTTTAAGCCCTTGAGTTCCCTGCGGACCTTGATTACTTAAACCCTGTAATCCTTGAGATCCCTGTCTTCCTTGAACACCTTGAGTACCTTGATGTCCTTGAACACCCTGATTACTTAAACCCTGCAATCCTTGAGTGCCCTGAGCACCTTGAATTCCATCTCTACCTTGAAGACCTCTGGTTCCTTGAGTTCCTTGAGTTCCTTGTTCCCCTTTAAGTCCTTGAGTTCCTTGAGTTCCTTGATGACCCTGAGTTCCTTGAGCACCCTGTCTGCCTTGTACCCCTTGATTACCTTGTAATCCTTGAGTTCCTTGATGACCTTGAACACCCTGATTACTTAAACCTTGAGTTCCTTGTTCTCCTTTAAGTCCTTGAGTTCCTTGTCTTCCCTGAGTTCCTTGCGCTCCTTGATTGCTTAAACCCTGCAAGCCTTGAAGACCTTGAGTGCCTTGAAGACCTTGAGTACCTTGCTCTCCTTTAAGTCCTTGAGCACCTTGTCTTCCTTGAAGACCTTGAGTTCCTTGAAGACCTTGATTACCTTGAAGACCTTGATTACCTTGAAGACCTTGATTACCTTGAAGACCTTGAGATCCTAATCTTCCTTGTAATCCTTGAACACCTTGATTACTTAAACCTTGTAAACCTTGAAGTCCTTGAGTGCCTTGAAGACCCTGATTTCCTTGAAGACCTTGAAGACCTTGAAGACCTTGTGTTCCTTGTCTTCCTACATTTCCTTGAAGACCTTGAAGACCTTGGAGACCTTGGATTCCTTGTAATCCCTGCAATCCTTGAAGACCTTGGGTTCCTTGTAATCCTTGCAATCCTTGTAATCCTTGGGCACCTTGATGACTACGACCTTGAACACCCTGTCTTCCTTGAAGTCCTTGAGGTCCTTGAGTACCAAAAATTCCTTGAAGACCTTGAGTTCCTTGATGACCTTGAGGTCCTTGAATGCCTTGTAAACCTTGTGGTCCTTGAGTTCCTTGGAAATTACTTAAAGGTCCTTGAGTTCCTTGAGTTCCTTGTAGGCTTCCAGCTTCCCTTGATACTTTAATTGAAGGTGTATATCCAAGGGTAACGTTATAACTGGTACTTCCTATTGAAACTGTAGGCATTAGATTGCCTCGCTAGCATTTACAAGCACCATTCCATCAACGACTTTAGTTTTTTTATTTGCAGACGAAGTAATTATTACATCATAGTAATATCTACCTGCCTTTAAATCATCAGTAACTGTATTTGCAAGAGATACTACAACTTGTCCTGCAGCAGACACAATTCCTACTGTAAATGGTGTGGATGCAGCAGACTCTGGAAACTTACGGATCTTTGCTGCTCCAGTGTGCCCAGTTAAGTCTAAAGGACTTCCATCAGGATTGTTTACTGTAAAAACTTCCTGATAATCAGTTCCTTGTTCTATGACGATATTAACTGCAGCGACAGCCATTTTTCTTGGAAACTTTTAAGTATTTATAAAAAAAAAGAGAGAGGATCTCTCCACTCTCATATTAGTTACGACTCATATCATTAGCACAGTGTGCTCTTAAACCATCTCTTAATATATAATGCATAAAAATTTGATGATAATACAGTTCTTTCATACCTAACAATTTACGAATTTTATTTCTTCGTTTTCCAGGCATAGGATCTCTCCAGTGACAAAGTTCACATCCCTTATATAAAAGACCGTCTCCTGGATTTAGAAACAATTCTTTTTCATTTCCTTCAACATCAATTAACTTAAATCCCCACTTATCTTTAAGATTTGTTCCAATATGAATACTCACGGAAATCTCACACGCATCACGATCTGCGTGTTTTTTTAGTTCCATTGATGGAAAATAGTAGCGATCATAATAATAAGTGGTTGCAAGAGCATTTCCAACTATATTTTCAAGTCTTTTTTTAACCTTAAAATATGATTCCTTATATGGTGGATAATAGTATCTTGCAAGAGAACCTTCAACTTGTTGTTCTACAGGAGTATGAGAAAACTTTTCTAGTTTTCCATAATAATTTAACTGTCCTCTTATGTTAGGAACCTCACAAAAAAGTTCTTGAGGGTCAATTAAATCTCTAATTACCAAATATCCTTGTTTTTCAAAGATTTGGTTCTTTGTTTTTGCTGTTCCGCGATTGACTTTAACTTGCCAGTCAATCTGTTCTTGTGTCATTTGTTCTGCCATAATTTACCTCAACGGAAACGCGGACCAACCGTCCAACCAACCAGACTCTTACGAACTCCACTTGTTACTTTTTGAACTCTATGTTGAGTACGAGAATCAAAAAGAATAATGGTTCCTCGTTGTCTTGGAGCAATATAAGATTTTCCATCTTCTGCCATAAGTTGCAAGTTTCCGCCTTCATAAGTATCAGGATCGGACAGAAGCAAACTGAAGGAAAGTTTTCTTACTTTCTCACAGTTTTCATTTACAAAATCTTGAAATTGTGCCTCTCCATGCCCACGATTACCTCCAGAAACTGGTTTGTAATATGAAGCAAGTCCTGCATCATTGTGCCAACCATAATACTCACCCTCTCCATACACAGTATATTGAAGTGATTCTCCGTCAATATTCGTGAGGTCATACAAAAAGTTCTCACGATTTGCTTTCATTACATAGTGCCATACAAATCCAGCAACCCAGTGAGTAGTAGGAACCCATGCATTCTTTGCATTTCTTTTATCTCTGTCTACTGTTCCATAATCACCATCACCTACTCTTGAATCTTGAAGGTGTGGATCAAAGTTATCTTTAAGATCTTCTTCAATGATGTCTATGATTTTTGGATTTAAATCAGTTTGAAACCATATTGATTGGTATGCCAAAAGTCAATCTCCTTATGTTATTCAGTACTATTATATATCAGTTGAATTATAAAGTCAATAAAAAAGAGGGTGATAAAACCCTCTTAAAAAATTATTCGGTTGGTGGAGTTATAAGTTCCCAATTAAGAATTTCTTCATTCCATTCATAATAAGATCCTTCTGGTGCATCTGTCGGCATTGGGACTGGTGCTTCCCAATCAGCAGTGGTTTGATTTAAAATCCAAGAAGGATATGGTTTTGGTGGAATAAAAGCATCTAGAGTTTCATCATAAGTGCATCCAATACCAGCATAACGAACTCTTATATTATTATTATAAGATGTTTGTACCCATTTACCACCATGAATACTTTCCATGTGAGCACAACCAAGTGCTTCTACTTCATTACCATTTTCATCTCTTAAATAATCATCATTAACTACAAGAACTCTTGTAACAACGTTATTTTGATCCAATTCTGCAAAATGAGCCATTATTGATTACCTCTCTTAACTAAATGTGATTGATCCTGGACCAGAATTCCACTTATATACATGATATCCTGATTGTGTGGTATGAGTGCCACCATATCCTACTGTAGTATTCCCAACTGCGACTGCAGCATTATATGCTGTTGGATAGCGAATAATAACAGTTCCAGAACCTCCACTACCACTAAAAGGATTTCCACTTATCCCCCCACCACCGCCACCGCCACTATTTGCTGTTCCATTTGTACCAGGAGTCCCAAGCGGCGATGGAAAGCTAGAACTCCCATTACCACCGCCGCCCGCGCCGCCCTCACCTGCTGCATCGCCGCCGCCCCCGCCGCCACCACCAAAAACAGTAGCAAATCCAATATATTGTCCTGGAATTCCATCATAACCATTATTTGTGCTGGTAATTCCAACATAACCACCCCCAGCGCCGCCACCGCCGCCTCCTCGCGCCTGTGGAGCGCTTCGGCCAAGTGATCCCCTATTTTGAGATATAAATCCCAATGAATCAGAAGACGTTGGAAAAAAAGGAATTATTGATCCCGTACTGTTGTTTAAAGGAGATGGTGAAGGTAAACCAGAACTACTACCATAAGTAGATGATGTTCCACCCCCTCCACCAAAAGCAGTATATTGAAAAAAAGTTGAACTATTTCCATTCCCCTCCGGCGCGCCACCACCTGCACCAATTACAACTGTATGTGCTGTTCCTACAGGAATATTACTGCGTGTATATGCTACTTGACCAGCACCACCGCCTCCATTACCCCCGGGCACGGAACCGCCGCTTCCAGCTCCACCACCAACCAAAAAGATTTCAATTGGAATAGTTTTTTCAGAACTATTACCACCAAAAAACTGACTTAAAAGAGACATTTTAGAAAATCCTCCAACCTACTGTACCGCCAACAAAGAGAAATCCAACATCAACATATTGAGCATCTAAAGTTATATCTTCTGCTAAACTCATAATACTACTTCCATTTCTTGCAACCACTGTATTTACAAAAGTTCCAACACCAATCTTAACCTCATTTCCTACGGTTGGTGTTGCTGGAAGTGTGACTGTAAGTCCTGCACCTGTAACTTCACAGAAATCACGATTTACTAGAGTAGTATTAACTCCAACAGTAAATACACGGTCATAAATGGATTGCATTCCAGTTGCAATTTCTGCTTGGTTGTTAATAACCGTTGTTCCTGAAATTTGAATTGCCATTTATATCACCCTCCCATCATAAGAAAGAGTTTCTCTTTTACCATCTTCGTGTCTCCACTAGGTTTGATTTCTTAATATTTATAAAACTTTCTTCTTTAATTCTTCTACTTCTGCGCTCAATTCTTTCACTGCTTCTATTAATACACCAATAATACCATTATAATTAACTGATTTTACTTCACCACTCTTCACAAGGTCTGGTAAGACTTCTTCAAGTTCTTGAGCAATCACACCATAAGAACCTCTACCAGTTTCTTTCCAATCAAATGAAACACCTCTTAATGAACTTATAGTTTCAAGAGCATTTTCTACGGTGTTTACGTTTTCTTTGAGATTTATATCACTAGTAGAGTTAAAATCAGTTGCAGTAATCGTACCAGCAGTAAAGTTTCCACTACCATCACGAGCAACAATTGTACTTGCAGTATTAGAACTTGTAGCATTTGTTGCTATTGTTACTGCAGTACTTCCATTATAAGAAGTACCAGTTAAATAAGTTCCAAATGTTAATTCTGCAAGATTACTTCCTAGTGTAATTCCAGAAATGGTACTTGCCGATAATTTTGATACACTAATACTTGCACTAGTTGCAATATCAGCATTAACAATAGAATTAGAAAGACTTAATTTTCCATAAGTAATTCCTGCTCCTACTACAATATCTGCTGCTAAAATAGAATTGGTAAGACTTAATTTTCCATAAGTAATTCCAGCACCTACAGCAACATCAGCATTTACAATATTCAAATCAGCAATCATATTTGAAGTCACAGTTCCCGTAGAACCAGTGCTTACAAGAGTTCCATTTACTGATGGTATAGTTGAGGTAAATGCGCCATTAACAATTGATGAAATTACTGGACTTGTTAATGTTTTATTTGTAAGTACTTGACTATCTGTGGTCCCTACAATATCTCCTGCTGGTGGCGATTTTCCTGCAAGAAGAGAAGCATTTAGATTACTTACTTGAGTTGTTGAGGTTACAGTTAGTGGAGCAGTTCCTGATGTGACTGTAGAGACAAATCTGGATGCAGTAGCAATTCCACTTACACTTACACTACTTCCAGTAATTGCTCCAGTTGCCTTTATATTACCAATAACATCAAGTTTTTCTGTTGGTACTGTACTTGCAATACCAACATTTCCTGTTGAACGATAAATGTTTGAACCGTTAATATCCCAAGTTTGAACGGCAGCATCTACGAGAGAATTACCATTTAAGTAATATCCTGTTGCAGAAATTACACCAGAAACATTTGTATTACCAACAACATGAAGTTTTGCTATGGGATTTGTGGTTCCTATACCAACATAAGGTAATGCAGTAGTTGCAATACCAATATTTTGATTTGAATTATCAATTTCTAGAAAGGAACCAAATTGTGAGAGTTCTCTGTTTTTTTGAGCCATTTTAGTTTCCTCTTATAGTTGATTGTATACAACAAGTTCAACAATTTCACCACCAAAACAAGGGTCATTCAAAAAAACAATAGACCCATTAGATGCAGTAAATTCTGCAAGTCCTGATGGTGGAGGAACTAAACGAACACCATTAACATAAACATCAATTAAACCAGTTTCATAAGTTGCGGAGAATGCAGTAGATCCAACTCCAGCAGCATATACAGTAGAAGTTCTTGGAACTACAACACTTTTCCAAGTAACTCCTGTACCAACAGATGCAAGATATTGATCTTCAGTTCCTGTGGTACTTCCAATACTAATCGTTCCATTTACTACAAAATTATTAACAGTAGAAATACCTGTTACATTTGAAGAGGTTGCACCAATACCACCATTAACGTGTAGAGTGTATCGTGGATTTGTAGTTGCAATACCTACTCTTCTTGTATCTGCATCAGCAAGAATGAGGTTTGTGGATGCCTCAAAACCATTTTTTACAACAAAGTTTTTTTGTATCGCCATAGGTGGAGAGCGCCAACCTGTTTTAGTTATTTATAAATAATCAAAAGTATTAAAGAATTAATATGGCGTCTCAGGTATTGAGTGGAGCAACAAATGCTTCCTATACAAATAATACAGGACAGAATGTTCGTTTGATTATTAATTATATGTCCAACGTGACTTCGATGACTTGGGCAGGAGTAAATGTAACTGCAAGTGCTACTACGATTGGTAAAGATATTCAAAATATCTATGGGGAATTTAGACAAGCAGTAAGAGGTACTATTACTAATATTTCTGGAAGTACTGGAGGTAGTTATGGTGGTCTTAGCGAAACCTATGGTGGACAAATACAACAATTGGTAGTTTCTTCAACAAAAGTAGTAACAGTAGAGGGAAGTGGGACACTTGGATATTTTAGGTTGCCCGCTAGCAGTAATAATAATTTCAATGAATTTTACGCTAGTACAAATTTTAGTCTTAGTGGAGGTGTAAAAGGAGGAGTAATATCGTATCCAAACATCTTCTATGTCCCTCTCACAGTATCAAGAGGTGGTAATTTTCCAGTAGAACTGATGCTCGCAAACGGTCAAGTATTCAGTGCTGTTTGTGGTGCTTTTAATGCTATTGTAATTAGAGAGGATGGAACCTGATATGGCGTCTCAAGTAATTAGTGGAGCATCAAATCCAACATATACAAATAATACTGGACAGAATGTCCGTATTATTTTCAATTTTCTTTCAAATGCAACATCTGTAAACTGGGCAGGAGCATCAACAAATGCTTCATCAGGACCACTTCCAGCAGAGGTGATGTTAGCACCAAATCAAACATTCAGTGCTGTATGTGGTCCTTATAATATTGTTGTTGTTAAAGAAGACGGAACTTAAAGAACCCTACCAAATCCACGAGTGGTGAATGGATAGAGATTTGTAGAACCACCACCACTTGCAGTGATTGTAATTTCACCAGTTCCGCCTGCAGGAGTTACAGAAACACCTGCACCAGCAATAACTCTTGTAACACCAGAATTGCTAATGGTTGCATTTTGTCCGGAATATGTAATTGTAATTCCAGTTCCGGCAGAAACAATATTTCCACCAGTAAAGGTTGACCAAGAAAGAATTCCAGAACCATCAGTAATCAATACTTGACCATTCGTTCCATAAGAATTTGGAAGAGTATAATCAAAATTCAAACTTAATGAAGTTGCACTAAATCCAACATAGTTACTTCTATCAGTTTCATAAATTCTTATTGCACCAGTAACCGCAGCATTTCCAACAACATCAAGAGATGCAAGTGTTGTTCCTGTATTAATACCAACATTACCAGCACCATCAATAATAAATGGTGCGGTATCATTTGCAGTATTATCAACTCTTACAATATCACCACCAGAAGTTGATTTAATGTATAGTGAAGTTTCATTATCTGCAACAATTTCAACTTTTGCTGATGGTGAATAAGATGAGAAACCTAATCTACCATCATTTGTAACTGTAAGAGTATTTGCTTGATTTGGATATGCTCCAAAATGCAATAGATTTAGTGTTTCATCATAATAAGAATTGGAAGCGCCGTTAAAGGCACCATTATCATTAAACTGCAAGGAGTTGAAAGGTAATCCAGGTAAACTTCCACCAAGACTTACTGGGCTAATATTTACAGTTGCAATTCCAGAAGGACTTCCAGTTACCTCTACAAGAGCACCAATAAAGTTAATTGTCGTTACAAGACCAACAAGGTTTTGAGCAAAAGCACCAGTAGTAATTGCAACTCTAGGATTTGTATCAAAAGTAAGAGTGCTAATTCCTGTTAGTGAATTATAATCAACATTAAGATTAATACCCTCAGTTACAAGATTAATTAGAGTTGCAAAACCAACATAAGACCCAGCAGATGCAATACCAACACCAGGACCACCAATAAATCCCCAAGGAACCCATTCATTTTGTAGAGTATAAATCCAACCAGCAAACCCTGATTTTTCTGGTTCACTGTTAAATTCAATATCACCATAATTTCCTGCAAAATCAGGTTTCTCATAATTAATAGAAATGCGACGAGATATCTCTTCATTTCCTTGAATAAAGAATGAGTTTGCTTCAACATCAGAGTTTGAAGTAACTTTATTGTTGAAAACAACAGGACCATCAAATTCTGATATTGTATTTTTATCTTTACCACCATCAACCTTTATAGAATCAGTAACAAATAATTTTTGAGTATCGGTAATGTTGCTTAATGTATCACCACCTTTTTCTCCTGTATAGGTTGGAACAGGAGTATCAAAAGTCTCTTCTTTACCTGTTGCAGAGTTAATCTTCTTGTTACCAGCAAAGAAATCACCATCACTGTTCATACCAGTGTAAACAACAATACCACCATCAGTCTTTGTTGCTTGTGCAAGGAATTTCTCAGAATTACTTAAAGCACGATCTTGCTTGTCTGGTAATGAGGTTGAATAATTACCAGGACCAAAACCAAGATATTCAAAAGTATGCCCTGAGGCACGAATGATTGAGTTACGACGAAGTTCAAC
>Ga0315903_10001399_pt1 | contig 36517 bp, 32 predicted proteins | sample LakEriMetagenome_7_FD_203524 | JGI IMG/M metagenome (GOLD analysis project Ga0315903, IMG submission 203524) | Freshwater fungal communities from buoy surface, Lake Erie, Ohio, United States - Buoy 2 MA119 | ecosystem: Environmental > Aquatic > Freshwater > Lake | place: USA: Lake Erie, Ohio...
ACAGTGGCCGGCTGCGCAACCCCGACCAGCTTCGCCGGCCATCCCAACACTAGCTTCAAACCCAATCGTAAACTAACATAGCGACTGGATCACCTCATGGGGTCTGGCCATCACGATGAAGGCGATATAGAACCAGTTCGCCACATAAATATGCGGCTCCTTGCGCTTCCAGACGGTGGCGAGGAAGACGAGGAGATAGGCGACCCAGACGATCGTGAGGAACAGGTCCGCGTACCATTCGGGCTCGGCGTATTCCTTGCCCTGGGTGACGCCCAGCAGATAGCCCGTGCCCGCAATGACGATGAAGAAATTGTAGCCAAACGTCACGAACCATGGCGCAAGCTCGCCCGCCAGGCGCGCGCGGCAGGTGCGCTGCACGACATAAAAGGAGCTTGCGATCAGCACATTGCCGCCGAAGGCGAAGATCACCGCCGACGTATGCAGGGGACGCAGGCGCCCGAAGCTGATCCAGGGCAAGTCGAAGTTCAGCGCAGGAAAGGCGAGTTGCAGCGCGATGACGACGCCCACAAGAAAACCCGCTACGCCCCAGAACAGCGCGATCAGCGCGCCGAACTTGATCGGCCCGTAATTGTAATTGGGCTTGCCGTCGATCTCCTGCGCGGGCGCAGCGGCCGGGCGCGCGAGATAGCGGTTGAACACGGCGAACACGCTCGCCACGCTCGCCAGCGCGAACAGGCTCGCGTGGAAAGCGTAGGGCGCGGAGGTCGTCTTCGCCGCGATCAGGATCGAAAGGAAGGCCATGCCGACGCCGGCGATTGCCAAACCCAGTTCGCCTGCGGTGAGCGTTTTGGAGTGAGGGTCCATCGACCCCGCGACTTGAGCTTGATGCGCCACGTTTATGCTCCTGCATGGGCGCGCGACTCAAAAGCCAGCGCCCTTGGGCAGGACCATTGCCGCAGCGCACAAAGCGGGCATTGACTCATGTCAATCGCGAAAGGCCGCGCTCACGGCCCCGGACGGGAAAAGGCGTCAGGCGAAATTAAACAATGATTTTGTGTGATATTTTTTATTGCTCGCAATTCAGATGCAATTTGGCTATTGGATGTTCCGTTTTTCATCCGGGCTCGGGACCATGCGCTACGCCATTTCCGCCAACCGTCTGCGCGACGGCATCGTCGTTTTCTTCGCGCCCGGCGGCGTCTGGGCGGAAATGCTTGCGGACGCTTGTTTTTACGAGGACAAGGCGCAGGCGGAGAGCGCGCTGGAGGCCGCGCGCGGGGATGAGAAAAAGAACCTCGTGGTGGAGGCGTTCGTTTTCGCGGTGAAGGACGGGCCGCACGGGCCTGTCGCCGACCATATCCGCGATGCGATCCGCGCCGCCGGCCCAACCGTGCGCCGCGACCTCGGCAAGCAAGCCGCGCGCTGACCCACAAGCGGGAGACGAACATGTACCGCTACGACGAATTCGACGCCGGCTTCGTGAAGGAGCGCGTGGACGCGTTCCGCGACCAGGTGGATCGGCGGCTGAAGGGCGAATTGACCGAAGAGCAATTCCGTCCGCATCGGCTGATGAACGGGCTCTATCTGCAGCTGCACGCCTATATGCTGCGCGTGGCGGTGCCCTATGGCACTCTGAGCAGCCGGCAGATGCGCAAGCTCGCCCATATCGCGCGCGTCTATGACAAGGGCTACGGCCATTTCACCACGCGCCAGAACATTCAATACAACTGGCCTGCGCTCGCCGACACGCCCGCCATTCTGGAAGAGCTGGCGAGCGTTGAGATGCACGCCATCCAGACCTCGGGCAATTGCATCCGCAACGTGACGGCGGACCATTTCGCCGGCGCCGCCGCCGACGAGATCGAAGATCCCCGCCCCTATGCGGAGATCCTGCGCCAATGGTCCACGGTGCATCCCGAGTTCTCGTTCCTGCCGCGCAAGTTCAAGATCGCCGTGAACGGCGCGGCGGCCGACCGCGCTGCCATTCAGGCGCATGACATCGGCCTGCAGATCGTGCGCAACGCGAAGGGCGAGGTCGGCTTCGCGGTTTACGTGGGCGGCGGCATGGGCCGCACGCCGATGATCGCGACCAAGATCCGCGACTTCCTCCCCGTCGAGGACCTGCTCGCCTATACGCAGGCGATCGTGCGCGTCTACAATCTCGAAGGCCGGCGCGACAACAAATACAAGGCGCGCATCAAGATCCTCGTCCATGAAAAAGGCGCGGACTGGATGCGGCAGGCGGTGGAGGCGGAGTTCGCCGCCGCGCCGCGCGCGGGCATCGAACTGCCGGCGCAAGAGATCGCGCGCATCAAGGCCTATTTCGCGCCGCCCGATCTTCCGCCCCGCGCGGCCTCGCCTCTTTTCGAGGCGCGCCGCCGGCAGGATCCGAAATTCGCCGCCTTCGTCGCCGCCAATCTAGCTGCCCATCGCGTGCAGGGCTTCGGCATCGTGACGGTCTCGATGAAGCCCATCGGCGGCGCGCCGGGCGACGCCTCGGCCGAGCAGATGGAGGCCGTCGCCGACATCGCGGAGCGCTACGCCCATGGCGAGATCCGCGTGTCGCATGAGCAGAACCTCGTGTTGCCGCATGTGGCGCTCGAGGATCTTCCCGCCGTCTATGACGAGCTTGCGGCGAGCGGCCTCGCCACCGCCAATGCGGGCCTCATCACCGACATCATCGCATGCCCGGGGCTTGATTATTGCTCGCTCGCCACCGCGCGCTCCATTCCCGTCGCACAGCGCATCTCCGAGCGCTTCGGCGACAGCGAGCGCGCGCGCGACATCGGCCTGCTGAAAATCAAGATCTCCGGCTGCATCAACGCCTGCGGCCATCATCACGTCGGCCACATCGGCATTCTCGGCCTCGAGCGCAAGGGCGTGGAGACCTACCAGATCACGCTCGGCGGATCGGCCGACGAGACCTGCGCGATGGGCGCGCTCACCGGGCCCGGCCTCTCCTATGAGGAAGTCGTGGACGCGGTGGAGCGCATCGTCGACGCCTATCGCGCGCTGCGCAAGAACGAGGACGAGGACTTCCTGACGGCGTTCCGCCGCGTCGGCATGCAGCCGTTCAAGGAAGCCCTTTACGAAAACAGCAAGGGCGCGGACATCTGACATGTTGTGGAAGAACGGATCCTTCGTCGACGATCCCTGGCGCACGATCGCTGAGGGAGAGGACCCGCCGCCCGCCGGCCACATCATTCTGCCGCTCGACTGGTGGCTGCAGGAGCGCGACGCTTTCGCAAGCTCCAACGCGCCCATCGGCCTGCGCATCGAACCGGGCACGTCGATCGAGAGCTTCGCGCAGGATCTCGGCCGCGTCTCGCTGATCGCGCTCGCCTTCCCCAAATTCGGCGACGGACGCGGCTTCTCCACCGCCGCTTTGCTGCGCGAGCGCTACGGCTTCCGCGGCGAGATCCGCGCGGTGGGTGACGTGCTGCTCGACCAGATGCAGATGATGGAGCGGTGCGGCTTCGACGCGTTCGAGATCAAGGATCCGACCGTGCAGCGCCTGCTCGCCGAGCGCGGCGCGCCCGCCTATGCGCGCTTCTATCAGCCGGGCGCCGGCGCAGAGGCGCAGACCGGACCGCGCCCCTGGGCGCGCCGGCGCGCGTAACGCTCAGGCGCGCGCTTCAAACCCGGAGACGACGCGGCGGGGCAGGCGGCAGGAGCGCACGCCTTCGCCATCGTCGCTTTCATCGTCCAACGAACGCTCCACGATCCAGCGCAGGCCCACCAGAATGGGCGCGTCCGCGCCGCGCGTGGCGCGCCCCAGCGCCTCCCAGCTCGCCTCGCAGGCGTCATTGGCGAAGCGACGCACACGCTCAGCGGCGAACGCGCCCGCGCTCACGCCGCGCGCGCGGGCCAGCATTTCCATGCGGGCGCAGAATTCGCCCCCGATGGAGCGCACGGCGGCATGCGCCACCTTTTCGTGCGAACAGGTTCGGATGAGTTCGGCGCGCAGCATGACGTCCCCGCAAGACATTCGAATCAAAAAAGGCGGCCCGCATGGGGCGGCGCCGCCTTGATCGAAGTCCCACATGACGCACGAGCAAGACGACGTGATGACATAACGCCGTCGCTCGCCTTGCGTTCCCCACGCCGCGCGAATGCGCGTGCGCGTCAGGCGCCGCCGTCGGGCGTGAAGCCGGCGGCCTTGACGCCGACGGAAGCTGCGAGCTCGTCATTGTCCGACGTGTCGCCCGAGACGCCGACGGCGCCGAGAATGCGGCCTTCGGCGTCGCGGATGAGAACGCCGCCGCCCACGGGAAGGATCCCGCCATCGGCCAGATGCGCCACGCCCGCGAAGAAGTTCGGGCGGTCGGCGGCCATCTTCTCGATCTTCTTCGAACCAGCGCCCCAGGCGATGGAGCCGTAGGCCTTGCCGAAGGCGACCTTCCAGCGCATCAGACTCGTGCCGTCCTCCGCCGCGCTCGCCTTCAGCGAGCCGCGCGCATCGAGCACGACGATGCCGAGCGGGTTGAACTTGTTGGCGCGCGCATGGGCGAGCGCCTGGGTGACGATCGTCTGCGCCGCGGCGAGCGAAAGGTCGGACATGGCTTCTACTCCCTGAATCAAGCGGCCCTCGCCGCCCCCGCGCCTTGGTAGCCGCAAACGCGCGGGAAATGAACCGCGCCCGTCAGGGGCGGAAGCTGCGCCGGGTGAACAGGGTCAGGAACAGGCCCGCCCCCAACCCCCAGGCGCCGTTGATCACCATGCCGTTGTACCAGACGCCGCGCGGCCCGAAGGCGCCCCCCTTGAACAGAGGAACGATGAACCAGCTCGCGAGCGTCGGCAGGAGCGCGCCGAAAGCGAGCGCCGCGACATAGAACAAAAGCCCGCCCAGCGGCCGGCGGAGGAACAGGCGCGGCGCGTGATGGCTCGCCAGAGCCAGCGCCACGCCCCACAAGCCGCCCCAGAAGGTCTGGCTCACCAGCGTCGGCACGCCCCAGGGCGGAACAGGAGCCCAGTTCGACCAGGGCGTGCGCCCCGCCCAGCCCCAGATCGCGAGCTGATGGAACAGGATCACGCCGAGCGCGCCGGCGAGGAACCCGAAAAGGAGATTGTCGAGTACGTAGTCTCCCACCCGTCTGAACATGCGCGCCCCTCCTGTCTTTTCACCCACAGGTGAACCCGGAAGGGCCCGCGCGTCAACGCTTTCGCTTCACCACACGCCGGTGTTGGGCATGGATTTCCAGGGCTCGGCCGGGGCGAGCGCCTCGCCCTTCTGCAGAAGCTCGATGGAGATATTGTCCGGCGAGCGGATGAAGGCCATGCGGCCCTCGCGCGGGGGCCGGTTGATCGTGACGCCCGCCTTCATCAGCCGGTCGCAGAGCGCGTAAATATCGTCGACCTCATAGGCGAGATGGCCGAAATTGCGCCCGCCCGTATAGGTCTCCGGATCCCAATTATAGGTGAGCTCCACCAGCGGGGCGCGATTGTCGCGACCGGATTGCTCGTCCCCCGGCGCGGCGAGGAAAATCAGCGTGAAACGGCCCTGCTCGCTCTCCACGCGGCGAACTTCCTTCAGCCCAAGCTTGCCGCAATAGAAATCAAGCGAGGCGGCGACGTCGCTCACGCGGACCATGGTGTGCAGATAGCGCATGGGATTCTCCGGGTTCGGCCGCGCGCCGGATTCAGCCGGCGCGAAAAGCAGACCGAGAACATGTCCGCCCCGGCCGAAAAGGCAAGCCGATCGGGCGGCGCGTCTTGACCTAGACCTTGGAGCAAGTTAGTGAATGCTCACTTGCTCGCCGGAGGACACATGTTCACGCGACTCATGCGCGCGCGCCGCTTCGCGCCGCTGTTCTGGTGCCAGTTCTTTTCCGCGTTCAACGACAATTTCGTGCGCAGCATGCTGGCCATGCTCATCCTGTTCCGGCTGGGCGAGGAGCAGGCGGGCGCGCTCGTCACGCTGGCCGTGGGCGTGTTCGTCCTGCCCTCGATCTTCCTCTCCGCGCTCGGCGGGGAGATCGCCGACGCCCATGACAAGGCGATGGTGACGCGGCGGCTGAAGTTCGCCGAGATCTTCGTGCAGATGGTCGCCGCCGCCGGCTTCGCGCTCGGCTCGCTGAGCCTTCTCTATCTCGCCTTGTTCGGCCTTGGCGTGATCGCGGCCCTCTTTGGCCCGATCAAATACGGCATCCTGCCCGATCACCTCGAGACGCAGGAGCTGCCCGCGGGCAATGCGCTCATCGAAGGCGCCACCTTTCTCGCGATTCTGCTTGGCGTGATCGCCGGCGGCTATGCGGCGAGCCACGACCGCGCGACGGCGGGCGTCGTGGCGCAATTGATGGCCGTCGCCCTGCTCTGCTGGGGCGCGAGCCTTTTCATACCCGCAACCGGCGTGGGCGCGCCGGGCCTGCGCGCGCAGCGCAATCCCTTCGCCTCCAGCCTGCGGCTTGCGCGTGAACTCACGCAGGACAACAGGCTGTGGATCGGCGGCGTCGCGGTGAGCTGGTTCTGGATGACGGGCGCCGTGGCCCTTTCGCTCACGCCCATCATCGTCAAACAACGCCTCGGCGGCGGCATCGAGGCGGAGACCGCCGTCACCGCGCTCTTCGCGGTGGGCGTGGCGGCCGGCTCGCTGGCGGCCGCGCTGATCGCCCATGGACGGCTGCTTCTCTTGCCGACGCCTTTGTGCGCGCTGCTGATGGGCGCCTTCCTCATGGATCTGGGCGCGCAGACATGGACGCTCGCGCCCGCAGCCGGCCAGGCGCATCTCGGGCTTGCGGACTTCTTCGCCCAGCCGGGCGCGCAGCGCCTCGCCGTTGATGTGTTCGGCCTCGCCTTCGCAGGCGGCCTGTTCGTCGTGCCGGTGTTCTCCGCGGTGCAGGCCTGGGCGCAGGAGGAGCGCCGCGCCCGCGTGATCGCGGCCGTGAACATCGTCACCTCGCTGTTCATGGTCGCTGGCTCGCTCGCGGCCTCCGCGATGCAATGGGCGGGCGCCGGCGAGCCTGCGCTGCTGGCGCTGCTCGGCGTCCTCAACGTCATTGCCGGCCTGTGGCTGTTTCGCGCGCTGCCCGGCGACTTCCTGCGCGAGGCGGCGCAATTGCTCGCCCGCGTCCTGTTCCGCATGGAGGTGAAGGGGCTCGAGCATCTTGAAGCGGCGGGCGATCGCTGCGTCATCGCGGTCAATCATCTCTCTTTCCTCGATGCGCCCGTGGTCCTGTCGCTCGTGGACAAGCGACCCGTCTTCGCCATCGACTGGCAGATCGCGAAAGCCTGGTGGGTGCGCCCCTTCCTGCGCGTGGCGCGCACCTATCCGATGGATCCCTCAAAGCCGATGACCACACGCGGACTGATCCGCGAAGTGCGCGCAGGCGAGCGGCTCGTCATCTTTCCCGAAGGGCGCATCACCGTCACCGGCGCGCTGATGAAAGTTTACGACGGGGCGGCCATGATCGCCGACAAGGCAGACGCCGTCATCGTGCCGGTGCGGCTGGAAGGACTGCAGCGCAAGCCGTTCACGCGCGTGCCGCGCCATCTCGTCCGCCGCGCGCTGTTTCCCAAGGTGCGCGTCACCTTTCTGCCGCCGCGACGCCTCGAGATCCCGGCCGATCTTGTGGGACGCAAGCGGCGCATCGCCGCAGGCGCCGCGCTCTACGACCTGATGTCGGACGTCGTGTTCCGCACGCGCGACGTCGAACGCACGCTCATCGAGGCGCTGGCGCGCTCGGTGCGCGACTGGGGCGGCGGGCGCACGCTGATCGAGGATCCGCTCGCCGGCGCGTTGAACGGCCGACGCACGCTCATCGGCGCGGCGGCGCTGGGGCGCAAGATCATGGCGTTCACGCAAGAGGGCGAACGCGTGGGCGTGATGCTGCCGACGGCGGCGGGCGCTGCGGTGACGTTCTTCGCCTGCCAGGCTGCGGGCCGCACGCCCGCCATGCTCAATTTCTCCGCCGGCGCCGCCGCCGTTCTCGCCGCCTGTCGCGCGGCGGACCTGCGCTGCGTGCTCACATCGCGCGCCTTCGTGGAGAAGGCGCGGCTCGGCGGCCTCGTCGCAGCGCTCGAAGGACAGACGCGCATCGTCTGGCTGGAAGATCTGCGCGCGACGATCGGCGCGTTCGACAGACTGCGCGCGCTGATCGAGGCCGGCCGCCCGCTCGCACGCCGCGCGCCGGGCGATCCCGCGGTGGTGCTGTTCACCTCAGGTTCGGAAGGCGCGCCCAAGGGCGTTGCGCTGTCCCATCGCAACCTGCTCTCCAACGTCGCGCAGATCGAGGCGCGCTTCGACGTGACGCCGGCGGACGTCGTGTTCAACGTGCTGCCGGTGTTCCATTCCTTCGGGCTCACCGGCGGGCTGCTGCTGCCGATGCTCAGCGGCATGCGCTGCTATCTCTATCCCTCGCCGCTGCACTATCGCCAGATCCCGGAGCTCGTCTATGGCGTGAACGCCACCGTGCTATTCGGCACGGATACGTTTCTCGCAGGCTATGCGCGCTCGGCCCACGCCTATGACTTCCGCTCGCTGCGCTATGTGGTGGCCGGCGCCGAACCCGTGAAGGAAGCGACGCGGCGCGACTGGCTTGAAAAGTTCGGCCTGCGCATTCTTGAAGACTACGGCGTCACCGAGACCTCGCCCGTCCTTGCGGTCAACACGCCCATGTTCAACCGCAATGGCACGGTCGGGCGGCTGATGCCGGGCGTGGAGATGCGGCTTGAGCCCGTGCCCGGCGTCGAAGACGGCGGACGCCTGTTCGTGCGCGGCCCCAATGTGATGATGGGCTATTACCGCGCCGACGCGCCCGGCGTTCTGGAGGAGGCGCCCGATGGCTGGCACGACACGGGCGACATCGTTGCGGTGGATGCGCAGGGTTTCGTCACGATCAAGGGCCGCGCGAAACGTTTCGCCAAGATCGGCGGCGAGATGGTTTCGCTCGCCGCCGTGGAGCGCGCCTGCGCCGGCCTGTGGAGCGATGCGCCGCTCGCCGTCGTCGCAGCGCCGGACCCGCGCAAGGGCGAACGCCTCATCCTCGTCACCGCGCACAGGGACGCGAACCGCGCCGACGTGCAGGCGCGCATGAAGGAGAACGGCGCGACGGAGCTGATGATTCCGTCGCATCTCATCATCCTGCCGGACATGCCGCTGCTGGGCTCCGGCGAGATCGACTACGTCGCGCTGGAGCGCATCGTCAGAGAACGCGCCGCCAATGAGGCTGACCGTGGCTGAGGCGGCGACGAAGACGCGCGACAGCGCGGCGACCCGCGCGCGCATCGAGCGCGAGGCGCTGCGCCTGTTCGCGGCGAAGGGCGTCGAGGGCGCGACGATCCGCGACCTGTCGCAGGCGGTGGGCGTGGCGGACGCCGCGCTCTATCGCTATTTCGGCTCCAAGGAGGCGCTGGCGCGCGATTTGTTCCAGCGTCATTACGGCGCTCTGGCGCAGGCCATCGCGCAGATCGGCGCGCGCGACCTGCCGTTTCGCGACAGCGTCACGCAGATCGTCGCGCTCGTCTGCCGCATGTTCGACGAGGACCCGGACGCTTTCGCTTTCGTTCTTTTGAACCAGCACGCCTATCTGCGCTATGTGCGCGAGGATGGAAACGCGGTCGCGGAAATCCTGCGCATCGTCGCCCGGGCGCAGGCGCGCGGCGAGATCATGACGCGGGAGCCCGAGCTCGCCGCCGCCATGGCGCTGGGGGCGGCGCTTCAGCCCGCCGTGTTCAAGCTCTACGGCCGCCTGCCGGGGCCGCTCGCCCCGCGCGCCGACGCGCTCGCCCGGGCGGCGCTGGCCGCCATGCAGGCGGGCTGAGGAAAAGCGAAAGCCCCGCTTGCGCCACGCCGGCGGGGCGCCATATCGAACGCAGCGAGGAGAAAGCCATGCGCACCGACGCCGCCAAAGCCGTTCACCTGAAGGATTACCGCCCGTCCGATTACCTGATCGAGACGACGGACCTCGACGTGAGCCTGCATCTCACGCAGACGCGCGTGCGCGCCTCGCTGGCGATCGCGCCCAATGTGAAGGGACGACCCGGGGCGCCGCTCATCCTTGACGGCGACGGACTGACCGCGCTCAGCGTGGCGCTCGACGGCGCGCCGCTGCGCCTTGAGGCGGACAAACTCACGCCCGACCGGCTCGTGATCGACAATCCGCCGCAGCGCCCCTTCACCCTGACGATCGAGACGCAGATCGACCCTTCCGCGAACACGCAGCTCATGGGGCTTTATCGCTCCGGCTCCGCCTATTGCACCCAGTGCGAGGCGGAAGGGTTTCGCCGCATCACCTATTTCCTCGACCGACCCGACGTGATGTCGATTTTCACGACGCGCATCGAAGCCGACAAGGCGGAGGCGCCTGTTCTGCTGGGCAATGGCAATCTGCTGCAGGCGGGCGAGCTGGAGGGCGGACGTCATTACGCGCTCTGGCACGATCCTTTCCCGAAACCCGCCTATCTCTTCGCGCTTGTGGGCGGCGCGCTCGACGCGCTGCATGATTCTTTCGTTACGATGTCGGGCCGCACGGTCGCGCTCGGCGTCTATGTGGAGCCGGGCAAGGCCGACCGCGCCGCCTATGCGATGGATGCGCTGAAGCGGTCCATGAAATGGGACGAGGAGACCTTTGGGCGCGAATATGATCTCGACGTGTTCAACATCGTCGCCGTCTCCGACTTCAACATGGGCGCGATGGAGAACAAGGGCCTCAACATTTTCAACGATAAATATGTGCTGGCCCTGCCGCAGACGGCGACCGACCTCGACTATGCGAACATCGAGGCGATCATCGCGCATGAATATTTCCACAACTGGACCGGAAACCGCATCACCTGCCGCGACTGGTTCCAATTGTGCCTGAAAGAAGGTCTCACCGTTTTCCGGGACCAGGAGTTCTCCGCCGACATGCGCTCACGCGCAGTCAAGCGCATCTCCGATGTGCGCGCGCTGCGCGCCGCCCAGTTCAGCGAGGACGCCGGCCCCCTCGCCCACAATGTGCGCCCGCACACCTATCACGAGATCAACAATTTCTACACGCCCACGGTCTATGAGAAGGGCGCGGAGGTCATCCGCACGCTCAAGAACCTCATTGGCGATAAGGCTTTCCGCGCCGGCATGGATCTTTATTTCGACCGCTGCGACGGCACGGCCGCGACGGTGGAGGATTTCATCGCCTGTTTCGAACAGGCGGCCGGGCGCGACCTTTCGCAATTCATGCGCTGGTACGATCAGGCCGGCACGCCTGTGGTGGGCGCGCAATGGAGCCATGATCCGGTCGCGCGCACGCTCACCCTTGATCTTGCGCAGACCTGCCCGGCGACGCCGGGCCAGCCCACGAAAGAGCCGCAGATGATCCCTGTCGCGCTCGGCCTCGTCAGCGCGACGCTCGGCGATCTGCCGCTGCGCACGCCGCCTGAGGGCGAGGCGGGCGGCGCCAGCGCGCGGGAATGCGCGCGCGGTCTGTTCGAGCTCAACGCCGCCGCGCGCCGCCTCGTCTTCCACGACGTCGCCGAACCGGCCACGCCGTCGCTCATGCGCGGCTTCTCAGCGCCGGTGCGCGTGGAGGCGGCCACGCGCGAGGACGATCTGATCACGCTGATCGCGCATGACCGCGATCCCTTCAACCGCTGGCAGGCCGCGCAGACCTACGCCACCCGGTTGCTTTTGCGCTCCACGCAGGCTTTGCGCGCGGGCGGCGAGGCGCAGGACGCGGAAGGTTTTTGCGCCGCAGCGCGCATGTTGGTCGCCGGCTGGCGAGAAGATCCGGCTTTCGTCGCGCTCGCCCTGTCGCTTCCCTCAGAAAGCGACCTCGCGCGCGAGATCGCGCGCGACGTGGATCCCGACGCCGTGCATGCGGCGCGCGACGCGCTGCGCGCCGCCATGGGAGGCAGGCTGCGCGACGAATTGCGCGCGATCCACGATGCGCTGAGCGCGCCTATGGCCTATGCGCCGGATGCGGCGGGCGCCGGACGACGTGCGCTCAAACAGGCCGCCCTCGACCTGCTCACGATCGCCGACCGCGACGACGGCGGGGAGCGCGCGATGCGTCAGTTCCAGAGCGCCGACAATATGACCGACATGTTCGGCGCCCTGTCGGCCCTCACGCTGAACGGCGCGCCCCAGCGCGGCCCGGCGCTCGATTCCTTCTTCCGCGCCCATGCCGCCGATCCGCTCGTGCTCGACAAATGGTTCGCGCTGCAGGCCATGGCGCCGGAGCCGCGCACGCTGGAGCGCGTGAAAGGGCTCATGCGCCATCATGCGTTCTCGATGAACAATCCCAATCGCCTGCGCGCGCTCATCGGCTCTTTCGCGGCCGGCAACGCCTCCCAGTTCAACGCCGCCGACGGGTCAGGCTACGCCTTCCTTGCGGACATCGTGCTCGAGATCGACGCGCGCAACCCGCAGGTGGCCGCGCGCCTGCTCGTCGCCTTCAAGGCCTGGCGCAGCCTGGAGAGCGGCCGAAAGGCTCTTGCGGAAGCGCAATTGCGCCGCATCGCGGCGCATGAAAGCCTGTCCGCGGACGTGCGCGACATCGTCACGCGCTCGCTCGCCTGAGGGGCGAAAACGCGCAAACGATTCATCGCAAAGGCGCTTCGGCGCCAGCGCCGTCTTGGGCGTGAAAAATCTCGCGTTCATTAACTATTAAGTTCTGGACAAATCACCCGCTCGGGATTCAACTGACCGTGATTCGCGGCGATGCGGCACATGGCTGCGGATCCATTTTGAGAACGAGGGGGCCAACCCATGGCACGTGCGAACGTGTCGGATGCGACCGCACTTGCGGGCGCGTCGACGAATTTTGCACGCGTGCAGACATCGCCGCGCATGGCGAACTGGACGCGTGATCGGCTGGCGCGGGCGGGAGTGCCCCTGACGGCCCTTCTCCTGATCTGCGCCATCGTGGCGGCGCTGGCGTCCTACGCCCTGCAAACGCGCGAACGCGCCCTTGCGGACGCTGCGCAGGACATGGAGCTGCTCGCTCGCTACCTCGCGCACGAAGTCGACTCCCGGCCCATATCCGGCTCGCTCGAGCAAGCCTTGCCCGCATGGGTCAGCGCCAAAGGCCGCGTCGTGCTCGTGAGCGACATGAGCGGCGCCGTCGTCGCCGCCGCGCCCGCCGCCGCCATGGCCGCCGGCAAACTGGCGGACCGGCTGGGCGACGCGGCGCCCGTCGCAATCCTCGCGGACGGCGCAGGCGCCATGCGCTCGCGTCTCAACAACGGGCAGGAAGCCATCGTCACCGCCCGCAATCTGCGCGCGCCCTTCGCACAAGTCGCCATGATACAGACGAGCGCCGACGCGCTCGCTGGCTGGCGCGCGACGTCGCAACGCATGGCCGTCATCGCCGGCGCCATGCTGGCCGCTCTCGCCGCGCTCATCGGCGCATATCAATGGCAGGCCAAGCGCGCGCGCGAGATGACCCTGGCGTGCGACCGCATGGGCTCGCGCATCGAAACCGCGCTCAATCGCGGTCGCTGCGGATTGTGGGATTGGGATCTGGCGCGCGGCCATATCTCCTGGTCGTCCTCCATGTATGACATGCTCGGCATGTTTGAGCGCTCTGGTCATGTGTCAGTTGGCGAGATCAATGCGCTCGTCCATCCAGACGACATCAATCTCACGGAGATCGCCAAGGCGCTCATCGACACGCAGGAGCGCACGATCGACCGCACCTTCCGCATCCGCAATGCTCAGGGTGAATGGATGTGGCTGCGCGCGCGCGCCGAGATCGTGCGCCACCCGCGCGACGACGGCCCGCGCCTCGTCGGCATCGCGGTGGACATCACCGAACAGAAGCGCCTGGCAGAGAGCACCCGCACCGCCGGCGAACGCCTGCAGGACGCTATCGAAGCGCTGTCGGAAGCCTTCGTTCTCTGGGACGCTGACAACCGCCTTGTGCTGTGCAACGGCAAGTTCCTGCGCCTGCATGGCCTGCCGGAAGAGGAAAGCCTCGCCGGGCGCAGCTATGACGAGATCATGGCGATGGGCGCACAATCGGCGGCGCTCGCCCGCCTGCCCGCGCCCGAACGGCTCGAGAGCGGCGCGCGCTCTTACGAGGCGCAGCTCGCCGACGAGCGCTGGCTGCAACTCAATGAACGCCGCACCAAGGACGGCGGCTGGGTTTCCGTGGGCACCGACATCACCAGCCACAAACTCCACGAGGAGAAGCTCCTCGATTCCGAACGCCGCCTGAAGGCAACCGTCTCAGACCTGCGCCGCTCGCGCCAGGCGCTTGAATCGCAGGCCCAACAGCTCGCCGAACTCGCCGAGCGCTATCTTGAACAGAAAGCGGAAGCCGAACTCGCCAGCCGCGCCAAGTCGGAATTCCTCGCCAATATGAGCCACGAGCTGCGCACGCCGCTCAACGCCATCATCGGCTTCTCGGAAGTGATGGAGCACCAGACCTTCGGCCAGCTCGGATCGCCGCGTTACGTCGACTACGCCGCTCATATCCGCGCCAGCGGCCGTCATCTGCTTGGCATCATCTCCGACGTGCTCGATATGTCCACGCTCGAAGCCGGCCGCCTGACGCTGGTGAAAAGCGAGTTCAATCTCGCGTCTGCCGTCGAAGACGCCTTTGAAGCGGTGCGCGCGGAGGCGGAAGAAAAGCAGATCGCGCTGCTCGCGCAGGAACTGCCCATCGCCGCCCTGCGCGCCGACCGCGACGCCATCGAGAAAGTGCTGGGCAAGCTCGTACGCAACGCTGTGAAGTTCACGCCCAGCGGCGGGCGCGTGGCGGTGCGCTGCCGCCTGACCGACGATTCCGTGAACCTCTATGTAGAGGACACCGGCGTGGGCATTCCCGCCGAAGCGCTGGCGCGCATCTGCCGCCCGTTCGAGCAGATCAATTCGCCGCTTCTCAACGGCGTGAAGGGGTCGGGACTGGGCCTCGCCATCGCGCGTTCGCTCACCGAACTGCATGGCGGCGATCTGCGCATCACGTCCGAAGTGGGCATGGGCACCCAGGTGCACGTGCGCCTGCCGCTCGCCAACAGCGCGCAGCGCCACGACAGCCAGCGCGCCGACGCGCGGCAAGACGCGGCGGCCTGAACGTCAGCCGCCCAGCGTCTCATTGAACAGGCGCCGCACGTCCACGCGACGCTCCGCGATCTCGCGCTCCACGCGCGGAAAATCCGGCGCATGCGCCGCCGCCGCGATCCGGCGCAAGACGCCCGCGCCAGCGTGACGCGGGTCGAAGGCGCCATCGATGGCGAGGCGCACCATCTGCGTCACGGCGCCATAAAGCGCATGCGCCTGCGCCAGCGCATCCACCTGCGCGGGGGCGAGAACGCCAAGCCGGCCCGCGCGCGCGAACACGCCGGCGGTCGACACGTCGAGAATGTAGGGCGCCTCCGCCGCATGGCGCAGCGATAAATATTGCGCGATGAATTCGAGATCGATCAGCCCGCCGGAGGCGAGCTTCAGATCCCACGGATCGTCCTCGCCCTTCTCCTGCGCGATCAGCGCGCGCATGTCGCGCACGTGTTTGCGCAGCTCCGCATCCTCGCGCGGCCGGCGCAACGTCTCCAGAATGAGCGCGGATATCTCCAAGCCCAGCTCCGCGTCACCTGCCACGAGCCGCGCGCGCGTCAGGGCCATATGCTCCCATGTCTCGGCTTCGCTGCGCTGATATTCGATGAAACTGCGCACTTTTGTCGCCACCGGGCCTTGTCGGCCCGAGGGGCGCAGCCGCATGTCCACTTCATAGAGACCGCCACGCCGCGTCGAGACGGTGAGGGCGGAGATCAAACGTTGCGTGAGCCGCGTGTAATATTGCGTCGCGTGAAGCGGGCGCGCGCCGTCGGATTCCGCGCGCTCCTCATCGAAGTCATAGAGCAGGATGACGTCGAGATCGGAGGCGGCCGTCATTTCGCGCGAGCCGAGCTTGCCCATGCCAAGCACAGCGCAGCGCCCGCCGGGCACGCGGCCATGGTCGCGCGCGAAGGCCTCATGCACCTGATCAAGACAGGCGCGCACGATGGCGCCGGCGAGCGCGGAATAGGCGGGGCCCGCGGCGCGTGCGTCGATGGCGGCAGAAAGAACGCGCACGCCGATGAGGAACATCTCCTCCTGCGCGACGTCGCGCACATCGTCGAGAAAGGCCTCCATGCTAACAGCGCGGGCGCGCACTTCGCTGAGGCGCGCATCATAATAGGCCTCTCCTGGCTGGGCGCTCAGCAGCGCAGGGTCGATGGCGGCGTCAAGAACGTGGGGTCGCTGGGCGATGACATGGGCGAGACGCGGCGCGCCGCCGAGAATGTCGCCGAACAATTCGCGCACGCCTGCGTTCGACTTGAGGATGGAGAACAATTCAACAGCCGCGGGCATGCGCGCAAGCGCCATGTCGAAAGCCGCGAGCGCGGCGTCCGGATCTCCGCTTCCTGCGAAAGACTCGAGCAGCGCAGGAACAAGTTCGGTCAAGACCTCGCGGGCGCGCGCGCTCTGCACCGCTGCGCGCCGGCCAAAATGCCAGCCGCGCACGGTCTCCGTTGCTTTCGCAGGCTCCACAAAGCCCATGCGGCGCAGGGTCTCGAGGGTTTCGGGATCGTCCACAACGCCCGTGAAGACGAGGCTGCCGGCGCCGCTGTCGAGGCCGGGCGCATGCTCAAACAGGCGCGCGTAATGGCGCTCGACGTTCGTCATCTGCGCGATGAGGGCCTGCGCGAAATCGGCGGCGTCGGCATGGCCGCAGAAACGCGCGAAGGCTTCAAGCTCCTCCTCATCGGCGGGCAGACGCTGGGTCTGCTCGTCGGCGACCATTTGCAGGCGGTGCTCGACTGCGCGCAGGCGCCGATAGGCTGCGGAGAGATCGGTGACCGCCTCCTGCGTCACCCATCCGTCCTTCTGCAGCTCGATGAGCATGTCGAGCGTGCGCGAACCGCGCAATTGCGGACGTCGGCCGCCGAAGATCAATTGCTGGGTCTGCACGAAGAACTCGATCTCGCGGATGCCGCCGCGACCGAGCTTGACGTCGTGGCCCGCGACCGCGATGTCGGCATGGCCGCGCACCGCATGGATCTGCCGTTTCATCGCATGAATGTCGGCGATCGCCGCATAGTCGAAATATTTGCGCCAGATGAACGGCGCGAGATCCTTCAGGAAGCGCTCTCCCAGCGCCACGTCGCCGGCGACCGCACGCGCCTTGATGAATGCGGCGCGCTCCCAGTTCTGCCCGAGCGTCTCGTAATAATCGAATGCGGCGGGCAGCGAGATCGCCACGCTGGTGGAGCCGGGATCCGGCCGCAGGCGCAGATCGACCCGCAGCGCGTAACCTTCGCCCGTGCGCTCCTGAAGCAGCCGCGCAAGGCCCTGCGTGATGCGCACATAGATGGGCGCGGGCGCCGCATCCTGCGGGATGGCGGGCGATTCAGGATCGTAGAAAGCGACGAGGTCGACGTCGCTCGAATAATTGAGCTCGCGCGCGCCATGCTTGCCAAGCGCGAGGATGACGAGGCCGCAGCCTTCCTCAGGCGCGGCCGGGTCCACGATGTTCAGCCGCCCCGCCTCGCCCGCACGCGCGAGAAGATAGCGCAGGCAGGCTGTCACAAGTTCGTCAGCCAGATCGGAGAGCGCGCGCGTCACGGCGTCCACGTCCCACACCCCGCCAAGGTCGGCGAGCGCGATGAGAAGATGCGCGCGGTTCTTTGCGACGCGCAGCGCGCTCATCGCCTCCTCATCGCTGACCGCCTGCGCGCATTGCGCGCGCAACCGCTCAAGACATTCCGTCAGGCTCGCTTCAGGGGCTTGCGACAGCAGCTCCGCAAGACGCGCAGGCTCGCGGACGCTCAGCCCCCACAGATAGGGCGATCCGCTCGCAAGGCCGAGGAGGAGATCGCCGACGTTCTTGCGACGCGCGAGCGCGGCGAGCCGCTCGTCGGCCTGCGTCAGGTCTTTCAGGCGCGCGCGCGCCTGTTTCGCGTCATTGGGCTTGGGCGCGGCGGCGATAAGATCGCACAGCGGCGCCTGCGCGCCGGCGCGTGGGCGTTTCGTCGTCGCCATGCTGCGTCATTCCGCCTTTTTCGTTTCACCGGCGGCCGGCGCGCGCAGAACGACGCGCAGCCCCGGATCGTTGTCCTCAAGCGTCACGGCGCCATCATGCAGCCGCGCGACGGCGGCGACAAGCGAGAGGCCAAGCCCCGCCCCCGGTCGTGAACGCGACCCTTCAAGGCGCACAAAACGTCCAAGCACGCGCTCGCGTTCGCCCGCAGGCACGCCCGGCCCATGGTCGCTCACGGCGACGATCACGTTGGCGCCCTCGCGCCGCAGCTCCACCTGCACGCTGGCCGGCGAGCCCGGCGCCGGCGGCGCGCCATGCTTCACCGCATTGTCGACTAGATTGGCGACCGCCTGCCCCATGAGCTCGCGACTGCCGCGCATGAGCGTTGCGCCCTGCAGGTCGAGCTCGAGCGCGAGCCCCGCCTCCTCGGCCACAGGCTCGTAAAGTTCGGCGACGTCGCGCACCACGTCGGCAAGATCGAAAAGCGCCTCCTCGCGTCGTTCGCGGCCGGCCTCGAGCCGCGAGATGGTGAGAAGCGCGTTGAACACGCGGATGAGGTGATCGGCCTCCTCCATCATCTTTTCGATGGCGGCGCGACATTCGTCTGCGTCGCGCGCGCCGCGCAGCGCTTCTTCGGCGCGGTTGCGCAATCGCGTGAGCGGCGTCTTGAGATCGTGGGCGATGTTGTCGGACACCTCGCGCACGCCCGTCATCAGCTCCTGGATGCGGTCGAGCATGGCGTTGAGATTGACGGCGAGACGATCGAGCTCGTCATTGGCGCCGGCCAGCGGCAGTCTGCGGGAGAGATCGCCCGCCATGATCGTGCGCGCGCTGTCGTTGATCGCATCCACGCGCCGCAACACGCGCCGGGCGACGAACAGGCCGCCCAGCGTGCCGATGACGACAAGCCAGAACAAGGACACAAGAAGCGCGCGGCCCATGACGTCGCGCAAGGTCTCGCGGTCGCCGAGATCGCGGCCCACGAGAAGGCGGAAGCCGCCGGGCAGAAGAAAGATGCGCGCAAGCGCGCGGCGCTCGACGCCCTGTTCGCCGACAGGCTCGTAACGCGTCTCGCGCACGCCGGGCTGGCGTAGCACGTCGGAGGGAAGGCTCTTGATATTGCCCGCGAGGGCCTGCCCCTGAAAATTCGTCACGAGATAGAGCGAGGCGCCGGGCTGGCGCACGCGCCGCTCCACCACATCGACCAGCCGGCGCACGCCGCCTTGCGCATATTGTTCGGACAGGCCATTGATCTCCGCCTCGACCGTGGCGCCGATCTGTTCGTCCACGAGGCGGCGCACGTTCCACGCCACCCATGTCGTCACCACGCTCGCGCCGATCGCAAAGGCAACGAGATAGCCGATGGACAGCTTGAAAGCGGTCGTGCGGAAAAGTTTACCGAGCGCCGTCACGGATCATGTATCCGGCGCCGCGCACGGTGTGCAGAAGCGGGGCGTCATAGCCCTTGTCGATCTTGGCGCGCAGGCGCGACATATGCACGTCGATCACATTGGTCTGGGGATCGAAATGATAGTCCCAGACATTCTCCAGAAGCATGGTGCGCGTCACCACCTGACCCGCATGGCGCATAAGATATTCGAGCAGCCGATATTCGCGCGGCTGAAGGGGGATCTCGCGTCCGTTGCGCGTGAGCTTGTGGGCGAGGCGATCAAGCTCAAGCCCGCCCACGCGCAAGACGGTGGCGTCCTGCGCGGGCGCGCTCTTGCGGCGCGAGAGCGCCTCCACGCGGGCGAGCAATTCGCTGAAGGCGTAGGGCTTGGCGAGGTAATCGTCGCCGCCGGCGCGCAATCCCTTCACGCGGTCGTCGACTGCGCCAAGCGCAGAGAGAATGAGCGCGGGCGTGTCGACGTTCTGCTTGCGCAAACCGCCGATCAGCGACAGCCCGTCCATCTTCGGCAACATGCGGTCGACGATCAGCACGTCATAGCCGCCATCGGACGCGCGGGCGTAGCCATCCAGCCCGTCGTGGGCGCAATCGGCCACATGGCCGGCCTCGCGGAAGGCCCGGGCGAGATAGGTCGCGGCTTCCCTGTCGTCTTCGATGATGAGGATGCGCATGGTGGACATATAGCAAGTCCGGGAGGGAAACGGCAGGCCGGCCCTGGAGGAGAGGCCGGCCTGCCGCCCGCGCGCGGGCGCGCGTTTCAAGAACCGGGGGTTGCGGGAAGCGCCACAAAGCGCGCGGAGTCGCCGCTGCGCACGCGCAGCAGCACGGTCTTGCGCTGGCTCCGGCGCGCCTCGCGCATGACCTCGGCGACCTCCGCCGGCCGGGCGACGGGCTTGCCGCCCGCCTCCAGAATCACGTCGCCCTCGCGCAGACCCTGTCGCGCGGCGGGGCTTGCGGGTTCGACTTCCGCAACCAGAACGCCGCCCTGCCCGGGCGCAAGCAGCAGGCCGAGACGCCCGCCGCCTGCGCGCTCGTCGCGGTCCTCGCCGGCGCCGCCATCCGGCGCCGCGCGCGCGGCGCTCTGTTCGGGCAGAGCCGCGAGCGTCACGTCCGCGACCGCCTCGCGCCCATCGCGCAGATAAGAGACGCGTACGTTCTTCTGCGGGCCGATGGCGGCGATGCGGCGCGACAATTCGCGCGGCGATTCCACCGGCTCGCCATTCACCGCGACGATCACGTCGCCCGCGCGCAGGCCCGCCTTCGCAGCCGGCGATCCCGCCTGCGCGTCCGCCACAAGCGCGCCGCGCGAACTGTTCAGACGCAGGGAGTCCGCGATCTCGGGGGTGATCTGCTGGATCTGCACGCCGATATAGCCGCGCGCGACGCGCCCATGTTCGCGCAGCGCCTCGATCACGTCGCGCGCGACGGCTGAGGGAATCGCAAAGCCGATGCCGACGCTGCCGCCGGAGGGCGAATAGATGGCGGTGTTCACGCCCACCACGCGCCCATGCACGTCGAAGGCGGGGCCGCCGGAATTGCCGCGATTCACCGGCGCGTCGATCTGGATGAAATCATCGTAAGGGCCGGCGCCGATGTCGCGTCCGCGCGCGGAGACGATGCCCGCCGTCACTGTTCCGCCAAGGCCGAAAGGATTGCCGACGGCCAGCACCCAATCGCCCACGCGCGGCGCGCCCTCGGCCCATTCGGTGAAGGGATAGCGCCCCTCTTCGTTGATCTTGAGCAGCGCGAGATCCGTCTTCTCGTCGCTCCCCACCACTTTGGCGGACACGCTGCGGCCGTCGTCGAGGCCGATCTGCACGTCCTGCCCGTTCTGCACCACGTGATTGTTGGTGACGACGTAACCGTCCCGCGAGATGATGAAGCCTGAGCCCTGCGAAATCGCCTGCGGGCCGCGCGGGCGCCCGCGCCGCATACCCGGCCCTCCCTCTTCGCCGAAGCGGCGGAAGAAGCGCTCAAGCGGGTCGCCCGGCTGCAGGCCCGGCAGGCCGGCCTGCGCATCCGGCTCGCCGGCGGTGCGCACCCGCACGGAGACCACGGCGCCTTTCACGCGCTCGATCACGTCCGCGAAACTCGGGATGGCGCCGGGAATGGTGAGCGGGGGCGCGGCGGCGCGCTCTTGCGCGGGCGCCTGAACGGCCTGCGCGGAGGTTTGCGCGAAAGCCTGCGGGGCGGTCTGCGGGAGCGCGGCGAGAAGGGCGAGCGCGGCGGCGCCCGCGCCCAAGGATCGCCGGAGCGGCCGCAGGCGCGCGGAGAAAGCTGCGCCGGGGAAAGACGATCGCGTCATCTTGATCTCCTGAACCATGGCCGCAGGGAGATGCGGCGTCGTGTCCAGAAGATGGGGCGAGCGAGCTTAAACCCCCGTGGAGATCAGATGAAATTTTGGTAAGGCGGGACACGCGCCGTCTGGTCGTCCCGCAGCCGGCGGATCAGCGGAGCTTGATCAGCGGTTCTTGGTCAGCGGGTTTTAGTCGGCGCGTCCGCCGCGCGCGCCTGCGCCAGCGCCTGCTCGAGGGCGCTGCGTTCTTCCTCCGTCAGGGCCGGCGCTTCCTGCATCGCGCGCGTTCGTCTGCGCGCGCTCAACAGGAGCCAGCCTGCGCCGAAGGCGAGCAGGACGAAGGGGGAGACCCACAGAAGAAGCGTCTGCGTCTTGAACGGCGGCTTCAGCAGCACGAATTCGCCATAGCGCGCGACGACGTAATTCATCACCTGCGCGTCGTCATCGCCGGCCACGAGCCGTTCGCGCACGACCATGCGCAGGTCGCGCGCAAGCGGCGCGTTGGAATCGTCGATGGACTGGTTCTGGCAGACGAGACAGCGCAAACCGGCCGAGAGCTGGCGCGCGCGCTGCTCCAGCGCCTTATCGGAAAGGATTTCATCCGGCTGCACCGCTGAAGCGGCGAGCGGCGCAAGGGCGAGCGTCGCGACAAGAAGAACGCGCAGGGCGCGGCGAAGAAGCGACATGATCACTCCGCCGGTTGCGGCGCTGCGCCCGCGCCTCTGGCCTGCGCGCGCCGGGCGACGCCGATGCGCAACCTGCGGTCGGCGAGCGACAGGCCGCCGCCGATAAACATGAGCAAGGCCCCGAGCCAGATGAAGGTCACATAGGGCTTCCAATACATGCGCACGTCGATCGAACCGTTCGGGTTCTGCTCCGGCAGGACGATGTGGATCTGGCCGAGGGAGACCGTCATCAGGCCGGCTTCGGTGGTCGTCATCTTGCGCGCGCCGTAAAACTTGCGCGAAGGCGTCATCACGCCGACGACCGTTCCGCCCGAGCGGATCGTCATGATCGCTTCGGTCTCGAGGTAATTGTTCTGCCGGCGTTCGTAGAGCGATTCCATCGTGACCGTGAAGGCGCCCAGATCCGCGGTGTCGCCGGAGCGCATGGAGACGATGCGCTCCACGCCCCAACCCGTCGCGGCGATGCCGAGCAGGGAGACGCCCATGCCCGCATGGGCGAGCGCCGTGCCCCAGGCCGACAGCGGCAGGCCGATCGCGCGACGCAGGATCAGGCCGGGTGCGAAGCCGCCGCCCGTGGCGCGCGCGAAAAGGTCCACGAACGCGCCAACGATCGCAAAGACGGCCAGACCCGCGCACGCCGCGGAAAGCGCGGGCTCCCCATGGGCGGCGGCGAAGAACAGGCCCGCCAGCACGCCGATGCCGAGCGCGAACACGAGGCGCTGCGTCGCGCCAAGCAGATCGCCGCGTTTCCACGCCAGCATCTGGCCGGCGGGCATGGCGAGGAACAGCGGCAGGAAGACGACGCCAACGGTGAAATTGAAGAAAGGCGGCCCCACCGTGATCTTGTCTCCCGTCAGCGCCTCCAGCGCCAGCGGATAGAGCGTGCCAACAAGAACGGTCGCGCAGCTCGTGGTGAGCAGCAGGTTGTTGAGCACCAGCGCGCCTTCGCGCGAGACGGGCGCGAACACGCCGCCCTGTTTCAGCGATTGCGCGCGCAAGGCGAACAGGGCCAACGAGCCGCCGATGAAGAACACCAGAATGGCGAGGATGAACACGCCGCGATCGGGATCGCTGGCGAAGGAATGAACGGAGGTGAGCACGCCCGAGCGCACGAGGAACGTGCCCAGAAGGGAGAGCGAGAAGGCGAGGATCGCGAGAAAGACCGTCCAAACCTTCAGCGCGTCGCGCTTCTCCATCACCAGCGCGGAATGCAACAGCGCCGTGCCTGCAAGCCAGGGCATGAGGGATGCGTTCTCAACCGGATCCCAGAACCAGAAGCCGCCCCAGCCCAGCGTGTAATAGGCCCAGTAGGAGCCCATGGCGATGCCAAGGGTGAGAAACATCCAGGCGACGAGAGTCCAGGGCCGGACCCAGCGCGCCCATTGGGCGTCGATGCGTCCGTTGATGAGCGCGGCGGCCGCGAAGGAGAAGGTGATCGAGAAGCCGACGTATCCCAGATAAAGCAGCGGCGGATGAATCGCGAGGCCCGGGTCCTGCAGGATCGGGTTGAGGTCGCGTCCCTCCATCGGCGCCAGCGCCACGCGGGCGAAGGGATTCGACGTGAAGAGGATGAACAGGAGAAACGCCGCCGACACCCAGGCCTGCACGGCAAGCACCGTTGCGGCGAGATCCTGCGGCATCCGACGCGAACGCCATGCGACGAGCGAGCCAAACAGCGCAAGCGTGAGAACCCACAACAGCATCGAGCCCTCGTGGTTCCCCCACACGCCCGAAATTTTGTAGATCAGCGGCTTTTGCGAATGCGAATTCTCGATCACGTTAAGGAGCGAGAAATCGGAGACCACATAGGCGTAGGTGAGCGCGGCGAAGGACAAAGCGGTGAAGGCGAATTGCGCATGGGCGGCCGGCGCGGCCACCGCCATCAGCGCGCGGTCGCGCGCAAGCGCGCCCCACAGTGGAACGATCGCCTGAACGATCGACAGCGCGAGCGCAAGCGCCAGCGCGTAATGGCCTGCCTCCACGATCATCGCGCGCCTCCGCTCGCCGCCGCCGGCGCGGGCTTTTCGCCCGGCTGCCAGTGTCCCTGCTTCTTGAGGGAGTCCGCGACTTCGCGCGGCATATAGGTTTCATCGTGTTTGGCGAGAACCGAATCCGCCTTGAATTGGGCGCCCGGCTCGAGCACGCCTTCGGCGACGACGCCCTGCCCCTCACGGAAGAGATCGGGTAGCACGCCGGAATAGCGCACGCGGATTTCGCTCTGCGCGTCCACCACGGTGAAGACGACGGCGCGCCCTTCGCCCTTTTCAACGGAGCCTTCCTTCACAAGCCCGCCCAGACGCAGGCGGACGCCGGGCTGCACGCCCTTCTCGACGATCTCGCCCGGCGTGTAGAAGAAGACGATGTTGTCGCGCAGCTTGAACAGCGTGAGGCCGATGGCGACGCCGAACACGCTGAGCGCGCAGGAAATCAAAACGAGGCGACGGCGTTTGCGGGTCATCGTTGGCTTTCCAGTCCCAGCTCGCGCGCCAGCGCGGCGAGCTTTTCGCGACCAGCGGGGTCCGTGATCGCGCGCCGCGCGTCCTCCAGCGCGGCGACGGCCCGGGCCGGCTCGCCGAGCGTTACATAAGAGCGCATGAGTCGCAGCCAACCCTCAAGGTCGCGACCATCCGCCGCAAGGCGCGTCGCAAGCCCGTCCACCATGCCACGGATGGCGGCCATGCGTTCGACGGGCGCAAGGCCCGCTATGGCGGCGGCGGCCTCCCCGCCTGGCTGCGCGGCAGGAGGGGCGACGCCGATCCGCTCGAGCCGTTCGCGCACAGCCGACGCCCAGGGGGCGCCGGGAGGCGCATCGGCGAGCAGGCGCGACCAGATCTCGCCGGCGCGCGCCTTGTCGCCGTCTTCCTCGGCGGCCATGCCCGCATAGAAGCGCGCCTGCGGCAGGGCGGGCTCGATCGCCAGCGCGCGGGCGACGGCTTCGCGCGCCTCCGGCGTCATACGCCCCTGCCCGGCGAGCATATGCGCTTCCGCCTGCATGGCCTCGCGCTCCGCGGTCGCGCCCAGAAGGCGGCTGGCCTGCGCCAGCGCGCGGGCGGCGTCGGCGTAGCGGCCCAATTGCATGTAGATCGGCGCGAGCACGTCATGGCCGCGCCCGTCCTGCGGATTGGCGGCCAGATGCGCCTCGACGCGGGCGACGGCCGCCATCATGTCCATGCGCTCGGGGGGCGCCTGCTGGCGGGCGAGCAGCGGCTGGTCGGGCATCTCCGGCGAGCCGATCTTCAGATAAAATCCGAGCCCGACGCCGAACACGAGGGCGAGAGCGAGCAGGGCCGCGCCCAGACGCGCGCCGCGCGAGCTTTGGCCCTCCGCCTCCGCGGCGGGCGCCGAGATAAGGCGACGGGCGGCTTCCGCCCGGGCGGCCTCAGCCTCACGCGGGCCCATCAGGCCGCGCGCTTCGTCGCGGGCGATGGCGGCGAGTTCGCTCTCATAAAAGGCGACGTCGATGGCCTTGCGGGACGCGGCCGCAGTCGCGGCGGCCCGGTTGCGCGCCAGAGGCGCCAGAACGCTCATCGCGGCGGCGAGGGTCAAGAGGGCGAGGACAAGCCAGATCATGCCTCAGCTTGTCTCACGTCCGGACGGGAATTTGAAGCGAAAGCCGCGAAACCGTCAGCCCGACTGGACAGAATCGTCAGGCTGGCTCAGGCAGTTGTTCTTGAACTAGGCCTTGATCACGCCCGCGGCAGGCGCAGGCTCGCCTTCAGCCCGCCCATGTCGGAATCATCCAGCTCCAGCGCGCCGCCATAGACTTTCGCGAGGTCCGCCACGATCGACAGGCCGAGGCCCGAGCCGGGCTTGGTTTCGTCGAGCCGGCGTCCGCGCGTGGTCGCCTCCGCGCGTTGTTCGGGCGGCAGACCCGGGCCGTCGTCCTCCACGCAGACGACGAGAAAACCCGGCGCGGCGCCCTCGCCCGCAAGGATGGCCGCGCGCACCGCCACCCGGGTCGCCGCCCATTTGCCGGCGTTGTCGATGAGATTGCCGCACATCTCCTCAAAATCCTGGCGTTCGCCGCGAAAGCGCAAGGCCGCCTCACATTCGAGGTCGAACAAGAGCCCGCGTGAAGCGCAGATCTTCTCGAAGGTGCGCACGAGTCCCTGCAAGGCGGGCTCGACGTCCGCACTCGCGCCGATCACGCTGGAGCGGGCGGCTGCGCGCGCGCGGTCGAGATAATAGGTCACCTGATCGCGCATCACGGTGGTCTGTTCGCGCACCTTGTCGGCGAGCGGGGAGGCGTCGGCGTTCGCCTCGTTGGCGATGACGCTCAGCGGCGTCTTCAGCGCATGGGCGAGATTGCCCACATGGGTGCGCGCGCGCTCCACCACTTCGCGGTTGGAGGCGATCAGCAGATTGAGTTCGCCCGCGAGCGGGGCGAGATCTTCGGGAAAGGCGCCGTCGATGCGGTCGCTCTCGCCACGCCGGATCGCGGCCACTTCGTCCTGCAGGCGCCGCAAGGGCCGCAGGCCGTAGCGCACCTGCAGAGCGGTCGCCCCGACAAGCGCCGCCCCCAGCGTGAGGAAGGACGCGAAAAGGGCGAAGACGAACCAGCGCGTTTGCGCGCTCACCTCCTCCGCATTAGCGGCGACCTGCACAAGCCACTGGCCGTCCGCGCCCACGTCGATGACGCGCTCGACCATGCGCAGCCGCCGCTCATCGGGGCCGATCACGTCGCCCTTGCGCAGGCCCGTCGCATCCGCCGCCACGCCCGCTTCCGCCAGCGAGGGCAGGCGCGCGGCGAACAGCGAACGCGAGGTCTTCACCAGCGCGCTGTCCACGCGCGAAACCTGCCAGTACCAGCCGGAACGGGTGAGCTCGAACTGCGGCTCGCCGAGCTGGCCCGTGGCCTCGTCGCCCATCGCGACGTCGGCGACGAGGGCGCGCAGGTAAACGCCGAGCCGTTCGTCGAAGGCGCGTTGCGCCGACGCGCGATAGATCGCGGAGAGCGCGAGGCCGGCCACGATGAGGACAAGCGCGCTCCAGAAGGCGGCCGAAATGAAGAGGCGCTGCGCGATGGAGCGCTCGCCGCCCAGCGACAGCCGCGGAAGCGCGAACATGTCAGCCGCCCGCAGGCGGGCTGAGAAGATAGCCGAGGCCGCGGATCGTCTGGATCACGTCCACGCCCAGCTTCTTGCGCAGACGCCCGACGAACACTTCAACCGTGTTCGAATCCCGATCGAAGTCCTGGTCGTAGAGATGTTCGATCAGCTCCGCGCGCGACACCACGCGCCCGGCGTGAAGCATCATATAGGAGAGTAGGCGATATTCGTGCGAGGTAAGGCGCACGGCGGAACCATCCACCGTCACCCGGCCCGACCGCGCGTCGAGCCGCACGGGCCCGCAGGCGAGCTCGCTTGACGCATGGCCGGCGGCGCGGCGCACGAGCGCGCGCAGGCGCGCCAGCACTTCCTCCATATGGAAAGGCTTGGCGACATAATCATCGGCGCCGGCGTCGAAGCCCTGCACCTTGTCGCTCCACCGGTCGCGCGCGGTGAGCAGCAGGACAGGCGTCTTGCGGCCCGCGCGGCGCCATTCCTCGAGCACGGAGAGCCCGTCTTTCTTCGGCAGGCCGATGTCGAGCACGATGGCGTCATAGGGCTCCGTGTCGCCGAGGAACCAGCCCTCCTCGCCGTCGAACGCCTTGTCCACCGCATAGCCGGCCTGTTCAAAGGCGCTGACGAGCTGCCTGTTGAGGTCCTTGTCGTCCTCGACCACGAGCAATCGCAATTCGCCGCCTCCGCCTCGCCGCCGCAGGCCTCAGGGCCTTGCGAGCGTCTGACCGTTCGCCGCGTCCACGCTCACGCGCAGCACTTTGCCGTCGCGACGCAGCAGGACCATTTCATACACGAAACCATCGCCGCTGCGACAGAGGCGCGAGCGCAATGGATCGGCCTGCGCCTTGCGGGCGGCTGCGCGCAGGGCGGCCAGGGGATCGACGAGCCCGTGGCGCGCCACGGCGGAGCGGGTGTCGGCCGCGTTCAGGCAGGACCGCTCGCCCGCCGCCGCCGAGGCGGCCGCCGGGGGCGCCGGCGGCTGTTGGGCGAGCAGGGCGGCGGGAAGCGCCAGAAAGAAAATCACGGAGAGCGTGAAAGCGGGAAACATGGGGCAAGCATAGCCACCCGCGATGAACGGCGGCTGAACGGCTAGGGCGCAGGCTTTGGGAAAAGGGAAGGCTTGGGGAGACGGGAAGGCTTTGGAGGAAGCGAAGGACTGGGCGCCTGCCCCGCCTGCGCCTGCCCGCGGGCGTGTTCGGCCAGCGCCTCCAGCCTGCCGGCGCAATGGGCGAGGGCGAGCCGGTCGCGCGCCCAGAGCCGGGTGGCCTCGGCGCCGCTCAGACCCCGAGGCGGCAGGCTTTGCGCGGGGGCGCAGGGCCGCGCCAGCGATTCAGGGACGGGCGCCGGCGCGAAGAGCGGGCCGGCGTATTGCGTCAAGGGCGCGCACGAGGGAAGGCTCAAGGCAGACAGGATCGCCAGCGCCCGCGCGGGGCGCCGCATCCTTGAGGATTGTCTGGCGCTGAAGATCATTCATCCTCTCCTGCAGACGATCGCGCTCATCCTCGAGCGCGAGGATCGCGGCTTGCGTGCGCTCCGCATTCTCCTGCGCGAGCGCGTTGCGTCGGGCGTCAAGCTCCGCCGCGCGCGTCTGCGCGACGGCGAGGCCATGGGCGTGCCCGCGCTCCCGTTCGGCGGCGAGCGCGGCGCGCATCCACGCCGCAGCGCCCAGCGCAAGCCCGAAGGCGAGCGCGAGGCTTGCGAAAGCGGCGGCAAGCCGGCCCATGGCTAGCGCAGCGGAACGTCGGCGCGGAAACGGCCGACGATGGCGTTGAGCCCGCCAAGCACTGCGGTGATGGCGACGGCCAGCGCCTCAAGGTCTCGATCGCGCCAGGCGAACCAGGCGCCGGCGGCCGAGGCGCCGACCACGGCGATGGACGACCACACCGTCTGCGAAGCCCAGAACGGTTTGGACGCGTCGCCGGTCGCCTGCCCTTTCGCGTCGGACGGGCTCGTGGGCTTGGGCGCGGAGGCGGCTGCGGGGGATGCGGTTTGCGCTTTGCTCATGCTCTTCTCCTCATCAAAACGGATTGTCGGGAAACGATCAGACGACGAGCGCGCCGGAGACGACGATGACGCCCGCGGCCACGCACAAGAGATCCACGCGCGCATTGCGCGCCGCTGTCCTGAAGGCGTTCGCGGGATGGGCGAGCGTCACGCCCGGCGCGGCCGCGAACGAGACCTGCCCCGCGCCGGACTGGACGACGCTGCACGCGAAACCGACCGGCAGACCGGCCGACAATGTGAGCGCGACAGCGGCGCCCGCATTCACATTGAGCACCTTGCCGTCGTCGGCGGCGACGATGGCGCGCGCGGCGGCGAGCGTGACGACCGCGCCCAGGCCAGCGAGCCGCATGACATTGGGCGGCAGGCATTTCACGTCGAAGCGCTTCCATGCGCCCGCGTGAAAGAGGAAGGGCGCGTCCTCCGCCTCGACCCAGGCGATCCAGCCGCTTTGCGGCTTGACGAAACGCCAGCCCGCCTCATCGCGATAGGCGATCTCGCCGGCATGGCCTGCGAAGGCGTCGAGCCCGAAAGGCGCCACGATGTAGCGCGCGCCGCGCGCAGGCGAAGCAGGCGGCGCCTCGACGCCGCGCGCGAGCACGCTCAATTGCACGCAGGCGTCGAGCTGGGCGAGCGCCTCGTTGTGGGTGACATGCTTTTGCGCCTGCGCGGCCTCCATATAGGGCAGCGCGAGATTGGCCGTGTCGGGCATGGGCATCTTCCTGTTGCGAACGTCATTGCACGAGAACGGTGGCCTGCGCCGCGAAGCCGCGGCCGACGGCGGCGCTGATCTGCGCGACGCGCAGCCGCAGGAACGCCTGCCCCTCCTCGAAATCCGCCGTCTCGTCCTCAGCGGCGTAGCGAACGAAGGGCTGCGTCGTCTTGAACGTGCGCGCGCGAACCGTCCGGGCGCAGCACGTCGATCTCATAGCGTTCGGTCTCTTCGCCGAGCGGCGCCTCGATCAACGACCAGGCGTCGCCATCCACGCGCGTGCGCCGGATGAAGGAGATCGTCACCCCCGTCTCATCGCGCACCGCCTTGATGCGCGCGGGCGCATAGGGGCGCAGCGCGAGATCGCTCGCCCGCGCCGCGCGCTCCACCACGTTCGCGTCGCCATGGCCCGCCGAATGCGGGCCGATGCGATAGACATGAGCCACGTCGATGGCCGCGACGTCAGCGACAAGCGGCGCCACAGCAGCGTCGAGCACGACCACGCGCGCGCCAGCGGGCGTCGTGCGCGCAGCGAGCGCCTCCTGTCCGCCAAGACCGCGCAAGAGGCGACGCAAGCGCCACACGCGCGGCTCAACGACATCGGCCTGCAGGAAGCCGAGCACCTCCCAGCCGCCCTCCCCCTCAATCGCCAGAAGGTCGCCTTCGAAGGCGCGCGCCGGCGGGGGTGAGTACAAATCCCCGCGATAGAGCTGCACGCGCGGTTCGTTGACGCGATCGATCAGGCCCGTCGCGCCCGGCCCTATAGGGTCGAGCGTCTCGCCCATGCGCGCGGATTGTTCGAGCGTGCGCACGAAGGCGAAGCCATCGCCCGCCCGCCGCCAGACGGCGAGCGCGCCGGGCCATGGATCGGCATGGGCGGCGACATATTGCAGCGCGCCATCGCCCCGCGCGAGGGCGAGGTTGAGAAAGGCGACGACCGGCGGACCGGGCAGGCGCGAACCGGCGATCAAGCGCCGGGGCGCCGTCGCAGGCGGCGGCTGGTCGAAGAGGCCGGGCTCAATCGCGCGCGCCTCGATGTCGCGCACGGCGCCGTCCGTGATGCGTTCGATGCGATAGACGCGCCCGGCGATCGGGCCCGGCAGACGCACCATGTCACCGGGCTCCAGCGCCAGTTGCGCGGGACGCACTGCAAAGCGCGCGGTCTCGCGCGCGTTCCAGGCGTCCTGCAGCCTTATGTCGCAGCGCCTTTGCGCCTCCTCGCGCGTGGCGACGATGGCGACGTCGATGGCGCCTTCGCGCTGCGAGCGCGTCTCGAGCCGACGCGAAGGCGCCGTCGCGGATTCATAATCGCCCTCGCCGTCGAGAAAGGAGATCGACAGGCTCGCCGGCGTCTCGCTCTCCTGCCCGCGCGTGAGCGCATAGGGCTCCCCCTCCTCGGGATCGACAAGATCGTCGAGGGTGAGCGCCTGCACGAGGCCGGCGCCACGCGGGGAGATGCGCACGCGTCCGCCGCCCACGAGAGCGTCGAGCGCGAAAAAGTCGACCAGCTGCTCCAGCGCTGCGCGCGGCGACATCATGCGTTCCAGCACGAAACCATCGAGCATGGCGGGGGCGCGCGCCTCGCAGGCGAGGCCGGCCTGCGCGCACAGGGCGGCAAGGACGGATTCAAGCGGCGGCGATTCCAGCCGCCCGTTGAGCCAGGCGCCGGTGCGCCAGCGCGCAGCGTCCGGCCATATGTCGGCGCGCGCGGAAAGCGCGGGAAAGGCGCGCACGTCCCACCATGCGGCGAACACGAAAAGCGGATCCACCATGCGCCCGCCATAGACCGCCGAGACGGGATTGTCGGCCGCCGCGAAAAGCGAATGCGCGGGATCGAAGCGCGAGACGATCGCCTCCAGCGCGCGTGCGGCGACGAGATCGTCGCGGAAGCCGCGCGAGAACGGAGGCGCCGTCGGCGTCTCGGCGCCCGCCATCAGCCCGAAGTCGGGCCCATTGGCGCCGCGGTCCACCGCAGGATAACCCACGCCCATGAGCCAGATCGGCTTGCTGCGCGCAACCCAGCCCGTGGGCGCAGGCGCAAGCACGCCGCCTGCGCGCTCCACATGCGCATTAGACCACCAGCCGATGAGATCTTTTGGGCGAAAGGCCCAGTCGGCGCCGAACAAAGGATCGCGCAGAGGCGTACGGGTCTGCGTCTCGCGGGCCGCATCGTTGGCATAGCTCCACTCATAGGCCTCCCCGCCCGTCACGCGGCCGCGCAGATAAGCGAGATCCGCGCCATTGGGAGCGAGCGCGGCGTCGCGATGCTCGCCGTCGCGCCAATCGCTCAACGGCGGACGAAAAGCGATCGCGACGGCGTCAATCGCAGGCGCGGCCCAGAGCCGGTCGAGCGGGAAGCGCAGGTCCGATCCGCCATTGGAGACCAGAGCGCCGTATTCGCTCCAATGCGCGAGATAGCTGACCTTCACGCCGGCGCCGAGGATGGCCTTCACGTCGCCCGCCAATTGCGCGAGCGCCGCGACGGCGAGAAATTGTCCGCCATCCGCACGCAGGCGCGTGAGGCCTGCGAGCTCGGAGCCGATCAGGAACGCATCCACGCCGCCCGCGTCCTTGCACAGGCGCGCATAATGCAGAACGAAACGGCGATAGGACCATTCGTCGTCGCGCGGCTGCGCAGAGCCGAAGAAGCGCGCGATCTGCGCGGCCGCGACCGCGGTTCCCTCCACAGAACCTGTCCGGCCGGCCGCCGGGTCGCAGGTGATGCGCCCGCGCCAGGGATCCACGGGCTGCGTCGCGCTTCCGGTCCAGGGATCGGCGAGCGTGTTGAGGGACGGCACGTCCATCGCGAGCAGCGGATGGAAGACCACGCCAAGCCCGCGCGCCTTCAGGTCGCGGATCGCCTCGCGCACGCTGTCGTCGGAGGGCGTGTCGCCATGGGCCGGCGCGCCAGCCCGCAGAGAAGCCACGCGCGCCGTTTCGCGCGAAAGCCCGGCGACGCTCCACGTGGCGCCGCTGGTGGCGCGATCCCGCCGCTCCGCACGCGGCGCAATGGCGCACAGGCCCGCGCGCAGATCGTCGCCGAACCAGGAGACGGCGAGCGAGGCGCGCCGCAGGTTCGGGCACAGGGTCTGCGCCTGATCGAGCGAGGCCGCCCAGTCGCTTTCGGCGACGAGGGTGTGGCGATTGAGCGGCGCGGAAGAGCCATCGGGCCGCGCCGCGTAACGGGCGGCGGGCGCATAAGCGAATTCGCCGCTCCCGGGCGCAAGCTCCAGCGCGTTGATGAGGCGCCCCGCTCCGCCCAGCGGGCGCACCACTTCAAAGGAGAGTTGCGGCGTGCGGTTGCCGAACTCCTGCAGCGGCATGCGTTCGAACACAACATAGGCGAGCCCACGATAGGCGGGCGCCTCGCTCGCGCCTTCCTTGGCGATGATGAGCGAATCCGCCTGCTGCGTATCGTCGCCGCGATAGACGCGGATGTTGAAACGGGTCTGGTCGAGTTCGCGCCCGTCCGCCCAGATGCGCCGCACTTCCGCGATCGGCCCTTCGCAAAGGCCCACGGCGAAATTGGCGAAATAGGAATAGCTCGTCTGACGCGCGGCGTTCGCGCCGCCCTTTCCGCCGCCCGATGTCGTCACGCTCTCCTCGAAGCGCGTAGCCCAGATCATCTGTCCGCCCACGCGCGCGCGGCCGAAGACGCGCGCGATGGGCGCGCCCTCCGTGGAGGCTATTCCATTGAGCGCCGTGAGACGCGGCCCCACCACATGGGGCGCCTTGGGCCCCAGCACGCGCTGGTCGATGGCCGCGCCCGCAGCCGCGCCCACCGCCTGCCCAAGGGCGGCGCCGAAAGGCCCCGCGATGAACTGGCCGGCGAGCATGCCGACCGTCTGCAAAACGAGCGTCGCCATATGTGTGACCTTGCGGATGAAAGGGCGCAGACCGCGCGCTCAGGCGCCTTCGTCGGCGCCGGGAAAGGAAAAGGCGAAGGCGATGCGCCGGCGCCACCAGGGCGACAGCGCCGTCTCACAGACGCTCGCGCCCTCATGCGCATGCACCATGGTCTGCGCCGTGGCGAGGATCGCGCAATGTTTGGCGGGCGTCTGCGCGCGCCAGCGAAAAAGCAGCACGTCGCCGGGGCGCGCGTCCTGCGGGGAGATGGCGGTGAAATGGCGCGCGCCTGCGGCGGCGAGCCGCTCCTCGCCGGTCGCCTCAGCCCAGTCTGGCGCATAGGGCTCGAAGGTTTCAGGCTCCGGGCCGATCGTCTCGCGCCAGACGCCGCGCACCAGGCCAAGGCAATCGCAGCCAGCGCCCCGCGCGGAGGCCTGATGCAGGTAAGGCGTGCCGATCCAAAGCCGCGCCTGCGAAACGATCCTGTCGCGAAGGGCGCTCATTTGAACAAGCTCCCGCCGTCCATGCCGGCGCCGCGCAGACCGTAGCCGATCACGTGATCGTTGCCGGGCATGTGCGGGAAGCCGCGAAAATTCACGAGATTGGAGAGTTTGTCGCGGCAGGTCTCGAGCCGCTTGTCGCATCCGGCATAGACGCGCAGCCGATCTCCGACAGCAGGCGCGCGCGAAAACGGCGTCCACAACACGAGCGCATGGGCGTCGCCCTCGCGCCGGTGCGAACGGATGGCGGCGCTTGCGCCTGCGAGCTTGCCGCTCAAGGCGACCACGCGCCCGCCCTCGCGCCAGCCTGCGGCCTCGGCGCCCAGATTCACCCGCAGCATATAGGCCGAGCAATTCTCAAGCGCGGCGCGCTCCACCACGAAGGGCTCGCCCTCGAAGACGAAGCCGCAGCGCACGTCGCCGAGATCGGCGTCGCATTGCGCGCGATAGAGGCGCCCGCGCTCCTGATCGAGCGCATGGGCGAGCGTGCGCAATTCCGCGCGGAAGGCGCGCTCTCCGCGCGTCACCTCGCCAATCTCCGCGACGTCGAGAAGAACGGCGAGGTCGGGCGCGCTCCAGTCCACGCGCCGGATCTCGACCCGGGCGCCGTCGTAAAGGCCGTTGGCGAGATCGTCTTCCGAAAGGCCAACGGCGCTCAGCGCGCCCGCCGCCTCCGAACCGCCGACGGCGAAACCCTGAACGGTTTCGAAGGCGGCGCCTTCAAGCCCGGAAGCAGCCGCATAAGTCACGCCCTGCGAGACTATGTCGCGATCATGATCCGTGAAGCCCATCGTCACGCCATCGCGACGGATGATGCGCCAGCAGGTGCACAATTGCGTGGCGCCGCGTGCAAGCGAAGCGCGCACGCGATCGGAGAATTCGCGCATGGGTGCTCCTCACAGAATGATTTCAACAAGCGGAATGGAGGGAATCTCCCCCGCATCGAATGCGGAGAGATCAATCTCGAGATAATCGACGTCGAAGCGCGCAGGCGTGTCGAACAGGAAACCTGCGGTGACAGGCGCGCCCGCCGCAGGGACGCGGCCGACTGCGAAGCGAACGAGGCCAGTTGCGGCGTCAATTTCAAAATGCGCAGGCGCGGCCTCCACACCGCCGACGGCGACGCGCACGCTGCCGGCGACCGGCTTGAAGATCTCGCGCAGATAAGGCGCGAAGGCGCCGCCATAGCGCTTGCGCAACTGGAACTCGCGGCGCGCGCCGTCGTCCTGGCCCAGAGACTGATCGAGCGCGGAGGGCGTGCGATCCGGCGCGCAGGATTTGCAGTCAAGCCGGTCGCGCCATCAAAATCCGTAGAGCCGGCCGCGCCGCTCCTCGAAAAACTCCGCCACGCTCGCCAGCGCCGCAAGCGACTTCACGCCATAGCCCGCATCCCATCGCCGGCGCGAGCGCGCCCAGCGTTGATTGCGTTCCTCGCGGCCTGACCCAAGGCGCACCACATCTGTGCGCCGTTCCGGCCCGCCGTGCGCGCCCAAAGCCACGTCGAGGGGGAAAAGGGCTTCATGGAAAGACATGAGATTGATCCAGAGCAAAGCGGCGGGCCGGCGCCCGCCTCATCCTTGGGGCGTCAGTCAACGAAAGGATCAGCGATGAGCCACACGCCCCATGAGCTGCACGAGGAATTCCCCGAAGCGCGCGCCCGCATTCATGCGCTTAAGGCCAATGACGCGCGTTTCGCACGGCTCGCGGATCGCTATCACGACGTGAACCGGGCTATTCATCGCGCGGAAGTCGAGGCGGAGCCAACCAGCGACGATGCGCTCGAGGAGATGAAGAAACAACGCCTCGCGCTGAAAGACGAGCTCGCGGCGATGATTTCGAGCTGACCCGCGCGCCCTCACGTCGCGCGGCGGCCCCGCGCCACCGCGCGCGCGAGCGCGCCCACCACCTGCGCCTGCGAACGCTGGAAGCTCGCCGCATCCGGCGTGGAGATCGTCACATGCACCGGGGCCGCTCGCGCCTGCGCGCCATTGGCGGCGATTCCGAGCCGTCCGTCCGGCCCGCGCGCAAGCGGCATGATCGCCTCGGCGCCGCGCTCGCCCATCAATCCAAGCCCTGAGCCTGCGCCGAAGAAGGTGGGCCTGGAGACG
>Ga0315903_10001400_pt1 | contig 36514 bp, 33 predicted proteins | sample LakEriMetagenome_7_FD_203524 | JGI IMG/M metagenome (GOLD analysis project Ga0315903, IMG submission 203524) | Freshwater fungal communities from buoy surface, Lake Erie, Ohio, United States - Buoy 2 MA119 | ecosystem: Environmental > Aquatic > Freshwater > Lake | place: USA: Lake Erie, Ohio...
CGAAGGGAGGACGCGGGACGGATGGAAGGACGGAAAACCGCCTGGGCCTCCGTCGCTCTGAAGTGTAACGGACTGTTGCGGCTTTTGTGAAGGGGGTTCATGAAGAAAGTTTCCGAGGGCTGGGCAACGGGGTGGGGGACCCCCTCCAGGAAGGTGGTCACCTGGAGCCCCAGCGTCACCCTGGTGCCCACCCATGGCTGCTTTAACGCCTGTGGCTATTGCGGGTTTCGCGCGCCGCCTGAGCCAGGCGACCCCCTGGCCGACGCCCTCAGCGATGGGGCCGCCCTCGCCCGGCTGGCCGCCGCCCCCCGGGCGAGGGAGGTGTTGCTGCTCAGCGGCGAGGTGGCGCCCTCCTCCCCCCATCGGGGGCGCTGGTTTGCCCGCCTGATGGCCTTGAGCCGGTTGGCGCTCGGGCGGGGGCGTCTGCCCCATACCAACGCGGGCCCCCTCTCTGTTCAGGAGATGGCGGCACTGGGCCGTCTCAACCCGTCGATGGGACTGATGCTGGAGGGGGTGGGCCCGGCCTACGACGCCCTCCACCGGCGGGCCCCCAGCAAGGCCTTCCCCGTGCGGATGGGCCAGCTGGAGCAGGCGGGCCGGCTGGGGATCCCCTTCACCACGGGGTTGCTGCTGGGGGTGGGGGAGAGCCCGGCGGAGCGGCGGGAGGCCCTGCGGCTTCTGGCGACGATGCAGTGCCGTTGGGGCCATCTGCAGGAGGTGATCCTCCAGCCCTGGCGGCCCCCCGGGCAGCCGGCCCGGGAGCTCGGCCCCCGGGACTGTGAGGCCGTGTTGGACACGATCGCCGCGGCCCGGGCCATCCTTCCGCCGGAGGTGCACCTCCAGCTGCCGCCCAACCTCTGGCCCCTGTCTCGCTTGGTGGAGGCTTTGGAGGCGGGCATCGATGATTTGGGGGGAATTGATGAGGTGGATGTGATCAACCCCGCCTATCCCCAACCGTGCCCCGCTCTCCTGGCCGAGGTGTTGATCGAGGCGGGTTGGGTTCTACGCCCCAGGCTCTGCGTGCATCAGGGCTGGTGGCCCTGGCTGCCCGCGGATCTGCGTCAGCGGGTCTGGCGGTCGCAAGCCGAGATCGAATCCCCTGGCGAGGGTGGCGGGCCGAAAGACGACGTCTGAGGAGGGTGCCCGAGGTTCGGCCCCTCTGCATCCGCCGTCATGGCGTTGTTAGCGTCCGCACCCCAGACGGCCCCGGATCCTTGCCCGCCCCCGTTCCCCCAGCCGCGCTGTCCACTCAGCCCCCGGTGACCGGCGAGCGAGTGTTGCTGGTGCGCCTGCCCTGCAATCCGATCTTCCCGGTGGGGCCGATTTATCTGGCCGACCATCTGCACAAGCGCTTCCCAACCCTGCCCCAGGAGATCCTGGATCTGGCGGCGGTGCCCGTGCTGGATGTGCGGCGGGTGCTGCGGCAGGCGATCGATCGCTTTCGTCCCACCCTGCTGGTGTTTTCCTGGCGCGACATCCAGATTTACGCGCCCGTGGATGGCCGGGGAGGCAATCCCCTCCAGCACTCCTTCGAGGTGTTCTACGCCCGCCATCCCCTGCGGCGGTTGCGGGGGGCCCTGGGGGGCCTGGGCCTGATGGGCGCGTACTACGGGGAGCTGGCGCGCAACCTGCGGTTGGTGCGCGCCGGCCTGCGTTGGGCTCGCCGCCACCAGCCCGGTGCTCGGGCGGTGCTCGGGGGCGGGGCCGTCAGCGTGTTTTACGAGCAGTTGGGACGGTGGTTGCCCCGGGGCACGGTGGTGTCGGTGGGGGAGGGTGAGCTGCTGCTGGAGGCGCTGGTGCGGGGCGAGCCCTTGGCGGGGCAGCGGTGTTATGTGGTGGGCGAGCCGCCGCGGCCGGGCCTGATCCATGAACCCCCGGCGCCCCTGGAGAAAACCGCCTGCGACTACACCTACATCGCATCCATTTGGCCCCAGATGTCCTGGTATCTGGAGGGGGGCGATTTTTACGTGGGGGTGCAAACCAAGCGGGGCTGCCCCCACAACTGCTGCTATTGCGTCTACACCGTGATCGAGGGCAAGGCGGTGCGGGTCAATCCGGCGCGGGAGGTGGTGGCGGAGATGCGCCAGCTCTACGATCGCGGCGTGCGGGGCTTCTGGTTCACCGACGCCCAGTTCATTCCCGCCCGCCGCTACATCGAGGACGCCAAAGAGCTCCTGCGGGGGATCCAGGCCGCCGGGATGACCGACATCCGCTGGGCGGCCTACATCCGCGCCGACAACCTGGACGCGGAGCTGGCTGAGCTGATGGTGGCCACGGGCATGAGCTATTTCGAGATCGGCATCACCTCCGGCTCCCAGGAGCTCGTGCGCAAGATGCGCATGGGCTACAACCTGCGCACCGTGCTGGACAACTGCCGTCTCCTGGCCGCCGCGGGCTTCCGGGAGCACATCTCGGTGAACTACTCCTTCAACGTGATCGACGAGCGCCCCGAAACCATCCGCCAAACCGTGGCCTATCACCGGGAGCTGGAGGCGATCTTCGGGGCCGACAAGGTGGAGCCCGCCATCTTCTTCATCGGCCTGCAGCCGCACACCCACCTGGAGCAACACGCTTTCGACACCGGCCGGTTGGAGCCGGGCTACGACCCAATGAGCATGATGCCCTGGACCGCCCGCAAGCTGCTCTGGAATCCTGAGCCCATGGGGCGGGAGTTTGGTCGGGTTTGTTTGGAGGCGTTCGCCACCCGGCCCCGGGATTTCGGCTGCGGGGTGATGGATCTGCTGGAGCGTGATTACGGCCGCGCTCCCCTGAGGGAGGCCCTGACGGCACCCGTGGAGGGCCGCCCGGCCCTGGCCACCGCCGTGCGCTGAGGTCCGGGCCTAGAGATCCAGTCCTGGCGCGGCCCCCTGCGCCCGCCGCAACGGTGGGGGCCCGGAGCGCTGGGGCAGCAGCCGTCCGTAGGCCTGGCAGAACTCTTCCCCCAGGGCTTCCCTCAGCACCCCGTCCGCGGCCAACGCCTCCAGGGCCTCCGCCTGCGACCGGGGCAGGGGCCGGCCGTCGCTGGGGGGGTGGGCATGGAGATCCTCCAGGCTGTGGGGGCCAGGGTTGAGTTGGCGCTCCACTCCATCCAGACCAGCGGCGAGCACCGCGGCGGGGAGGAGGTAGGGGTTGCTGTCGCCATCGGCGAGTCGCAGTTCCAGCCGCTGGTCGTCGGGCACCCGCACCAGGTGGGTGCGGTTGTTGGCTCCCCAGCTGATCCAGGCCGGGCTCCAGGTGGTTCCGGAGGTGGTGCTGGCACCGGCCAGGCGGCGGTAGCTGGCGCTGGTGGGGTTGGTGAAGGCGCAGAGGGCCGGCGCGTGCTCCAACACGCCGCCCAGGAAGTGGAGCGCCATGGCTGAGAGTCCCAGCTCCCCTTGGGGATCAGGGAAGAGGTTGCGGCCGCTGGTGTCCCACAGGGAGTGGTGCAAGTGGCAGCCGTTGCCGGTGAGCTCCACGAAGGGGCGGGGGCGAAAACTGGCCGTGAGTCCATGGGCTTCCGCCCGCCAGGGCACCAGGAAGCGGAAGAAGGCGTGGCGATCGGCGGTGATCAGGGCGTCGTCGAAGGTCCAATTGATCTCGAATTGGCCGTTGGCATCCTCATGGTCGGCCTGGTAGGGCCCCCAGCCCAGATCCTGAAGGGCGCTGAGCAGGTCGCTGATCAAGGGGTAGTGGCGCATCAGCGCCAGCTGGTCGTAGCAGGGCTTGCGGCGGTTGTCGCGCCCGTCCGCCAGGGCCGAGCCCTCGCCATTGAGCAGAAAAAACTCCGCCTCCACCCCCGTGCGGAAGCGCAGGCCCCGCTCGGCGGCCCGGGCCACCTGGCGCCGTAGCACCCCCCGGGGGCACTGGGGAAGGGGCAGACCGTCGAGCGCCAGGTCGGTGGCCACCCACCCCACGTCGGGTTGGCCCGGCAGGGGCATCAGGCTGCTGGGATCGGGGAAGGCCAGCAGATCGGCTCGGGCGGGGGAGAGATCGAGCCAGGCGGCGAAGCCGGCGAAGCCCGCGCCCCCCCGCTCCAGGGCCTCCACCGCCGGGGCGGGCACCAGCTTGGCCCGTTGCACGCCAAAGAGATCGGTGAAGGAAAAGAGCACAAAGCGGAAGCCCCGGGCGGCGGCGGCGGCGGCGAGGGGGGTGCTCATAGGGGGGAAATCAGCGGGGGGTGGTGGCGGAGGCGTGGATTGGAGGGAGGGAGTGGCCGCGGTGGTGGGCTCAGCGCGCCAGCAACGCCTCCACCTCCTGGCGTAGGCGCGCCCGCACGGCCGGATCGTCGCGGGGGTTGCCGGCCCGGTGGCCGAGGTGGGAGTCGATCACGGCAAAGTCGGCCTCGGGGATGAGGGCCGCCTCGGCGGCGCAGTCGGCGGGGGGGAAGTAGAGATCGTGGCGGCTGGCCACGACCCGCACCGACGCGCGCACGCGCCCCAGGGCGCTGGCCAGATCCCCCGGGCAGCCCGCGGCGGCGGCCACATCGCAGGCCAGCCAGGTGTCGAGCATCCCCACGAGATCGTGGGGATCATGGCGACGGTAGAGGGGGAGCCAGGCCTCCTCCACATAGGCTTCCACCCGGGTGTGGCCGAGGGCTTCGAGGGGCAGGGAGCGATAGAAGGGCTGGCTGGCGGCCCAGCTGGCGTAGATCAGGGCGAAGGCTCGCAGCCCCCGGGTGGGCTCGGCGTCGAAGCCGTGGCCGGTCCAGGCGGGATCGGCGGTGAGGGCCTGGCGCAGGCTCAGGAGAAAAAGACGGTTGTGGGGGGTGGTGCGGGCGGTGCCGCAGAGGGCGAGCAGGCGGCGGCAGCGCTGGGGTTCGAGCACGGCCCAGTGGTAGCCCTGCTGGGCCCCCATCGACCAGCCGTAGATCAGGGCCGGCGCCTCCACGCCAAACAGCTCCTCCAGCAGGCGCCGTTGGGCACGCACGTTGTCGGCGTGGCTGACGCTCCATCCGTTTTCCGCCAGGCCCATGGCGCTGTTGCTGGGACTGCTGGAGCGGCCATTGCCGAATTGGCTCACCACCACCACGCACCAGCGGCGTGGATCGAGGATGGGGCCCACCAGCCAGTCGAGGTCTTCCGGCCAGGCGCCGTAGGCGGTGGGCAGGAGCACCAGATTGGCGCGATCGGTCGCCAGCTCGCCGAACACCCGGTAGGCGAGGTGAGCCTCGTCGAGCTCCTGGCCGCGGGCGAAGCGAAAACGGCCCAGGGGAAACAGCCCATCCCGGCCCGCTCCGCTCACGGGGCGGGGGGGAGCGGGGTGGCCAGGGCGGCGGGGGAGGCGAGGAAGCGACGATGCACCCGCAGGTAGCCCTGGTCGAGATGGGCCAGGCGCGGGGCGAGGGCGGCGTGGGCCAGGGGCAGGGCGTGGAAGGGAAGGGAGGGGTAGAGGTGGTGTTCGGCGTGGAAGGGCATGTTCCACATCAGCCTCCGCAGGGGCGCCAGGGTGAGGGTGGTGCGGGTGTTGGCGAGTCCGTCGGCGCTGAAGGCGCAGCCGCCGTGCTCGGCCATCAGCACAAAGCGCAGCAGGGGTTGGCCCACCAGCAGGGGGAGCAGCCAGAAGCGAAAAAGGAAGCCATTCCCGCCTGGAACCGACAGCAGCAGCCCCAGGCCATACACGGCGAACTGCCACTGGAGCGAGGTCCGCACCCGGTCCGCCGCCTCCGGCGGGATGTAGGGGTTGGCGCGGAAGTCGCCTCGCAGCCCCCGCCAGTGACCCCGCAGCTTGCCCAGCCACCAGGGCAGGCCGCTCAGCTCCAGCAAGTAGGCGACCCTGGTGGTGGGCGGCGAATCCTCCAGCTCCGGATCCAGGCCCGGCAGGTGGGTGTGGCGGTGGTGCCACTGGTGGTAGCGGCGATAGAAATCCGCGTTGTAGAAGCTGAGGACCCCAAACCACCAGGCCAGGGCGTCGTTGCGCTGGCGATCGGGAAAGGCGGTGCGGTGGGCGCACTCGTGCATGGCGCAGAAGCTGAAGGCCAGCCCCCAGCCCAGCGTCAACAGACCCGCGAGGCGACAAAGGGCGGGCAGGGGCGGGGGCAGGGGCACCGCTGGCCCTCCCCAGAGGAGACCGCCCGCGAGCAGGAGAGCGCCATGGCCGAGGAGCTGGCGCCAGGCGGGCCCCGATCGGCGCTCATTCAGCGCGGCCAGGGACGCCTCCGGCAGGAGGGGCTCCTTGGGGGCGACGGGAGTGGGTGCCTCGGCGCCAGCGGGGCAGGGGGGCGGTGTGGCCGAGGGGCCAGGAAACGGTGTGGCGGGAGAGGGGGCGGAGGCCGGCGAGGCCATGGCGGGCTCTGTTGGAGGAACAGGACAAAGAACAAGGAGACGGGGCCGGAGGAGGGCTGAGCCGCCTCGGGGTTGGCGCCTCCCTCGCGCACGCCACATCGTGTCGCGTCCGACACCAAGGGCGCCGTTCGGCATGAACCACCCGCCCCACCCCCTGGACAGCGGCGCGACCCCATGGCGTCATGGGCTCCCGATCGGCGCAGACCCATGCCCCTCTTCCTCCTCCGTGATGGCGCCATCCGTCGCTGTGCCGTGGTGCCCGACGGGCTGGCCATCACCACCTACACCGACCGCCATCAGCGCCTCATCCATGTGGTGCTCGATGCGGAGTCTGAGCGTTCCCTGCTGAGCGCCCAGCCGTCGCGCCGCCCCCGTCGCCTCAGCGGGCCCAGGAGCGCCGCCCGCCGGGAGGAGCCGCCGCTGGCGGCCTGAAGTCGTGGAAGCGGGCCAACTCGGGGGGGGTGAGCAAGATGATCTCGGGCGGCGAGATGGCGGGAAGACCCTCTGGAGAGTCCTGGAGATGCGCGGAACCGCGTGAAAACCTTCGGCAAGGCAGAGTGGGTCTACAAAAGATGTACTTATCAAGCGCTTGTTCGCCCATGGAATTTGTTGCGTCCTCAGTGATCTATCGGCGGGGATGGTGTGATCGAGGCACGCTGCTTCATCCAAGATATGGGCTAGTCAGAAGACTTGTCTCCGGTTGACAAGCTAAAATCAAGCGATGACTCTTTTCGACAGATGGTTTCCACCGGAGGCACCCATTTGGCCTGAGTGTTGCTCTTGGCTTTATGGTTTTTCTTCGGGGCCTGTAACTCAAGTAATTAAGGCGGTGTTGTCTATTGTGACTTGATTAAAGCTGCTTCTATAAGGAGTTGACCATCCATGCTGGAATGTTGCCATATTTGATATAATTTTAATCTCAAGGTGTGACAAGATCTCAGTAAGGAAGCGTCGGATGTCAGGGCGACGACTGGGCGGGGCGGCAGGCCAGGAAGATCGTGTTGTTGGTGGCGGACCTTCCTTTGATGTGCCGCGACCCTCCCTCCTCGGAATTGATCGTCCGGGAGGCGGTGATCAAGACCCCGGCGTCGATCAGGCCTTTAGAGAGGATATCCCAGACGCCACGGCTCTTCTCATCGATCCCATCGCCCTTGGCTGTCTCCTCCTACAAAAGGGCGCGGTAACCCCGTCTCCACTTCTTGGCCTTGGGCCTTCATCTGGTCACTGTTGATGATGCGGTTGCGACAAAGGAAGGGACAGATGGCATCCCCGCCTTTCACGATGTCCTCACGTTGCGCCTTTGTTTTGGAAACGATCTGGATGGTGCGGTGCCGGCTTGGATCTCCAGGCTCAGTGTCACATTGCGGCATGAGGCGCACTCCAAAGCTCCCGGCCGGCAGCCCTCGCTGGTGCGGCTCGATGGGCCCGAGCTGGTGATCAGTGGCTTGGTCTCGCCAGGCGGGCCGCTCTCGCTCCAATTGGGCTGATCTGTGCGGCAGCGGTGCCTGGCGAGACCCACCGCCCTTCTCCAGGTTTTCGTGAGATCAACCGTCGCGACTGGGGATCAGGCCATGGGGGTCCCGAGGATCGAACTCGGCTAAGGCGAATTATGAGTTCGCTGCATTCACCAGATTGCTAGACCCCCCGGGTGACCTCAGCGTGGATCGAAGGCCTCATCAGAATAGGTGGCCGGATCCGCGATCCGGCCCACGCCGCCGCCGGCCCCAAGGCTCGTGGAGAATGGGGTCGGCAGGTCGGCCGTGCGTTGGGGCACCAGTTGCACCTGCTGATCCATCAGGAAGGTGGAGGTGTTCTCAATGGCGGTGCCATCCCAGATGATCGCCTGATCGGGAAATCCCAATCCCATCACTTTGGTGCCATCTCGGCCGCCCATGGCCAGGCCGAAGAAATCCGCCAACTGGTGCGTCACGCTCACCCCACTGGCGAAGGGACCCCGCCAGCTGTAGTACCGCCGTTCCACCAGATCCCCCACCGTGCCCACCACCCCGCAGCGGGTGACTTCCGTGGGCCCCATCCGGGCCGGTTTGGGTTGGCCAGGGGTGAGCACCGGCGCTTCCAAGGTGGTGGTGCAGAGCACGGGACCGGTTTGGGCGGGGGCGGGACCGGCCACCAAGCAAAGGCCCACCCAGCACCCGAGCGCCGCTCCCACCCTCCTTCGGCTGGACTGGAGCGCGACCCTCAAGCGGGTGGGTCGCCGGGACGCGAGAGCGGCGGCGGGCCGAGTGAGGAACGGAGAGCGAGGCACATCCATGGCGAAACGGTCTGGACGGGCTGGCGGACCCGAGAACTTGCGCGAGATCGGCTCGCGAACCCTAGCCCGTGCAGCAGCATTGCACCAGTTCCTTCCCGCGCCCCCATGCTCTCCCCCCCGCCCCGGCCTTCGGACGCCCAACGCCAGAGGCTCCTCGCCCTGCTCGCGGGTCGTGCCTACCGACGGGGCCAGTTCACCCTGGCCTCGGGTCGGGAGAGCCCCCATTACGTCAACTGCAAGCCCGTCAGCCTCAGCGGGGAGGGCCTGGACCTGCTGGGCCAGCTGCTCTTGCCCCTGGTGGAGCCGGCGGCGGCGGCGGTGGCCGGCCTCACCCTGGGGGCCGACCCCCTGGTGAGTGCTGTCGCCCTGCGGGCCGCCCTCGACGGTCGTTCCCTCGACGCCCTGATCGTGCGAAAAGAGGCGAAGGGCCATGGCACCGGCGCCTGGTTGGAAGGCCCCCTTCCCGAGGCGGGTTCCTTGGTGACGGTTCTGGAAGACGTGGTCACCTCGGGAGGCTCCGCTCTGAAGGCGGTGGAGCGGTTGCGCCAGGCTGGCTATTTGGTGCGGCGGGTGGTGGCCATCGTGGATCGGGGTGAGGGGGGGGAGGAGGCCCTGGCCGAGGCGGGACTCGAACTCCACAGCCTCTTTCCCCTTGAACACGTGGCGGCGGCCTGGGCCGATCTCCAAAGCCCCCTCGCCCCTGATCCCTCTCCCCTCGCCCCGGCCCCATGACGTCCCCCAATCCCTCCCCGTGGACCTGGACGCCATCGGCCCCGCGATGGCTGGATCGCCCCGTGTCGCTGCTGCCCTTCACCGGCCCGGATGCCTTGCGGGTGCTCCATGGCCAAACCAGTCAGTCCCTGCTGGAGGCCCGCCCCGGGGATTGGCGATCCACCTGCTGCCTCAGCCCCACCGCCCGCCTCCGGGGCCTTGCCGAGGTGCTGGTGGACGACCAGGGAGCCTGGCTGGCGATCACCGCCGGCGATGGGGCCGCCCTGCGGTTGGCCTTTGATCGGGTGCTCTTTCCAGCCGACCAGGTGGAGCTGGGGCCTCAGACGCCGGGGCGCTGGTTGCGCCCGCTCGCCGCTGAAGCCGCCCCCGCTGGCCCGGGCGCCTGGAGGCCCCTCGACGGGGGGGGCGGCTGGTGGCTCGATGGCCATCTGCTCCTTCTGGAAGGCACCCCTCCGCCGCCCCAGCTGGCCTCCCTTTCCCCCCCGTCCGCCGAGGAGGCCGAGTTTTGGCGCCTTTACCAGGGGGAACCGGCCTGGCCGCAAGAGATCAACGACGCCTTCAACCCCTTCGAACTGGGCCTGGCCGATCGGGTGAGTCTGACCAAGGGCTGCTATGTGGGTCAGGAAACCCTCGCCAAGCTGGCCAGCGGCGATGGTGTCAAACAACAGCTGCGCCGCTGGCACCGGGAGCCCCACCAGGGCACGGAGCCGCCCATGGAAGTGGGCATGGCCCTGCAAACCGGGGAGGGCACCCGGGCCGGGCAAGTCACCTCCCGCCTGCGCCTGGCCGATGGCGCCTGGGTGGGGCTGGCGATGGTGCGGCGACAGGCCTTGGAGAGTTCCACCCTCTGGGCCGCCGCCGGCGACGCCCTGGTGCCCGTGAGCCTCTCCCGGCCCGCGGCCTTCCGGGATCCGCCGTCGTCGCCCTCAGGGCCCGGCCGGAGGGTGGGGCTCCCCTGAAGACTCCAGCAGCCATCGCGCCACCACCCAGGTGGCGAGGCCGTCATCCTGGTTGTAGCGGAAGATGCGCTCCAGTTCTCGGCGGCGCCCGGCGGGACTGGAGGCGCCGCCCGGCGTTTGGGGCCCATGCCACTGCCGCCAGAGCCGCCACCAAAGCAGGCAGCGGGCCCCATCGGCCCCGGGTTGGCTCCAGCGAAATCCACGCCAGCTGGCCACCGCCTTGAGGCCATAACTGTTGACCGGAAGGCGCCAGTGTCGCCTCAGGCGCAGATGCACATCCACCAGGCGGCGCTGCAGGGCGGCCCGCTCCTCCACGCCCACCCCCTGCCGTTCCGCCAGCCGCGACAACAGGATCTTTTCCGTTTCCCCGTAGTGCAGCACGGGCCAGTCGGGGTGGCGGGCCAGCAGGCCCGACAGCCGTCGCCATAGCCGCTCCTCTCCATGCTCCGCCAGGGCCAGCAGGGGCCTGTAGCGGGCAGGGAAGGGGGCGCCCAGACCCGTTTGGGGCCAGCGCCCATCCTTCGGCCTGGGGAGGATCCAAAACCCGTGCAGGAAATGGTCCGCCGTGTCGGGATCGGATTCGATGTCGTAAATCAGCAGCCCCGGGGCGTCTCGCAACTCGGGCAGGCCATCCCCCTCCAGGAGCCGCTCGGGTTGTCCCGTCGCCTGCACCCGCGCCTGCGCCACCATCTCCGGAGCCATGTCGGCGTGCTGGGTGCCGTGGACGGACAACATCTCCGCCAATCCCTGGGGGTCGGCGGCCGCCAGCTCGCGGAGGCTGCCCACACCGGCCTGCAGGAGAAGGTCGCGGCGTTTGCTCCCCACCCCGCTCACTTCACTGAGGTGGCCGACCCGTTGGGCTTCCTGATCGCAGAGCAACCTCCAGGCGCAGAGCGCGCATTTTTTGCGGTCGTTCACCAGGGGCGGGGGATCGGGCCGCTCCAGATCGACATCCAGTCGCAGGAGGCTGTCGTCCAGTTGGCTCTCCAGCGCTGGGGTGAGGGCGAGGCGCTCCTGCAGGAGACGCCCTCCTTGGCCGGCCACCACCAGGGCGTGGGGCACCGGAGCCCCCTGCTGATGGGCTAGCAGACGCCCCCAGAGAGCGAGCACCAGGCGGTGCTCACGGGTGGTGCGTCGTCCCTGCCGCGCCAAGACGGGGCGGTACCCATGGGATCCCCAGCGGCTGGGGGTGTTCACCCGTTGCAGCAGGGCGGGGTGGGCCTCCAGGGGCTGCCCCCGGGGGGCTAGCCCCCGCAGGCGCAGGCCCATCACCGCCGGGGCACCGTCCTGGCAGGCCCCTTCTCCCCGGCTGGGTTTCTCCGGCAGCAATTGCTGGAACCGCAACAGTTGCTCCTGCAGGGCGAGAGCCCGGTGAGCATTCCAGCGCCGCAAATCCGACGGTCCGTGGCGTTCCAGCCAGGCTCGGCGTCGGCAGCGCAGCCAGGCGCGCAGAAGGCTGTCGGTGAGGGGAGCGGGGAAGGACCTGTCGGGTGACGGCTGCCTCATGGGGGACCACCTTACCGGCCGGGTGGCCTGCCGCCAGGCCGGCACCTCAGCGGGCCCAAGGGGCTGGGCAGGCTGCTACGACCTGCCTCAACGAGCTTTTTCGTTTCTGATGGCCTCCGCCCCCCTGCCCCTTGAGGCCAGCCCCATCGTGTTTGGCACCGACGGCTGGCGGGGAATTCTCGGGGTGGACATCACGGTGGAGCGGCTGATGCCGGTGGCCGCGGCCGCCGCCCGGGAGCTGGAGAGCGGCGCGCCGGAGGGGGTGCGCGGCCGGGAGGTGCTGCTGGGTTACGACCGGCGCTTCCTGGCCCCGGAACTGGCCGAGGCCATTGCCGCGGCGGTGCGCGGGGCGGGCCTGGAGCCGGTGTTGGCGGCCACCCCCACCCCCACCCCCGCCTCCAGCTGGGGTGTGGTGGAGCGCGGCGCCCTGGGCGCCCTGGTGATCACCGCCAGCCACAACCCGCCGGAGTGGCTGGGGTTGAAGATCAAGGGTCCCTTCGGCGGATCGGTGGAGGGCGACTTCACCCAACGGGTGGAGCGCCGCCTGGCGGCTGGCGGCCTCACGGTGCCGATTCCAGGGCCCACTGAGCGTTTCGACGCCCTGGGCGCCTATGTGGCCGGTCTGCGGGCCAAGGTGGACACCGGCGCCCTGACCGCCGGCTTGAAGCGGCTCGGGCTGCGGGTGATCGTCGATCCGATGCACGGATCGGCCGCCGGGGTGCTGCCGGCGTTGCTGGGGGAGGAGGCCGGCGCCTCCGGGGTGATCCAGGAGATCCGGGCCTGGAGGGATCCCCTTTTCGGCGGCCATCCGCCGGAACCGCTGGCCCCCTACGTGGAGGAGCTGATCAGCGCGGTGCGGCGATCCACCGATGGGGGACACCCCGCCATGGGGATCGTGTTTGACGGCGATGGCGATCGCATCGCCGCGGTGGATGAAACGGGCCGGTTCTGCAGCACCCAACTGCTGATGCCCCTGTTCATCGACCATCTGGCCCGGGCCCGGGGCCTGCCGGGCAACGTGATCAAAACCGTGAGCGGTTCCGATCTGATGGCCCTGGTGGCGGAGGATCTGGGCCGCCCGGTGTTGGAGAAGCCGGTGGGGTTCAAATACATCGCCGCCGAGATGCTGGCGGGCGAGGTGCTGGTGGGGGGGGAGGAATCGGGTGGGGTGGGCTTCGGCACCCATCTTCCCGAGCGCGACGCTCCCTACGCCGCCCTGCTGTTGATCGAGGCGCTGGTGGAGGGGGGGGTGCCCCTCGGCGCGCGTCTTGATGCCCTGCGCCAGCGCCATGGCGCCGCCGCCTACGACCGGTTGGATCTGCGGCTGGCGGACATGGCGGCCCGATCCAGGCTGGAGGCGCGGCTGGCGGAGGATCCGCCGCGGGAGGTGGCGGGCCTGCCCGTGCGGGAGGTGATCACCACCGATGGGGTCAAGCTGCGGCTTGGGCCGAGCCATTGGCTGATGCTGCGGTTTTCGGGCACCGAACCCCTGCTGCGGCTGTACTGCGAGGCCCCCACGGAGGAGCGGGTGGCGGAGGCGCTGGCCTGGGCCCGGCGCTTGGCCGATGGCTAATCTTGTGGTCTCGTGGTGAGACCCGTATTGGATTCTGGGGATCCCTGTCCGCCAGTCGCCCTGGTGATCGCTAGTGGCAATGCCGGCAAGGTGCGGGAGTTTGCGGCCCTGCTGGACGGCTTGGGATTGGACCTCCGCCCCATGCCCAGCGATCTGACCGTGGAGGAGACGGGCTCCACCTTCGCGGCGAACGCCCGTTTGAAAGCCGCCGCCGTGGCCCAAGCCACCGGCTGTTGGGCCTTGGCCGACGATTCCGGCCTGGAGGTGGGGGCTTTGGGGGGAGCCCCGGGAGTGCTCTCGGCCCGTTACGCGCCCACCGATGGGGCCCGTATCGAGCGCCTGTTGCGCGATCTGGCCGCGGCGGAGCGGGAGGCCAGGGGGGCGGGGCGGGCGGCGGATCGGGCCGCCCGTTTCGTGGCGGCCCTGGCCCTGGCGGATCCGGAGGGCCAGGTGGTCCTGGAGGTGGAGGGGGTGTGCGAGGGGTGGATCCTGGAGGCCCCCCTGGGGGATGGAGGGTTTGGGTACGACCCGGTGTTTTGGGTGGAGGAGGCGGGGCAGACCCTCGCCCAAATGGAGCCGGCCACGAAAGCCCGGTTTGCCCACCGAGGGAGGGCTTTCGCGGCCCTGAGACCTGGTCTGCGGCGATGCCTCGCCACGGGAGGCCAGTTTCACTAAAGCATCACGAGTGAAGGGATGCGGACGTGCTGTGTCCATTCATCAACCATGCCCCGGGATTGGGTATCGAAAAGCACAGGAGGCGCCGCGGATCGGCCACAGAGCAAATCGTGCATAAAGTAAAATTATTCACGCACTTGTTGATCTTTGTACGCGGCAACGGTAGGGTAGTAAAGATCAGAGAATGATTCAATGTCCATCAATGTTGACTATTCTGTTCAGCTTTTCTTCAGTGCTCCGCAGTCCTCAACAACTGACAATGTCGTCATCGGCGTCTACGTGACGCGATCGGGGGGCGCCCTCTCTCTGTCAAGCAGAGTTCGCATAGAATTGTATGCCTCGGCGGATCAGCTTCTTGACGCGGCTGATCCAAAGCTGCTGGATCGCATCTTCAGTTTTACAGTCGCCAACTCAACGATCGGTCTCAACCTCGTCACCAACCTCAGGCCAACCGCCATGGCCAGAGGCGCGTTTACGGTCATTGGCGTGGCGGATTCAGGCAACGTCATCTTTGAAACCAACGAGTCCAACAACCTCCGCATGGTGCAAGGGTCGTCGTTTGGCTCTGACGTGGTGCTCCAGTGGATCACCGCTTGCCTGACCTCCGTGATGTGTGAGGGCCAGCAGGGCCGGGGCATTGGACCCACGGCCGGCACCCGGACGATGGCCATCCTCAGCACGGCGATTTACGACACGGTCTGCGGTTTCAACGCCACCCAGCAGCCGTACAAGATCAACGCGGACGCCCCCACTGGGGCCTCGCTCCAGGCCGCGGTCATCGGTGCCGCCAGCCGTGTGCTCAACCAGCTGATTCCCGATCAGGCCGCTTACATCGACTATCAAACCCAGGCCAGCTTGGCCAAGGTTGGTCCGATCACCGATAGCGCCGTCAGCGCCGGGCTGCTCTTTGGCCAATCGATCGCCGACCAAACGCTTCTGTCGCGGGTGGGGGATGGATCGGAGAACAACGCCTCCTATGTGGCCCCCTCCACCACCGGCTACGTGTGGCAAACCCAGAAGTCGGGTCCCACCCAAGATTTTGCCCTCGGGGCCAACTGGGGATCGGTGACTCCTTTCGCCATCAGCAGCGCGAATGCCTACATGCCCCAGGGGGGCGTCGGTGGGTTGGAGGCCCATCCCGACTTCAACCCCACGAAATACATGGAGCAACTGGAGGAGGTGCGCCAGTACGGGGGGCTTGCCAACACAGCCACCACCACGGTGTTGCGCACGCCCGATCAAACGCAAATGGCCTTGTTTTGGGCCTACGACCGTGCCGACACCTACCGACCCTATGGCCAGCTCAACCAGATCGCCGTGGATCTGTCGCTCAAGACCCCGGGGATGACCATAGAGAAGAACGCCGCCCTCTTCGCCGCCCTCAACGTGAGCCTCGCCGATGCCGTGATCGTGGCCTGGAAAGCGAAGTACACCGTGCTGCAACCACGCCCCTCCGATCTCATCACGGGCCAAGTGGTGGACGCCAGCAACACGCCCCTGGCGCCGGTGGTGGATACACAATGGAAATCCCTGCTCTCCGAGATCAATGGCGTTCAATCGCCCCCCTTCCCTGATTACCTCTCGGGCCACTCGGCCATGGGAGGGGTGTTTGCCTCGGTGATGAGCGAATACTTCGGCGATAACCGATCCTTTGATGCCTATTCCATGGAGCTGCCCTGGGTCGCCGGCACCCAGGGGACCAAGCGCTCCTTCACAGGTTTCACCGACCAAAATGGCGTGAAGCGCAACAGCTTTTATCAAGCCGGTTGGGAGGACGCCCTGAGCCGGGTGTATGGAGGCGTGCACATCCGTGAGGCCTGCGAGGATTCCTTCGCCATGGGGCTCCAGGTGGGCGATTTTGTCGCCAATCAGTTCTTCCAGCCGGTTGTCTGACGCCCCGCCGGATCAGCGCGACCCGGCCCCGCGACGCTTCGATCTCCTCACCCCCCGATTCCTGCCCAGGCGATCCGGGGGAACTGGAGATCGAGGGGTTTTTTCCAGCCTTGGCAAACCTTGCCGCCGCCTCGCCCTCAGCTCACCGCCAGCTCACCCACAGCGCCCATCCATTGGTGCAGTGTCCAATCGACACCGCCGCTGAGCACCATCGGGTCGTGAAGGATCAGGGCCTCGGCCCGCCCGTGATCCTCGGCCTCCAGCAGCAGCAGGCCGCCACCGCCGGGTTGGCCCTGGCCATCCACCAGGAAGCCGCTGCTGATCCGCACCCCCCGCTCCCGCAACCCCCGCACCCAGGCGCGGTGGGCGTCGAGGTGGGGGCGCAACTCGGCGTGGGGGAGGCGGAAGGTTTCCCGCTTGATGAACCAGGGCATGGCGGTTCGTCCTCAGCCTTCCACCCAGCTGCCATGCAACCCATGGGGGAGGGCCAGGGGCAGCTCCACCACCGCCACCTCCGCCATCGACGCGGCGTCGAGGATCACCAGGTCGCTGGCACAGCGGGCGCCGTTCCACACCACGGTGAGCACCCAGCCATCGTCTTCCTCGGTGCCGCCGGGGCGGGGCACCATCAAGGGCTCGCTGACGAAGCCCCGGGGCGCCGCGCTCCACACCCGACTCTCGCCGCTCTCCAGATCGAGCTTCTGAATCGCTTGCAGGGGATCGTTCCCCGTCTCCCGCTCGGCCACCGCCATCCAGGCGTGGCGGCTGGGCAGGCCCACGCGGCGGGAATTAACCATGGCGAACTCGCAGCACCGCTGGCTCAGCCGCTCGCTCGTCACAGAGCCGCTGGTGAGATCCAGAACGCAGCGCCGCAAGGTTCCCTCGGGGATGCTGTCGAACTCCACCTCACGGAAGTCGGTGCCCGGCCCGATGGAGGGGAAATCGTCGTAGAAGATGCTCTCCACCACCACCGTGTCTTGCGCTTCCCAGGCGTTGAGGTGGTGGAACACAAACCCCTCCGGCGCCGGCAGCACCCTGGGAGGCTGGCCGGCATAGGCGCCGCAATCCCTGGGGATGAGCCAAAACTGACCGGCTTCCCCGGGTTTGGAGGCCAGGCACTGGGCGGCCCCTTTGAGGCCCAGGGCGAAGGGCAGGGGGTTGAAGGCGATGGCGTTTTGCAGAAACACCGCCCAGTTGGGGGTGATGGCGAAGTCGTGGAGGAACGCGAAGCCGTTGAAGCTGTCGGAGCGATCGTTCACGAGGGCGCCTGGCGCCTCGCCGGCAGGGCCAGGGCCGCTGGCGAACTCCATCAAGCGAATCGTGCTACGGGGGCCGCTTTTGACCCCGAAGGTGACCAGCCGCTCGCCGCCGTGGTGGCCAGGATCGAAGCGGGGGTGGGCGCTGAAGGCTTCCCCGGGCTTGAGGACGCCATCGAGCAGGCTGAGCCCCCGGGTGTCCAGGGTGCGGGGATCCAGGGCGTGGGGGGAGCTGGCTTCCCACAGCGCCAGCAGCTGATCCCCCAGGCGCACCACGTGGGTGTTGGCGATGTTTTTCAGGCGCACGTCAAAGGCGTTGGCCAGAGGGCCGCCCGGCTTTTGGGTGCCGAAGACGCCCCGGTAGAGGGGCTTGCCCGCTTTCTCTTCCGCCAGCCACCCCTCGGTGCGCACAAAACGGTTGGTGAGGCGCGGACCCTCGGGCCCAAAGCGAAGGGCCGTCACCATGCCATCGCCATCGAAGGGATGGTGCACCCAATGGCCGTCCCGCTCCAGCCGTCCCGGCCCATTGCGATAGAGGGTGCCCCGCAGCTCGGCGGGGATGGCGCCCCGCTTGGCCACCAGGGGCTCCTCCGTGAGCTCCAGGGTGACATTGCGAAAAGCACTGGCCCAATCCGAACGGTCGTACCCCCTCGGAGTGGCTGACACGGGGGGGACCGCTGGGGAGGGGGAACGACCGGGGGCGATTGTCATGAAAAGGATTCGCGGTGGGGGGAGGTGAGAGCGTCTCCCCATCATCGCTTAACACTTTGTCAAATGTCCGGTCTTGGGGTGGGTTCCCCGCTCACTTGTGGCAGGGGACCTCGGCCCGGGGGCAGGGAGGGGTGGGCTGGCAGGGGGGCTCGGCGGCCATCGAGGGCTGGCAGGGCTCGATCGAGGCGGCCCGGCTGGGGGTGGCGAAGACCGCCAGGCCAGCGGCGGCCAGGGCGCCCAGAAGAATCGCGCGCTTCATGACACAAGTGCAACGAGCTCCAGCCTAGTCACGGCAAGCGGCCCTGAGGATTCTCAACCGCCCGCCCGCTCCAGCGTTCCCTTGCTGCTGGGCACCGCATCCGCGCGGCGGGGGTCGATCTCCACCGCCTGGCGAAGGGCGCGGGCGAAGGCCTTGAAGCTGGCTTCCACGATGTGGTGGGAGTTGACGCCCTCCAGCTGGCGCACGTGGAGGGTGAGGCCGGCGTTATTGGCCACCGCCACGTAAAACTCTTTGACCAACTCGGTGTCGTACGTGCCGATTTTGGGCGCTGGGATGGTGAGGCCCCAGCTCAGATGGGGGCGACCCGAGCAATCGAGGGCCACCTGCACCAAGGCCTCATCGAGGGGCGCCAGGAAGTGGCCGAAGCGATGGATGCCCCGGCGCTCGCCCAGGGCCCGGGCGAGGGCTTGACCGAAGGCGATGCCCACATCCTCGTTGGTGTGGTGGTCGTCGATGTGGGTATCGCCGGTGGCGGTGATCTCCAGGTCGAGCAGGCCGTGGCTGCTGATCTGATGGAGCATGTGATCCAGGAAGGGCACGCCGGTGTTCACCTGACAGCGGCCGGTGCCATCCAGCCGGAGCGTCACCCGCACGTTGGTTTCGCCCGTCACCCGGTGAATTTCTCCTTGGCGCGGGGGGAGGACGTTGGGGCTGGAGGCCGACACGAGGGTCTGGCGGGGATGGGCGGAATCATGGCGCACGGTGCCGGGGATTGCCCAACCTCGCTGTGGCGAGGAGCGTCTGTCTTTAGAGTGATTGTGAAGCCAAACCCGTGAACGATCAAGGCGCGAAAGAAAAAGATGCCCCCGTCAGATCTTCCGTCCACAGCCCTTCTTCATCACGTTGAACATTGCCTCGCTCTCCCCACCTTTCCCTTTTTCTTGGATGGAAGGGAGACGGAGGGCTTGATTTGGCACCCCTCGCGTGAGGGGCTGGTGCGCGAAGCCCTGCCGATCATCCGCACGTTGCCGCCGTCCGAGGCCCTGCGTTGGGAGGCCGGGGAGCCGCGGGCGGAGGCCCAACGGTGGTGGGATGGGGCGGAACGGGTGGAAGCCCCGGCGATTTTTGGGGGGTGTCTGATTCGGCATTTTGGCCATTTCATTCACGAAAGCCTCGCTCGGCTCTGGTGGCTGGCTCCGGAAGAGGGCCTGGAGGGAGCGGCCAAAGAGGCCTCCGCGACCCTGCGAGAGCTGGAGGCGGATGTTTACTTTTTCATGCCGAAATGGCTGGATCAAGGCAAGGATCTTTTGCCTTACATGGAGGAGATTCTCGCCTTGATCCGTCTGCCGGCCCGGCGGATTCGGATCCTGGAGCGCCCGCTCCGGTTTCGCCAGCTGTGGATTCCAGCCTGCGTGTGGGGATTCGCGTCAAACGCGGCGGTGCTGGATCAACAGTTGGGTTGCGACAGCCGAGCCTTGATGCGCCATCTGCTGGCCAGCGCCGACACGGCCCCCGCCCCTGAGGGGGAGCCTCCGGTCGAGAAGGTGTATGTCACCCGCAGCGGGCTGCCGGTGAGCTTGGGGCGATTGCTCGGGGATGTGGTGCTCGATCCGGTGCTGGAGGCCCGGGGCTACCAGGTGTTTCACCCGGAGCGGGTCTCCCTCGCTGAGCAGATCAGCCTCTATTCCCGGGCGAACGATCTGATCTTCATGGATGGCAGCTCTTTGTATTTGCTCTGGTTCACGAAATTGCCTGCCGGCGCGCGGGTGCGGGTGATTTTGCGCCGCCGGCAGGGGCGCTGGATGTGCGAGAAGGTGCGGGAGCTGTTGCCCGACGCCGGTCATCCGCGCTGGGAGCTGGTGGACGCCTTGCGGGGGGAGTCCCTCACCTCCACGAGGGATTGGGAATCGCACAATCTCGCGGATCTCGCCGAACTGTCGCGCCAGCTTGTGGGCGAGGCCCCGACGGCCCTGCCGGAGGCGGCGACGGAGGCGCTGGCCGCCTACACCCGCGGCCTGGTGGAGGAGAGCACGCCGGAGCAGCTGGCCCGGATGCTCCAGGCGTTGATGGGGGCCCTGGCCACGCGCCCGCCCAAGCCCCCCTCCCGAAGGATTCGGGCCTATCGAAAGGCGCGGGAGCTGCTCACCTCCTGGCGCCCCTGAGGGCCCCTGGGCCCACTCACATGCCCGTGACGCAATACCCGGCGTCCACATAAATCACCTGGCCGGTGATGCCGGAGGCCAGGGGGCTGGCCAGGAAGGCGGCGGCGCCACCCACTTCCTCCTGGGTGACGGTGCGGCGCAGGGGGGCTTTCTCCTCCACGTTGTGGATCATGTCGAGGATGCCGCCGATGGCGCTGCTGGCGAGGGTGCGGATGGGCCCGGCGCTGATGGCGTTGACGCGCACCTGTTTGTGAGGGCCGAGCTCGGCGGCCAGGTAGCGCACGGAGGCCTCCAGGGCGGCCTTGGCCACGCCCATCACGTTGTAGTTGGGGATGGCCCGCTCGGCGCCGAGGTAGCTGAGGGTGATCACGCTGGCGCCCTCGTTGAACAGGGGCTTGGCGTGGCGGCAGAGGGGCGCCAGGGAATAGGCGCTCACCTCCAGGGCGCGGGCGAAGCCCTCGGGGCTGATGGCGGAATAGTCGCCGATCAGCTCCTCTTTGCCAGCGAAGGCCAGGCAGTGCACGAGCACATCGAGGCTGCCCCAGCTCTCGGCCACCTTGGCGAACACCGCCTCGATCTGGGCGGGGTCCTGCACGTTGAGAGGTTCAAAGAGGGTGGGGGCCAGGGGGGCGGTGAGGTCGCGCACCTTGCCCTCGAAGCGGCCTTTCTCATCCGGCAGGTAGGTGACGCCCAACTCGCAGCCGGCGGCGTGCAGCTGTTGGGCGATGCCCCAGGCGATCGACTTGTTGTTGGCGATGCCGGTGACGAGGGCCTTCTTGCCGCGCAGGTCGAGGAGCATGGGGGGCTGGGGAGGGGGAATCGGGGGATTCTCCCGCGGAGGCCCCTGGGCACAGGCGGTGGGGGGAGGCGTCCCTGCAGGATGGGTGGGCGTTCCCCTGGCGCCCCGGCCGCCCCGCGATGCCCGCCCCCTGTGCCATCTGCCAGCTCCACGGGGATCCCGCCCAGCGGGAGGCCCGGGAGATCGGGCGCGGGGAGCTGTGGCTGTTGCGGCACCATCCCGATCCGGCGCCGCTGGCGGGCTGGCTGCTGCTGGATGCCCGCCGCCACCTGGGCGGGCCCGTGGACTTCACGGATCCAGAGGCCGCCACCTGGGGGGGGGCCATGCGCCACGCCAGCCAGCTGGCGCGACGGCTCACCGGCTGCGAGCGGGTGTACGCCATCGCCTTCGGGGAGGGGGCGCCCCATCTGCATGTGCATCTGATCCCCCGTTTCGCGGCGGATCCGGCCAGCGCCGGCTGGAACGTGGCCGATCTGTATCGGGCGGTGGCGGCTGGCGAGCGGCCGCCCGCCGATCCCGAGCGGGTGCGGGAGCTGGTGGCGCGCGCGCGGGAGTGGCTGGAGCCAGCGGTGCTGGAGGGGGCCGGGGGCTGATGGAGCGCTCCGCCGCCAACGAGGCCCCGGCCGCCCGGGGCGGTCGCCGCGCCGCCGAGGCACGGCTGGCCTTGATCGATCCGGCCCGCTATGGCGCCACCCGCAATCACCTGGATGGCGCCGTCACCCGCCTCTCGCCCTACATCCGCCATGGGGTGCTGACGCTGGCGGAGGCGCGGGAGGCGGTGTTCGCCCGGCTGCGGGAACGCGGCGCTCCCTCGGCGGGCGCACCGGCGGCCCCGCAGGGGGAGCTGTTCGCTGGGGCGGCTGGGGCCGGCGGGGAGGAAGGCGCGGGCGGCTGGAGCCCGGCCCAGCGGCGGGCGGGCGAGAAGCTGATCGCCGAGCTGGGCTGGCGGGATTACTGGCAGCGGCTCTGGATCCAGTGGGGCGACGGCATCTGGCTCGACCGCGAACCCTTGAAAACCGGCCATCCCCTGGAGGCCTACGCGCCGGAGTTGCCGGCGGATTTGATGGCGGCCGCCACGGGGTGGGCCTGCATGGATGGCTTCGCGGCGGAGCTGATGGACACGGGCTGGCTGCACAACCACGCCCGCATGTGGCTGGCGGCCTATGTGGCGCATTGGCGGCGGGTGCGCTGGCAGGCGGGCGCCCGCTGGTTTCTGCGCCACCTGCTCGATGGCGATCCAGCCAGCAACAACCTGAGCTGGCAGTGGGTGGCCAGCGCCTTCAGCCACAAGCCCTACATGTTCAATCGGGCGAATCTGGAGCGTTTCACCAGCGGCCGCTATTGCGCCACCTGCCCGGCCGCGGGCCGGGGTGGGGCGGGAGCCCCGGGGGGCTGCCCGTTTGAGGCGAGTTATGAGGTGTTGCAGGCTCGGCTGTTCCGGCCGCCAGGGGCGGCGGCCGCCGACGCGCCCCCGAACGCCGCCGGGGTGCCGGCGGCCCTCACCTCCCCCCCGCTCGCGCCCGCCGCCGCCGGCCCGCCGCTCCAGCGACCGCTGGTGTGGGTGCATGGCGAGGCCCTGGGCCCGGCGAACCCCGCCCGGCTGGCCCATCCCGGCGCGCCGGCGGTGTTTGTGTTCGACACCGAGCTGATCGAGGGCCGCACCGCCACCACCGGCGGCCAAGGCGGCGCCCCTGTGCCCCTGGCCCCTGGACGGCTGCGCTTCCTTCGGGAGTGCCTGGCGGAGCTGCCGGTGGAGGTGCGCCAGGGCGATGTGGTGGCTGAACTGCTGGCCGCGGCGACGGCGGCCGGCGCCGATGGGGTGGTGACCAGCCGGGCGGTGGATCCCCGTTTCGCCGTCATCGCCCAGCGGTTGGCGGCGGTGCTGCCTGTGCGGGTGTTGGAGCCAGAGCCGTTTGTGGCGCTACCCCTGGTGGGGCCAGGATCCCCCGACCTGCGCCGCTTCTCGCGCTATTGGCGCAAGGCGGAGCCGCTGGTGTGGGGGGTGGGGTGACCGTTCCTCCAGCGGACCCGACCAGCGGCCCAACAGCTTTAATCGATCCCACTCAACACGGCGCGGTAGCGGTTCCAATCCACGGCTGGTACGGTGCCGAGATGTTGAAGCCTTTTCAACAAGTTGAAAAGGAACCAGGCAAGTGATCCTTCAATGTGGCTGAATGTTAATGCTCCATGTGCCAATGTTGCATCAAATGGAGCATGAGCGAGGTCAAAGGCGAGATCATTGGCAGCAAAGCCAAAGCTGATGGTTTGATTGCCTTTCAGGCTGGTAATGATGCCCTTGAAAGCTTCTGAATTTAGTCCACCGTTCCATTCGGCATCCAGCGCAACGATCCCGGCCAGGATGGGGAAGACGGCCATGGCGGAACCATCGCAGCTCTTCTTGCCATCGATGGAGCCACGGGCATCCACAATACGGCTGCTGCTTCGATGGAGCCTGCGGACAGACTGAGCGTGTTTGACTGCGTGATCTATAATATTGACCTTGTTGATCATCGCCTTGGCCTCGATGACGGCATAAACCGCTTCAGCAAGAATGTAACGATGGCTCTGCTGATCAAGCAGTGGTGGAGTGTATTGAGGATCGTAGATGATGATGTCAATTTGATCACTTGTCTGTCCATTCGAATCAATCACGATCCCCTGATCTACGCCATACCGCCTAGGCAGGTAACGCCGAAGTATTGAAATGAAGTGCTCCTCGTTGACTTCACCCTTGACTCCATTGTGTGTGATGGAGGAAGCAGATAACATCAATTGCCCACGAAGAACCTCCTGTTCTTGAATGAGCGACTGACGAAGAAAAGCTCTGCCGTCGTCCTCGGACAAGCGTTTGGCGGGATTCTGGACCATTGGCGAGCAGTTGGCAGGCTGAAGAGAGCCTAAGCAAGAGAGATCAAGACCAATCCAGTGGTGAGAAGTCAGCCGCCGCGCCACGATTCATCAAGGCGATGAACCGCGTGTGTTGCTGTTGGTCGGTCTCTGAGGCATTGTTTGGCAGGGGATGAAGCACAACAAGCTCCAAGTAATCGCCCTGGTGTGCATCGATGCAAGCCTGCTGTTGTTGGCGACCCGTCTCAACCTGTCGACCCCCTCCGGGACGAGCGGGCCGGGCCATGGGATTGGCTGTGGGTTGGGGCACCACGGCTCGGGGGGGTTGGCCAGGGTCCAGCACCGGCAACAGCCTGTTCCAGATCAAGCCCACCTGATTCATCTGACCAGCCAGGATGGTGTGCTTGAGATCCCGGGAATCGCTCTGGTCCGCAGCGCGTTGGCCCACCGCTGGGCTCCTGTGAAACCAGGCCACCGCTTCCGCATCGCCAGGGCCCTTGGCTGTGCGTGTCCAGATGCGGGTGCGTCGGGGATGGAGCACTTCCCGCCAGGGCGCGGCATCTCCCGAGCGGTGCTTTTTGGCTTCCAGCCAGCGATGCGCCAGGGATCGACTGCGAGCCAGAAGCTGTGCCAACTCCGGCGCGGATTGCACATGGATCCAGGCGGGAAGGTCTTCAGGCTGACGCCATTGCCAATGGCAACCGATCGGTGTTTTGTCATAGCCGGGATAAAAGATTCGGTGGTCCGGGCGTCGCCAGCCGCGCCCGAAACCTCCGAGGCTCATGGTGAGCCCATGCAAGGCCGTCAACAGTTCAGCCAACAGCTGATCGGTGGCAGCGGTGCCGGAGGACCGCGTCAGCCTCCACTGCAGCAGACCTGAAGTGGCATAGACCGGTTGACTCCAACCACCTCTTCCAGAATGGCCGAGGGTCACACGTTGGTCGGTATAGGCCGTGGCGAGGAGGCCGACATGCTGCCCTTCCTCGCGGCTGAGCCCTCCAAACAGCTCACCCACAACCTTCAGCGTGGTGCTTTGGTCGGTGAGACCACCAAACAAGCGCAAGGCCATGCCACGAATCGCCGCCCGAAACATGGTGGGTCGAAACTCCTCATGGCCATCGAGAAGCTTGGCGGCCGGACCCTGCCCTTCCAGGCCGCACTGGAAAACCACATCGCCACGGAGGCGTCCGCTGCTGCCGTAGCCCACACAGGTGCGACCGCCGATCCCGGATCGCAAGGCAAGCTTCATTGTCGCGATGATGTCATCCCACTCCGACTGACTGAGTTTGGGATCCGTGGAACTGAGCCCGATCAGCAATTTGGGCTGATAAAGGCTCACCACGCCAAAGGCGGAATGGCGTTCGCGTCCATTGTCAAACCCCACCTGCCAGTTCTGTTGCGGATGGGCGACATCGAGAAGGTGTTTTGTCCAGCTGGCATCGGCGGGCCAAGCGCCATGGAAGCGCAGGATGCCGGGTCGAAGATCTCCGGAAGAGCTGCCGCACCATTCCAGGAGGCGATCGGGGGGGCAGGCGCGGCGGAACAACCCCTTGAGGCTGCTGCCAGGAAGCAGCGGCCAGCCACCTGCGCCAATCACCGGGCGGATGATGCCCTCATCGACGCCGCTGTTGCTGATCAGCCGCCAATCAATCTGAGCTTCGACGATTTTCAGCTGTGGTTGGGAGGCCTTGCCGGAGAAGGGTGACGTCTGATCCACGCGCTCCACCCACTGATCAATCCAGCGCTGAATGTCTGGGCGCCAGTCTGGCGGGGCATCTTTGGGTTCCTTGATGTATTGGCGTTGGCAACGACCTGGAGTTTGTGCGCGGAATTGCATCGGCACGCGCTTGCTCACATCTGGTTTGTCATTCTTCAGAACTCCTGATCCGTCTAGGGAATCGAGCAGAGGCGAAGGTGGCTGGGCTGTGATGGCAGGAGCCGGGACTGTTGGCGTCGCTGGTGGTTTTGGTTGCGGCGGATCCTGAGGGCCATTCGGCCGTTGAGGCGTTGTCTTGGCCTGTGTCGATCCTGCCGAAACGGTTGGTGTTGTTGATGGGGCACTGGCCTTCTTCGCTGTTCGCGATGGCCCCTTGGGCTTGGACGGCCCGCCTGCTCCTCTGGATTTTTTACCTCGCGACATCAGTCGTCACCCCCTCGACCAGGCTTGAGACGTTGGGTCCACCAGACCACCGAATCGCAGAGAGCTGTCAACACGGCCAATGGCGCCAGTTGATCCTCTGGTTTGATGCGCCAGAGTTGCTCGGCCACCGCCTGAATGTCCACCTCGCTGTCCTCCTTGCTGAGCATTTGAGGAGGGAGGTCCACCCCGGCTTTGGCCATGAGTCCCACAAAGCCCGCCCAGACATCCGCGATGAACTTCGCCTTGCAGCGATCGTCTTCTGATGCTTCTTTTCCACCGAGGCGCAGGTGTTCGCCCCAGAAACGCTCCAAGCCATAGGCACAAGCGGCTCGCATCTTATAGGCCTGATTGAGGCTTGTTTTCTTGGGGTTTGGATCACGTTGGCGAGCCCTGAGAACAATTTCCTGAGCCAGATGATCGAGATCGTAGGCATGCCAAGCCATCACTTCACCTCCTGGTTGGTTGGATTGACAAGGGTGACCTCGCAGCGGCCAAAACCGACGCTTTCCAGACCACCGAAGTAGAGATCCCGTTTGGCATCTGTGTGAAATGGTGTCCAGTCCTTGGCCGCATCGGGCTTGAGAGCCAACGGGAAGATCAAAACACTTCCCTCAGGCAGCGCCTCCACGTTGAAGAAGGCGCCTTTGTCCACTTTCTTCATCCTGTCCTCCAACTTGACGCGGCTTTGGCGGTAGAGCGCCATGTCGTGGATCAGGCCAATGGCGGCATCCTCCACCACCACCAATCGATCCGATGGGATCTCGTTTTTCAACGCCGAGGGGATCCAGCGGTCCAAGCCCGGTACGGGCTTCACCTCCATGAAGCCCAGATTGAAGAACAGCGTGATCCCAGCTTCCCCAGCGCGTCCCTTCAGCCCCTGGCTGCAGGTGTCCGCTTTTGGAAGATCACTATCCCCCGCAAGGCCAGCAATCGCCGCGTAGCGCCGCAGCAAGCGCGGGCAGCTGACCCAGACCACCGGTTGGGCTGGACAGAAGACGGGCAACCAAACGAGAGAGGCATATTCAAACTTCACCCGAGCCGCGCTGATCTCCGTGTTGCCAGCTTCACTGCCATACCAATGAATCGTCTCGCTCTGGTCACCCCCCTTCTCGTGATTCTCCTGCCGCATTTCCGCCCGAAATCGGCCGCGGATGGAGCTGCCGGGGATGATGCCGGTCTGGGTGAAGGGATCACGGAAGATGAGGTTGAGATTGCCTGCTTCCTCTCCGGCGGAGGCGCCTACATGCAAGGGGGCGAGGGTTCGGATCAGGCCGTAGCGGCGTTCGTACATCGGTGGAGGGGGGGGGCGAGGAGCGGCTGGGAGCGGGGTGTTGAGTTGATCAAGGGGGAGGGAGGGGCAGAGAGAGGGCGGTGCCGAAGTGGCGGAGGCTGAGGCCCTCCTTGGGGAACCACCGCTCCTCCCAGTCCGACCAAGGCGGCAGGGGCTCACCCCCCACCCGGTAACAGGTGCCCGCTGGCAAGGCCCAGCGCCCGCGCGACAGGCGGCGTTGACCATCGGCGCCAGCACCCAGCCGGTAGCGCCAGGGGCGGGGGCGATCGGTGAGGAGCCCGGGCGGATGGCCGTTGCGGCGCCAGGGGAAGCGGCCACGGGGCACGGTGGTGTCGATCGGTTCGCGGATCGAGAGCTTCGGGCCGCCCCACACCCCCGGGGTGATCAACGCGAACGGATCCGGCGACAGCGGCCGTTGCAGCAGGTCGAGCAGCAAGGGCGGGAGGGGTTGGCACCGCAGCTGGACGAGATGGCCCTCGCCGCCGAAGCGCACCAGGCCCTCCGCCATCGCATGGCTGCTGAGGTAGGCCAGGCGAACACCGGGGCTCAGGGCGATGCCGTATTCCAGGAACAGGGCGTCCTCCTTTGCACTCACCCGTTCGTGATCGCTCAGCTTGGGATGGAGATGGGGAACCGCCTGCCAAGGGGAATCGTGGATGGGGATGCCTTGGTCTGGAAGGGCACGGTGGGGATAGGGCCAGTCGGACAGGCGAATCCAGCCACCGCTGGGGCTTTTGTGAACGTGGTCCTCCGCCGCTGTGTCCACCCAGCCGCTGGGCGTGGTGTCCGTGGCGTCCTGCCAGTGGAGCAGGCGGCGGCTGCGGCGGGATGGGGTGTCGAGGGACGTGGCCACGCTGCCGCCGGGATCGGCGATGGGTTCCTGAACGATGGGTTCCTGAACAAGGAGCAGGGGGGCGGGCAGCATCAGCTCGCCATCGCGATGGAGCCAGAAGGGTCCGGCGGTGAAGAGGTGGCGCAACTCCTCTCGGGGGAGGTGACTGGCCAGCAGACCGGACACGGCCGGGGCGTCAGGAGGGAAATGCTCCGCGGCGCGGCCGGTGAGGGAGCCTGGAGAGAGGACACGGCCGCTGGAGCCGTAGAGCAAGCCCAAAGGTTCCAGGAGCACCAACACCGTGAACGGGAGCGAGCTCATGCCGCCACCTCACGGGCTTGGGCCTGGCGCGCGTCCCGCCGCGCCTCTTGATCGCCGCGCTTCTCCAAGCCCGCCATCACCAGGCCGAGATCCAGCAGCCATTGGTCGAAACGGCGCTGGTGTTCCGGTGCTTCCAGGCTTGGGAAAAAGTGGCCTGGTTCAGCGTTCCCCGGAGGAGGACGGCGCGGCAGCTCCAGGCTTGGAAAGTAGGCCGCCCACAAGCCCTGTGCTGTGGCGGGCAACGATTGGCGCTCCTTGAGCCAGAGCAAATCTTCGGCCAGATGGCGCCAACGGGCGGCAGGGCCCTGGTTGCCCTCCCGGTCGCGGTAGTGGTCGCGAATCGGCCGGAGCCAGCTCCAAGGGCAGGTCCATTCCAGCTTGTTGCCGCTGGCATAGAGCAAGCGCAGGGCGAAGCGATCCCGGCCGCGGGCCTTGGCGCTGGCCTCGGCGTCGCGGGCGTGTTGAAGCGCCTCGCGTTGGGGCACGCGCGCGGTGGCCCAGACCAACCCCATGGAGACGGTGAGACCCTCCGGCAACTGGGCCTCCCGCCAGAGGGTGGGGAAGAGCTCGAGCCACTGCCAGAGGTGCTCGGTTGTGAGATCTTGGCTGCCGGGCTGGCGCTCATGCAAAGCGCCGAGAAGATCGTCGCCTCCGGCATAGACCACCGTGGCGCGGCGTTCGTTGGCCACGAAGCCGGGCTCCGCCATCCGCTCGGGCACAGCGGTGTAGAGCCTGGTGGCCCAGGAGCGGATCGTGTTGCTGAATTGCCGCAACGTTTCGACTTCGTTGTCGTGGTTGCCCTCGTGGACGAGGCGATCGAGCTGGCTGCCGATCCGATCCCCATCCGCCATGAACCAGATGATGGATTCCGGGCGCTTGTCGTCGTCGTCTGTGCCTGTGCTGTTGTTGGCGAGGGCGTGGGTTGCGGAGATCAATTGTGTCCGCGGAGCCGTCTGCTGGGGGAGTTGGGTGCTGAGGTGAGGGAAGCCTTTCTGCAGCAACAGCTCCACATCAATGACGGGTGCGCTGGTCAAGGGGATCTGGATGCGCGCGAACGCCTGCTGGAGGTCGAAGGCCTGCTTGAGGATGGGTTCAAAGGTGATCAACCGCTTGACCAGCTCCAGCAGGGAGATCTCTTCCTTTTCACCCGCAAAAGCCTCCCCCAGTTTGGAGCGGAGTTGTTTCAACAGGCCCCTGGCCTCTTCGACGGCAGCGGTTGTGCTCACCTGGCGAGGGTCGACGACGCGGCCCATGGTGGGGCGCACGATCGCCTCAGCGGAGGAGAGGCTGGAGCTTTCTCCGGTCCAGTTGGGAAGGCTCCAATCGCGCTGTTGTTTGGCGAGGATCAGGGCCTGGCGGGCGGCACGAATCGTGACGCCCTGGGCATGAAACACCTCCCAACTGTGGCGTTCCGCCGCCTTCCAGCTGGGTCCCCAAGCCGCATCCCAATCGCCCGTCCAGCCCTCTGGTGTGGTGGGGAACGATTGGGGATCTGCGGGGTTGAGATTTTGCTCCAGCCAAAGGCGACAGCTTCGCAGCACCTGCCCCCAGGCGCCGAGAAGAGCCACGCGGGCCTGAGCGGCGCTGTAGTCGCCCTGGATGATCAGGGTGTTGGGCACACCACGGGAGATGGAGACGCCAGCGGGGCTGATCACCGCCTGCTCACCAAGTTGCTGGCTGGCATCGACGTAAAGCGCCCGCGCCAAATGCGACAACAACAACGAGCTCCCATAGAGATCCCGCAGCTTGCGCGAGCCGCGGATGAAGCTCTGTACAGGCGCGAAGGTGACAGCCGTGTAGGTCATCCACCAGCGTTAGCCATGGGCATGGCGAGCTGTCAGGCGGGAAGGATGAAGAAATGGGGAAGGATGGATGGGGTTGGCTAAAGCCCCGTAGCCATGCCGGGGAAATAGAGACGCTGGCCTTCACCGAAGGGAAATTCATAGACCGTGGTGGGGCCCAGGAGATCGGCCTGTTGGCCCAGCAGGAAGGCGAGGCTCACCGGGCAGGCGGCGAACAGATGAAGCCGTTCGGGTCGGCAACGCACCACAGCGGCCCGGATGCTGGTGGTGAGCGCATCGGCCAGCCAGCGGGCGTGGGCGCCGTCTTGGATGGAGGTTCGGCTGGGGCTTGCCAGCAGGGCATGGTGGAGCTCGCTCACGCCCAGGCCCAGGGCGCGGATGGACTCTTGTGCGTCCTTCAGCGCGTCGTGGGTGGGGGACACCACCAGGGCCAGATCCTTTCCCTCGCCCAGCTCAATGCGCTCGAACACCCATGCCGCCGCGCCCTCCGGCAGGTGTGGCTCGCTGCAATCCCACACCTGATCTTTGGAGTTGGGGAAGCGTTGGCGCAGCAGGAGAGGGCCGCGATTGGGTTTCAGAAGCGTGCCCAAATACCAGGCGATGGAGAGGTGCGCATGGATGGCCAGCTCCACAGGCCGGGGCAGGCCCTCAATGGTGGCCACAGCCTGCGGCAAGCGCACGGGTAGGTCCTGCGTCCAGACGTTCGGATGCTTGGGCCGGCGATCCTTGGAGTCGGCGCAGATGAACAGATCGGAGAGATCGATGACGGTTTCGGCCGCGTCCGCGCCTGCCAGGAAGGAGCGCACCAGCACGGTGGCGGCAGGGGTTGGAGTCTCTGGCTGGGCAGCTGTGGGGGTTGAATCAGATGAGGCTTCCTGGAGGATCCGCTTGATCAGCGCGATGGAGCCGAGGTAGGCCTGATCGCTTCGATCGCGAGGTTTGCAGATCTCCAGATGGTCGCGCTCCAGCGGGACGGGGGGCTGGGCCAGGGGGCCACTCACGCCGGGGTCGGCCGAGGATCGGTTCACCACCAGCACACCCGGATGACAGGGCTTCTCCTCGAAGTAGCTGAACGTGTGGATCTGGTGGCTTGGCGCGTGGTCTCGGTACCACTGAAACAGTTCCATCAGGTGGGGGTCGTGGAGGCGGATGTCATCGGTGCTCACCGTGGGCAGGACGATTCGGAAGGCATTCACCAGATCCGCCAGCACCGACCCTTGATGGGGTGTGGCCAGGAACAACACGCCGCGACATTGCGCGCCCACCCGCTGCCACTCCGGGGTATGGATGGCCCCAGCCGCTTGGCGCAGAATGCTTTTCACCAGCAGGCCCCCCAGGCTGTGGGTGATGAAGCAAACGGGTCGCTGGCCGATCCCCACTCGGGCCAATCGGTCCAGAGCATTCACCGCACGCGTGGGCAGGGGCATGGCGGTGCCAGCCTGTGGATTCGTCCTGCTGAGGAACTGCGCTATCCACCGCTGCCGCTGGAGTGGGTTGGCGGTGGCATACCCCAACGACCACACCCCTATCCGCGCCCCAAACTCCTTGTCCTCCGCCAGCCAGTGGGGCCAAGAGGATGATTCATCTTCGCCGCTGCGCCAGGTGGTGAGGGGATCGCCGCCCAGGCCGTGCACAAACACCACATCGAGTGCGCGATCGGGCGACAGAACTGTGGAGATCGGGAGCAGGTCGGCCATGGGCCCCAGCCGTGAGGCTTCAGGTGTAGCAAGCGGGGGGCTGGCCGGAGGGCACTGGGGGGGGTGCGCGGCTTGGGCAGAGGGGATGGATCTTTGCGGCGTCGTGGCTGTTGGCCTTTTCCGGTTCCGCGCACCCCCCCTGGCTTCGCTGAAAACCCCAGTGTTTGCGTCGATTGCCGCGCGGCCTTGCGCCGCAACCCCTTTCGGCGTTTTCCACAGGCTTGACAGGGCGTTCACGCATCACCAAGGTGGGGGGGTGCGCAAACGGCCTTCTGATCGCTTGCGGCGCAGGCCCTCTCGGGAGCCGCTGTCCCCACTCGCTGGTGACACCTATTGATTGGAAACTCAGCAATGCGTTGCAGCATTACCGGCAATCCGTAAGGTCCCCACTCGCTGGGGACACCTATTGATTGGAAACTATTTCAGAAAAATCTTTTAGTCTTTCCACTATCAGGTGTCCCCACTCGCTGGGGACACCTATTGATTGGAAACTCGGGTCAATCCTTCGCAGTGGTTTATGAAGCGCAAGTGTCCCCACTCGCTGGGGACGCCTATTGATTGGAAACTTGAAGTATACTCTCAGAAACTCCTTCAAGACACACAGCCACCACTTGTTGGTGACGCCTAATGATTGGGAACCGCAACGCTTTGCATGGGGCCAGGCATTAAAATGAGCATGTCCCCACTCGTTGGGGACACCTGTTGATTGGAAACGCTGCAGAAACGGCAAGATATCAAGGCTGAGTATATATTGCTGCCACCCGGTGGTAACGCCTTTTCGCTGATTTTCTCCTCCACCAAGCCGGGCGGCTTCTCCATTCCTGGTGAACTAGCCCGGCATTTTCTGGCAGCCCCCATCAGGCATTGTCTGCCCGTGGGAACACTGGTATGGCCAGCAATCCATTCCCATGCGGACCCTTTATTTGCTTCGTCCCCATGGCACCGCTTCCCTGGATGGCGAGCAGCTCGTGGTGACCAGCGACGAGCAGGAGCTTGATCGAATGAGTTTGCCCTTGTTGGATCAGATCCTGGTGATCGGGCACATGCAACTCACCACCCAGCTGATTCGCGCCTGCCTGCGTAGAGGGATCCCGATCGCGTATCTCAGCAAAAGCGGGCAGTGCCTGGGGCGCCTGCAGCCGATGGAGCAGGGTTACAGGCACCGGGCCCGCCGCCAGGCAGAACTTTCTCAGGAGCGGCGATTAGCCCTGGCCCGCACCCTGGTGAGCGGCAAGATTGCCAACAGCCGGGTGGTGCTGCAACGGCTCACGCGGCGCAACGGGCGGGCTGAGGTGGAGAGTTGCCTGCGGCGGCTGGGCCAGTTGCAGATGCTGACCAACACGGCCCCCTGCCCCAATCACCTGCGTGGTCTGGAGGGTTCGGCGGCGGCACTCTATTTCCGCAATCTCGGCGGCCTGCTGGAGGCCGATGGTTTCGGATTTGCGGTGCGCAGCCGGCGGCCGCCGCTCACCCCATTTGATGCGCTTTGTGGCTTTGGCTATGGCGTGCTCTGGAATGCGCTGCTACTGCGGGCCGAGCTGCGTGGGCTTGATCCTTACAACGGCGTGCTGCATGTGGGGTCTCCCCGCCATGCAGCGCTGGTGTCGGATCTGATCGAGCCGCTGCGCACCTTCCTCGTTGATCCCTTCCATGGCCAGCTGATCCGCGCCGGCCAGCTCTCGGCCTCTGAGCATTTCCAACCAAATGGGGGAGGGGTTTCCCTCAACGACAGCGGGCGGCGCTTGTGGCTTCGTGCCTGGTCGGCCTTCATGGCCGAACCCATCCAACTGGGCGACACCGGCAGCGGCCCCCGCTGGGAGGTGCTCGACCAGCTGGTAAAGAGCTTCGCCGCGGCGGTGGATGATCCGGATCGCCCGCTCAGCGTGCCCATGCGCCGATGAACCCGGAGCAGCTGTGGGTCATTGCCTACGACAGCCCCAGCAACAAGCGCCGCCGCAAGCTGGCCAAGATCCTGGAGGCCTACGGCGAACGACTGCAGTGGAGCGTGTTCGAATGTCGCCTGCAACCCCATCAGCTGCGGCGGTTGCGTCAGTTGTTGGCCTGCATCGCTACCGCCGACGACAGCGTGCGCATCTGGCCTGTGCCGCAGGGCGCCAGGGGGGCCGAGCAGCTGGGCCGTCCGGTGGAGCGCACGCTCTGGCACGACAAGGTGATCTGAACAGCCTCGGTTGAACGGGCAGGCTCCAGATCCGCCAGGTGGTGCGACTGCTGGCAGATCTGGTCAGCCAGGGCCTGCACAGGCTTCTTGCCCTTCCCTGTTCCCGCGCACCCCCCCCGCCGATCGCCCCAACCCCAGTCTTTGCGTCGATCAGTGCGCGGCACTGCAGCGCAACGGATCTCAGCGTTTTCCACAGGCTTGACGCCTCGCGCTGGCCTGGGCAAGGTAGGGGGATGCGCGAACGATCTTCTGATCGCTTGCGGCGCAAGCCCTCTCGGGGGCCGCTGTCCCCACTCGGTGGGGACACCTATTGATTGGAAACACTGAACCCCACGGCTTTCACGCCCAAAGCTGGAACGTGTCCCCACTCGCTGGGGAGGCCTATTGATTGGAAACCGCCAGGTTTTGAATGTCTTTTCAGTCATCAAGACACGGTCACCACTCATTGGATACACTCGTGAATTGAAAACTATCTGCTCTTTCGAGATATCCCCCTGCCACAAGGACCACTTCTCAAACACGCAGAGAGACGCAGCCCTGGCTTTCATCCTGATCAGTATTGATGCCCCAAGCCTGGCATCAACCCTCTGCGAGAATATGAGCCACTCCATGGGCTCCCAGTGGTCGCCAGCGACAAGCTCTTCTTCTGGTTATTTCAAGACCGCACAGAGCGCCTACAGCCCCTGGTGGCCTCCCTGCTGCCAGACATGGAGGGTTATTCCTTCACCGCGCCAGTGATAAAAGAACGGGAGGTGAGGCCTGATGGCCTGTTCCTCCCTCCAGCCGAACAACTCCAAGACAAGCCCGCGTTGATCATGGAGGCCCAGATGGCCTCCGATCCAGAATTCTTCCTCCGTCTTTACAACGAAAGCGGCTTGCTGCTCCGTCATCAGTACCGCCAGAGCCAACCAGTGCGCCACTGGCGTGTTCTGGTGATCTGTCCCTCGCGGGAGCTCAACTTTGGCGATCCCGTTCCGGTGGCGGAATTCCTCAGGGAGCGTGTGCTCTGGATTGAGTTGGCTGCCGATCGGATGCCTCCTACGGCCCCGCCCCTGCAGAAAGCCCTCGGCATGCTTCTACTGCCTGAGGAGGAGCTGCCCGCCTCCTCTGCCGCTATCCGTCAGCAGGCAGCTGCCACGCCACTGGCCAACGACCTGGATGACGTGATCGCCGCTATTCTGCTTTCAAGGTTCAACGGCCGCTCCATCACTGAGATCTGCGCCATGGGAGGGATCACGCTCGACGATTTCACCAACAGCGTCGCCTACAAGGAGATCTTTGGGCGGGGGCTGGAGGAGGGGCAGCAAAAAGGACGGGAGGAAGGTCGCCAGGCTGAAGCCGCTGCCATGACATTGCGCCAACTGAAACGCCGCTGCGGCTCCCTGACCCAGGACCAGCAAACCCTCGTACAATCCCTGCCCCTGGCCGATTTGGAAGCCCTGGCCGATGCGCTCCTTGATTTTCAAGGACCAGCGGATCTCACAGCCTGGCTGGCTCAGCGCCAGGGATGAACCGGATTCGGCCTCGTGTGTCGCAAGCGGGGGCTACCGGAGTACCGGAGGGCTCTGAGGGGTGCGCGACTTGGGCAGAGGGGATGGATCCCTGTGGCGTATGGGCTGTTGGCCTTTTCCGGTTCCGCGCACCCCCCCTGGATTCGCTGAAAACCCCAGTGTTTGCCTTGTTTGCCGCGCAGCCCTGCGGAGCAATGGATCTGAGCGTTTTCCACAGGCTTGACGGCTCGCGCTGGCCTGGCCAAGGTAGGGGGATGCGCAAACGGCCTTCGGATCGCTTGCGGCGCAGGCCCTTTCGGGGGCTGCTGTCCCCACTCGCTGGGGGGACCTATTGATTGGAAACTCGAGCAGTTCGGGAGTTGGCTCCGCGAACTTTTGGAGGTTGTCCCCACTCGCTGTGGACACCTATTGATTGGAAACGCAATTGAACCGAGTTAATAGCAGACTTGCGACTACTTCGTCACCACTAGTTGGTGACTCCTATGGATTGGGGGTCTGTTATCCCAGGAGGTCATCAGTCGTCCAAGTCATACTGTTACAACCACCTGTGGACACCTATTGATGAATAGGAGTAAAAGCCGCCACCGCGAATCAAGTTCCAATCTTTGCATCAACGGCCTGTGGTCTTGCTGGGTCATAGATCTCAGTTTTTTGCCACAGATTAGGCGCTGCGCGTAGCCCTCCGCATCGAAGGGTTATGGTTGTAATCTTCAGGGAGGAAGATTGAGCAATCGTCAATTCCAATGCGCCAATTAGGGCTTCCTGAAAAAGCGAGCCCCGGAGAAAAAGCAGCAAAACTGAATGAACTGGGTAGTCGCCAAAAGATCCTCACGCTCCAGTCAGTTGATACCTAAGGCCCTCCTTATGCGCCCTCTG